>MKWU01000170.1_pt1 | contig 119656 bp, 107 predicted proteins | sample 809101 | NCBI WGS metagenome assembly MKWU01 (sample SAMN05860141, study PRJNA318959) | sponge metagenome | host: Aplysina aerophoba | place: Slovenia: Piran, Adriatic Sea, Gulf of Piran | collected 2013-05-07
AAGCACAGCCGTGGGGGTGGCAGCGTCGGGGTCTTCCACCAAACAGTCGCTTATCCACCGGTCGAACGACCCGGTCGGCGACCGGTCGGGCGGGTCGGGGGGTGGGTTGCTATAGGAACCCGGGGTCGGGGTGGTTTCGAGCCAGCGGGCGATCCGTTCGGGGAGGGAGTCGTGGTGGTCGAGCCGCTGTTCTACTGGTTCGAGTCCGGTGTTCTCTGTGATCTGTTGGCTGATATCGTGGTTGCTTTTGAGGTGCGCCCAGGTTTGGTCGACGTTGATGCCCCGCACCTGGAACGCCGACGACGGTTCCCCATCTTGGGTGACCTGGCACACGAAGTGCCATCTGGGCATCCCCAACAGGTGCCGGCTGTCAACTGAAGTCGGGCCCGCCTGGGGGTCTTGGGGTGACCTGATCGGCCGCTTGTGTTGGCCGCCCATGGTCTTGGCGATGTATTCGGCGTCTTTGGGGTTACCCAACCGACCAGCGAAAATGTGGGTGCGGTTCGCGGCGATGATCTCCCGCAACGTCGGTGACAGCCCCGCCGGCGACTGGTTGATGAAATGCACCTTCACTCCGTTCTTTCTCAGTTCCTGCACGATCACTTCGGCTTGGGCTTCCAACACCGGCGCATACGACTGGAACTCGTCCAAGAACAGGTGATAAGGACGGACCGGCTGGTCCGGCTGGTGGGTGAGGCTTCGTTCCTTGAACGCCGCGATCATCTCCCCCACCACCAGACGCGCCAAGAGGTTGTCCGTTTCGGACCGGTCGTTGTTCAACACCACGAACAGGATCTTGCCCTCCTCGATGATCTCCCGCCATCGCAGGGTGCTGTGACTGGCGCCCAGCAGCGCTTGGACACGGTCCTGGGTCTTCCACAACTCCAGAGCATTGAGGGCCGGTTTCAGCGCTGTCGAGGAAGCGCCCTTGTCGCCCACGATCATCGGAAAGGTGTGATGCCACCATTTCTGATCCCGCACCGGAAGGCGTGATATGGCCAGGTTCCGCCACTCTGAGTCCAACAGCAGGTTCTCGATGCAGAAGATGTTGGCCTGCAATTCTTGGGGGAGGTGATAGTTGAGATTGAGGAGACACTCCAACGTTTTCCGCAACAGCGTGGCCGTCTGCGGTGCTTTCCCGTCTGCTGTGAAATAGGTCGGAAACAACGCCACGGGGAGCATTGCCTTCAGAGTGTCTATCCGACCTTTTTGCATCTGTTCTGGTACGACGGTCAGGTCGAGAGGATTCCAACCCGCCGACATGGGTGTTCCCACACTGTTGGTGGCTTGGAGATCAATCTCGATGATCCGGTCGGCGTGACGACCCGCAATGAACCGTTTGATGTCTCCCACCGCGGTGCGGTGCGGATCCAAAAAGAGGAACCCCCGTCCGGTCTCGGCCAAGGCCACCACCCGAGAGAGGGCATGCCAGGTCTTCCCGCTCCCGGTGGCTCCCACCGTCCAGTCCACCATCGGATCGGTGGGACCACCCCAAGACACGCCCACCCTCCGCTCCCGCCCGTTCTCCACCAGTGCCCCGATCGGCATCAAATCCGAAGGTGCCTGCGGATGGAACGTCTCCAACCTGGGAGGGTCGGGCAGGCGCTTGCTCGTGGTGGACCTACCGATGCTCACCGGCGGCGGCGCCAACAACGCCGCCAAACAATCCCAATGAAAACAAGGAACATCCCGACCGATGGTGCCACGGTCCCACATCTCATCAAACCTCTTGTCCGACACCTTCTGCACCGCCAGACGGTTGTGGTCGGTCGCCCAATAAGTGTCCAACACCCGACAAACACGGTCCGCGACCTGTACGCACTCGGCCAGATGGCCCGGACCCGAGCGGGACACCCGTAACAACACCCGAACGCCCTCCACCAACCCCCGGCGGTCATCGGTCTCCCACCCCACCCGATCCGGATCAAAGTCTTCTAAGCCCTCCAGGCGCTCGTTGCACACCCGGGACCGTTCCGACGGGGACAACGCCACCAAATCGACCACCAACCGCACATCCACCCCCGGGTGATCGGCCATGATGTCAGCCACCGGCGCCATGGGATGATCAGGACCACCCGCCGGGGAATGCAACGGCCGAGCCAACACCGCAGGCGCCAACAAGCGGCGGACCACCGCACCACCACCCTCACCCATAGGAGCACTGTCGGACACTTCCGCCCGGTCCTCCAACGGCCACGGCTCGATCCTGGTCTGGGGCCACACCTTCCCCACCGCACGCTTCACGCTGCGTTCCAAACCCCGATCAATCGACAGGCCCCACAACAGCTTCCCCTCACCATCGCCGGCCCATAACACCCGGGCGACCCGACCCGGACCAGTGGCCAAACCGCTCGCGTGACGCAACAACCACGAGCCGAAATCCACCGCCTCCCCACCGGTCCGACGCCGCCGCCGCGGCCCCCGGCCCGTACCCGCACGACGGCGACCACCGCCGCCGCCCCGCACCGGCACCACAGCAAACACCGCTCGACCGGCCGGATCCCAACCAACCCCCGAACGCCCCCCAGCACGGGCAGAACGACCCGACCACCAACCCCCCACCAACCAAACACCAACCCCCACCAACCCCCCCCCCCCCCCACCCCACAAAAGCCACACCCCCCACCACCCAACCCAACGCCAACCACCACACCACCACCCGGGCAGCCTCCAAAAATTCGCCCACAGCAACACGATTAGCCGACCACCACGGCGACAACCAACCCACCCACAACACCCCCACCACCACCAAAACACCCAACAAACCATCCCGCTTCTTCTTCATGTTCCTACGTTCCTTTCAACCACCGCGGGCTCAGAACAGGTCACCGACCCGGACCGTTCAACCAAACCCACCTACAGTTCCAATGTCCCGGCACCACCCCGAAAACAGAGCAAATGCTCGGACCTCGGGGACCCTAACGTCCCGCCAACACAGCCAACACGCATTAGTGACACCCCCGCCGGTTTGACATCCAAGGGGCCCGGCGAGTTTCTTCTCTGAGGCAGGACAGCGGCCGAATGTAGGTGGTGGACCGCCTCGACGGGAAGTCAGGTGATGCAATTGATTCCTGCCCATACGAGTACAAAGCGGGTGGGGCTCCAACCGGGACAGGCTTCGGGGGTTCTCGGTACCGCCAACCCCATACCCCTGACACGAACCACCAAATCTCAGCACCCCCCATCCCACAGAATTCCCATAGACACCGCCCCTAAAGCGACATCTCACACCAGCACCGCCTCTGTCCCCACAGCCGCCAACAATGGACATTTACCCGCCAGAATCGCCGGAAAACAGCCCGCCCGCCCGCTCTGAAACCAAATCCAAGGCTAGGGGCCAAAAACCCTACGTATCAACGCGTCTAATGCGCGATCCGGCCTTTTCGGCCCGAGTACCGTGCGTTTCGTCGGTTAAGGAGTGGCCATTAGCAGCAACAGAGCCATAGAGCACCAATCGGTGGCAGACACGTCCGCTACCGCGGTAATTCTTGACCTGACCGAAGCGTCAGCTTTACTTGGCCTGTCACCGAACAGCCTCTTTCGGAAACTCAAGGCGGGTAAGTTCCCCCAGCCCGTGTTGGTGGGCGAACCTGGCTTCTATGCCGCGGGTTGGTTTTTGGAAGACCTGTTAGCGTACGCCGCAAACCAGGTCGACTCCTTCCTTGGGGACCCTCACGAGGGCGAGCAACGACCGGAGCGGCTAAACGAGGAGTTTGTCCGAGACGTTGAGACACCCGGCCGCTATGGGAATGGCAGAGGAGGGTTTGGTTTGTCATTGCTGGTCCAAGCGACCAAGGTCGAGGGTTCGGTGTCGAAGACATGGAGCCAACGAGTCAGCCTTGACGGGCGGGAAACTAACGTCGGGCTCGGCAGCTACCCGGGGGTTACGCTGGAGGAAGCCCTCCAACGTGCAAAAAAGAACCGTCGGGCTATCAAGCAAGGCCGAGATCCCAGAATCATTACGACTCTCACGTTCGGTGTGGCCTATGCCAAAATGCTTGAGCGACGCGTGAAAGGCCTCGGTCCTGAATCCGGCAGCCCAGCGGAATGGGCGGCAAGCTTCAGACTCTACGCGGATCCCCATATTGGCGACTTAAAGATCGACAAAATCTCGAGTCACGATATCATGGCCTGCCTGGATCCCATTTGGTTCACAAAACGGGTAACCGCCACAAAGCTACTACGGCGAATCAAGGCGGTGATGAGATGGGCGATGGCTCACGGCTATATCGACCGCGACCCGACCGAGTATGTCCGAGACGGTCTTGGACCAAATCCCTCCCGACCCAACCACAGAGAGTATCTGCATCCCGACGAGGTTAGGTCTGCTATCACGGCCATCGAAGAGTCCGGCTCTGGCCTGGCGGTCAAGGGCGCCACGAAGTTCTTGATCGCGACGGGATTAAGAAACAAGGAGGTTCGCGGGTTAATGTGGGATGAGATCGACTTTGCCAAAGCAGTTTGTCGCATTCCTGGCTCTCGCCGGAAGAATGGGCAGGATCTTGATTTCCCCCTTTCTTGGGCGGCTCTTGTCATCCTTGACGAAGCCCGACAACGCACGGGCGGGGTGGGTCTGGTGTTCGCTTCGCCTAGAGGAAAAGCCAAGATGCTCTCGGGCGAGGCGCTTCGGCATGTCCTACGAGCTAACGGGATTCTTGCAGTGCCACATGGGTTTCGTACATCGCTAACGATCTTCGCCAAGGAAAAGGGATGGGATGATGAGATTGCCGAGGCTGCGTTGGGACACGCCTTGCCGCCACGCGTGATAGCCTACCTGCGCCAGCAGCCACCTGAATTACGGCGCACATTCATGGATGCATGGGCCACCCATGCGGGGTTTGACTCTCCGCCCATCTTCATACCCCTACCCAGCCGCTTACCGCCATACGTCGCTACCAACCCCATTTACGAAGGCGCCCAGCAATATTTTAAATGAGCTCGGAGAATGGGCCCGCGAGGCTTGTTGGGCCTGGGCACCGACAGAGAAAAGGGCACCGAATCCACCCACGGTTGCAGAACAAAGGGCAATTGGATACGGCTTTGCTATGCCCGCTGGACAGACACCCGTCGATTCGGTATACAGCTCTCCCGGGCGGGCCACCTCAAAGCATCGGCGCCGGTTCCAGATGCCGTACTCCCTCCCTTCGGTAGATCATCATCCAACCGGCGGCAGAAACGGATGCGAGTTGTGAACCCGCCCGGAAACGATGTCGGACCAGTTCCGGTAAGCCCCGATTCCCCGTCGCTCCGACCCGGCAAGTCCTTTTGCAGCCAAACCGCATCATCGGGACAGAAGAACTATCGGCTGCGAATCCGGCGGGGAAGGTGTCCTGGGACAGATCAACGCCGTTCTGAAAAGGAGAACACTGATGGCAAAGAATAAACCTGGCAAGATTCCTACCTTCCGTGAGATCCTGGAGGCCATCGAAGGGTCCAAGGCGTATTGGGCGACCAAGGCAGCCGTCCGATTCCTGGTCTTGACGGCCAACAGACCCGGTGCGGTCCGAGGGGCGAGATGGGAAGAAATCGATCTTGCCAAGGCCATTTGGACCATTCCGGCCAATCATGCCAAGAACCGGGAGGCGTTCAAGGTGCCCCTCAGCCTCCAAGCCCTCTCGGTGCTTCACAAGGAGAACACTGATGGCAAAGAATAGATCTGGCGAGATTCCTACCTTCCGCGAGGCGGCCGGCATGGTGCTTGATCTTCAAGCCGAGGGCGGCGATAGTGGAAGCAAAAGGCGTCGGGTGGCGGAGTCCATCCTCAACCTCCATGTGTATCCCTTTATCGGGGACAAAAAGCTTGACCAAATCCTGTCTCCGGAGCTGATGGCCTGCCTGGATCGCATATGGTTCGAGAAACGGGTAACCGCCCACAAGGCCTTCAAGCAAATCAGGGCAGTTATGAGATGGGGGTTGGCTCACGAGTTCATCGAACGGGACCCGACCGAGTATGTCCGGGACGGCCTTGGACCGAACCCGGCCAGAACGGTGCACATGCCATCCCAGCATCACAGCCTGATCGGGGAGGACCTGGAGGCCATCGAAGGGTCCAAGGCGTATTGGGCGACCAAGGCAGCCGTCCGATTCCTGGTCTTGACGGCCAACAGACCCGGTGCGGTCCGAGGGGCGAGATGGGAAGAATTCGATCTTGCCAGGGCCATTTGGACCATTCCGGCCAATCGTGCCAAGAACCGGGAGGCGTTCGAGGTGCCCCTCAGCCTCCAAGCCCTCTCGGTGCTTCACGAGGCCCGAGAACACACGGGCGGTGTGGGGCTGGTGTTTCCGTCACGACGGGGACTGCCGATTTCCGACTCGACGATGAGCAAGCTGTTCCGAGAGCATCGGGTTGGCTCCGTCCCATACGGTTTTCGAAGCACCTTCAGGGTATGGTGCGCGGAAGTAGGGGTGGCCCGCCAGGTTGCGGAACCCTGTTTGGAACACATCTGCGATGGAGTCCGGCCCGCTCAGTCGCCCGTGGAGCACAGGCGCCAGGTGTTGGAGGCCTGGGGGCATTATCTATTCCCAATTGTTCCTCCCCGGTGAGATGTCACTCAATTTGCCCGGGTTGCATCTGATCACCCCCAAGCCGAGCAGTGCCAGGCATCAACCCTTCGGCGATTCCAGAGGGGACGGGCCTGAAATCCCGGCCCATCCCCCTGGGAAACCACTCAACAATTCGAGCCCATCAACCTTGTGGCCCTGCCCCATCCTGGTCCGAGCCTCCCTACACAGCACCTCTAAAACCCTCTCCTAGGGCACTCTTTACAGCGACCACCCGCACAAGTTCTTTCGGGGTTGTTTGCCCTTTAGGGGCGGACACCACCCTCCCAAACAGGTTGGCGCCACTCCGAAATAGGCGTTAAGCCACTGATAAGTCAATTTTGGCTTTCCCAATAAAAGAGCCTCTGACCTGGGACAACAGTGATCGTCCAAGGTGGAGGTGCGGGGAGTCGAACCCCGGTCCGCCGAGTTCTTCGTGTCGAATTCTCCGAGCGCAGCTGCCGGTTGGTTGTCGGCTTGGAGGATCACGGCAGCCGTTTCCTTCCGAGCCCATCCGGGATTGGCTTGGCCCGACGGTCCCGGAGACCCGCCAGGGGCATCCCGCTTTAGCGACGCCCTCGGCCGACGGGGCGGGAACCCACCGGACAGGACGGGCTACCTATCTATCAGGCAGCCAGCGCCATTTGTGGTTTGGCACTTATTGTGTTTGCCCAGTTGTTTAACGAGGGACCGGAAACCTCGGCTCGCTTCCGACACGGCGATCACTCAACGTCGAATCCAAGTCACCCCCATGCCTTTTTGTCGGTATAGATCACTATACAAATCCGGGGTGACAACCGTTCCCCCTTTTTCTGAGGACGGCTAGAAGCCTCCCAGCCTGCGCCCCACCCTGCGAATCCCTCTTTCTATCTCCCGACGCTGCTCCCTCTCCCTGATGACCTGCCGTTTGTCGATGCGGGTGCGTCCCTTGGCAAGGGCCAACTCCATCTTGGCCTTCCCTTTCTTGAAGTACAGGCGCAAGGGGACCAGGGTGAGACCCTTTTCCGCCACCCGGGAATCGATCCGGTCGATCTCTCGGCGGTGCAGGAGGAGCTTTCTGGGTCGCAGGGGATCGTGTCCGCCGTCCCGGGCGAAGGAATAGGGAGCGATGCGCATTCCCATCACCCAGGCCTGGCCGGCCTTGACCTGCGCAAACGACTCTGCGATCGAGGCGCCGTTGTTTCGAAGGCTTTTGACCTCCGATCCGAGCAGCACCAATCCAGCTTCGAAGGTCTCCCGGACCTCGTAGTCAAACCGGGCCCGGCGGTTGGTGGCGATCAGTTTCACACCCATCAGTATCTCACCCCCGAAGATACTTGAGAGGATCCACCGGTGCGCCGCTCTCCCGCACTTCGAAATGGAGGTGAGGCCCGGTACAGAGTCCCGAGCATCCCACGTAGCCGATCACCTGCCCCTCATTGACGTTGCGGCCCACCGAGGTGTTGAACCGGGACATGTGGCCATAGATGGTGGTGACGTCGCCGCCGTGCTGGATCACCACGGTGTTTCCGAAACCACTCCAGGACTGGGCCAGGATCACCCTGCCCTCGGCGCCGGCCCGGATCGGCGTGCCGGACGGAGATCCCAGGTCCAGGCCGTTGTGAAAGATCCGTCGGTTGAAGATGGGGTGGGTCCTCCAGCCGAACCCCGAAGTCACCAGGCCGTCGGTGGGCCAGGACATGCTCCCGGGACGAAGCGCCCGTTGCAGGAGCACCTTGCGGTAGGCGATCTCCTTGGCCAGGGCGGCAGCGTCCTCCTGGAAACTCTCCTTCTCCTCCTGATAGGCCTGGAGTTGCAACTGCACCCCGGCCACCAGGTCCTCCACCACCGCCAACTGCGACGAGGCCTCCAGGCGCAGGCGCTCCACCTCCCACAACTCGGCGACCCGCAACTCCCGCTGCTCGTCCAAGAGGGCCAACTGCCCCGAAGCGGCCTCCTGTTCTCTCTCCAAGAGAACCTCCTTGGCCTCGCGATCCTGGTCCAGGGCGTGCAGGTCTCGAAGCTCCTGGTCGGCGTCGGCCAAAAGGTCTCCTCCATAGACCCGTCCCAGGGTCAGGTTGATCATGTCGTCCTGCTGGAGCACTGCCCATCGGCCCGGCGAGAAGAAGTCCATGTAGAGGTCCACCGCCCTTCGCTCGATGGACAGGGTCCCCTCCACTATCTGGGAGCGGATGGCGGCCAGTTGCGTCTCCAGAAGGCCGATGCGGCTTTCCACTGCCGACAGTTTTCGCTCTCCGGCCGCCACCTCCTCGTCGGCAAGCACCAGACGGACCCGGGCCGCCTCCAATTCCACCCTCACCGCGGTGAGGCGTTGGCGGGCGATGTCGACCTCCACCTCGGTGGCGATCAGCACCTCCAGGTTGGCATCCACGGAGCCCTCGATCTCTGTTATCCCCTCCCTGACCCCCTCCAACTCGGCCTCCAGCTGGGCGATGTGCCGGGCGATCTCCTCGGCCGTGTCGGCCTCTGCCCGGTTGTTGGGGGAAAGGGTCACCATCGCCATCACCAAGATGACCACCGCCCAAACTCCCCATCCCCGTTTCACCTGTGACTCCCCACTACGAATCCACTTCCCGAAGGTGTCGACTAAGCCCCAGCAGCGACCCCGCCACTCCCACCGTGGCCCCGAACAGGACCAGCACCACTCCCCACCGCAGGAAGAACCGCCCGGGGATGCTGAGAGTGATCAGCTGAATGGTGTCTCCCAGACTGTGGAGATTGCGGGAAGCCACCCACACGGTGAGCACCGCCAGTGAAGCTCCCACCACACCCTCGATCAATCCTTCCAAGAGGAAGGGGACCCTGATGAACCAATTGGAGGCGCCCACCAGTTTCATCACCGACACCTCGTTTCGCCGGGCGTAGATGGCCAGGCTGATGGTGTTGGAGATCAGGATTATCGCCGATATGCCCAGTACCAGCGCCAGTCCCCACCCCAACACGTTGAGCACCCGGGAGATGGTGGAGAGTTGGTCGATCTGCTCACCGAACGACCTCACCTCCCAGACCACCGGATTGGCGGACAGGCGGAACTGCACATCGCGGTACAAGTCGATGGTCTGCAGTTCGATCCGGATCGAAGCGGGCAACTTGAGCGGGTCGGTCACCTCGATCAGTTCCGGGCGGGAGGCGAAGATCTCCTTGAACTCCTCGTAGGCGCCCGCCTTGTCGACGTAGTGGACCGCCGACACCTCGTCCCATCCGGCCACCTCGTCCCGGTAGGCCAACTGGCCGCCGGAATCCAGGCCGCCTTGGTCGGGATCCTTCAAAAAAGCGATGATGTGGGTGCCCTGCTGCCATCCGATCGTGTTGAGACGCAGCAATTCGTTGACCACCAGGGCGCCGAACGCCAGCGTCAGGGAGATGAAGACAGCCAGGATCGCCCCGGTGGCCACCAGGGCATTGCGACGGAGGTTTGTCAGCGATTCCCCCACCAGGAATATCAACCTGCCCATGAACCGCTACTCCAACAACTCTGCTTGGCCCAGCCCGTACCCGTCGGTATCGGGCGGGAGCGGCAGGCCCGGGGCGCCCGGAGGAGGCGGCGCCGCAGTCTCGGGCTCCTGGGCCTCCTCGAATCCTCCCACTCGTTCGTCCCGTACCACCTCGCCCTTGTCGATGGCCACCACCCGCCGTCTCATGGCATTGACGATGGCATGGTCGTGAGTCGCCATCACCACCGTGGTCCCCGACCGGTTGATCCGGTCCAGAATCCTCATGATCCCCACCGAAGTGGCGGGGTCGAGATTCCCGGTGGGCTCATCGGCCAGCAGGATCAGGGGGCGGTTGACGAACGCCCTGGCGATGGAGACCCGCTGCTGCTCACCCCCGGAAAGCTGGTCGGGATACCGGCCGCCCAGATCCTCGAGGCCCACCAACTCCAGGACCTGGTCCACCTGGGATCTGATCACCGACCGAGGCCGGCCGATTACTTCCAGGGCGAAGGCCACGTTCTCGGTGACCGTCTTGGTGGACAGCAGTTTGAAGTCTTGGAAGACGGTTCCCATCGAACGGCGCAGAAACGGGACTTTCCAGCCGGGAAGGCGGGTGATGTCCTTTCCCGCCACCCAGATGGTTCCGCGGGTGACCTTCTCCTGGCGCAGCAGCAACCGGACCAGCGTCGACTTACCGGACCCCGAGGGTCCCACCAAAAAGACGAATTCCCCTCGCCGGATGTTGAGAGACACACCCCGGGCGGCCACCGTCCCACCTTTGTAGATCTTGGTTACAGAATCGAGTCTGATCAAAAGTAACTCTCCGAACGACCAGTGAAAGGCAGGTTGACCAGCCAGAAAATCATGCTACCACCACTGGGAACCAAACATCAGTAACCCTCCGCGGACGCCGATTCGGCCCGGGTTCTGCGTTCATGCCGGGCCCGCCGCCACTGCAGGTAGGACTCCACCAGAGGACCGATGTCACCGTCCAGCACCCGGTGCACGTCTCCGATCTCCAGCCCGGTGCGGACGTCCTTGCACAGTTGGAAAGGCTGGAGAACGTAGGACCGGATCTGGCGTCCCCAGCCCGCTTCGTCCTGCTCTCCCCGGATGGCGTCCAATTCGGCCTGGCGCCTGCGGCGCGTCAACTCGGCGAGGCGGGAGCGGAGAATGTCCATGGCGCGGGACCGGTTCTGCAACTGGGAGCGCTCGTTCTGGCACTGTACCACCACTCCGGTGGGAAGATGGGTGATTCTCACCGCCGAATCGGTGGTGTTCACATGCTGTCCCCCGGCGCCCGTGGAACGGTAGGTGTCGATGCGCAGGTCCTCGTCGTTTATCTCCACCTCGGCCTCCTTGCCCATCTCCGGCGCCACATCCACTCCTGCAAAGGAGGTGTGACGGCGGTTCTGGGCGTCGAAGGGAGAGATGCGGACCAACCGGTGCACGCCTCTCTCCGACTCCAGGTTGCCGTAGGCTCGCTCGCCGGTGATGGTCAGGGTGGCCGACTTGAGGCCTGCCTCCTCACCGGGGGTGATCTGGATCAACTGCCACCGGTATCCCTGGTCGGATAGGTACCGCTGGTACATTCGCAGCAGCATCTCGGCCCAGTCCTGGGCGTCCACTCCCCCGGCCCCGGCGTGAACGCTCAGGATGGCGGGCCGGTCGTCGTACTCGCCGAAGTAGAGGCTGGAGAGTTCCAGGTCGGCCAGCACCGACTCGGCGGTCCGCAGTTCCTCGGAGGCCTCCGCGATGGCTTCCTCCGCCTCGGCCCCACCCTCGTCCGCCAACCCCAAGAGGACCTCGGCGTCCTCGAGGCGCTGAGCCAGGCCGTCGAAGGCGGCTATCAGGCTCTCGTGGCCCGCTAGCCGACGACCGGTCTCCCGGGCGCGTTCGGGGTCCGACCAAAAACCCGGTTCCGATGAGGCGCCGCGCAACTTGACGACCTCGGTTCGCTTCTGGTCGAGGTCAAAGGAACCTCCCGGCTTCGTCCAGGCGGATACGCAATTCGGCCAGGATGGCCGTGGGGTCAAAGTGCTCTACAGGCATGGGATGAGGTTCCAGAAGGGTGATAGGGGGCGCAAGACACCAAGATTAACGCCGGCGCGGGGCTACCGGATCCCCTTTTTCACCCGACCTTCACGCCGCCGTGGCACCGCTTGTACTTCTTGCCGCTGCCGCAGGGACATGGGGCGTTGCGCCCCACCTTCCCGCTCTTGGCCCGCACCGGCCGGCGGGTCTGTGGAGCGGCGACAGCCGGTCGCTTCGGCTTGGCCACCTTGACATGGAACAGGTAACGCACCGAATCCCGTTTCACCAGGTCCACCATCTCGGCGAACAGGTCGTACGCCTCCCGCTGGTACTCGGTGAGCGGGTCTCTCTGTCCCATCGCCCGGAGTCCGATGCCCGAGCGCAGGTAGTCCATCTCCGCCAGTTGCTCTCGCCACTTGTTGTCGATCACCGACAGCATCACCGATCGCTCCACGGCGGCGACCACCTCGGGGCCCAACTCGGCAACCTTGCGCCGGTATGCCTCCTTCGCCTGGGCCAGGGCCATCTCGGTGACCGTCTCGGTGGTGAGTCGCCGGCCGGAGTCGTCTGGCGAGAGGCTGCTGGGGTAGTAGACCTCGAGTTCCCGGTTGAGGCTCTGCCAGTCCCAGTCGGTGGGCGCCAGGGGGCCGAATTCCTCGGTGACGATTCCCTCGATGGTCTCCTTCATCCACTTGGCCACCAGGCTTCCGGTCTCCTCCTTGACCAGGATCTCGTTGCGCCACTCGTAGATCCTCTCCCGCTGGCGGTTCATCACCTCGTCGTACTTGAGGACGTTCTTTCGGATCTCGAAGTTCTGAGCCTCGACCTGGCGCTGGGCCCTCTCCACCGCGTTGGTGACCATCTTGTGCTCGATGGGGACGTCGTCGGGAATCTTCAGCCTGCCCATGATGGACGCCACCCGCTCACCCTGGAAACGGCGCATCAGGTCGTCCTGCAGGGAGAGGAAGAACCTGGTCCGCCCCGGATCGCCCTGCCGGCCCGAGCGGCCCCGCAACTGGTTGTCGATCCGGCGCGACTCGTGGCGTTCGGTCCCGAGCACCAGCAGGCCTCCGGCTTCCAGCACCCTGTCACGATCCCCGGTCAACTCCTCCCGGTGGTTGGCGGCCAATTCCCGAAAGCGCGCTTCGTACTTGGGGTCTTCGGGATCCACGCCCTCCCTGCGCAGTTCCAGCCGCGCAAAGGCCTCGTGATTGCCGCCCAACATGATGTCCACTCCCCGTCCGGCCATGTTGGTGGCCACGGTCACCGCCTGGGGACGGCCTGCCTGGGAGATGATCTCCGCCTCCCGGGCATGGTGCTTGGCGTTGAGGACCTGGTGGCGGACTCCCCGGCGTGACAGCAGAGTGGAGAGGCGCTCGGAGTTCTCGATGGAGACCGTCCCCAAGAGCACCGGCTGGCCCTGCTCGTGAGCGGAGGCCACTTCCTCCACCACCGCCTCGTACTTGGCCTTCTCGGTCTTGTAGACCTGGTCGCCCTCGTCGTCGCGGACCACCGGCATGTTGGTGGGGATGGTCACCACTTCCAGGTTGTAGATCTGGGCAAGCTCCGGCGCCTCGGTCACCGCGGTGCCGGTCATCCCCGACAGCTTGTCGTACATCCGGAAGTAGTTCTGCAAGGTGATGGTGGCCAGGGTCTGGTTCTCATCCAGAATCCTCGCCCCCTCCTTGGCCTCGATGGCCTGGTGCAGGCCTTCGGAGTACCGACGGCCCTCCAGCACCCGTCCGGTGAACTCGTCCACTATCTTCACCTGCCCGCGGTCCAAGAGGTACTCCTGGTCCCGGTGGTACAGTTCCTTGGCCCGCAGCGCGGTCTCCAGGTAATGGACGAAGTCCACCGCGGCATGGTCGTAGAGATTCTCCACCCCCAGGAATTGCTCCACCTGGTACACCCCCGCCTCGGTGGTGAGCACCTGCCTCTTGCCCTCGTCGACCTCGTAGTGGAGGTCCCGGTGCAGCCGAGCCGCGATCCGGGCGAAGTCCTTGTACCACTTGGCGCTGTCGGATACCCGGCCTGAGATGATCAGGGGAGTGCGGGCCTCGTCGATGAGAATCGAGTCGACCTCGTCCACTATGGCGTAGTGGTGGCCGCGCTGCACCATGTTCTCGGGCTTCATGGACATGTTGTCCCTCAGGTAGTCGAACCCGAATTCGTTGTTGGTCCCGTAGGTGATGTCACACTCGTAGGCAGGGCGCCGCTCGGCAGGGGACATGGCCGACTGGATGAGGCCCACCTGCAGGCCCAGGGCGCGGTGCACGGTGCCCATCCACTCCGCATCCCGGGAGGCGAGGTAGTCGTTGACCGTCACCAGGTGCACTCCCCGCCCGCCGAGGGAATTGAGGTAGGCGGGCATGGTGGAGACCAGGGTCTTTCCCTCCCCGGTCTTCATCTCCGCCACCCGTCCCTGGTGCAGTGCCCCGGCGCCCACGATCTGCACGTCATAGGGCCGCTGGCCGAGCACCCGCCAAGCCGCCTCACGCACCACTGCGAAAGCCTCCGGCATCAGTTTGTCGAGGCTCTCACCCCGATCGACCCTCTGCCGGAATTGGCCCGTCTTGGCAAGTAGCTCAGCATCGGAAAGCCGTTTTACATCGCCCTCCAGGGCGTTCACCCGGTTGGTCAACGCTGTCAGGCGTTTCAGTGAACGGCTCTCCCCTGCCTTGAGAACCCTGCTGAAAATTCCCATCCGTCAATAAATCCTAGAGGAACGCCGAGGCTAAACGGTCAGTTTCGGGGGCCCGGCAGTCAACTGTGAGACTCGATCAGCCCCAGGCGCCCGTCCCTGCGACGATAGAGAACACTGTGCCGGTTGTTGGAGCCGTTGAGAAAGAAGAAGAAGTCATGGCCGAGCATCTCCATCTGCAACTGCGCCTCGGCAATGCTCATCGGCTTGATGATGAACCGCTTGACCCTGACTATTTCGTCGGGGTCGGGACCCGGTTCCTCCGGCGAGACCGGGCCGGCCTGCCGGCTGCGGTCGATCAGCCTTTGCTTGAGTCGCCGCAGGCGGCGAACGAACCGGTCGGTGGCGGTGTCAAGAGCCGTCTCCGGGGTGGGCGCGGCGCCCTCCACCCGGATGATCCTGCCCAGCGCCTGTCCGGTCAACTCGATGCGATACCGCTCGCCGGCCAGGCGGGGATTGGTCTCCCCGGTGAGTTCCACGTCCACCGCATCCAGGTCGGAGAACACCCGAGCCGCCCGGTTCACCTTGGCCACCACGCTGCGGCGCAGGCCTTCGCTGATCTCGGCATTGCGGGCGCTGATCCGTACTTCCACTTGATGATCCCTTTCCAGGTTCCCTTGGTCCCAGAACCTATCCGTTCCCTAGGCGTCTAAAGCGTAGCCTGTCCCGGTCTTTAGACGGAGGTGGTTGCCGTGACCGCCGCCCGGATCCTGGAGAAGCCCAGGGTCGACGCCGCCGTCTCCAGGGTGACGCCGGTGGTGATGACATCATCCACCAGCACCAGTCCCGGCGGCGGACTCCCCCGGCGCCGGAATCGCACAGCCCGGGCCGACCGGCGCCGTCCGGCATTGGCTGCGCCCCACAACCGGGGGCCGAGGGGACGCAGCGCCGGCAGGCCGCTGCGACGGGAAAGGGCGTCGGCCAGCAGCACGGCGGGATCGGAGTGGTATTTCAGCCGCCGCAGGTAGATCCGGGGAATGGGCGCCAGCGCCCGGGCGCCCGCGGGCAGCAACGGCGCCATCATGGCGGCCAGCACCTCCGCCGATTCCCGGCATCCCCGGTACTTGACACGAAGCACCAACCGCCGCGCCGCTCCACGGTGCACCATGGCCGAGACGACCGTCATTCCCGAGTCCAGCACGCGAGGGCGGGCCGGGACCATGGTGGCAGCGCACGAACGGCAGACCGCAGCCGAGTCCCGAGTTCCGCAACAAAGGCACCAAACCATCCTTCCAAAGATGCGAAACCCCTGTGACAGTTCGGACGTCGGCAAGGAGGTCGACCGGGGGGACTTGAGCGGTCGGGCGCCTCAGATCAGGGCCGGGTTACCTAGACCTCGACGATCTCCACCAACACCACGGGGCGTTGGCGGGTCTCGCTCCTCACCACCCGCGCCACGGTCCTTCTGGCCACTGCCCTCAGATGACCCGGGTCCACCAGGCCGTCGGCCACCCGGACCGACACCAACTCCACCAGGTCGTCGGTGGCCACATCCAGCACGGCCACCGGGTCGTCCACCAACCCCCGACTCTCCAGAAGGGGTTCGGCGGCCAACTCGCCGGTCTCGGCGTCCACCACCAGGGTCACGGTGACCACTCCCGCCTCGGACAGACGGCTTCGATCCCGCAGCACCCTGGTCTGCACCCCTCCCAAAGAGGACCCGTCCAAGTACACATAGTCGGCATCCACCACCTCTCGCTCCACCCACAGGTCGTCCCCTTCCATCACCACCCGGTCGCCATCCTCCAGCACTTCGATCTGCTCCACTCCCACCTGGCGGGCCAACCGGGCGTGGGCGTGCAGGTGGCGATACTCCCCATGGACCGGAACGAAAGCCTCGGGTCGCACCAGGCGCAACATGACGGCCAGTTCGTCGCGGGCGGCATGTCCCGAGACGTGGACCGGCGAATTCAACCCGTGATACACCGTGGCGCCCAGGCGCAGCATGCCCGACACCAGTTTGGAGACCGCCTTTTCGTTTCCGGGAACCGGCGTCGCCGAGATCAGGACCATGTCTCCCTCCTCCAGGGAGAACTGGCGATGGGTGCGGTTCGACATCCGGGTCAGGGCCGAGAACGGCTCACCCTGGCTGCCGGTGGCGATCAGCATCTGTCGATCGGCGGGCAGCCTCAACAACTCGGCGACCGTCACCACATGCTCCTCGGGCAGTTCCAGCACTCCCAGTTCGGAGGCGATGCGGCTGTTACGCAGCATCGACCGGCCGGCCAAGGCGATCTTGCGCCCCGCCGCCACCCCGGCGTTCACGATCTGTTGCACCCGGTGGATGTGCGAGGAGAAGCAAGCCGCAATCACCCGTCCCTCGGCGGCCCGCACGATGTCTGCGATCGGTGCGGACAGCGACCCCTCCGACGGCACGAACCCCTCCCGCTCGGCATTGGTGCTGTCACCCAGGTAGAGCCGGACTCCCCGGTCGCCGAGTTCCGCCAATGCCCCCAGGTCGGTGGCCCGGTCATCAATGGGCGTGGGGTCCAGTTTGAAGTCACCCGAGTGCAGGATGACGCCCTCGTGGGTGTAGAAGGCCACTGCGGTCGCATCCGGAATGGAGTGACAGACGGGGATGAGCATGAAGTAGAAAGGCCCGTGCGTTATCTCCTCGCCGGTGGGGACCGGGCGCAGATCGGCGGCCACTCCCAACTCCTTGATCCTCTCCCCGGCGATTCGCAGGGAGAGTTCGGTGCCGTAGACCGGCACGTTCACCTGCTCCAGGAAGTACCCCAACGCCCCCACATGGTCCTCGTGGCCGTGGGTCAGGATCACGCACTCCACGTCGTCGGCTCGTTCCACCACCCAGGACCAATCGGGGAACACCAGGTCCACGCCCAGCATGTCGGCCTCGGGAAACATCAGGCCGCAGTCGATCAGGCAGATCTTCCCGTCCACCTCCAAGGCGGCGCAGTTGCGACCCACCTCCCCCAATCCCCCCAAGAACGTGATTTGTACGGTCACCCTTGGCTCAAACCTGCCAAAGCCTCCCTCACGGCTCGAAGGGTCTGCTCGGACGGGGCCACCAGGGGCAGCCGCGGACCTCCCACCGGTCCCCAACTCTCCCCGAGGGCAGCCTTGACCGGGCCGGGATTGGTCTCCATGAAACACGCCATCCCAAGGGGGATCAACGCATGGTGCAGCGCTGCCGCCTTCCGGTAGTCTCCCGCCACCGCCGCATGCACCATCTGCGCCACGGTGGGGCCGGCCAGGTGGGAGATCACCGAGACCACCCCCACCGCACCCACCGACATCATCGGCAGGGTGTAGGAGTCCTGTCCGGAATAGATGGTGAGCCCCGGCGCGGCGCCCACCGTCCCAGATGTGAAGTCCAGGTCCATCACCGCGTCCTTGGTTGCCACGATGTTGGGGTGTTCGGCAAGGCGAGCCAGGGTCTCGATCTCGATCAGCCGGGAGGTGCGGGATGGGATGTTGTAGACCAGCAACGGCAACTCGGTGGCGTCGGCGATGGCCTCGAAATGGGCCACCAGTCCCCCCTGAGTGGGCTTGTTGTAGTAGGGGGTGACCGCCATCACCCCGCCGCACCCGGCTTGGGCGGCCATGCGGCTGAGCTTCACCGAACCGGCCGTGTCGTAGGTGCCGGTGCCGGCCACCACCATGGCCCGGTCCCCCACGGCTTCGGAGACCGCTTCGTACAGCCTCACCTTCTCGCCGGTGGAGAGGGTGGGCGACTCGCCGGTGGTGCCGGTGATCACCAACCCCTCCGACCCGTTCTCAACCAGGTGCCGCGCCAGGCGGCCGGCCTGCTCGGAGTCCAGTGAACCGTCGGCGCCGAACGGCGTGACCATAGCGGTCAGCACCCGGCCGAACGGCGGACTCTCAGAACTCACAAAGGGGAGGATAGCCCCAGGCCCTCGGGCTTACTCCAGCAGGACTCCCAGGCCCACCGTCACCCCGGCTTGCAGGCCCGCCACCCCTCGGACGGCCAGCAGGACCCCCGGGAGGAAGGAGACCCGGTCGGTTGAGTCGTGACGGATGGTGAGAATCTCCCCGGGGTTGCCCAACAGCACTTCCTGGTGGGCGAGAAGGCCCGGCAGGCGCACCGAGTGGACCGGCACTCCCTCGACCCTGGCCCCCAGCGCCCCGCCAATGAGTTCCTCGGACTCCACGGCGCGTGCCTGCCTCCCCGACTCGGCCATGGCGGCCGCGGTGGCCACGGCCGTCCCCGACGGAGCGTCGGCTTTTCGGTCATGATGCAACTCGATCACCTCGGAGGCTTGGAAGAACCCGGCGGCGGCTTCGGCAAAACGCATCATCAGCACCGCTCCGATGGAGAAGTTGGGGACGATCAGGCAGTTGGAGGGACTGTCAGATGGCCACATCCGGCGGACCGCGGTGATCCGCTCGGCGGTGAGCCCGGAGGTTCCCACCACGGCGTGACAGCCCATCTGCAGGTACCGGGCCAGGTTGTCCATCACCACGTCGGGGTGGGTGAAGTCCACCACCACCTGGGCGGAAGCCAGGCACTCGATGTCTTCGCGCACCGGTATCCCGGCCACTTCTCCCCGGTGGAGGTCGAATCCCGCCACCAGTTCCAGGTCGGAAGCGGTGGCGAGCGCCTCGGCGATAACCGAGCCCATCCGGCCCAGCGCTCCGGCCACCCCCACCCGGATGGTCATTCCACGTAACCGATCAGGTCCGACTCGACGAAGGGGCCCACCGCCCCCAGGGTCCGGGGTCCCGAGAACATCTGACCAGCCACCTCCATCACCTGGTCCCGGTCCACCGACAGCAGACGCTGCAGTCGCTCATCCATCGAGAGGTGCTCCAATCCGCAGATCTCATCACGGCCCAGTCTGATCATCCGGCTCCGCGAGTCCTCCATGGCCAGGGCCAGCGATCCCCGCGCCGCTCCTCGGGCCTTCTCCAATTCGGCCTCGGTGATGCCGTCCTTCATCAGTTGGGAAAGCTGGTCTTCGATGATCTCCATGACCTGGCCGGTCTGTGCGGGGGTGGTGCCCACGTACACGCCCCACAAACCGTTGTCGGCATAGGAGTGGTTGAAACTGAAGATGGCGTAGGCCAACCCCCGCTCCTCGCGAACGCTGGTGAACAGCCGCGAGGACATCCCCACGCCCAGCACCATGTTCAGAACGCCCAACGCCCAGCGCCGGTCATCGGAACGACCCATCCCATCGCCGCCTAGCACCAGGTGGGCCTGCTCGGTCTCCCTCTCCACCAACCCCACCGAGGCGCCGCAGGTATTCGGGTGGTATTCGTGGCCGACCCCGTCTCCCGACCACTCGCCGAACAACTCCTCGGCGAGTTCCACGGCCTCGGTGTGCTCCACGGCCCCGGCCAGGGCCACCACGGTGGAACGGGGCCCGTAGCGCCGATCCCAGTAGCCATGCAGCGCATCGCGGGTCATCGCTCCGATCGACTCCCTGGTTCCCAGCACCGGTTTGCCCAGGGCGTGGCCGTTGTAATGCGCCCGGGTGAAGGCTTCGAAAGCCGAGTCCTGCGGGTCGTCCTCGTGCATGTTGATCTCTTCGAACACCACCTGGCGTTCCGAGTCGATCTCGTTCTGCCGGAAGGCGGGGCGCTGCAGCATCTCCGATAGAAGGCGCAGCCCCACCGGCAGGTCTTCATCCACCAGCCGAGCCCAGTAGCAGGTCTGTTCCTTGGAGGTGAAGGCATTGGACTCCGCCCCCATCCCGTCGAAGGTCTCTGAAATGTGTCGAGCGGAAAGGTCCTCGGTCCCCTTGAACAGCAGGTGCTCCAGGAAGTGGGACGCTCCGGCTTCGGTGGCCCACTCGTCGCGGGCGCCGGTGTCCACCCAGCACCCCACCGCCACCGAACGAAGCGTCGGCATCTGCTCGGTGATGACGCGAAGACCGTTGGGAAGAGTGGTTAGCTGAAAATGAGTCATGCCAACCGGAAAGTGTAGAGGAACGGATGAGGCATAATGAGGAGGTTATGCCCTCTCGTTCCGCGACCGTGCTCCGGCGTCTCCTCTCCCCCCAGGAGACCGAGATCGAAGAAGTGGTGAGCCGCTACCAGAAGGTGGCCCCCGCCATAACCCGCTTTGCCCGGACCCTGTCGGCCGATCCCGACCTCAACGTGCGGCTGGGCTCGTTTTCCCACACGGTCCCCGGAGAGGTGGTCTGCGACCCACGCCTCTTTCAAGCCGCGTACCAACGACGGGCGCCGGTCACACCCGAAGAGGTGGCGGTGGCATCCGCCTTTCACGAGGTGGTGCACCTGATATCCAGCCAATTCGACGAGGAGAGGCCCATCCCCGCCCACTGGGCGGTGCTGCTGGGCGAGGACTCCGCCCGGCCCCATCTGGACCCCGACCCGGTGGACCTGCTGGCGGCCGTGGAGAAGATCGGGGGGGAAGTGGCGGTGATGCTGTTCTTTGCCCTGGAGGACGCCCGCCAGGAACAACGGGGCCTGGCGAATTATCCCGGGGCCCGGTCGATACTGGATGATCTCTATCGGGCGGCGGCGCCCTCCGTGAAATCCGAACCTCCCATCTCCCAGTTCGCCACCGCCGCGTTTTTGGCGGTCACCAACTCCTACCCCGCCCACCAACCGCCCGACTTTCTGGAGGGCGATGTCCAAACGGCGGTGAACGAGGCCTCCGACGTGCTGTCGGAGATTGCGGCGCTGGAGGATCCCTGGGAAGTCGGGGAAGCCGCCCTGGTCCTGCTGCGGATCGCCATCGACCACCGCCTGCTGCCGCCCGGCACCCCCAGGGAGTCGGTGGCCTCCAAGGCGGTGGCCGACAAGGTGGCCCAGGCCCTGGACATGGTCCGCCTGCCCAGCCCCGCAGTGGCTGCGGCTGACTCCTACCGGCAGGCCATCGGCGCCCGACGCGGGACGGCTCAGCAGACGCGACTCGCTCGTGACACCGACCGCTCCACCACCGATCAACTGCTGCGGATCGGCGCGGCGCCGGTGATCCACCTGCCCAACGGGCAGAGCGGGCGGCTGGTGATCTCCCCGGCGCCCACTACCTTCTCCCGCTTCGCCCAAAAGGGACGGGAGGCTTACCGGGAGGCGGCCCACCAGTGGGGCGTCACCCCTCGACGGGTGTCCGGGGAGTTGTTCCACCTGTTCGCAGCCAACCAGCGGCGGGGTTTGCGGTCGGGATTCGACCAGGGCGACGTCTCCCCCTACTCGGCGCTGTTCATCGGCGCCGGTCTCTACCAGCGCCTCTACGAGCGGCGGCACTTTCCCACCCGCCGGCGCTATGCGGTGAGCCTGCTGGTGGACGGGTCGGCATCGATGCTGCAGTCACGCAGCAACAGCCGACTCCGCACCGGATGGGGCATGGCCGCCGCCCTGCTGGGCGCCTGGACCGTGGCCAGGCTGTGCCACGAACTGCAGATCGACTTCGAGGTGAGCATCTTCAACCGGTCGTTCGCGGCCCGGGAGCACGACACCGAGTGGACCTACACCCGGTCGCTCAGCCAGTCCACCGCCGGGCTGCGGGCCAGCCACGGAACTTCGGCCGATCGGCTCGCCACTACTGTAAACCACTATCTCATCAAACCTTTCGACACCCGCTGGTCCGACGCCGAGGGACTGCTGGCAGGAATGCTGTGGACCGCCTTCGCCCCCAGGGAGGCGCTGCGACTGGCCAGCAGAGACCCCCGCAGCACGCCGCCCGTCTCGATGTTCGACAAGGCCGCCAACGTGGACGAGCTGAACGTGATCCACGCCGCCGAGCGACTGGCCACCCAGGGAGCGGAGACCAGGCTCCTGATGGTCCTCGCTGATGGAATGACCCGGGGATCGGTCCGCAATCTTGCCAACGCGGTAGACGCCGTCGAACGGGGCGGCGCCACCGTGCTGGGAATCGGGATCGGCGACGACACCGTGGCGGCCGCCTACCCGCGCCATCAAGTGGTGCATCACCCCGAGGACCTGACCAGAGCCATGGTGGCCGGCACCAAGGACCTGTTGAGAAGGAGCCTGGTGGGGCTGAAGGCGCCGGCGGCATGAGCGGCCCCGCAGTCTTCTCCCACCCTTCCGGAGTGCCGGAGCGCCAGATCAGCCTGGCGCCTTTCGACGTGTCCACGGAGTTGCCCGACTACCGCCAGCGCATGGGGAAGATCCCCGAACCCGACCCCTACTACGTCGACCTGGGCATGCTCTATCGGTTTGCGGCGCTGGAAAAGGTGCACCGGATGCGGCCGCCGGGGTACGTCCCGTTGCACATCGCGGTTCGGGGTCATATGGGCACCGGAAAGGACCACGACATCGAGCAGTTCGCGGCCCGCCTGAGACTGCCCTACTACCGGATTCCCCTGACCGGCGAGGTCAGGGACCTGACACTGATCGGGTCCACCCGCCTCCACGGAGACGGCAAGGGCGGAACGGAGAGCCGATGGGAGGACGGCGACATCACCCGCGCCCTGCGGGGACCCGCCCTGATCAACCTGTCGGAATTGAATGCGGCCGGCGCCGAGACCCTGTTCGCCCTGCACGGCCTCCTGGACCGCTATGCCGCCTTGGACCTGCCCACCGGTGAGACAATCCGGCTGAGAGACGATGTGCGCATCTTCGGGACCATGAACCCCACCGACCTGCGGGACTACGCCGGGACCCAAACGCTCAACAAGGCCTTCGCCGACCGGTGGGTGATCTGGGAGAAGAGTTTCCCCACCGCCTCACAGGTGAGATCGATGCTGGAATTGCGATACCCGGCCATGGCCCCGCCTTTCGTGGAGGCCATCTCCCGCCTCACCGTGGACGTCAACGCCTCCTTCGAGGCGCCCGACGCCGACACCAGGGTGGAGACTCCCATCTCTCTGCGAGGAGCGCTGGACCGGCTTCCCACCGGCTTGCGCATGTTCTCGGGACACCCCGACCCCCTGCGCCGGGCATGGGAGGAATTGGTCCTGCCCAGGGTGGACCCCCACGACCGGGATCATTACGAGACGGTATGGCGGGCTGTGGTGAGGCAGGGCCCCGGCGGGCCGCCCTTCGGAGAACCCGCAGTACAAATGTGATAGAATGGTGGTGGTGCGAACCATCCTCTCCGATTTGGTAGCAGAGCAACAGTCACTCGATCAATATCTTCAGAAGATTCCGGTGCGCGACTGGAGCACTCCCACTGCCGTGGAAGGCTGGGATATACGGGACACGGTCAGCCACCTGGCCCACTTCGAGGAACTGGCCGCCCAGACCGTGCTCGGCGAGCCTCCTCCCGCCGCCTACTTCGACGCATTCGGGGACCTGGTCTGGGAAGGGATTCAACGGGGCCGGGACATCCGACCCCAGGATGTGATCGAGTGGTGGAGAAAGGGCCGCGCCACGCTGATCGAACCCCTCTCGGAAATGAGCGCCTCCCAGCGCACCCCCTGGTTCAACGGCACCGTGCCGGCAAAGAACGTGGCCGCCAACCGCCTCACCGAGACCTGGGCATACGGGCTGGATATCTACGAGGCCGTCGGTGAGGAGTACGAGGACACCACTCGCATCCGCCACATCTGCGAATTGGGCTGGGTCACACTGCCCTCTCAATACGAAGACCACGGAGAGCAATACCACCCCATCCGGGTGGAGGTGATCGGACCGCAGTACTACAAGTGGGTCTACGGAGATGAGGATTCTCCCCACTGCATCAAGGGAAGCGCCTCCGAATGGGCCCGGCTTGCGGTGCACCGCCTGGGACCCTCGGAGACCACCCTGGAGTGCTCCACCGAATACGCCGAGCAGGCGCTGGAGATGGTCTCCATCTACTGACCGGTCCGGTGAACCGGCCCGGCCCAGCGGCACCGGCGGCCCTGGTCGGGCGTCATTTGTCACCGGGGTCTCCTACCCTCACCCTTGACCATGGAAAAACCGGTCCTGCAGCAGTTCACCCCCGCCACCCGAGCCTGGTTCGAGGCCACTTTCGAATCGCCCACGCCTGCCCAGGCGCAAGGCTGGCCCGCCATCGCGTCCGGTGAGCACACCTTGATACAAGCGCCCACCGGGTCCGGGAAGACCCTGGCCGCCTTCCTCTGGACCATCGACCAACTCTGCCACCAGGCCCTTCCACCCACTGCGCAGCGCTGTCGCCTGCTGTACATCTCACCCCTCAAGGCCCTGGCCTACGACATCGAGCGGAACCTGCGGGCCCCGCTGGCCGGGATCCACCACACCGCGGTGCGACTGGGGATGGCGCCCCCGCCCACCCTGACCACCTTCATGCGCACCGGTGACACCCCCGCCTCCGACCGCCAGAAGATGGTGCGCAGACCTGCCGACATCCTGATCACCACCCCCGAGTCCCTCTACCTGATGCTCACCTCGGCAGCGCGCCAGCGCCTCACCTCGGTGCAGTGGGTGATCGTCGATGAAGTGCATGCGGTGGCGGGCAACAAGCGAGGCGCCCATCTGGCCATTTCACTTGAGCGCCTTGAGGAAATCACTGAGATGGCGCCGCAGCGGATCGGTCTCTCCGCCACCCAGCGTCCCCTGGAAACCATCGCCCGGTTCCTGGGAGGGGGAACGGTTGACCACCCGGAAGGGTCGTGGAAGCCCCGCTCGGTCACCATCATCGACGCCGCCCGACCCCGTTCGGTGGACCTGGAACTGGTGGTGCCCAGCCAGGACATGACGCGGCCCGAGGTGGACGCCGACAGCGACACCCAAACCCGGTCGATCTGGCCGTCCATTTACCAGCGACTGCTGGAGTTGGTGAACCAGCACAATTCCACCATCGTGTTCACCAACAGCCGGCGCCTGGCCGAGAGGGTGTGCGCGGAACTGAACAACCTGGCCGAGGCCGAGATCGCCCTGGCCCATCACGGGTCGGTGGCCCGCCATCGCCGCCTCGAGATCGAGGACGGGCTCAAGAGGGGTGAACTGCGGGCGGTGGTCGCCACCTCCTCGCTGGAATTGGGCATCGACATGGGAGCGGTGGACCTGGTGGTCCAGATCGAGTCTCCCCCCGGGGTGGCGTCGGGCCTGCAGCGGGTGGGAAGGTCCGGCCACCAGGTGGGGGGGACCAGCCGGGCCAAGCTGTTTCCCAAGTACCGCGGGGACCTGCTCACCTCCACGGTGGTGGCGCAGAGGATGCGGGCCGCAGAGGTGGAGAGCACGGTGATTCCCCGCAATCCCATCGATGTGGCCGCACAGCAGATCGTGGCGGCGGTGGTCACTTCCGCACGATCCGTCGACGAACTGTATGTGATGCTGCGGCGGGCGGCGCCGTTCGCCGATCTGCCTCGAGAAGTGTTCATCGGCACTTTGGACATGCTGGCGGGGCGCTACCCGTCGGACCTGTTCGCCGAACTGCGTCCCAGGGTGGTGTGGGACCGGGTGGAGGACACCGTCACCGCCCGGTCGGGCGCCAGGCTGCTGGCTGTCACCAATGCCGGGGTGATCCCCGACCGGGGTCTGTACCGGGTGCAACTCTCCGACGGCAGCAGGGTGGGAGAACTGGACGAGGAGATGGTCTACGAGTCCCGGCCCGGCGACGTCTTCCTGCTGGGCGCCTCCTCGTGGCGGATCAGCGAGATCACCCATGATCGCATCGAGGTGCTTCCGGCGCCGGGGGTGCCCGCCCAGATGCCGTTCTGGAGAGGTGACACCATCGGGCGCTCCGCGGAGACCGGGCTGGCAATCGGCCGTTTCCTGCGGGAGATGGCGGCCATGGCATCGCCCGACGCCACTCGGCGGTTGATGGACCAGGAGGGGTTGGATGAGTGGGCCGCCCAGAACCTGGTGGCCTACCTCGAAGAGCAGCGGTCTTCGGGAAGCGTGATCCCCGATGATCGCACCCTGGTGGTGGAGCGTTTCCGGGACGAGATCGGAGACTGGAGACTGGTGGTCCTGTCGCCGCTGGGAGCCAGGGTGCATGCCCCCTGGGCCATGGCGGTGATGGATCGCCTTCGCTCCCGCCGGGGAGTGGAGATCGACGCCGCCTGGTCGGATGACGGCATCATCTTCCGGTTTCCCGACGCCGATCGGCCTCCCTCCGCCGACGACATCCTGCTCAGCCCCGACGAGGTGTCGGATCTTCTGATGAAACACCTCTCGGGCACGGCCCTGTTTGCCTCCCGGTTCCGGGAAGCGGCCGCCAGGGCACTGCTGCTGCCGCGTCGCCGCCCGGGGCACCGGACGCCCCTGTGGTTGCAGCGGCGCCGCTCCGCCGACCTGTTGTCGGTGGCCCGCCGCTTCGACTCCTTCCCGATCATCCTGGAGACCTACCGGGAAGTTCTCCAGGACGATTTCGACCTGCCCTACCTGCGAACCCTGCTGGCCGACCTCCGTAACCGCAGGCTGCGGTTGGCGGAGGTGGACCTGGTGCACCCCTCCCCGTTTGCCTCCTCCTTGATGCAGGCCTTTTTGGCCGGATACCTGTATGAGACCGATGGCCCTGCCGCCGAACGAAAGGCGATGGCCATCACCCTGGATCGCCGCCTCCTCTCCCAGCTATTGGGGGAAGGGGAGATCGGGGAACTCATCTCCGCGGAAGTGGCGGCATCCGTGGAGTTGGAACTGCAGCACCTCACAGACGAAAAACAGGTCCGGGGACCGGACGGGGTCCACGATCTGCTGCGCAACCTGGGTCCCCTCACGTTCCGCGACCTGGAGTTGCGCTCCGCCGATCCCCAGTCCTTCCTGAGGGACCTGCAGGAGGCAAGGCGGGTGATCGAGGTGCGGGTGGCCGGACTCGGAGTCTGGGCGGCGGTGGAGGACGCCGGCCGCCTGCGGGATGCTCTGGGTTGCCAACTGCCACCGGGAGTCCCGGCCGTGTTCGCCGAACCGGTCGAAGATCCGCTGGGCGATGTGGTGGGGCGTTATGCCCGGACCCATGCCCCTTTCCCGGCGTCGCAGGCCGCCACCGCCCTGGGCCTGCCGACCTCAGTGGTGGAAGAGGTGCTGGCCCGTTTGGCCCGGGAAGCACGAGTGCTCAGAGGAGTATTCCGCACCGGAGGCCCCCGGGAGTGGGTGGACACCGAGGTGCTGCGACGCCTCAAGAGGCGTTCGCTGGCCACCCTTCGTCGCCAGGTGGAGCCGGTGGGCCCCAATGCGCTGGCCCGGATGCTGATCGCCTGGAACCTGATAGAGGAGCAACCCTCCCCCGGGGCGGGATCCCTTCTGGAGACCATCTCACAGATGCAGGGCTATCCCATCCCCGCGTCGATGTTGGAGAGCGATGTCCTGGCCGTCCGTCACCCCAAGCCGGCCCTACGCCTGGACCAACTCCTGGCCGAAGGCAGGGTGATCTGGGTGGGAAGGGGATCCCTGGGCAGTCGGGACGGGAAAGTCACGCTGTACCTGCGGGACCAGTTCCCGCAACTGGATCCGGGACCGCAGGAGGACTCCCCGGACCTTCCCCTGCATCGGGCCATCCGGGATCACCTGGAGCGCCGGGGTGCCTCCTTCTTCGCGGACATCTTCCGGGCCGCCGCAGCGCCGGACCTGTGGGAGGTGGTCGACGCGCTGTGGGACCTGGTGTGGGCCGGCCTGGTCACCAACGACAGCATCCATCCTCTCCGAGCCCACCTGCGGGCCCGTCGTTTCCGCCGACCACGGGGCAGGAAACTGACCTTTCCCCCCGACACGGCCGGCCGGTGGTCCCTGGTCTCCCATCACGAAGAGCCCAACCCCGTCTCCCCAACCGAGCAGTACGCCGCCTGGGGCGCCCAACTGCTGGACCGGTACGGCATAGTGACCCGGGCGGTGGTGGCCTCCGAAGGCATCCCGGGGGGCTTCACCGCCCTGTACCCGGTGTTGGCGCGCATGGAGGAGACCGGCAGAGCCCGGCGCGGCTACTTCGTGGAGGGACTGGGAGGAGCGCAGTTCGCCCTGCCCGGGGCGGTCGACCGTCTCCGGGAAGAAGCCGAGCCCCGGATGGTGATCCTGGCTGCCTGCGATCCGGCCAACCCCTACGGGGCGGCCATTTCCTGGCCGAGGCTCGAGGAGGCCCGCCTGGCCCGCGCCGCCGGGTGCCACGTGGCGCTTTGGAACGGCGAACTGGCCGCCTTCCTGAACCGCCGTCGCCTGACCGTCCTTGAAGCCGGTGAACGCCGTTTGGAGATCTTGGCCGAGGGACTTGCGAATCTCGCCGGTCGCACTCGCCGTTTCCGAATCGACCACATCAATGAAACGCCCGCCTCCGACCACCCGTTGGCCGGACCCCTGGGAGATCAGGGCTTCGTGATCAGTCCGCAGGGGCTGGCATTCCCACCCGATCCCCGCCGTTACCGGCCGTCCGCCTGGGAAGGCTCGGGGCAGGGGCGAGGTACCGGCCAGGCGTAAAACTCCCAGCAGGGGGGATTGGGCTCGGGCAGGTGGAGGGTCCGGCACATCGAGCCGAATTGGTAGCCCGCCCCGGTCAGATCGGCCAGGATGGTCTCCAGGGCGGACACCGTGCGGTGTCGATGGCCGCCACCGTCGTGGAGCAGCACCACCGATCCGGGCTGCACTCTCCCCGTCACGATGCGGGCAATGGTCTCCGCCGATATGTCGGTCCAGTCCGCCCCGCTGATGTCCCACATCGACACACCCAGGCGCAAATCGGTCGCCCACCCCCTCACCCTGGGGTTGATGGACCCGTAGGGAGGTCTCAGGCAAGTGGCCCGCAACCCAACGGTTTCCCCAAGGATGGCCTGCACCCTGTTGCTGTCTTCGATGAACTCTTGGCGACTGAGCTTGGTGAGGTCGTCGTGACGCCAGGTGTGGAGTTGGATGGAGTGTCCTTCGGCAGCGATCCGGCGGGTGACGTCGGGGAAGTTCGCCACCATCTGGCCCACCACGAAAAAGGTGGCCTTGGCATCGTATCGCGCCAGCAGATCAAGCACCTGGGGGGTGTAGACGGGATGGGGGCCATCGTCAAAGGTGAGGTAGACCACCGGCGCCGGGTCCCCAGCCAACTGAGCCTGCCCCGCCGGGGATTGCGGATGGGAATATAGCGGTTTACGAGCGGGTGGAGCCTGCCAGAGAGACCAGGTCATTCCCACACCCAGCCAAGCAATCAGAATTGCTTTGCCTATAGCAATTGGAATGCCCATGCCCGTCACGCAACCTCAATTGTAAGAGGGAAAAACCCTTTACTTCGGCTAAATAGAGAGCCCAAAAACCGGCGTCAGGGCAGGAAATCGGACTAAAGTAACCTGCGAAACCCGCGCAAGGAGCCGACCCTGGCAACCAACCACAGCAACCAGCCGGTGCAGCACAGTCTCCACTGGAAGCTCCTGTTTGCATACCAGCGCAAAGCGGACCTGATCTCGGAGAAGACCGGCGAGCTCGCCAAGTGGGCGGTGATACCCACGCTCGTCCTGGGGGTGGGCAACGTCATCTTGCGATACACCGGTCAGATCATCGGCGTTCGGCTGACCAACAACGGTCTGATCGAAGCACAGTGGTACCTGTATTCACTGATCTTCCTGTTCGGATTCGCATATGTGCTGAAGAACCAGATAAATGTGCGGGTTGACTTCTGGTTTGCCCACCAGCCCAAAAAGAAAAGAGCCTTGATTGACTTCATCGGACACCACGTCGGCCTTCTCCCCTTCGCCATCTTGGGCCTGTGGCTCTCGATCCCCCAGGTCGTGACGTCCTGGCAGTTGAATGAGCAATCGCCCGATCCAAGCGGTCTGCCCCGGGCGCCTATCAAGACCATGATCCCGGTGGCCTTTGCCCTTCTGCTGATGCAGACCGCGGCGGAGTTGGTAAAGCTGTGGGCGATCGTGCGGGATCACCCCGAGGACATCGAATACGGAGAGGTCGAGGCGCCGCTGCGGCTCGAGTAACCGCCGGCAGGGTTCGACCAAGCCGAGAACAACAAGGAAAGGAACCAACGAGATGCTAGGTGAATGGCTCGCCATCATAATGTTCGTCCTTTTCCTGGTGCTGCTCCTGGCGGGGTACCCCGTGGCCTTCTCCTTCGCGGGCACCGCCATCGTCTTCTTCGCCCTTGGCCTGCTGACCGGTGATCTTCGGCCGGCGGGAATCAACCTGCTGTTCAACAAGTGGTTTGCCGACACGGTCGCCAATTTCACGTTCCTGGCCATCCCGTTCTTCGTATTCATGGGGGCAGTGTTCGAAAAGTCGGGTCTGGCCCAGCGACTTCTCACCAGCATCGGAATGCTCATGGGCCCCTTGCGCGGCGGGATGGGCGTTGCGGTGATCTTTGTGGGGACTCTGCTGGCCGCCGCCACCGGAGTGGTGGCCGCCACCGTGATCGTGATGGGGATCCTCTCCCTCCCGGTCATGGTCAAGTACGGCTACGACCACAAGTTGGCCACCGGGGTGATCATCTCCTCCGGCACTCTTGCCCAGCTGATACCTCCCAGCCTGGTGTTGATCGTGCTGGCCCAATTCATCCCGGTCTCGGTGGGCGCCCTGTTTGCCGGTGCGCTCATTCCCGGGGTGATGCTGGCGTTTCTCTACGCCATCTACACCCTGGTGCTGGCCTTCTTCAAGCCCGGAGCAGCCCCCCCGATCCCCAAAGAGGAACGGACCCTGCAGGGAGTCGCCCTCCTCAAGGAGTCGGTGATCTCGATCGCTCCCCCCATCGTGCTGATCTTCGCAGTGCTGGGTTCCATCTTCTTCGGCATCGCCACGGCTTCGGAGGCCGGGGCCGTGGGAGCGTTGGGATCCGTGCTGCTGGCAGTCGGCTATCGCAGCTACTCCTGGAAGATGATCGTGGAGGCCTCCCGATCCACCGCCAACATCACCGGCTTGGTGCTGCAGATCCTGTTTGCCTCCACCTTCTTCGCCCTCATCTTCCAGCAGTTGGGCGGGCAGAACCTGGTGACCGGCTGGTTGGTGGGACTTCCGGGCGGAAAGTGGACCTTCGTCATCGTCGCCAACATCGTCGTCTTCCTGTTGGGAATCAACCTTGAATTCCTGGAGATCTCCTTCATCGTCATGCCCCTGTTCGTTCCGGCCGCCCTGGCGCTGGGACTGGGTGGGCCGGAACTGGTCTGGTTCGCGATAATGATGGCGATCAACCTCAACATGGCCTTCATCTCACCACCGGTGGGATTCTCCCTCTTCTACCTGCAATCCGTGGCCCCTCCGGAGGTGAAGACCGCCGACATCCACAAGGGCGCCCTTCCGTTCATGGCCCTGCAGGGACTGGGTCTGGTGTTGGTGGCAGCCTTCCCCGCCACCGTCACCTGGCTGGTGGAGGCCATGGGACTCTCCCAACTGGCCTGAACCTCATCAACACCGCCCCGCCATGCGTGGCGACGCCCTTCCAAGGGCTGCTGGTTCTTCACACCCAAAGCCGCTTTCGAACCGGGAAGGGACGGGCCGGCCACCGGGACACAAGATGCGAGCCGGCCAGCGCCAATCCCCCGGGTCGCTTCGGATGGACAGCGAGACCCCCTACAACACCTGACTCTGCACGACACCTGAAATTACCGGCCGCAAACTCGGACAAAGAGAAGGCTCCGGGCCGGGGCCCGGAGCCTTCTGCATGTACTTTGGGGTTCGTCAGAACCGCGACTCGAATTGCAGGTAGGTGCGTTCCGCGAGGTTGTGCCACTGGCGGATCCCGGAACGGTAGGCCTTCCAGTGATCAAGGACGTCGCTGAACAGAGTGTCTGCCGCGGCGAATTCGTCGAACAACTCGAACGAGGACTCCTCGGACGCCGCCATGACATCATCGGGGAACGGTTGCAGGATGATGTCCGACTGCAGCAGGTTCTGCAGCGCCGGGGGGTTCTTGGCGTCGTAATCAGCCATCATGTCCTGGTTGGCATGCACGGCCGCCGACTGGATCACCTGCTGGTACTCCTCGGGGAGAGCATTCCACTCATCAAGGTGGATCTGCACTTCGAGACTCGGGCCCGGCTCCCACCAACCTGGGAAGTAGTAGTACTGGGTGACCGACTGGAAGTCGAGCTTCTGGTCGTCGTAGGGGCCCACCCACTCGGTGGCGTCGATGGCCCCGGTCTGCAGGGCCTGGAAGATCTCGCCTCCCGGCAGCACCTGGACGGTGACTCCCAAGCGTTCCATCACCTGGCCGCCCAGTCCGGGAATCCTCATCTTGAGACCCTCGAGGTCGGACAACGACCTGATCTCGCGGTTGAACCAACCACCCATCTGCACTCCGGTGTTCCCGGCGGGGAACTGGATTACATTGAAACGCTCGGCGTATGCCTCCTGCATCAGTTCCAGTCCGCCGCCGCGGAACAGCCAACCGTTCTGCTGACGCTGGGTCAACCCGAAGGGCATAGCGGTCCCGAAGGCAGTGATCGGGTCCAGTCCCACGTAGTAGTAGGAGGCGGTATGTCCCATCTGCACACCCTTGGACTGGACCGACTGGAGAATCTCCAACCCGGGAACCAGTTCACCGGCGGCGCGGGCCACTATCGAGAACTTACCGCCGGTCATCGCAGTGACTCTGGCAGCAAAAGTCTGAGCGCCACCGAAGATGGTGTCCAAGGCGGTCGGCCAACTGGTGGCTATCTCCCACTCGAGAGTAGGGAGGGACTCGTCTTGAAGAGCCTCGTCTAGGTCTTCATCGCCAGTACCGCAGGCCGCCATCGCGGCTGCCCCCAACGCGCCCATAGCCGAGAGTTTCAGGAATTCTCTACGTTCCATGTGGTTCTCCTTGTTTTGCCTGTTGCTTACCCTTAGGTTTCGCGATGTGGCTGGCATTATAAGCCCGCTCCCCAGGCGACAACCAAACCCTCTGCCACCTTTTTCAGGCGCAAACCGGTTTTTTCACTTTGGCGAACGTTCTGCGTTAGCAAACGTAATACAAATGTTTTAGAAGGCGTACACCAGGCGCCAAAAACCCGGGTTTTCCTGGGGTTAGCCCAGCCCCAACTCCTCGGGGGTGATCAGGACTTCCCTGGCCTTGGAACCCTGCGAGGGTCCCACCACTCCTCGCCGCTCAAGGATGTCCATCAGGCGACCGGCCCGGGCAAAACCCACCCTCAGCTTTCTCTGCAGCATGGAGGTCGAGCCAAGCTGGGAGCGGACCACCAACTCGGTGGCCCGTTTGATCAGGTCCTGGTCCTCGTCATCCTCGGGCTCGGGTCGGGATGCGGGAGCGGTCAACGCCTTGTCAAGGGATTGCTCGAGAGCCTCGTCCGCGGTGGCCTGCCCGCTGACCCAGGAGACCACCCGAGCAATCTCGGACTCCTCCACCCAAGCGCCCTGCACCCGTTGCGGCCTCGGCTGGCGAGCGGTGACCACCAGCATGTCCCCCCGACCCACCAGTTTCTCGGCGCCCACCGAATCGATTATCACCCGACTGTCGGTCTGGGACGCCACACTGAACGCCAGGCGGGAAGGGACATTCGCCTTGATCACTCCGGTGATCACATTCACCGAGGGGCGTTGCGTAGCCAGCACCAGGTGGATCCCGACCGCCCGCGCCATCTGGGCGATCCGCACGATGGCGAACTCCACCTCCCGACCGGAGACCATCATCAGGTCGTTGAGTTCATCCACCACCACCACCAGATACGGGAAGCGATCGAACCTCTCCTCATCCATGACTCCCGCCTCCCATTTGGCGGCGTACCCGGCGATGTCGCGCACTCCGGCCTCCGCCAGCAGGTCGTAGCGCCGGTCCATCTCCTCCACCACCCACTTGAGTGCCTCCGCAGCCTTCTTGGGATCGGTGATGACCCGGGTGAGCAGATGGGGCACCCCCTGGTACTGGCCCAATTCCACCCGCTTGGGATCCACCAGGATCAGCTTGAGGTCCTCGGGGCGGGTCCTCATCAGAAGCGAGGTGATGAGTGAATTTATGCAGGAGGACTTGCCTGCCCCGGTGGCGCCGGCTATCAGGACATGGGGGAGTTCGCCCAGATTCAACAAGAACGGCCTCCCCCCGATGTCCATACCCAGTCCCACCACCAGGGGATCCCGGTCCACTCTCGCCTGGCGACTGGACAGGATGTCCCCCAACTTCACCAATTGCAGTTTGGCATTGGGCACCTCCACTCCAATGGCCGACCGACCGGGGATGGGAACCAGCAGACGCACGTCCGGAGTGGCCAGGGCGTAAGCGATGTCGTTGGACAACGCCGACAGTTTCTGAACTTTGACTCCGGGCGCCAGTTTGATCTCGAACCGGGTCACCGAGGGACCCGAAACCACCCCGGTGATCCGGGCGTCCACGCCGTGATCGGCCAATGCCTGACGCAACTTGCCGGCGGTGCTCTTCAGGTCGTCCTCATCGCCCCGCACCTTTCCCCCCCGGCTCAACAACTCCAGCGGGGGATGACGATAGGGCGCCGCGGCGAGGGCCGGGGCGCTTCCATCGGTCTTCTCCGGCGCCATCGGTTCAGGTTGGACCGCCGGTTGGTCTGCCGCCCGGCCGTTCCGGCTGGACTTCTCCATGACAGCGGGGGGAGGCTTCACCACCTCCAGCCGGGGTCGCCAGGCGCTGAGACTCTCCATCTCCACAGTGAGGTCTTCCCCTGGCCCGGCGGTCTCGAGCACGCTCACCACAGGGGCGGAGTCCTCTTGTTCCGATGTTCCGCTCGCCGATGGCAACTCCTCCTCAGAGTCCGGATCGGGAACCTGTATGACGGTTGCTATCGGCCACGGGCCGGTGTCCTTGGACCTGGCCCTCCGACGCCGTCCCGACGCCCTCAGGCGTCTTCGACCGCGCCTGGCGGGTCCCGCCACCGCGGCTTTACCGTGGGGGGCCCCGTTCTGGTACTCGTGGGCAGTCGCCCGACGACGGGACACCTCCCTCACCCATTTCAACAGGTCGCCCATGGCCAGCAGGAAGTCCTTGAGCGAAGTCCTTGTCACCATCAAGACACTGGTCATCACACCAAGGACCAGGACCGCGAAGGTGGCAGCGGTGCCCATGGCCCGCTGCATCGGGAAAGCGGTCAGGGCCCCCACTGCGCCGCCCGGTGCGGCGACTTCCTCTCCGCCGCTGGCGAGAGGCACCGCACCGGTCAACAGGTGAAACAGACCCAGAGTCGACACGAAGAACAACAGGACATTAAAGAACAACCGCCGTTTGCTCAGATCCGGCTTCCCCAGCACTAACACCAGGCCCATGCCCAGCAAGGCGAGCGGACCCAGGGGCGCCCATTGGCCCAACACATACCAGAGGGAGGTCTTGACACCTTCGCCCACCTGTCCCCCGGCGCCCACCAGGAACAGGGTGGAAAACAGCGCCAGCAACAGCAGCACTCCACCCCAGACTTCGGACGACATGTCGCCGATGCGGGACTGCAACGCCGTCCACGCCCGGGCGCGCAGGGGCAACTTGGGCGTGGAACGCTTTGCCGACCGTCTCGGTGCCGATTTACCTTTGGTCGACTTCTTGGTCTTCGAGGACTCCCGCCGCCGCCCGCTTGCCCTACGACGGGTGGGGGTCCGTGTTGCCACTTGTTAAGGGCATCATAGGATCAGGACCCCCGTCCTTCCAATGATTTGGGGAAAAGGGCCTTCCGAAGGCCGGCAATCTCAGCCGGAGGGGTCCTGAAACGGCAGGGAACCCTGCGGGTCGGGACGCCGGTACCGGGGAACACCGTTCCACACCAGGCCATCCATGAACACCCAGGACCGCCGATGGATGACACTGGGTCCAACAGCATGGAGAGCGGCCCGGTGCACCGGGCATGGGTACCCCTTGTTGTCATCGAAGTTGTAGGCGGGGTACCGGGGCGCCTCTCCGATCATGATGCGATCCCGGGTGACCTTGGCAAGTATGGAGGCGGCCGCGATCGACACCGATATCCGATCTCCTCCCACCAGGCGGCGGGTGCGGGGGTGTCCCACAAAGTCCCATCTGCCGTCCACCAGCACCGCATCGGCGGGGGCCCCCCCCCCCCCCCAACCGCGCACGGCCGCCCCCCCCCCGTCCCCCAGCCCCGCATCGGCGGGCGCTCCCAGCCCGGCCAATGCGCGACGGGCCGCCAAGCGCTGGGCCTCGGACATCCCCAACAGGTCACATTCCTGGGCGCTGGCATGTCCCACCGCCCAGGCAACGCACCACCCGGCGATCCGGTCGAACAGCGCCTCCCGCTCCGCGGGGAGCAGGAGTTTGGAGTCCCGGATCTTGTACACCCGACGGTCCTGCGGCACCACCGCCGCTCCCACCGTGAGCGGACCGGCCCAGGCCCCCCTTCCAACCTCGTCCATGCCTACCACCATCTCAAGGCCGCCCTCCCACATCTCCCGCTCGTTCTTCAACCCGGGGGGACGGGCTACCAGAGATTTCCGCAACCGGGGTACGGTGGTCACCACCTAAACCAGAATAGGTCTTCGATCACGTCAACGGCGTCCTTGCCGCCACCCCACAGCCCTCCAATCGAGAGCACGGGCGAAGGGTGTGAAAAAACGGGGGCTCTGACACTACGCCCCTTCGTGGGGTTGGCCGTCCAGGACCGCCAGAGGGTGACGGGTCGGGTTGGGAACCCAGGATTGAACAGGTCCTCAACCGCAGGCGCGGCCGGTGTTTGACGGACGTTGGGATCCTGAAGGCAAGCGCTTGGGGCTCAGTTGAGTTGCGGGTCAACGGGCATCGACGCCAACAGGGCGATCTTTCCGCCCTGACGACCCAGGACCTCGGCCCACAGGCGGTCGGGAGATGGTGAGAATACATCAGTGGCGAAGCCCGGCACGATGATCCAGGACTCCTCTTCTATCTCGTCCTCCAACTGGCCGGGGCCCCATCCGGCATAGCCGGCGTACACCCTGACCCCACCCTGGGTCGCCTCGGCCTCCTCTTCGGCCAAGTTGACCATGCCCACCCCGGGAACGGGAGTGCCGCCATCGGAGGTGTCGTAACTCTGCCGCAGACCGATGGCGATGGACGGTTCCACCGGACCGCCGTAGAAGACCACCGCAGGTGCGACCAGTCTGTCCCCCCACTCCGGGAGATGATCGGCCACCGGCGACTCGGTGGGCCGGTTGGCCACCAAGCCCATCGCTCCCTGCTCGTCATGGTTCAGGAGCACCACCACAGTGCGGGCAAAGTTGGGGTCCACCAACCGGGGTGAGGCCACCAGGAGTTGACCTGCCAGATAACTCATCGCCCTAATGTTGGCGTGTAAGGCCCAACCACCAAAGCCGGATGCTGCGTCACCTTCCCAAAGTCATCCTTCATGAGCACCTGGATGGGAGCTTGCGCCCCCACACGGTCCACCAGTTGGCAGAGCAGGCCGGTCACCGGTTGCCGGTGAGCGACCCGGATCGCTTGGCTGAATGGTTCAATCAGTCCGGGAGTCACAGCCTGGAACGGTACCTGACGGCGTTCTCCCACACGGTGGCCGTGATGCAGACCCGCCGGTCGCTTCGCAGGGTGGCCGCCGAGGCGGTGGAAGACCTCTCCACCCACGGGGTGGTCTATGCCGAGATCCGGTTTGCTCCCCATCTTCACACCACAGGAGGCCTGAGTCTCCAACAGGTGGTGGAAGCGGTGGCCGACGGCCTCACCGAAGGGTCCCGCCTCACGGGCATGGGCTGGTCGCTGATCCTGTGCGCCCTCCGACACACCCCGACTTCGGTGGAGACGGCCCGATTGGCGATTGACGCCGCCTCTGCCGGGGTGGTGGGATTCGACCTGGCCGGTCCGGAGGCCGGGTACCCGGCCGTGGAACACCTGCCGGCCATCGAGGAGGCCCTCAACGGGGGGATCCGGGTGACCCTCCATGCGGGAGAGGCCGCCGGGCCCGCCAGCATCCAGGATGCTCTGGCATGCGGGGCGGAGAGGATCGGCCACGGTGTGGAGGTGATCGAAGACTGCGACGTCGCCCCCGATCGGATCCTTGAAACAGGACCGCTGGCCACCGAGGTGCTGGACCGGCAGATTCCGATGGAGATGTGCATCCAGTCCAATCTGGACACCAAGGGCTGGGCGCCAGGACACCACCCGGTTGGATTACTGCACAGAGCGGGGTTCGCAGTGACTCTCAACACCGACAACCGGCTGATGAGCAGCACCACCCCCACCCACGAGTACGAACTGGCCGTCCGCCAGCACAGTTTCAGCATCGACGACCTTGCCACCGTCACCCGGCGGGCCCTGGACGCAGCCTTCTGCGGGGAGCACTCCAAAGACGAGATTTGGGAACGGCGGATCGCCCCGGCGTACCGGGAGAACGGCGCCACCGTGCAAAGCTGGCGCTGAGGCAGATCACCGGAAGGAAGACCAGACCCGAACGGCGGGGGCCAGAGATAGCGGCGTCTCTCCCCGGGATGCTCTGGCCACGGCTTCCACCACCTGGTCCAAGCGGGTGGCGGTCTGCCACCATGACACCTCGCAGACTAACAGCCCCGGCCATCCGTCCACCGGTTCGGGAATCATAATCTCCTCCGCTTTCCCCTCCAGGATCGGAGCAGGGGACACCGGGAGCAATACCGGAAACCGCCGGCCGAAGGGAACCGAGGGAATCCGCACGCCCCGGAGTTGGCGAATGCGGCGAGCCAGGTAATCGGCGGCTCGTCCTGATCGCTCCGAAGCCTCCGGGAGCGACCGATCAGGTGGAAGAAGGGCCGGCGCCTCGACCTTGCGAACCCGCGGTGCGGAACCGTACGCCGAGCGACCGGCGTCCAGGGGGTCCGCCCACCACCACACTTCATCCCAGTCCCCCTGCGGTGGCAGCGATTCAAACGCTCCCAGCCGGTTGGGACAGGCTATGGCAACGGTCAACTTCTCCGGCGCAGGTTCGTCCCACACGGTCACGCCTGCCACCAGCGGCAACTGCCGCCAGGATCGGGGCGCCACAGTCGCCAGAAAGTTCTCCAACGCAGCGGAGGGGAGCCCGGAGGAGACCCACACCTGGGTTGGGCGAGACATCCGGCCGTGCTGCTCAGGCCGACTGGTAGAACGCCCCCCTCACCGGTTCCGTGGCGATCCACCGACCGCGGATCTCCACCTCCACGGTGTGGGACGGGTCCCGGGGGGCGGACAGGTACCCCATCCCGATCCCCACACCGAGCATGGGGCTGAAGTTCCCGCTGGTGACCGCTCCCACCGAATTCCCCGCCCGAAGGGCACAGCCCTCCCTGGGAATCCGTCGATCCGCCATCTTGAAGGAGACGCGAGTGCGGGCCAGGCCCCGCTCCCGGGACTGCTCCAGGGCATCTCGGCCCACAAAGTCATGATTGAATCTCACCGCCCACTGCATTCCCGCCTCCAGGGGAGTGATGTCTTCATTCAGATCGTGACCCCACAGCGGATATCCTGCCTCCAGCCTCAGCAGGTCCCGCGAACCCAACCCGCAGGGCGTGGCGCCGCCGACCGTGAGTTCACGAGCTATGGCCTCCGCGGTATTCGGGTCGGTGATCAGTTCCACGCCCCGTTCCCCCGTGTACCCGGTACCGGCCACCCACACTTCCCCACCCCGATGATGGGCCTTTATCACCCGAAAATGCCCCGGCGCCTCGCCCAGGATGGCCCTCACCCTCTCCACCGAATCAGGGCCTTGCACCGCCAGGCTGGCGGTGGGGGGACGCAGGTCAACCATGTCGGCGTCTGGGGCGACTGCACGGAACTCCTCCATCACCCGCAGATGGTTCACCCCATTGGGCATGACCACGACTCCCTCAGGGGTCGGTTTCCAGATGATCAGATCGTCCACCACCCCGCCGTCGTCATTCAGAATCAGGGTGTACTGGGCGCCTCCCGCCCCGATCCGCTCATGGTCGTTGCACAGCAAACGTGACAGGGCGGCCACGGAACCCTGCCCACTCCAGGCGAAACGGCCCAGATGAGAGACGTCGAACCATCCCGTGGACTCGCGGACCGCACGATGCTCCTTCAACACCGACGTGTAGAGCACCGGCATTTCCCAGCCCTCGAAATCGACGAAGCGGGCGCCTAGTTCCTGGTGGTATCGGTGCAAGGGTGATCTGGGCATGCTCTCCACTCTCAGCGCTTATGTCGGGTACGGCAGGCCGAGCCACCACTGCGGAATGGCTCAGATGGCTATGAGGCTCAGATTACCTCTGTCTGGCCGCCGGGAGACCGATAGCCCTCCTCGATGGGGGCGGTCTTGGCCAATTCCCGGACCTCTCCGGAGATCTCTTCCACCACCGGACCCAGGGTCACTCCCATGACGGCCTGCCCCTTCTTGAAGATGTCGATGATCTCCTGGGGGCTCTTGAGCGCGTAGATGGAAGCGCCATCGGAGATCAGGGTCACCCCCCCGTCGTCCCAGTTCCAAGAACTGCCCTGGCGCGACAACTCGGCGAACGCCTTCCTGATCCTCTTGACATCCATGCCGGCGTCGATCAGCCTCTTGACGACCTTGAGTTGGACCAGATCAGCGAAGGAATAGAGTCGCTGGGACCCCGACCCCCGGGCCCGCTGCAGGGAGGGCACCATGAAATCGGTTCGAGCCCAATAGTCCAACTGGCGGTAAGTGATGCCGACGATGGCGCATACCTGGGGGGCCCGGTAGCCCTTTTCTCTCTTGTTCACCGGGTTACTCCTTTGTTATTACATAACGGTAACTCCGCCCCGAAGAAACACATTACCGCGGCAGGCGCGAAAAATGCAACCATCTGCGGCGCTGCCGGCTTTTGAGGCGAGAAGGCTCCCCGCAGGAGGGCTATCCGGGGCCTTCGCCGGCGGAGAAGTCCTCGGGACTCACCTCTTCCAGGAAGCGACGGAATTCCTCGATCTGCTGCTCCGGTTCCTCGACCGACTTGATCATCACCCCCGCCTCGTCGAGCACCTCGGGGTCGGCGAACAGCCGAGCCTCGGTCCGCACCGCCAGGGCGATGGCATCGGAAGGACGACACGAGACCGTCACCTCTCCCCCGTTGGTGATGAGCACCAGTTCCGCGTAGAACACGTTGTCGCGTACCTCGGTTACCACGGCCCGATCCACCTCCGCTCCCAGGGACTCCACCGCAAGTCTCAACAGGTCATGGGTCAGAGGGCGGGGCGGGACCATGTCCTCCAGCGCCGCCACGATGGCGGTTGCCTCCACCGCTCCTATCCAGATGGGAAGGTACCGGTCCCCTTCCGCCTCCCGGAGCAGCACCACCGGGGCGGCAGAAGAGTAACCCACCTGAACGCCATCGATGGACATAGGGATACGGTCCGCCATGGTCTGCGATACTACTGCTGGCTGAACACCGAGCGGTCCAGAATGTGGGGATCGGTTTGAAGGGCCGCGGCCGCGGGGTCATGCACGGTCCAGATGGACGGGACGCCCCGGTACCGGCCTTCCCAATCCAGACCGTAGCCGATCAGGAAGTCGTCACCCACCTCGAAGCCGCGGTATTCGAGGGGGACGTCCACCAATCGACGGATCCGCCGGTCCAGCAGCGCCACCGTCGCCAACGATGCCGGAGACCGGCCGGCCAGGAGTTTGCGAATCGCCGTCAAGACGAAACCGGTGTCGACCAGGCCCATGACGATGATCACATCCCGTCCCCCGATGTCGGAGAACAGGTCCATGGCAATGCTGATGTTGGAACTCTCCCCGTAGCGATGGATCATGAGGAACTCGATCTCCATCTCCATGTCCATGTGCCTGACCAGGTCTGCCAGAAACACCACCGACCCGAACATGATCCCCACCACCACCGGAGTGCGACCCCGGTAGTCAGCGGTCAGGGTCCTACCCAACGCGGCGACCCGCTCGGCGATCTGCTCGGAGGTAAACAATTCCGAGGCGGCGCCCGGGCCGAAGAGTCGTCCAGCCTTGCTCATTCCAACTCCCATCTTATGACGTTGCATGTGATGCCCGGCGTGATTAGCCCCCGGCCACGCCGCGATTCCCATCCCCGCCGCCGGGTCTAGCATCTCAATTACATGCAGATGCAGACTTGCGTTCGCCGGGCGAAGCGGGCGGCCGGTTGATGGTGACATCGGCTGCCGGGGTTCCGTTCTCCGTCTTGATGCCCGCCTACAACGAGACCGCGGTGATCGAACTCACCCTCACCGAACTGCTGACCCACCTTCCGGAGAACGCCGAGGTGGTGGTGGCGGCCGCCGACCGGACGGGAGGAGGGCTGGTCAGAGGCGAGACCAGTCCCACCGGCCTGGTGGCCCTGGGAATAGCAGACCCCCGAGTAAGAGTCTGCGACGGCGGGGGCCTCACCGAAGCGGTGCGCAACGCCGCCCTGACCGCCCGACACGACCTGGTGGTGGTGATGGACGCTGACGGGCAGCATGATCCCGCCGTGGTGGCGGAGATGGTGTCCTCCCTGGCCGGCGGTTACGACGTGTGCGTGGGGGAACTGGCGCAGCAGGGCAAGGAGTGGTATCGAATGGCCCTGACCTGGACCGCAATCGCCCTCACCCGGCTGCGCATGCCTCGCAGGACCAGGGGGCTGCGTTTTCCTCAGTCCGGCTTCTTCGGGACCCGTCGGCTGATACTGGCCGACGCCCTGCGGGGACTGGCGCCCAACGGCTTCAAAGTGCTGATCGCACTATTGATGCACAGGCGCCTGCGAGTCACCGGGGTGCACACCGTGATCCGGGACCGGTTGGCCGGAGAATCGAAGCTCAACTGGCAAACCATCACCACCGACACGCGCCTGCTGCTCAGGAGGTGCGGACGCTAGGACCCTCAGCCGGCCCCCGAAGAGAAGAGCCGTAGCATCCAACCCAGCAGGTCCAGGACCCCCTCGGGAGTCTTTCCCACCCGAACCGCCTCCGGCGCCCTCTCCCCGGCGGTCTCGACCCCCTCGGTCTCCGCTTCGGTCACCACCTCGGTTTCCGCCGCCGCCACGGTGGTCGTGGTGGTGGTGGAAGGCCGGAACACCAGCACCTGTTCCCTGCTGATCCGCAACTCAGTGGCGACCAGTCCGGGAACCGAACCGACGGAGTGGAGCCCGTAATCCAGCAGCGCGGTGGTGGCTGCGAAGTGGTCCGCGGTTCTCATCACCACCGAAATGAGAGTGCGGTCATCCCGTTCCACCCCGGCGACCAGCACTCTCCCGGCATCTTGGGTGAACCCGGTCTTCACTCCGAATACTCCTTCATAGTCGGTCAACAGGCTGTTGGTGTTCTGATAGACCCGAGCGTCCCCGGTCGGAGCGTCTCGCAGCGCTATCTGCTTGGTGGCCACCGCCTCAGCCAACTCGGGGTGCTTGAGGAACTCCCGGGCGAGAGTCAACAGGTCCTGGGCCGTGGAGTACTGCTCGGGGTGATCGAGGCCGTGGGGATTGGCGTATGAGGTGTCGTCCAGACCCAGTTCCCCGGCGCGCTGGTTCATGAGACCCACGAACTCCTCCACAGTGCCCCCCACATGTTCGGCAACCGCCATTGCGGCGTCGTTTCCGGAACGGATCAGCAACGCCCTCACCAGGGTGCGCAGCAGGAACACTTCACCCTCCACCAGATTCACCCCCGCCCCTCCGATCTCGGCCGCGGTGCGGCTCACCTGCACCGGAGAGGAAAGGTCGCCCACCTCAACCGCCAGCAGTGCGGTCATCAGTTTTGTGGTGGAGGCCATTGGATGCCGGACATCGGCATTGTGCTCTGCCAGCACCACCTCATTGCGATCATCAAACAGCAGCCACGACTCGGCCTCGACGGCGGGAGGATCCGACGCCGACAGCACGGGCACGGGAGGTGGCTCGACCCACAGGGGGCTGGCGGAGGCCACTGCGCCCACCACCACCACCATCAGGGCCGCTAGGCACAGGGCGTTGAATCCGACGCGAATCGGCGATCTCAGCGGCGCAACTCCATTCGCAGAGATGCCAGCAGCAGGGCGCGATGGATGCTCACCAAGGAGTCGGCCAAGCCAACCAGCATCTCCTGGATATGCTCTCCTCCCTCACCCACCCACTGGACTCTCATCAGGGGCCCCGCCACCGACCGGAACAGGGCCACTTCCGAGTCGACAGCCAGCCGTATGGAACGCAGATGACGACCGCCCAGACCGCGATCCATCAGCAACTTGGCCTCGGCGGCAACCATTCCCGCTTCGGGAGGAAAGACCTGGTCGTCGCCCGGAAGGGAGGAGATCAACCGATTGGCAATGAGATCGTCAATCTGGTCGGCGGTGAGGCCGCTGCGTCTCATCATATCGGAGCGGGTTATCGGCTCACCTGACTCTTCCAGCAGGGAGGCTCCCAGACCCTGGGGATCCTGGGGATCATCGCCCCGCTCCCAGGCGGGGAGCTTGGACTTGATCACCTTGAGTGGAAGGAAGTGGTCCCGTTGCTGGCGGAGGATGTACTGCAAGCGGGCCAGGTCCATCCGGTCGAAGCGGCGGTATCCCCCGTCGGTGCGCCGGGGCAGAACCATGCCCTTGGACTCCAGAAAGCGGATCTTGGAGACTGTGATCTCGGGAAACTCTCGCTTGAGGGCCTTTACCGTCTCTCCGATCGAGAGGCTCTGATTCTCAGTCATTGCCCCGGACGACTACCAGGTGGAACCGCCCCACCATCAATCTGTCACCGGGATGCAAACGGGACGACTCCATCCGGGCGCCGTTTACATAGGTCCCGTTGGTGGAACCCTCATCCTCGACCGTGACCAGGTCCCCTTCCACCGTCAACCGGCAATGCCGGCGGGAAACCGTGATGTCATCCAGCAGGATCCTGCTCTTCAGGTGGCGACCCGCCTGGGTGATGCCCTCCTCCAAGGAGTACGTCCTGCCGGCCTGCGGACCTCTCTCCACTATCAACCCCCACCCGGCGAACCCCTCCAAGTGGCCCAGGGCGTCTTTCTGGAGAGTTGAGAAGAGATCCCCCGGCCTGAAGATCGCCGTGAGGTCGGCTCCACGGCTCTTTGGCGCCATCCCGGCGCCGGCCGGTGGCTCGCCAGACAGCATGGGTTCAGACACACTCTCATTGTAACTGTCCCCTAAAGCCTCGCGAAAGGATAAGGGTTTGAGAGGCGTGGCTCTAGGAAATGAGGTCCCGATACCCGGCGGCGTCCAAGAGCGTGGAGGGCAGCGGAGAGTCCAGGGAAAGGTCTACGATCCAACCCTCCCCGTAGGGATCCTGGTTGACCAATTCCGGCTGATCTTCCAACTCCTCGTTCACCGCCACCACAACTCCGTCGAATGGAGCGTAGATCTCCCCCACCGACTTGGTCGACTCCAATTCGGCGATTATCTCGCCTTCCGACACCTCATCTCCCTCACGGGGCAATTGGGCGTACACCACGTCGCCCAAAGCGTCTTGGGCATAGTCGGTGATGCCCAACCGGGCCTTTCCGTCACCGGTCTGGACCCACTCGTGTTCGGTGGTGTAGGAGAGGTGCTCGGGTATCTCTGTCTGCGTTTCTGCCATTGAACATACCTTAACAGGATCGGCGAAAGACCTGTGCCGTCACCAAACGGCGGCGGCCCTTCGCCACCGCCCTCATTCCGCGGTGGAATCCTGTCCGGACCTACCACCCAACTGCAGGCAGTCACGAACGTACATGAACCCCGACCACCAGTAGAACAGCAACCCTCCCACCGCCGAGGTCCAGCCCAATCCCGCCATCCAGGTTCGTACGCCGTCGGGTGCCCCAGCAGCGAAATAGAAGGCGGGAATGGCGATGAACAGCAAAGTGATGGCCACCTTGCCGCTGACCCGAACCACAATCGTCTTCCTGGTCCGGGCGGCCACCCAGGCCGAACAACCCGCCACCACCGCCGACCTGACCAGGATCAGAAGGCCCACCTCCAACGGCACCCAGGTCTTGATCATCCCACCCAGCACCGCCGAGGCCATCATCAGGGTGTCGCCGATCGGGTCGAGGACCGCACCCAACTGTGTCACCTGGTCGAGCCTGCGGGCCAGCCACCCGTCCAGCCAGTCGGTGGTCGCCATCAGGATCATCAGCCATGCCGCCCACACCGCCTGATCGGCAACCAGAAGCCACCACAACAGGGCCACCAGAAGTATCCGGGCCACAGAGACCAGGTTGGCGATGGTGATCACCTGGGGCCGATTCGCGGGGGGTGTGGTCACAGTTCCGCCAACTCGCAGAACAACTCGGCCAGGCGGGCCCGAGGACGCAGATTGATGACAGCCAACTCCGCTCCCGCCCCCAGGATGAGATCTGCCGAGCGTAGAGCCCGGGCGGGGTCCACGGACGGGCGCCGCACCCCCTCCCCGAGGTGCCTGGGAGGACCCCCCAACGCCCGAACGGCGGCGTCGAGGTACCACGCCGCCATTATCTCCAATCCTGACACCCACAGCAACCGCCGCTGGCGGCGAGTCTCCCGCTGCGCCTGCTCTCTCTGGCGACCGGTCGCCTTGCGGGCCGGCCGGACATGGTCGAGCATTCGCTCTCCGTGGGTCAGTATCTCATCCACCATCTCCAGCGCCTCCCCGGCCCCCAGGTGGTCCCGTTCGCCGAGGTTGGCGGCGGCCTCCAGCCACGCCGTGCGGAATCGGGCAGATGACTGCTGTCCCGTGAGCAGGAGCGCCATACCCGGCCGGCCGCTCGCCACTTCGGAGATCGCCACCGCTTCGGCGCGTTCCATCCCCCGCCGGATCAGCGCCTCCACCAGTTCCGCGGGGTCCACCTTGCCCAAATGGAAGGTCCTGCAGCGACTGGCCACCGTGCTGGGCAGGTCTTCGGCCGATGAGGCCACCAGCACGAACACGGTGGTGTCGGAAGTCTCCTCCAAGGTCTTGAGCAGCACGTTCGCCGCTGCTTCGGTCATTTCCCGGTCGATAATGAAGACCTTGCGGGCGGCTTCCACAGGGGTTCGGGCTGCCTTTGTCACCACCTGCCGAGCGTCACCCACCCCGATGCGTTGTCGTTCGGTGGGGTTGACCGCCACGATGTCCGGATGCACGCCCGAGCGGACTCTGCGGCAGGATGAGCACTCACCGAAGTGGTCGCCCCGGTCCGGGCAGACCAACTGCTCCGCGAAGCGGCGCGCCACCAGGCTCTTCCCCACCCCCTGGGGACCCACCAGCAGGTACGCCCCGGCCGGGGAGTCGGCGTCGGCAGCCAGCCTCTCCCGGACCGCCCGGTGTCCGATGATCTCGGTGGAGGACCGATCTGCGCTCAACAAGGACCCAGCCATCCTCGCTCCTCCAACACCGAGACCAGCACCGCGACGCTGTGCTGCGGAGACCTGCCCCCGTCCATCCGCAGGGTGCGCTCCCGGTCCGTGGTCCACACGCTCCGGTATCCCTTCCACACCTGCAGGTGAACGGACGCATCCTCGGATCCGATGCGGTCAGGCTGCTCCTGCCGGAGCAGCGCAGCGCCATGATCCGTCTCCAGCCACACCACCAGATCCGGCAGGGTCCCGCCCAGCGCCGGGGCGTTGACGGACCACACCCGGCTCACGCCCAGGCCCCGGGCGTAGCCCTGATAGGCCAGGGACGAATAGAAGCATCGATCCGACAGCACCCATTTGCCCTGGGAGAGAGCCGGACGGATCACCCGGGTCACCAGTTCGGACCGTTGGGCGGCGAACAGCAGCGCCTCCGTCCAGTCCGCCATGTCATCGCCGTGCAGCAGCAGGGACCGGATCTGCTCCCCCAGCGGGGTCCCTCCCGGTTCCCTCACTCTCACCACTTCCACCCCCCGCTCGTTCAGCCGATCGGTCAGCAGTCGGTTCAAGGTGGTCTTGCCTACCCCTTCAGTTCCCTCCACAGCCAGGTAACGGCCTGGGCTCATGACTTGTCAGAACGGCGATGCCGCAGCATCCCCAACACCTGGCTGGTGTCTCGCATCGCAGCCATGGCTTCGGGGTCAAACACCATCCGCAACTGGGACCGGGCCGCCCACAGGGTTGCCAGACCGGTCAGCAACACCGCCACCCCGCTTATGAACAGCACCGCCCGGATCCCGTTGCCCAGGATCCCGGGCAGCAGGCCCTCCAATGCCACCGCCCCGACGCCGGCCACCGCCAGGGAGACCAGCAGCGCCAGGCGACCCAGGGTGTAGAGCGCGCCGAAGGTCCGACCCCTGATTTCATCGGTGACCTCCGAATGCAGTTGCGTGAAACCGGCCACATAGGCCATTCCCGTGCCAACGCCGAGCAGCAACACCCAACCCACCGCCGCGAAGACCGAGCGGGAGAAACTGGTGAAAATGATCCCGCCCCCGGCCGCCCACAGACCCAGGGCGAAGATGGGTTCCCGGTGGATCAGCTTCTTTCCCAGACCGGCGAGCAGCACCATCCCGATCGCCACGCCCATGCCCAACGAGGTGAGCAACGCCCCGTAACCGCTCTCGGTGGAGTCCAGCACCTGCTGGGTGAAGGGTTGCCCCATCACGAACAACCCGCCTCCTCCCAACAGAGCCACCGCCATTCCCCACACCAGCCGACGGACCGGCCCTCGCCGACCCACCTGGGCCCATCCCTCCACCAGGTCCCGGACCGGAGCCGCCAGCGATCGCCTCTCCAGCTTCATGCGGCGCTGCTCGGGCAAGGGGGTCGCCTTTATCGGGATGCGGAGGGTGATGAATCCCGAGACCAGGAAGGTGGCCATGTCGAACAGGAAGGCGGTCAGGACCCAGGCGCCGAACTGCCCCATCTGGGGCAGCGCCTCACCGAACTCGGTGAGCAGTGCGAAGAGGGCAGAGCCGACGGGGGCCGTGCCGTACATCGAGACCAGATTGAGCCCGTTGGCGGCCGCAAGGTGCTTGGGGGCGATCAGAGTGGGAACCACCGCCTCCCGGGCAGGCTGGCGGAACAATCCGAGGATCTCCACCAGGACAATCACCAGGAACAACTGGGAGAGATTGGAGACGAACAGCAAGGTCCCCACCAACGCCGCTCGTCCGAAGTCGGAGACCACCATGGTGATCTTTCGATTCCAGCGGTCTGCAACCACCCCTCCCACCACTCCGGCCAGCATGCCGGGCAGAAACCGCGCCACGAGGGAGATGATTACCGCCACTGTGGAACCGTCCCCGCCACCCCCGATGCGGGCCGCCAATGCCAGGGTGGCGAAGATATTCACCCAATCCCCCAGGCTGGAGACGCTGTTTGCCCACCAAAGCTTGGCGAAGGGACCGCGGCGAATCAGATCCCGACCGCGGATTTCTTCCACAGAATTCACCTTCCCAACACTACTTGACAACACAAAAGGCCCGATTCAGTTAGGCATTTGGCACCGGTGGCCGGTAACTTGTTAGTCCGATGAGCAAGGCGCTGGTGGTAGTCGAATCCCCTACCAAGGCCCGCAGCATCTCCTCCTACCTGGGACCGGATGTGGTTGTGGAGTCTTCCATGGGGCATGTGCGGGATCTGCCGAAGAAGGAACTGGGCGTGGATGTCGAGAAGGACTTCCAACCCAAGTACGTCACATCGCCCGGAAAAGGCAACCAGGTCAAAAAGCTGCGGACCGCGCTGGCCACTGCCGAGTCTCTGTACCTGGCCACCGACCGCGACCGGGAAGGGGAAGCCATTGCCTGGCATCTCACCCAACTGCTGAAACCGAAGGTGCCCGTCAGGAGAATGGTCTTCCAAGAAATCACCCGCCAGGCCATCCGCCACGCCTTCGACAATCCTCGAGACCTGGACACCGCACTGGTGGAGTCCCAAGAAGCCCGGCGCATCCTTGACCGACTCTACGGATACGAGGTGTCGCCGGTGCTTTGGAGGAAGGTCAAGACCGGACTCTCGGCCGGCCGGGTCCAGAGCGTGGCGGTGCGGTTGGCCGTGGAGAGGGCCCGGGACAGGATCCGCTTCGTCAGGGCCGACTACTGGAATATCGTGGGCGCCTTTCACCCGGTCGACAATCCCGACCAGCGCTTCGAGGCGCCACTGGCCAAAGTGGCAGGACAGCGAGTGGCGACCGGCAAGGACTTCACTTCCCAGGGCGAGTTGAAAAACCCCAAGACCCGCAAGCTCGGCAAGGAGGAGGCCGAGGGCCTGGCATCGGACCTGGCCGGATCCCCCTTCACGGTGACGAACTTGAAAAAGCGACCCTACAAGCGGTCCCCCTCTGCCCCGTATCGCACCTCCACCCTCCAGCAGGATGCCTCTCGGCGCCTGGGAATGCCGCCGGCCCGGGCCATGCGAGCCGCCCAGCGACTGTACGAGAACGGGCACATCACCTATATGCGCACCGACTCGGTCTCCATCTCCTCGGATGCATTGGCCACCACTCGAAAGGTGATCCGGCAAACCTTCGGCGACGCCTACCTGCCTTCCAAGCCGAGGTTCTATCAGACAAAGGTCAAAGCCGCCCAGGAGGCGCATGAGGCCATCCGACCTGCAGGCACCACCTGGAAGACTCCCCAACAAGTGACGGCCGCTCTGGGGGAGGGAGATCCTTCCCGGCTATACCAGATGATCTGGAGGCAGGCTGTGGCATCCCAGATGAAGCCAGCCGTCGGCGAGACCGTCACGGCGACCCTGGAGGGCACTTCCTCAGCGGGTGTGGGAGTGGAGTTCCAGGCGCAGGGCAGGACGATCACCTTCGCGGGATTTCTCAGGGCCTTCGCAACCGGGTCCTCTGCAGGCAAGGGACCGGGAGAAGCCGGCCAAAAGGCCCTTCCGCCCCTATCTGAGGGGCAGAGGCTGAGCGCCGCCGCACTGACGGCCAAGGATCACCAGACCCGGCCTCCCGCCTGGTACACCGAGGCCTCCCTCATCAGGACCCTCGAAAAGCTGGGCGTCGGCCGACCCTCCACGTATGCGTCGATAATGAGCACCATCCAGGACCGAGGCTACGTGTGGACCCAGGGACGGGCCTTGATTCCCAGTTTCACCGCCTTCGCGGTGGTCAGCCTGCTGGAACAGAGCTTTCCCAAACTGGTTGATTACGAATTCACCGCCAAGATGGAGGGGGACCTGGACCGCATTGCCGACCGGCAGGAGCAGACCAAACCCTGGCTGCAGCGTTTCTATTTCGGGGAGGAGGGCCTCAAGTCCCTGGTCGACAACAGCTTGGAGAACGTCGACACCCGGCTCTCCCGCAGGATCCTGATCGGGGAAGACACCGAGGGAGAGGAGATAACCGCCCGGATCGGGAGATACGGCCCGTACCTTCTGTGGAAGGAGAAGACGGTCTCCATCCCCGACCGGCTGCCTCCCGACGAACTGGACGTGGAAAAGGCCTTGGAACTGCTGGCCGAGGCGGGATCCGCGCAGGACCGCAAGATTCTGGGCACCGATCCCCAAAGCGGCCTGGAGGTGCTGGCGCTGGTAGGCCGGTACGGTCCCTATTTGCAGTTGGGAGAGACCAAGGGGAGCAAGGGCAAGCCCAAGCGGGCCTCACTTCCCAAGGACACCGAGTTGGGAGGCGTGAGCCTGGATGACGCCCTGCGGTGGTTGAGCCTTCCTCGCCTGGTGGGGGCCGATCCCGAAAGCGGCGAGAAGATATACGCGCGCTACGGCCGCTACGGACCATATGTCTCCCGTGGAAAGACCAACCGCAACCTCCCCGAGATCGAGCAACTGTTCACCATCACCGTCGCCGAGGCACTGCAGATACTGGAGACCGCCCCGGCCCGCGGCAGGAGTCCGGCACTGCGGGTGCTGGGAGAAGACCCCCGCACCGGCAAGACGGTGGAACTGCGGGACGGCAAATACGGGCCATATGTGAGCGACGGAGTGATCAACGCCTCCTTGGGCCCGACCGACACCGTGGACGCCGTCACCGTCGAGCGGGCCAGCGACCTGTTGGAGACCCGCCGTCAGAAACGGGGCGCGCCACGAGGTCGAGGGCGCTCGGGACGGCGCAGATAGCGGACCACCTTGAAAACCTCACCGGGCACCGCATCCGCCGCAGCGATGTGCCTGCTGGGGGCCATCCTGTGGGCGGGGGCAACCTCGGGCGACTCGGGACCCTGGCCCCCGGCGCAGACGGTGGTCGTGGCCGGTGGCCTGCTGATACTGGCCACTGCCGCTTTGGTGGGAATGGTGGTGAAGGGGGCCCTTTGGGGACGCCGACTGGCCGCGGGGTTGGCGGTGGGAGAACTGGGGGTGGCGACGCTGGTTCCCATCTCCGCCTGGTGGTGGGCGGGCATCGCGGTGGCAGGCGCCACACTGGCCCTGGTGGGAGGACCATGGCTGGCCACCGCCGAACGTCATCGCGCCGCCCAACTGGGCCCTCCCCGGCAGGCAGTGTTCCTGCTGTGCGTGCTGGGCTCCCTACCGGTCGCCCTGGCCGCCGTCTCCGTCGAGGGTTTGGGGGGAGGCTGGATCCTGGCGGGGGTGTCCGCCGGCACCGCTTTGATTTACGCCAAGGCCTGGCCGGGCGCCCTGCTCGCCACTCGATTCGTGGTCCCCGCCACCGGGATGGCGGCGGTTTTCACGACCCCATGGCCGGGTTGGCCGGTGGCGGCCGCCGGAGGCCTTCTGGCTGCCTGGATCGCCTGGTCGACGCAGGCGCGCCTGGCGGTGCAACCCCTGGTAGACACCACCCCACCGGCGGCGCCCGGGCCCACTCCGCTTCGGATCAGGTCGGCGCAGCAGACCGCGGGGCGGCGCCCTTCCGAGAGTCAACCTGAGGGGAAGTCGGAGTGAGACGTCGACCCAACCCCTGGATCCTGATACCCGCAGTTATCGCCGGGCTGTTCGGGGGGGGCTTGGGATGGGTCGTCAACGACGTGGCATGCAGATCCGACGTGGGGACGGGATGTGCGACCAGATCGCTTCTGTGGGGTGGGCTGGGGTTCTTGTTGGGCTTGGTGGGGATGGCGGTGATCATGGTGCTGGTGTCACGCTCCATCGCCGAGTGGCGAGAGTACCAGGAGCGGAGGCCCGAAGACCCCCGCTCCTGATCGCTTGTCTGAAGAATTGATCGAGACTCAGCCGGAGATGAATCCCTTGTCGGCCAGCCACTGCGCGGCGATGTCCGCCGGATCGTCCTGATCGATCCCGGCCCGCCGGTTCATCTCGGTCAGTTCAGGAGTGTTGATCTCGGCGGAGACGCTGTCCAGCAGGTCCACAAAGTCGTCGCCGTAGGCCTCCACGATATCCATCCGGACCGCCGGGACGATGTTCTCGGCGGGATTGAGGCCCTGGTCATCCTCCAGCAGGACGAAACCCTTGGCCGCAATCACCCCATCGGTGGTGAAGAGCACCCCCACATCGACATCACCCCCATCCAACGCCGCCACTGTCAGCGGACCACCGACGTCCAGAGGCTTGAATTCAGCAAACGTCAATCCGTACACACTCTCCAGGCCGGGCAGGCAATTGAGACGCTCCGGGCACTCGGGCGGACCCCCGAACACCAGGTCTGCGGCGACCGGCGCCAGATCGCTGACCTTGGAAAGACCCAGCGAAGCAGCAGTGTCGCCGGTGACCACGAAGCCGTTCTTGTCCTGGGCGGGGGCGTAGGCGAGCAACGTCACTCCGTTGGCCTCGAAGGCGTCCTTGACGGCTTGCCAGGTGGACTGCTCGTCTGCGGTCGGGATGACTCCGAGGAAGTTGCCCAGGCTTCCGGTGTACTCGGGGACCAGGCCGATCTCACCGGATTCGAGGGCCGGTTTGACCACCTCCCGTGATCCCAGACCGAGGTTCTTCTCCACTGCATAGCCCTCCGCCTCCAACACCTGGGCGTAGATCTCGCCGAGAATCAGGCTCTCGCCGAAGTTGAAGGTGGCCACCACGATGGTGGGGCCGTCAGCGTCGTCACCCGACCCGCAGGCCGCGGCTCCGAGAGCCACGGCCAGGAGGGTCGCCCCAACGACGCCCTTGCGCAAAATCTGCCACATGAGTATCTATCTCCTGTTAATGGTTAATCAATGGCACACACCCGTGGGGTGCCCGCTCTCCAAGACATGATGCTACCGAGTCACACAGCCCAGCAGGCCGTCGACCGATCCGACCTATCGGCTTCCCTCGGCTGAGGCTTGGCTTGGGACCAGTCGACGCTGCCCGCGGGTGAAGAGCATCTCCGCTACCACCGCCACCGCAGCCACCAGCACCGCCCCCATCAACAACTCCCCCTGGTCCCGTTTGGCGAAGCCGTCCACTATGAACCGGCCCAGTCCACCGCCGGCGGCCAGGGCGGCCAGGGTGGCGGTGGCGATCACCTGGGAAATGGCGATTCTGATCCCTTCGGCGATCACCGGCAGAGCCAGGGGCAGTTCCACCTTCATCAGGACCGCTCTGCCGGTCATGCCCATCCCCCAGGCCGACTCCAGCACGGCGGGATCGACAGCGAGGACTGCGGCCACCGTGTTGGTGAACATGGGAGGCCCGCTCAGAGCGACCAGCGCCACCAGGGCGGGCCATGGCCCCAGTCCCAGCCACACCACCACTACGACCAGGATGCCGAAGGTGGGAACCGCCCGGCCGATGTTGACCACCGCAGCCGCGGCCACCACCCCCCGGCGCCGATGGGCGGCCCACAGCGCGGGAGGGATCACCAGGGCCGCCGCCGCCAGCACCGCCACTGCCGAGAGCAACAGGTGTTCGCCAAGCCGCAAGGGTATGCTGGCCGGTCCCCACCAGGTTTGCGGATCACCCAGAAACAGCCGAAGTTCCTCCACGAGGGGACGGTCCGTCACGCCGCCGCCCGCCTGGTCCAGGGAGTGAGCAACCGCTCAACCCACAGCAGTCCAACATCGATCACCACCGCCAGCAAGACCGAGCCCACCGTGCCGATGATGATCTGGGTCCAAAAGAAACTGCGCAGACCTGCCAGAATGAAGTACCCCAAGCCTCCCTGCCCCAGGATGGCAGTGATGGTGACCAGTCCCACGGTGGTGACCGAGGCGATCCGGATTCCCGCCATGATCACCGGCAAGGCAAGCGGGAATTCGGCCTTCCAGAAACGCCGTCGGGCGGTAAACCCCATCCCATCCGCCGCTTCCCTGACCCCCCGGGAGACTCCGTCCACTCCTGCCACGGTGTTGCGCACGATTATCAGCAGGGTGTAGCTGACGAGCCCGATTTCCGACGTCAGGGTCGACAGTCCCGTGAAGGGAACCAGGAAGGCGAACAACGCCAGGGACGGAACGGTGTAGAGGATGTTGGTGACAGAAGTTATCGGTCCATACCATCGACGGCGCCGCACCGCCACCACCGCCAGTCCGATGGCAATCACGGTTCCCACCACCACCGCCACCGCCGTCAGGAAGACATGCTCCCAGGTTCTCTCCACGATGGCGATCCAGTTGCGGCCCACCCACTCCCAATTGAAGATGTTCACCCTCCGGCCCGTGATCCCCGTTGACTCCCCAGGGCCTCGGAGACCATTCTGAAGTCGACCAGGCCGCAGTAGTAGCCATCCTCGGCCACCACCGCCATCTCCTGGCTGGATCCCACCATAGCATCCACCGTCTGGCGCAGCGAGGCGCGGCGGCTGACCACCGCGCCGAAGGGACGAGGTTCCAAGCCCTCCAGCGACGGAGACTCCGGCAGTTCCGAGACGGGGACCCAGCCTGCCATGACCCCGTCCGACAGCAGACCCACCCACTCGGTCCCCTCTCGCGCCGCCGCCTCCCGGGCAGCCTCGGGTGTGGTTGACACTTCCACCATCGGGCCCCACTTGAGCCGAAGCTCCGCCACTCTACGAAGCGCCAGGCGCTGGAGATTCCGCTCGGCGCCGATGAAGTCCTCCACGAACCGGTTGGCGGGACGGCTGAGTATCTCGGCGGGGCTCCCCTGTTGCTCCAGAACTCCTCCCACATTCAGGATGACGATCCGGTCGCCGAGTTTTATCGCCTCTTCGATGTCATGGGTGACGAAGACGATCGTCTTGCGAAGGCGCTTTTGCAGGTCCACAAGTTCGTCCTGCAACCGATGGCGGACGATGGGGTCCACCGCCCCGAACGGCTCATCCATCAACAGCACCGGCGGATCGGCGGCCAGGGCCCGGGCCACCCCCACCCGTTGCTGCTGTCCTCCCGAGAGGGCCCCCGGATATCGGTCCAGCATCGACTCGTCCAACCCCACCAGCCGAGCCAGTTCCCCGGTTCGATCCGAGATTCTCTGCGGTGACCAGCCCAGCAGTTCGGGTACGGTGGCGATGTTGCGCCGGACAGTCCAATGGGGAAAGAGTCCCACCTGCTGGATCACGTAACCGATCGACCGTCGCAACAGGTGCGGTTCCCCCTCCCCGACGGGTGTCCCGGCCACCTCTATGTCTCCGGAAGTGGGCTCCACCAGGCGGTTGATCATCTTGAGCACGGTGGTCTTCCCACATCCCGAAGGCCCCACCAGAACCACGATCTCCCCGCTGAGGATTTCAAGGGTGAGAGACTCCACCGCAGGCGCGGACGCAGCATCGTAGGTCTTGGAGACGTCTTGCAAGGAGATCATAGGCTGACCGGCGGCGCCTGCCTGATCGCTCATCAGGTGGAAGGGTCGGGGCGACGGTTCACCGAGCCCACCAAACGACCGGCTTCATCAACCACCGGCACCGGAGAGTCGCCGAACCAGTCCCCGTGAGCCGCCAGAGCGGAGACGGGATCGGACTGCTGCACGGAACGGGACCCTTCCATGACCTCTGCCACCGGAGTGCTGCTCCCCGCAGCCATCAGCGACGAGCGGCGCACCACGCCCACCAGAGCGCCGTTGTCGGCCACTGCCAGCACCCTGTGGGAATGAAGACGCAAGACGTCCCCGGCCTCATGGTAGGGACTCACGAAGCGGGGGGCTCCCATGACCTGGAAAATCCGGGAGGGGGCCGATCGGGCTATCACCACTCCGCCGGCAGCCTTCTGCCGCAGGCGAGCGCCCGGCCCGAACAGGACCCGCTGAAACCAGTTTCCCCCCGGCGCCCCGATCACCAGCAGGCAATCCTTGGGTAGCTGTGAAATGAGTTGACGAGCATTGTCGGCGCCGATCAACCGGTGTTCGAGGTCCGGGACCAGGGGGAACAGGCTCTCCACCACCGAAACCGCCCCTTCCCGCCTCCCGTTGCTTCGGTATGCGGAGGCCATGAAGGCCCGCACCCCGAGGGTCGCTCCCAGCCGCCGCGCCACCAGCGCCGCCGTCCGGGAATTGGGACCCCCGGCCACCGCGGCCACCACCGCTTTGATCCCCGAACGCTTGAAGTCGATGGGCACCGCCGCCCTCAGCAGGTCGGAGGGCGGAAGCTTTCTCGACACCAGCATGGTGGAGCGGCGCTGTACCGCCGCGTCCAGAAGATCGGCCGTCACCCGGGCGGGTTGCTGGGAACCCAGCAGGTCGGCCAGTTCATGACAGCCCCGTCCTCGGGTCCACAATACCGGAGTCTCCAGACCTGTACGAGGGAAGGACAACCCATTCCCATCCGCAGATGAAAAACCTGCCACACTATCCAGGTTAACGCACCCCCAAACCACTCGGAGCGGTGGACTAGCTGGAAAGAGGAAGCCAATGGAGTTCAGCGAAGCCCTCAAGAAAAGACGCATGGTCCGCAACTATCAGCCCCGTCCCGTCTGCGCCGGCGCGGTGGACCGCATAGTGACGGCAGGCCTCTCGGCGCCCTCGGCGGGATACTCCCAGGGCCAGTCTCTGATCGTGGTCACCGAGATTTCCACCCGCCAACGGATCGCGCAACTGGCGGACGAGCCGCGGTACGTGGCCGGCGGGTTTCAACCCTGGCTGTCGGTGGCGCCCGTTCACATAGTGGTGTGCGTCTCCGCCGCCGCCTATCGCCGCCGCTACCGGGAACGGGACAAGCAGACCGGTCATCGGCCAGGGATGCAGTGGCCGGTCCCCTACTGGTGGGTCGACGCCGGGGCCACCCTCATGGCCGTCCTGCTGGCGGCCGTGGATGAGGGCCTGGCGGCAGGTTTCCTCGGCGCCCACGCCCTTCCCGGTCTGTCCGAACTGCTGGACATACCCGACGAAGTGGCGCCGGTGGGAGTTGTGACGGTGGGCTACCCTGCCCCTGACCGGCGATTGGGGTCTCTGAGGCGGGGAAAGCGCCCTCCAGCGGAAGTGGCCCATTCCGAACGCTGGGGTCGCCCCCTATTGCATCATGGGTCCCCTGCCGACCCTGGGCCATAGACGCCCGACCTCAACTAGCCTGAACGGGATGCTTCGCCGTAGTGTCGCGGCCGGACTGGTCATGGTGTTGGCTTCCTGCATCTCGGTCGACACGCCAACCACCACCACCACGCAGTCGGTGGCGCCCACCGCCCCAGCCACCACGGCCACCACCGCGGCGGCCACCACCACCACTTCCCCACCCCCGCCCCTGGCCGACGCCACCTCCACCACCGTGGTCGAAGAGACCGTGCTTCAACCGATCCCCCCCTGCCTCACGGAGGAACCCTTCTTCGGGGAGACCGGGGAGATCGACAGTTACTCGCCGGCCGGATCAGATTCTGCGCTGCTGGCAACCATCGATTGGCGTGTCTGGGAGGAGTGCGAGCGTTTCTTGTTCTCGATGGCCAGCACGGAAGGGGCGCCCACTCTGGTCCCCCCCTCCGCCCTCCTGGTGATGTTCCGAGAGCACGGAGTGCTCCGTCTGCTGCTGGGACCGGAGGTCGAGACCTCGGCGATCTCCTACCAAATGGTGGACACCCCCCTGGTCCACCGGGTTTTCGTTCTGAAGTCCCCCGGGGGTGGCACATATGTTGACCTGCACCTCTCGGAACCGGCCCTGGCCAGAATCATCCCAAGCTCGGGTCCCGCCACCTTGACCGTGGACCTCCGCCCCGGCGGGTCCCCCTACTCCCGCTCGGCGGTGGTCACCTCCCGTGCAGTGCTGCTGCTGCCCGAGGGGGGGACTTTCCAGTATCCCTTCGCGGTGGCCGGGTATCTGCGTCCCGGATCGGAAGAGTGGTTGGCGACCATCACCGGGATCGATGGGGAGGCCACCGAGGCAGGCTTTCCCCTGAGGGGAACCGACGACTTGTGGTTGGGATTCACGGCTGTCTTCCCCGAAGGCCCCCGTGGTTGGACAACCCTGCAGGTGGAGGATGCCCAGACCAGGCTGTTCTTCGAAGAGTGATTCGGATCTCCCGCTCGTTGTTCGGCTACAGCAACCCGGGAACGTCTACAACCGTGAGGTATCCCTCATCCGGATTCACCTGCGGCACCAACTCATCCACGAAGGGGACCTCCCTCAAGCCGGCCTTCGTCTCGATCACCAGCCGATTCTGGACCTCCGCCCACACCACCTGTTTCACTAGGCCGACCGATTCTCCCCTCGGAGTCCTCACCTGGAGACCCTCCAACTGATCGGGCCAGTACTCGCCATCCCCCAAAGGCCGCCGCTGGCGCTCCTCGATGAAGAGGCGCCGCCCCCTCAATCTCTCAGCAGAGGTCCGGTCGGAGATCCCGTGGAATTTGACGAACAGCCTCTCGGGATTCCTGCGGATCCTCTCCACTCGTATCTCCCGTCCCTCGACCTGCAGCCGGGCCCCTGGTAAAAAGCGGGTGGGATCGTCGGTATCCGGCCATACATAGACCGTGCCGTCCAATCCGTGAGGAGGTCCGATCCGCCCCACCGGGACCTGGTCAGTCGAGGAATTCGATCTCAACGATCCAGTCATCGTCACATACGATCTGAGCGAGCGTGCGGATGGCATTGGCGGTTCGACCGCGGCGGCCGATCAGCCGACCCATGTCCTGCTTGGCGGCCCGCACCTCGGCCAGCACCTTCTTGGGCTGGTCCCTCACCATGTTCACACTTACCTGGGAAGGCTTCTCAACGATCTCTCGTACGAGATATCCGATGAGCCGTTCCACCCTTTCGGCGTCACGCATACTCAAACTCCCTTACGATGCGGAAACGCCGGCGGCGGCCTGTGAGGCGTCCTCCTGGGAGGTGCCTTCTCCGGCGGCGCCGGGGTCTGCCTGTGAGACTTCATCGGTAACGCGATGCGCCTTGCCCGCCGCAACCCGGTAACGGGTCCAGGCGCCCGAGATCTCCATGAGCTTGCGTACCCGATCGGACGGTTGAGCGCCTCGCGCCAACCATTCCACCGCCCGGTCGTTGGATATCTCCACCACCGATGGCTCGGCCAGCGGGTCGTAACGGCCGATCTGTTCTATGTACCGACCGTCGCGCGGTTTGCGACCGTCGGTTACCACCACTCGGTAGCTCGGCTTCTTCTTTTTTCCCATCCTCATCAGACGGATGCGTACCGCCATGTTTCTTTCACCTCTTACGTCGTCTTCGTCGGCTCCTGGTCGGCTGGAGAAGGCCTTCCATCCCCATTCCTGGAATGTTCGTCCCGCCGGACAGCATGTTCATCATTCTTTGTGTATCGGCGAACCTCTTCAGCAAACGGTTCACCGCCGCAACAGTGGTGCCCGACCCGTTGGCAATTCTACGGCGGCGGCTGCCTGTGATCAGCTTGGGATTGCGCCGCTCCTCGGGGGTCATCGAATGAATGATCCCCACGGTGCGACTCATCTCGTCGTCGCTCAATCCGGCAATGCCTGATCGGGCCCCACCGGGCATCATAGCAAGAACTTGATTCAAACCTCCCATCCTCCTCAAGTTGTGGAGTTGCTCCAGGAAGTCGTCGAGTCCCAGGCTCTGGTTGACGGCGCCGCGTACGAACTTGTCGGCATCGCCCGGGCCGGTGACAGACTCTGCCTTTTCGATGAGGGTCAACACATCCCCCATTCCCAGAATGCGCGAGGCCATGCGATCGGGATGGAACACGGCCAGCGCCGACAACTCCTCCCCTTCTCCCACCAGCTTGACCTTCTGGCCGGTGGCCTCACTCACCGAGATGGCCGCCCCGCCACGGGCGTCACCGTCCAGCTTGGACAGGACGATGCCGGTCACATCCACTCTTTCGGCAAACCCCCGAGCCACGTTCACGGCGTCCTGACCGGTCATGGCGTCCACCACCAGCAGCCTCTCCTGGGGGCGGGCGATCTCCGCCATTGCGGCCAGTTCATTCATCAGGCGTCTGTCTATCTGGAGTCTCCCGGCGGTGTCTATCACCACCGCGTCGTAGCCGCTGCTGCGGGCATGGCGCATGGCGGCGCGCACCACCCGTTTGGGGTTGGAGGAGCCCGTCTCCCGGTACACGTCCACCCCGGCGCGCTGTCCCAGGGTCACCAGTTGCTCGACTGCGGCGGGACGCTGGAGGTCGGCGGCCACCAGCAGGGGGCGCTTTCCGTACTTCTCCCGCAGGTGCAGGGCCACCTTGGCAGCGGTGGTGGTCTTACCCGAACCCTGAAGCCCCATCAGCATCAGGGTGAGGGGTGAGCCCTTCACAGTGAGAGGCACCGGTTCCTCACCCAGGGTCTTCACCAACTCGGAGTGAACTATCTTGATGACCTGCTGCCCGGGGGTGAGGCTGCGGGAGACCTCGGCGCCCCTGGCCCTCTTTCTGATCCGCTCCACCAGGCTGTTGACCACTCCCACATTGACATCGGCGTCCAGCAGAGCCAGGCGCACCTCCCGCAGCGCCGACCTCAGATCCGCCGGGGTGACGCGTCCCTTGCCCTTCAGACGTGTAAAAGTCCTGGAGAACCGTTCAGTCAGGATTTCGAACATCCAGTGCTCCTTGCGATAACCATCTCCCCACTATTTTGGCACAGACAGGGCCCGTCCCGCCACCCCACCGGTAATCTGGCCGTTTTACCCATAAGGAGCAACATGGAACCACAACTGCAGACCATCGGCATCCGCCGAAGCGGAGATGTGCTGACCGCGGTCATCGACAACCCGCGTTCCCGGCTCAACACCGTGGACGGCCAACTTCATGAGGACCTGACCGCCCTGTTCAGAATGCTGAAGCGGGAGGACCAGGCGAGGGTGGCGATTCTCACCGGAAGCGGCGACGCCTTCTCGGCGGGAGGGGACTTCGGGTGGTTTCCAACATTGAAGGACACTGCCAAGCTGGACCATCTCCGCCGCGACGCCAAGCAACTGATCTGGGACCTGGTGGACATCGAGATTCCCATCATCGCCGCCATCAACGGTCCCGCAGTGGGACTGGGCGCCTCCATTGCACTGCTGTGCGACGTGATCTTCATCGCCGAGGACGCCATCATCTCCGACCCCCACGTACGGGTGGGACTCGTTGCCGGGGACGGGGGAACGGCCATCTGGCCGCTTCTGGTGGGACCCGCCCGGGCCAAGGAGTACCTGATGACCGGGAATCCCCTCACCGCCGCCGAGGCGGAGCGAATCGGGCTGGTCAACCGGGTCTTTCCGGCCGACCGTCTCCTGCCCGAGGCCTTGAAGTTCGCCGAGCGGTTGGCCAAGGGTGCTCCCCTGGCCATCCGGTTCACCAAGATGGCAGTGAACAAGCTGATCAAGGATGCTCTCAACGTGGCCTTCGACTCTGCAGGGGGTTGGGAACTGGTCACCTTCCTATCCGACGACCACGACGAGGCCCTCAGGGCCATCGCCGAAAAGCGGCACCCCGAGTTCCGCGGCCGCTAACGATTCGGACCTTCCCTCACAACGGTAAATACCCCAGACTATGATACAATGATGTCATAGGCCCGACCAGGGGGTGGAGGTGTACGTCACACCGTGTCCCCTTCCGCGGTTTTCCCGCGGGCTTCAATCCTCCTTCAGATAGGCCCGCCCCGCTTGGGCAGCCGTGTCAAGGGAACCGCCCAGCATCGATTGCACCGAGAGGACGCGGCGGTAGTAGAGATGGAGACCGTATTCCCAGGTGAAACCGATGCCTCCGTGCACCTGGATGGCCGACTCGCAGACCTGGCGGGCGTAGGCGGGGACCGACCAGAGGGCAGCAGCCAGGAACCCGGGGTCCAGGGCATCTTCTGTCATCAGGAAGGCCAAGCGGGCCACTGCGGAGCGCATCAATTCCAAACGGGCCTTCATTTCCGCCAGGAGATGGGTAACCGCTTGGAAGCGGACCAGGGGCCGTCCGAACTGTTGGCGCTCCCGAGCGTGGGACACCGACATGGACAACACCTGATCGGCCCCTCCCACCAGGTCGGCCAGCAGCCCAGCCAGCCATCCCGCAGCCACTCCTCCGCCATTCATCCATCCCTCCAACACCACATCGGGTTCCACATCGGTGACCGTGAGAAGATGGACGCCCTGCCCCCGGTCCAAGGCGTCGGCCTGCTCCAGTCGCACCCCCGGATCCCCCAACGGGATCACAGCCGTCCACTGCGGGTGGACCAGTCCCACCAGTTGCGCCTGCGGGGACAACCTGACTCCCACACCCGAGACCGACAGTGTTCCGTCCGAACCCCAGGTTGCCGAAGCGTCGGCGACATAGCCCGCCCCGCCGGATGCTCGGCCTCCCACAACTGCTTCCGCGGCGGAACGCCCCGCCGCACCCAGTGCGGGCGCCAGGAGCAGGGCTTCGTCCAGGAGGGCCACCGGCAGCAGACGGCGGCCTGCCACGGCGCACATTTCGATCATCTCGGTCGTTTCCAGCCCCAGACCCCCCGCCTCTTCCGGCGCCACCAGACCGTTCCACCCCATCGCCAGCAACTCCTCCCGCACCCCCGACGGCACCGATCCGTTGTCACCGGCGCGGTCCAGGGCCTCTGAGAAGGGGAGCAACTCTTCCAATGCCTGGTCGAAAGCGACGGCCAGTTCGCTCATCGCAGCCCCAGCAGGCGGCCGGAGATCACGTTCTTTTGGATCTCCGAGGTGCCCGAATAGATGCTCACCGAGCGAGACTCCAATAGGTCATGGGTCCAGCCATCCTCGCGTAGGGTCACCTCCGGCCCCAGAATCTCCGCCGCCGTGGCGAACAGGTCCTGGTACACCTCGGCCAGGTACAACTTGTCGACCGAAGTGGATCCCGGCACCAGTGTCCCCGCCTGCTGCTGGGCAAGGGTGCGGTAGGCCTGGGCGGTGAGCATCTCCAGGGAAGCGTGAACCCGGCCGATCCCGGCCAGTGCGGCGCGGTCCACCCGGTCTTCCTCCAGCGCCCGGTCGGCCAGTTCCGCCAGTCTTCGCCGCAGCCGTATGGAACGCTCCAGCACGAAGATCCCCCGCTCGTACCCCATGGCCTTCATGGACACCCGCCATCCCTGGTTGAGTCCCCCCAGCACATTGGCGAGGGGCACCCGGACCTCATCGAAGAACACCTCGCTGAAGTGGGGCTCTCCCAGCATCTGGGGAAGGGGCCGGATGGTGATCCCGTCACTTTTCATGGGAGCCATCACCAGAGTCAGCCCCCGATGCTGACCGGGCTCACCGTCGGTCCTCACCAGCAGGGCGTTGTAGGTGGACAACTCGGCGCGGGAGGTCCAGACCTTTTGGCCGGTGATCACCAATTCATCGCCGTCCACCAGTGCCCTGGTCCGCACACCCGCCAGATCCGACCCGGCGTCCGGCTCCGAGAAACCCTGGCACCACAGTTCGGAGGCGTCCAGCATTCCGGGCAAGAAGCGCCGCATCTGCTCGGGTTCACCCATGTCCATCAGGGTGGGACCCCAGGTGTACAGGGCCAACCGGTTGATGATCTCCGCGGCGCCGCTTTGGGCCAGTTCCTCGGCCAGCACCGCTTCGGCGGCCAGCGACATTCCTCTCCCTCCGTACCGGACCGGCCATGACAGCCCCATGAAGCCGGCCTCACACAGTGATGCCTGCCAGCGGGTCAAGGCTTCGATGCGCTCGTTGTATTCCGAGGGTGGCGGGCCGGGATCGTTGGCCGCAATCCAAGATCGAATCTCCGTGCGGAGGTGGCGCTCCGCCGACCCCATGGCAAGCGTTTCGGGAAAGGCCTGCAGAATGATCCCTCAGCCGTGGGAGGCCTGCGGCGCCGCCTTGGACGGTGCGCCGTCCGGGGAGGGATGCAACCAGCACAGCACCCCGTGCTGGTCTCCGAGGCTGCTGCGGGAAGGGAAGGTCTCCCGGCACACATCCATCACCTCCGGGCACCTGGGGGCGAAGGAACACCCCGGCGGCAGGTTGATGGGGATGGGAGGCTGGCCGGTGACCGTCAGCAGGCGCTTCTTGCGAGAGTCCAAGCTGGGAAGGGTGGCCAGCAGGGCCTTGGCGTACGGATGGGCCGGTTCGTTGAATATCTGGCGGGTGCTTCCGGTCTCCACGATCCGGCCGGCGTACATCACCGCCACCCGGTCGCACAATCGGGCCACTATTCCCAGGTCGTGGGTGACAAATATCATCCCGAACTGGAACTTTTCCTGCAGTTCCGAGAGCAACCGCAGATACTGGGCTTGGACGGTGGCATCCAGGGAAGTGGTGGGCTCGTCCGCGATCAACAGCGAGGGACGGCAGGACAGGGCGATCGCCCCGGCCACCCTCTGGCGCATTCCCCCCGACATCTGGTGGGGGTACTGCTTGAGACGCTGCTCGGCCTGGGGGATGCCGACCGCAGTCAGGATCTCGACCACGCTGTCGGTCAACTCCCTGCCCCTCATGCCCTGGTGGATCCGGATTGCCTCCGCCACCTGGTTGCCTATGGTGTATGCCGGATTGAGGGAACTCAGCGGATCCTGAAGGATGAGGGAGATCTGACCTCCCCTCACCTGCCTCATCTCCCTCTCGGAGTAATCCAGCAACTCCTCGCCCTCCAGGAGCACGCTGCCCCCCATTATGCGTCCAGCCGGCGCCTCCACCAACCTCATCAGCGCCAGGCAACTGACGCTCTTGCCCGAACCCGACTCGCCGACCAGGCCCAGGGTCTCCCCGCGTTCCACCGAAAAACTCACCCCGTCAACCGCTTTGACCACGCCGCGGCGGGTGACGAACTGGACGCGAAGGTCTTTTACTTCCAGCAGCATCGCTAGATCTGCCGCAGTTTGGGGTCGAAGCGGTCACGCACCCAGTCGCCGAACAGGTTGGCCGACAGCACCACCGCGAAGATTGCTATGCCGGGGATGATCGAGACCCACCAGGCCCGGCCCAGCAGGTCGCGGCCGTCGGCCACCATGAGACCCCAGGCGGGAGTGGGCGGCGGGATCCCCACCCCCAGGAAACTGAGCGACGCCTCCAACAGGATGATCAGAGCCACCTGCAGGGTGGCCAGCACTCCGATGCTCGGCATCACGTTGGGCAGGATATGTCTCCACAGAATCCGACGGTTCGACACCCCTGCCACCCGGGCGAGGTCGACGAAGTCCAGTTCGCTGACCGCCAGCGCCTCCCCTCGGATCTGTCGTGCGTAATAGGGCCACAGCAGGAAGACGATCACCATCAGCACATTGGTGAGACTGGCGCCCAGCACCGAGACCAGCACGATGGCCATCAGCATCAGGGGAAAGGCCAGCGTGATGTCGGTCAGTCTCATCAGGATGGTCTCCGTCCATCCCCGGTAGAAGCCGGCGATCAGGCCCACGATGGTCCCCAGGACTCCGGCCAGACCGGTGGCCAGCACCGCCACCATCAGTGAGATCCTGGTTCCGAACAGGATGCGAGTGAAAATGTCACGGCCCAAGGTGTCGGTGCCCATCGGGAATTCGGAAGTGCCCCCCTCCTGCCACATGGGGGGGATGAGTTTGTTGGAGAGTTGCCCCACCTCAGGATCGTGGGGAGCGATGAACGGAGCCGCAATGGCAACCAGCAGCACCAGAGCCAGGACCACCGCCGAGATGAAGGGGAACCTGGTAACTCCGGAGGCGCCCCGCGTCTTGACCCTGGCCTTGCCCTCTTCCGGCAACGCGGCAACCGAGTCTGCGCTGCTCATTGCTCGTACCTGATCTTGGGGTTCACCCAGGCATAGGCCATGTCAGCCAGGAAATTGGCGATCACGTAGGCCACTCCGATCAGGATCACCGCCCCCTGGATGACCGGGAAGTCCCGCTGGATGACCGCCCTGATCAGAAGACTCCCCAGGCCCGGCCAGGCAAACACGTACTCGGTGACGATGGCTCCTCCCAACACGGCCGCGAAGATCACCGTCGAGTAGGTGATCACCGGCAAAGCAGCGTTCTTGAAAGCGTGTTTCCAGACCACCATCGACTCTCGCACCCCTTTTATGCGAGCCAGTTTCACGAACTCCCCGTACAGGGCTTCCAACATCGACGAACGGGTGAGTCGCATTATCCCCGCCGAGACGAACCACCCCAGGGTGAAGGTAGGCAACACTATCGAGAGGGCCTCCTCCCTACCTCCGGTGGGAAAGATCTGCCATTGCACGGCAAACAGGCGCAGCATGGCCAGGCCCACCAGGAACGATGGCGCCGCACCTCCCAGAATCGAGAAGATCCGGCCCGCATAATCCCCCCACCTCCCTCGATATTTGGCGGAGTACACCCCCATGGGCAGCGCGATCAGCAACGCCACCAGCATGGAAACGGATGCCAACTGCAGACTGGCCGGAATGCGAAGCCACAGCAATTCCTGGACCGTGCGACCTCGGAAGTAGAGGGACTGGCCGAAGTCGCCCTGCGGCAGACCTTGGAGGAACAGGCCGTACTGAACGATGAGCGGCCTGTCCAACCCGTAGGCGCGACGCAAGTCGTTGGCCATCTCCTCGGTCACCTGGATGGGGACCATGCGTTCCACCGGATCCCCGGTGAGCCTGACCAGGAAGAACACCACGGTTATCAAGACGAAGATGGAGATCACCGCCTGGCCCAGTCTCTTCAGAATGAATTGTCTCACCTGCGAATCGCCTTCCCGCAACTGTCCGTGAACGCCATGGCAACTCCCCCAAGATTAGAGAGACAGACCGGACCGGGCAGGGTAAACATCGTTGGTATCAGAATATGCACAGGGGATTGACCGCCGAACCGGTGCCTCCCCGCAGACGGAGCGGGGCCATCATCAGCACGAATTCCGCCCTTCCCTCTGCCAGACACGCCGATCGGAGCACCTCGGTGTCCGGCCAGTCCAGCAGTGCCAGGCCCATCCCCGCCAGGCCCAGCGAGTGGAGGGGAAGGTGAAGACCCGGGTGGGGAGACGGGAGTCTCTCGATGCAATCTCCTCCGTACACGGCGATTTCCCGCTCGTGCAGCCACCGGACAGCCGGTATGTTCAGGCCGGCCCGTTCGCCCGGCTCGGGAGGGTGGCTGCTTCCTTCGTGCACCATCCGGCCCGAGCGCACCAGGACCGCGTCTCCTCGCTCCGCCTCCACTCCCCAGTACTCCTCGGCTGCCTCCAACTCGGCGGGGCCGATCTCCGCTGCGGGGTCCAGATAGTCAACCCCGGCGGCTGACGCCACATCCAGCAACACCCCCCTGGTTATCACCCCTTCCGCCATCGCCTCTATCGATCCGAACCTCATCCCGAATCGGTCCACCTGCTCAGAGGCCCGGCGGCCGTTGTACATCTCCCCCTCGAAGTAGACATGCCCCACCGCGTCCAGGTGGGTGACCGAGAACCCGTGCGGGGCGATGCCCACAAAATCCATGGTGGAGTCGGCGTTATGTCCGGCGTACAGGAGTTGATGGACCACCGGCCTGGGATTGGAGGGCCCCGAGACGGTGTCCAGGTCCCTGCCTATGGAGAGCACCCTGCCGGAGCGGACCAGGGCCAGGGCCTCTTTCACCTTTGTCGAGGTTATGTAGTTGAGAGTGCCCCGTTCATCATCGTCCCCCCACCGGCCCTGGTTGGAGAGTTCCTCGAAGATCTCCCGATAGTTCATGCTCCGCCTTGTCGCTCCCAGGAGAGCCGAGGGCGTATTTCGGTGACGAACAGTTCCATCTGCTCCAGGATGTCCTCGGTCCGGGGACCGGGCGGAGTGGCGATTTGAAGATGGGTGGTGCCGGCTTGGGCGTATCTCTCTATCGAGTCGACGATCCGCTCCACCGAACCCCGGCACGGGTGATCGGGGTCGGACTGATCGGTCACCAGCAGGTTCACGCGGTTGGAGTAGACAAACCCCTCCGGACTCCGACCGTATCCCTCCAGCCTTTCGACTATGTCTTCTCGGATCCTCGTTATCCCCTCAGGGAGGACGAACGCCCCGTGCCACCCGGTCCCCACTCTGGCCGCCCGCCGCCGAGCCGGGAGGCTGTTGCCTCCCACCCAGATGGGGATGGTCCTCTGCACCGGTTTCGGATAGAAGCAGATGTCGGGCGGCAGACTGTAAAAACGCCCCTCGAAACCGGGATGGTCCTCCCGCCACAACAGGGTCATCACGTCCAGGTACTCGTCGGTCACCGCCCCCCGGTCCTCCCAGGAGGCGTTCACCGCGGCATACTCCTCGGGGATCCAGCCCACCCCCACCCCCAGGATGAGCCGTCCCCCGCACAGGACATCAAGAGTGGAGAGCATCTTGGCCGCCACCACCGGGTGACGCAAAGGCACCACCAGGGTGCCGAGCGCCAACCGGATCCGTTCGGTGAGCGCCGACAGAAACCCCAGCAGGGTCAGCGGTTCGTACACCGGGTCGCTGGGCTTCATGTCCTTGATCCCCGTCTCGCTCCAGGGGCGGGAACCGGTTATCGGAGCGGTGCCGCCGTAGGGGTGGGGGGAGGTGATGTTTCGAGCCAGCACGATGTGGTCCCCGATCCAGACATCGTCCAGGCCCGCCTCCTCCGCGGCGGCGGCTACCCGACGGAAGGTGCCCACATGGGCGGCTCCCCGAAAGTTGGGGATGCTGATTCCGAACTCCACGGGGCGATCAGTTCCCAACGGCAACCTGCTGCCAGGACCGGGTGCCCGATCCCGGATACAAATGGCAGGAAACCCCGTGACCCGGTTCCAGGTCGCCGTGCTCGGGGAAAAGTTCGGCGCATCGCTGCATGACGTAGGGGCAGCGGGGATGGAACGTGCACCCGCTGGGAGGGTCGATCGGGCTGGGCACTTCCCCTTCCAGGATGATCTCCTGGCTCTCCACGTCGGGATGGGCGGGGGGTACCGCCGAGAGCAACGCCTCGGTGTAGGGGTGCGCAGGAGTGGTGAACAGCGATTCGGCGCCGGCCAGTTCGATGATCTTCCCCAGGTACATCACCATCACCCGGTCGGAGAGGTGGGCCACACCGCTGAGGTCGTGGGAGATGAGCAGGTAAGCCAGGTCGAATTCCTTTTGCAGGTCCGCCAGAAGGTTCATGACCTGGGCCCGGATCGAGACGTCCAGGGCGGAGACCGGTTCGTCCAGGATGACCACTTTGGGACTCGGCGCCAGCGCCCGGGCGATGGCGATCCGCTGTCGCTGGCCACCGCTGAATTCGTGGGGATAGAGACCGGAATGCGCCTCGTAGTCAAGACCGACCTGGTTCATGACCTCGCCGACCCGGTCGACAGTCTCCTCCTTGCCCATCCCACCGGCGGCTCGGATGGGTTCGGCGATGATCTCCCGAACTCTCATGCGGGGCGACAGTGACGAGAAGGGATCTTGGAACACCACCTGGACGTTGCGGCGGTACGCCGCCAGGTCCTTCTGCTGCATGCTCACCTCGTCTCCCCGGAAGAGAATCCGGCCGGCGGTGGGTGTCTCCAGCAGCAACAGGAGTCGAGCCAGGGTAGTTTTCCCGCAACCCGACTCTCCCACTACCCCCAGGGTTTCCCCGGGCCACAACTGCAGGTCTATGCCGTTGACCGCCTTGACCACTCCCTTGCCGCCGAATCCCAGCGCACCGCTCAATGGGAAGTGCTTGTGCAGTCCTTCCGCTTCGAGCAGCGGCCGTCGTCCCTTGGCCTTCATCAGTTTGTACCCGGCCCCGGAAGGCGGTGATCTCCCAGTATCTCCCGCAACCTGCGTTTCCGGACCTTTCCTTGGGGGTCAATCGGCAGTTCCGAGACAAACTCTACTCGTTTAGGCGTCTTGAAACCGGCCACCCGCTGCCGGCAATGCTCGATCAACTCCGCCTCGCTGACCCGGCCACCCTCTGCCAGCACCACCGCCGCTGTCACCGCCTCGGTCCACTCCGGGTGCCAGATCCCGACCACCGCCACCTCGGCGACCGCCGGGTGACTCCTGACGACTTCCTCCACCTCGGCGGAGGAGACGTTCATCCCCCCCGTCTTGATCATGTCCTTGAGCCGGTCGTAGAAGAACAGGTTCCCCTCCGAGTCGATCCGGACCAGGTCTCCAGTGTGCAGCCACCCGCCGTGGAGCACCGCGGCGGTGGACTCGGGATTGCGGTAGTACCCCACCATCACCCCCGGTGAGCGGCACAGCAACTCCCCCACTTCGGTGTCGGCCCCATCGGAGTCCACCACCCGCACCTCCACATGGGGCGCAGCCTTCCCGATCCACCGGGGATCCTGTTCGGGAACCCCCGAAGGGTCCCCGAAGAACCCCAGTATCCCCAATTGGCTCAGTTCCGACTGACCCCAGTAGGTGGCCCACATCACCCCCGATGCCCGCTCTCGCAATGAAGAGACCACCTCAAACGGGATGGGGCCTCCGTAGACATGGGCCTGGCGGAGCGAGGACAGATCCCGGGTTGAAAAGTCAGGATGGCGGATCATGCGGTGATAGAAGGTGGGAGTCTGCGAGGTGTTGGTGACCCTCTCGGATTCGATGGCCTCCAGCACCGCCCCCGCCTCGGTGTGGGGGATCATCACCATGGTGGCTCCCACCGAAATCAGGTTGGTGACCGTCCCCGTGCCCGCCATCGTGTAGACCGGGGCGAGCAACAGGAAGACATCGGACTTTTCTACATAGCCCTCGTAGACCCACGATGGGGTTGTGGAGATCATCATCGCCCGGTGGGTCACCATGACTCCCTTCGGGAGGCTCTCGGTCCCGCTGGTGTACATCACCATCGCCAGGTCGGACTCCTCCACGAACGCCGACGGCATGCCATCGGGAACGCCTTCGGTCATCTCGGCCAGGCTTATCTGCCCGGGAAGCGGTGCCTGGGCCATCACCACCATCTGGGGATCAGCCGTGGCTTGCGCTACTCCCCTGGCGGCACGCTCTGACATCCCGGGCCCCGCTATCACCACCCGCGGCGTGGAATGATCGACCTGGCGGGCGACTTCCGCCGGCGTGTAGGAAGGATTGAGGGGAGAAAAGACGGCGCCCAGTTTGAGAATCCCGTAGTAGAGGCCCACATACTCGGCAGTGTTGCGGCTCATCACCGCCACCCGGTCTCCCCGTTCTACTCCCAGCCCGGCCAGACCATGGGCCACCCGGTTGGAATACCGATCCAGATCCCGGTAGGAGACCACCTGCCGACTCCCGCCGCCGGATCGAGCGATCACCGCCGGCTTGTCTCCCAGGCGGGCGGCTTGACGCCGCAGCATGTCCCCCAGAACCGCCCGGCGCAGCAGGTTCTCCCCCAGGGCGGACGTCCCTTCGGCCGAACCCGCGGAGGTCATTAGCCGGGTGGTTCTACTCCGATTCCAAGACGGCGCCCAGGGCGCGGAGGAAACGCGCTCCGGTGGCGCCATCCACCACCCGGTGATCGAAGGCGCCCGACATGTGGCAGGTGGGGCCGGCCACCACCTGACCGTCCACCACCATGGGCCGGTCTGCCACGGTGCCGAAATAGATGGTGGCCGCCGTGTTCAGGCTGATGATCGGGGTTCCGAAGTCCACACCTGCGGGACCCAGGTTGGATGTGGTGATGGTGGCGCCTCCGATGTCCTCGAAGGTCAGTCTCCGGCGGCGGGCGGCGTCGGCCAGGCGGCGTATCTCCGCAGACAATTCTTCCAGTCCCATCCGGTCGGCGCCCTGCACCACCGGAGCGGCCAGCCCGTGGGGGGTGTCGACTCCCACTGCCACGTTCACCTCGTCGTAGACGATCACGGCCTTTCCCGCCAACGCGGCATTGGCTTCCGGCACCTCGGTGCAGGCCTGCGCCACCGCCGCCACCATCAGATCGTTGAGGGAGACCTGCATTCCGTCTGCCTGAAGCGCCTTTCGCCGGGCGATCAGCGGGGCCGCCGACACCAGCAGGGTCTGCGAGAAGTGAGGGATCTCCGTCCAGTTACGGGCCATCGCGGCCGCCATCGCCCTGGGATAGCCTCGCAGGGGACGCCGCTGCTTCACCCTCGGCCCGGCAGGGGCCGAAGCCGCGGCGGCTGCCTCCACATCATCGGGGGTGACGATTCCCGCCCGTCCGGTGCCCTGCACACCAGCCAGGTCGACCCCCATGCTCTTGGCCAGCGCCCGGGCCTTGGGCATGGCTCGAATCCGCTCTTTTGCCCTCTTCTGGCTCTTCTCCGGCTTCGGGGCGGGGGCCCGCCCGGGGGGGGCCCGGGCGGGGGCGGGGGGGCCGGCGCGCGGGTGCCGGCCCGGCGGGCGCCGGCGCGGAAGCGGGTGCTCCGGCGTGCGATTCCCGAGCGAGGAGTTGGGCTATCTCCCCGGGGGTGGGCATGCTTCCCACCTCGGCCATCACCGCCACCACCTCGCCCACCCGGACCTCGGTGGAGACCGGCGCCACGATCCTGGCCAGAAGGCCGGGGCCCATCGCCTCCACCACGATGGCGCTCTTTTCGTTCTCCACCTCGTAGAGGGCATCACCCACCGCAACCTCGTCTCCCTCAGCCTTGTGCCAGGCGATGATGGTGCCCATCTCCATGGTTTCCCCCAGGGCGGGCAGTCTCATGATCTGCATCGGGTTAGTCAAGCCTCCTCACCGCCTCCATCACTGAGGCGGCAGTGGGTATCAGGTATCTCTGCAGGTAGCGACTCTGCGGCAGGGGCACATCGGGCGCGGCAACCCGGATGATCGGCGACTCCAGGTACTCGAGCGCCTCCTCGGCGATTATGGCCGCCATCTCCCCGCCGGCGCCACCGGTCTTGGGCGCCTCGTGGGCGATCACCACCCGTCCCGTCTTGGCCACCGACTCCAGGATGGTGTCGAGGTCTAGCGGGCGCAAGCCCCGAGGGTCCACCACTTCCACTTCTATCCCCTCCGCTGCCAGTTCCTCCGCCGCCCGGATCGACTCCCCCACCATCCGGGACCAGGCAATCACAGTGACGTCGCTCCCCTCCCGCTTCACGGCCGCCTTGCCCAGGGGCACCAGGTGGTCGCCGCCGGGGACCTCTCCCCGGTAGGCGTACAGGCCGGCGTGCTCGAAGAACAGCACCGGGTTGTCGTCTCGAATGGAGGACTTCAGAAGCCCCAGGGCGTCGGCGGGGTCCGATGGGATCACGATGTACGCTCCCGACGCGCTGAGAAACAGTGCCTCGGGGCTGACGTCATGTTCGGGACCGGCTCCCTTGGCGCCTTCGGGAAGCCTGATCACCAGGGGAACGGTGAAGACTCCCCCGTGCATGTACCGCCAGCGGGCGGCCTTGTGATAGATCTCATCCATGGCGATCCCGAAGTACCCGCTGGACTGGAGTTCGGCCACCGGCCGCAACCCGGTGATGGCGGCGCCCACCGCGGCGCCCACGATCATGGTCTCCGAGATCGGCGTGTCGATCACCCGTTCGGGGCCGAACCTTTCCAAAAGGCCCGCCGTGGCCCCGTAGATGCCGCCGTATACCGCGACGTCCTCGCCCCAGACGAACACCCGCTCGTCCCGCTCCATCTCCTCGTGGAGGGCCTGGCGGATGGCCTGGGAGAAAGTGAGCGTCCGGGTGTCGGTGGCCAGGCTCATACGTACAGACCCTCGTACACCCGCTGCGGTCCGGGCATCGGCGCCCTGGAGGCCTCCTCCACCGCCTCGTCAATCCTGCGTTGTATTCGGGTCTCCAGTTCTTCGAGTTGCTCCCCGGTGACGGCGCCCTCTTCCATCAGCCGCGCCGCCGCGGTGGTGATCGGATCAAGGGCCAGCAGTCGCTGCGTCTCCTCATCGGTGCGGTACACCTGCGGGTCCCCTTCGTAATGACCCCGGAATCGATGGCACATGGCCTCGATGAGGGTGGGTCCTCCTCCGGCCCGGGCCCGGTCGACCGCCTCACAGGTGGCCTGGTAGACCTCGGTCACATCCATGCCGTTGATGCGGACTCCGGGCATCCCGTATCCCGCCGCCCGGTCCACTATGCGACCTGCGGTGGACTCGGCCACCGGCACCGACACTGCGTAGCCGTTGTTCTCACAGATCCACACCACCGGCAGTTTCCAGGCCGCCGCGGCGTTCACCGACTCGTGGAATGCCCCCCGGTTGGCGGTGCCGTCGCCGAAGAAGCACACCACCACTTGATCGGTCCCCCGGTACCTGGCGCTGAATGCCGCTCCGGTGGCGATGCCAAAGCAACTCCCCAGCGTGCCTCCCTGGCCGAGGATCCCCAACTCGGGATCGGCAAAGTGGGGAATCCCGGCCCCCAGTCCGCCGGTAGCCCCGGCAGTGTTGGCCATCAGATCGCCGAACATGGCGGCCATGGACATTCCCTTGGCGATGGTGTACCCGAATCCCCGGTGGGCGTACATCAAGTAGTCGTCACGGCGGAGGGGCGCCACCCCGCCGGCGGGAATCGCCTCCTGCCCCCGACCGGAGTGATACCCGGCCAGCACCCTTCCCTCTTGCAGCAGTCGCAACGCCGTTTGGTCCCACAACTTCATGGTCACCATCGACTCGTAGAGTTCCAGGAGCTTTCCCGAATCCATCGCCGTCATACCCTGCTCGCCTTCGCGGTTGTCCAACCCATCACCTTACAGGGGAACCCTTGCCGGTTCCCACCCCACCGCCGGGGTCAGTACATCACGATCCCGCCGTTGACGTTGAGGTCCTCCCCGTTTATGAACACCGCCGCAGGGCTGAGCAGGAACAACACCGCCGAGGCGATCTCCTCGGGCAGGGCGGGCCTTCCCAACTGAGCATTGGCCGCCGCCGCATCCAGGTCCACGCCCTCCACCAGTTGAGAGGCCTCCTGGCCGAAATCGCTTCGCATTGGGGTGTCCACATGGCCGGGATTGATGGCGTTCACCGCGATGTGCGGCGCCAACGCCTTGGCCGAGGACCGGGTGAGGCTGATCACCGCCGCCTTCGAGGCGTTGTAAGGCGCCGAGTAGGGGCCGGGAACCTTGGCGGCGTTGGAGGCGATGTTGACGATCCGTCCCCCTCCGGCGGCTCGCATCAGCGGGGCGGCGTGTTTGGTCATCAGGTAGGTGCCGAACAGGTTCACCTTGAGTTCCACCTCCCAGTCCGCCCAGGTCATCTCCTCGAAAGCCCGTGCCCGGCCGATCGCCGCGCAGTGGGCCAGGCCCGACAGCACTCCTCCGCTTCCCTCCGAGACCTGTCGGTACCCCTCGGCCACTGACCCCTCATCGGAGATGTCGGCTACCACCGGCATGGCGGTCCCGGGTCCGTCCATGGTCTCAACGGCTTGTCGCAGACGGTCCTCCGCCAGGTCAAAGCACCACACCATTCCCCCCTCGGCCACCAGCATCTCCGCCGTGGCCCGCCCGATCCCCCGGCCCGCTCCCGTTACTACGAAATGTTTGCTTTCAAAATGACTCATCCCGATCAGATTACCCCCACTTGCCCCACCACCAACGCGGCAACCTGCGCCCCCCGCCCTGAGCCTCAACCGGCTACAACAGCCCGACCCAATCCCAAATCCACCAAAAAAAGCAAACAAAAACGCCAAAACAGCCAATCAGTTATACTTTCTCAACAGAAAAGCAAACAAAAACGCCAAAACAGCCAATCAGTTATACTTTCTCAACAGAAAAGCAAACAAAAACGCCAAAACACGGGAAAAGTTACACTTTTCTCCCCAAAAGTACATAACCCCACCATTTAGGACTGTATGACCTTCCTTGGCCCAGACCCCCTGCAGGAGCAAATCGAGCATATTCTCAGTCTCCTGAGGAAAGGCGAACCTCCAAGGGACATCGAGGTAACGCAGGTCGATGTGAAGGAGGAACCAGGCCGCCGCAAAAACGGCAAAGTGCTTGCAGGCGAAACCGAAAACGAGGAGGCGGCTCAATTCCTCGCTGGCGAGATGGCATGCATGGCCAACACGCCAGGGGGAGGCGCAGTAATACTCGGCATCGACGACACCGGTATCCGGATCGGGACCAGTCTCGAACCCGGATGGTTGCGGCATCGAATTTGGGAGGTGACAGGAAGGAAGCTCACAGTGACCGTTCGCGAGGCCGAACTAACTGGAACGCGGCTCTTAGTGCTGAGCACCCCTCAGTCACTTGAGCCAATCTCCTATCAGGGAAGGCTCCGATGGCGGGTAGGGGACAATTGTGTAGAGATCGATCCCACTAGCTGGCATACAGAGGTTCAGAGAAGGACGGGCTTCGACTGGTCGGCACAACCCTCTGGACATACCCTCGACGATATAGCACCTTTGGCAGTGGAGATGGCCCGCTTCTTCTTGGAGGACGACGGCAAGACCGACTTGGCCAATGCGACTCGAAACGACCTGCTACGGCGGTTAGGTCTAGTTGATGGAGGGGGGCGGCTCACCAACGCCGGATCATTGCTCTTCGTTGAGACGCCCAACGAAGGACTGGACTACATAAGACGACAGGTATCCGGAGGCGACAGCACTCATCGGGTACGGGGAGGCACCCGCCCCCTCGTCGTGCAGTTCTATGAGGTTGAAAAGGCGGGGGAAATCGCTAACCGACTGATCCACATTCCGCGAGGCTTCGTGCACAGGCAAATCCGCGCCATACCATCCAGAGCATTCCGAGAGGCCATTGTCAACGGAGTCACCCACCGCGACTGGTTCTCCCCGGATCGGACGTTCGTCGAACACGTCGGCGACCGCCTCTCTGTTACCTCTCCCGGAGGTTTCCTACCAGGTATAACACCAGAGAACATCATCACACACCCACCTCAGCCCCGCCATCGCAGTTTGGCCAAAGCCATGTCCAGAATGGGACTTGCCGAAGATGAAGGCATCGGTGTGGACCGGATGGTCATAGAAATGTTGGCTGTTGGACATCCCAGGCCAGGATTCGCGGAGATCAAAGGACCCTCTGTACGAATCATGCTGTTCGGTGGAGACCCGGATCCGGTCATGATCGACTTCCTTTCTTCTTTGAACCCAAGAGAACTATCGAGGGATGTCGACCTGCTACTTGTCTTGGACCACTTGATTTCCCATGGATGGCTGGACACCGGTGCAGCATCCTCGGCCACACAGCGCACCAGCCTGGAGTCAGAAGAAATCCTGGGCCGAATAGAGAATGTGAGGGTCGGAGGAGGAGAATTGATCGTCCCCGTGAGTGGCGCACCAACTGAGCCGTCGAAAGCGTACAGACTGGGTAAAGCGGCTCAGAGGAGGCTGGAGCACCGACTAGAAACGTTCAGGAATATCCATGGGCGGGAGTCACTCATCCTGAATTGGGCCAAGTCTCGCGGTCGGGTCTCAAGCACCGAAGTGTCGGATCTCACCGGAGTCAGTAAGCCTTATGCTGGCAAACTGCTCACCGAATTGGCGGATCGTGGTCTCCTAGTCGGAAGCCGTCCACACAAGATGGGCCGCGGATATCACTACTTGCCTGCGGCGGAGGAATCCACTTCCCAGCCCGATTAAGCAGCCTCATTTCGAACCGGGGGACACAGACCGCCAGGAGGATCGCCTGGGAAACGGCATTTCAAGCCACGTAGGCACTAGCCCCTAACGTCGCCTCTTCAGTTTTTTCAGCGGGAGGGTCTGGGCAGCCAACGGCCCACCTGCGCCTTGTAGGTTTGGTATTCATCGCCGAACTCCCGGGACAGGTGCCGCTCTTCGTAGAAGTGGATGAACACCGAAAAGAAGATGAACAGAAACAGCCCGTAGCCCACCAGGATGACCGATCCGAACAGGATGGCCCATCCGGCGATCAAGGTCAGCAACCCCACGTACATGGGGTTTCTGCTGTACCGGTACAAGCCGCGAATCACCAGCCTCTTCGGTGCGTCGATGGGCGAGGGTGTTCCTCTCCCGAACACCACGAAGTCCCAGACACAGCGCAAGTAGATGGCGGCGCCTATGGCCATCAAACACAAGGCTGCCACCAATACCGCTCCATCCGCTGCCTCCCGGCCCCGCACGAGCAGGGCCGGGACCAGGACTCCACCCGAACCGGGCGCAACCAGGGTGAATACCGCCGCTTTGATGTACAGATTCATGCCCCGCCGATCGTACTCGATGTCCGCTCTCGACTGCTCGAGTCGGCAAGAGTCAATCTTGTTCAGCCGTCACCAATCGGGCGGTGTCGCGAGCTATCAGTGACTCTTCGTCGGTGGGGATCACCCAGATGGAGATCGGGCTGTCGTCGGTGGAGATTCGCCTCTCTCCCCTCCCGTGGTTCCTTGAGGCATCCAGGACCAGACCCATGGTTTCCAGGCCACCCAGCGCCATCCGGCGCGCTCGGACGCTGTTCTCCCCGATGCCCCCCGAAAACACCACTCCGTCACATCTGCCCACCTGGGTCAGAAAGGCCCCCAAATACCGGCGGACCCGGTGGGCGAACACCTGCAACGCCAGGGCTGCGGAGGCCTGCCCCGCGTCCGCCGCTTCCGCCAGGCGTCGAAAGTCGGCCGATATCCCGCTCAAGCCCCGTAGACCCCCCTGCCGCTCCAGGCCCCGGCGGATCTCGGCAACCGACAGCCCGGCCTCCATCAGATGGAATACCACGGCCGGGTCGATGTCGCCGCTACGGGTGCCCATCACCAGACCCTCCAGGGGAGTCATTCCCATCGAAGTGTCCACCGCCCTCCCCCGGCGGACCGCACACGCCGAGGCGCCGTTCCCCAGGTGGAAGGAGACCAGGTTGGGTTCCGGCTTGTCCCAGAGCAGGGCCGCCCGCTCCACCAAGTATCTGTGGCTGATTCCGTGAAACCCATAGCGCCGTACTCCGTGTTCCCGCCACCACCGGGCGGGCACCGCGTATCGATAGGAGTGGGGCGGGAGGGTGCCGAAGAAGGCGGTGTCGAAGACCGCCACCCCGGTGCTGTGCGGCAAGAGTTCGGCGATCGCCTCGATTCCCGCCCGGTTCGCCGGATTGTGCAGGGGCGCCAGGGAGTCGAGGGCCCTGATGGTCTCGACAACCGACGAGTCGATCACCACCGACTCGTTGAATTGCTCGCCGCCGTGCACCACTCGATGACCAACCCCCACGATCTCCTCGGGGTCACCCACCAACCGGGGCGACCCCCACTCCGTCAGCGCTTCGACCACCTGCGCCACCCCACGGCGGTAGTCGGGAACCGGCATGACGATCTCTTTGCGGAACCGCCCGGTCTCAAGGACATGGCGGGCCTCCGCGGTTCCGAGGCCCTCGATCATTCCTGCGGCCAGTGGCTCTCCCATCTGCACGCCGTACAGCTTGTACTTGATGGAGGAACTGCCGCAGTTGACTACCAGGATGCGCATCGGCCCCAACCCTACGGCGTCCCGGCCCGGCTCTCTACCTGAGGAGCGGCTCCCGGGGAAGCCCCAACATCCGCTCGGCTATCACGTTGAGAAGGATCTGCGAAGTCCCCCCTCCGATGGTGAGGGCCGGTGAGAACAGAAAGCCCCAATTCCACACGTCGGTCTCCTCCCCGAATGGCCCCCGGTCGGTCCGCATCCCGTCGGGTCCGGCCAGGTCCTTGGCCAGGTTCATGATTCGCTGCCCCGCCCGGTCGGCCATCAGTTTCTTCACCTCGGCGATGGCGCCCGGTTGCCTCCCGGCCACCAGATCGGTGAGAATCCGCAGGCCGATCAGGTGAATGATCCTGTCCTCGGTGTAGAGCCGGGCCAGTTCCTGGCGGTGGGCCTTCTTGCTGACTCCCCCGGCGCGGGCCCGGCTGACCAGATCGTGGACGCTGGGTCCCATGCCCCAGATCGCCCCTCCTCCCGACAGGGCCACCCGCTCATTGGCCAGGGTGAACTTGGCCGCTGTCCAGCCGCCGTGCAGTTCTCCCACCACGTTCTCGGCCGGGATGCGCAGATCCGTGAAGAACACCTCATTGAAATGCCGGTTGCCGGTCATCTCGATTATCGGTCGTATCTCGATCCCGGGCCGGTCCATCGGGCAGATGAACCAGGTTATCCCCCGGTGCTTCGCAGCGTCGGGGTCGGTGCGGGCCAGCAACATCCCGTATTCGGAGTGCTCCGCCCCGCTGGTCCAGATCTTCTGGCCGTTGACCACCCATTCGTCTCCATCCCTTTCGGCACGGGTTTGCAGCGAAGCCAGGTCGGAACCGGAGTTGGGCTCGGAGAACAACTGGCACCACTGCTCTTGGCCGGTGAGGATGGGCCACAGGTGGCGCTCCTGCTGGGCGGCGTTACCGAAGTTGAGGAGAGTCGGCGCCGCCCAACCCAGGGCAATTGCATTGTCCGGGCGGTCCACTCCCGCCGCGGCCAGTTCCTCGTCGATGATCAGTTCTTCGAGGACATCGGCGCCCTTGCCGTACGGCACCGGGAAGCGGGGCTTCACATAACCCGCCCGGGCCAGTTGCTCGGCGCTGGGGTCAGGGTGCTCGGAGAGCCAGTCCCGGACCCGCAGACGCCGGGGATCATCGGCGGCGGCCAGTGCAAAGTCCACCCTTGCCTCTCCTTTCTGCTGACGTGCTCTACAAGTTCAGTGACGGTCGGACGGCCCTGTTGGGCTCGCCTCGGACTTGTCGGATGATTGTAGGTGAGGGCCGGGAAGAAACAAGACAGTTGGCGGTCCGGGCGGTCTGCGGCCTTTGCGGCAGGGCACAATTGGCGGGTAGCGGCGGGACAACAGCCCGGCGGGGCCCACAAGGAGGCATCTGATCGACCCTCAAGACATCACCCGACTGCTTGAGCAGGCCAGATCGGCCACGCTGGGAACCGTTGACGGACAGGGCCGACCCCACCTGGTTCCGATCGTGTTCGCCTACACCGATGGCTGCCTCTACACGGCCGTCGATCACAAACCCAAGACCACCCACCGCCTCAAGCGGCTTCGCAACATCGAGATCAACCCCGGCGTGGCGGTGCTGGTGGACCACTACGACGACGACTGGACCCGCCTGTGGTGGATAAGGATCGACGGAACCGCCCGCGTGATCGATTCGGGTCCCCGGTTTCGGGAAGGGATCGCTCTTCTCACCCGCAAATACCAGCCCTATGTCCGCCGGCCTCCGCAGGGACCGGTCATCGCGGTCCGTGTCGAGTCGATCCGGGCCTGGTCGGCCGCATGAACACACAGATGGTTGCGGGTTGATCGAAGACGGGGCCTAGGGGCCCGGGACCGCTCGGTGGAGCCGGTAAGGCATCGTCGAGTCCCGGTCCGAAGACGATGGGACCGAGGTGTGAACATCTCGGTGGGGTACGTGGCGGGTATGTTCCGTTATTTCAGGAATACATTCCCGGAGGGTCGGTGAAGGGCCGGGTGATCGGCAAAGGAGCAGGGTCACTTCGGGGAATGGTGGCTCTCACGTTGATCCGGAATCCGATGGAGAGGCGCTCGGATAGCCAGTCGGCGTCATCGAGGGTCACCCTGATGCACCCATGGGAAGCAGGGTAGGCAGGAACGCTGGTCGAGCCATGGATGGCGAACCCTCCCTTGAAATACCAGGGCCGATACAGGGCGCCGAGAGGTGCGTAACGCCATCCGGGTATGTGTGCCTGGACGCGAAAACTACCCCGAGGGGTGAAAGCCGTGGCCCACCCGTACCCGGGGATAGAACTGATGTATCTTGCTCCGTTCCCACTGGATATGGGCAGGGTGGCCACCACCTCTCCCTCATCGACGAGGTGCAACACCTGCCTGCCGAGATCGACCTCAATCCGATTGGGATCATCCGGCAAATCCGGGACCTGAGGTTCCCAGGCTGACAGGACCTCCATGTCACCGGACATCCAGGTGGGACTGCGATCCAGATCAGCAGCTTTGTGAAAGGCCATGATGGCATGACCCAACTGCTCCCTGTGGAACCCGTCCACCGGTCCCCGGTAAAAGCCCTTGTCGGCCAGAAGACTCTGGATCCGGACCAGATTGAGGTCAACCCGATAGTCGTCCGGAGCACCATAAAACTGGTCATCAAGCGCCAAAGCGGGCGACGACGCCATGCCCAATGCCAGTGACGCCACCAACGCCAAGGCCGCTTTTCTCCAGGTCCGATTGAACATTCTCAAGCAGTATAAGTAAAAAGGTGTGAAAATCGCGGGGTGTTTTTCGGAACCCGAACAAGCTTCCGATGACGGCCCGGTTTTCCTATCGGGGTTGGCAGGCGCCGACCCCTGATTTCTCGCGGGTGAGAGCCAGTCGTCACCCCCCTACCCTCATGCCAGGGGTCAGAGCAGGCGGTTCCGCCACGTTACCGCGAAATCCCTCCCTTGCGGGCCCTCCCCCACCTCCACCGATCCGTCGGTCAACAAGCTCCACCCAGCCCGGGGTGGGGCTTGTCCGGTAAGAATGTCTGATCCCTCAATGCGGTCCGGACGACGTCGGAACGGACCGTCTCGGTGTTTGGCTCCTGCCATTGTGCATCACCGGTGTGACAAAAGTCAATCCTCGAACCCTCCCGTTTTTCCCGATCTCAAGACGGGCGACGGTCAGGTCACTCGGGAAGACCCTTGGCCATCATCGGCCTGCAGAAAGAAACCTCCGGTGGTGACGCCAGAAGTCCGGCCATCTCCTCCACCGCTGCCGCCGCCCACTCAGCATGGGCCGCCAGCGCCTCCCGGTTGGCATACACCTCATAGGCCCAGAAGGCGTCGGGATCACGGAAGTCGACCTGCCAGGAGAACACCAGCGTCCCCGGCTCGTCCTGCACCCGCTGAAAGTGCTCTGTCAGGCGAGCTTGGAGTTCCTCTCGCTTTCCTTCGGCGGCTACCAGTTTGGCGACCACTGCTATACGGCTCATACAAGACTGGATCCTAGCCGAAAAGGGCGTGTCCGGCCTGTGACCGGCCTCCGCTGGAAGCTGTCCTAGCCTGCCATACCTCGGGTCGCAGTAATGAGCCTCTCGGTTTGGCCCATCCATCGTTCCAGTTCTGCGTAGGTGGGATCCAACTCGTAGTGGTGATAGTGGCATGCGCGGCTGAGGGACGCCCACGCTGACCGGACGTCCGAGACCAGCGGAGGATCGGACAGCACCTCGTGAAGGCATGCCAGTTGAGTCGACCAACTGGCTCCTTCCATACCCGGATGGGTGAATCTCCATAGGTCGGCAAGTGCCTCCTCCAAAGCTTGGCGGGTAAGGAAGGCTGCCGCCCTCGGCCAAACACCGCTTAGGCCTTCCCGTGCAGTGATGAGTTCACGGGCGCGGTCAAGTAGGTCGTGGCTCATAGGGAACGAAGCCGCGCCGCCAATGCTTGGCAATCGGAGATGAGTTGCTGAAGGCTGCCTCCATACCCCCGGTGAGTCCCCGCACTGGCATCCCAGAAGGCGTCGTTGAAGTTGCCCCCCCATTTGAGCCTGATCCGATGTGACACATCCCCTCCCTTGCTCACATCGTCGAACAGCGCCAAGGCCGCCTTCTGAGTTAATCGCTTGGCCGCCTCCAAGGCTTGTTCAACCTCGGTATGTGATTCACCCCGACCTAGCCGACGCCTGCGGACAACCTCCACGCAGGCGGCTTCCAAACCCTCGCGGCAGAAGCCGGGAATGACCCGCTTGGCAATCTGATGTTGCAAGTGCCTGTCTTGGTTCACCGCCCAGGCATCCCTGAAATACTGCGTGACGGGATCGTGGCTGTCCGAAACCTCCACTATGGATCCGCGACGGCGAGTCACCTTCTTGCAGGTGTGCTCGATTCTCATGCGGCGAAGCGATTCGGGCAGGCGATCGTCATGGGTGAACACCACCAGTTGCCGGTTCCTCGCTATGGCGGCGAATACCCTCGCCAATCCGTCCACCCGGGCGGGATCCATGGCTTGCACAGGGTCATCTATCACCAGGAAGCGGAAGGGGCTGTCGTCCAGCATGGCCCGGGGAAAGAACAGTGACAAGGCGAGACAGCTCAACTCTCCCTGGCTGGCAACCGCCAGGGCGGAGGCCTCGGCACCGTCGACATCCACAGTGAGTTCCACCCTGCGCCTGGTACCGGAACCGGTGAGTTCCACGGAGCGGAGATCCACGTTGCTTTGCATCCGCAGACGTCTCCACAGTCTGAGAGCTTCCGCTTCTACGGGCTCCCAGCGAGCATTACGAAGGGATTCGGTCACCTGTTTGAGGGCGTCCTCGGCATCCTTGACCCGTTTCACTTGATCCCTTGAATCAACCGCCAGCCTGGCCTTGGCCACCCACGCCATCAAGGTGGGGGATATTTCCTTCCACCTCTCCTCCCGCTCCGAATACAAAGCAGCTGCCCGGCCGGATGCCTGGGCCGCCTGCTTCGCCAACTCCTCGTGGACCGTCACCAGATGTTCGGGAATCTCGGCAGGGTCGGCAGGGTCGGCAGGCAGAGCGGCCCATCGTGCCCAGACCTCACGGAGGGCGGAGGTGTCCATACCTGTGGGCATGGGAATGGAAGGAACAGTCACCAACTGCATGGCTTCGTGCATCGCTGCCTGGAATCGTCTCTTCGCCCGTTGGTAACGGCCTGCCGCCTTTTGCAATCGGTCGATTTGTCCCACGGTGGCGATGTGCCAATCCGAGTCAAGCGTCCCCACTCCGCAGACGGGACATGACTCATCGCCATGCCGGCGGTGATGGTCCAATGCCCGGATGAGCAACTGGGCCAACCGTTGGGCCTGCTCAACCTCGGTGCCGGCCAGGCCGGACAGTTCCCGGTAGGAGGCTTCGACTTCTCCTGCTACTCGAAACACCTGTTCCCGGTCGGGGGCCTCCAGAGCAGCCAGGTCTCGGAGAGAACTCTGCTCAGGACTCGGCTCAATTCCCAGTCCGGCGAGGGCATCAAGATCCCAGGCTCTCTTCTTCACAGCCGACATAGCCGTTTCGGCTCGCTGGTCTTCGATCACCTCGAGCGCCGCCAGTAAGTCTCGGCGCTCCTCCTTGACCTGCTTGTCAAACCTCTGCCGCCTCAGCCGAACTGCAGAAAGTGGTTTCCGGGCGTTTACCAGCGGATCAAGGCCCAGGACCGCGCTGAGAGTGTCGAAAAGAGCTGAGGGTCCTGCGCCGATCATTCCGAGTTCGTTATACGAGAGCAAGGGCCGGTAAAGATCAAGAGGAACTTCCCATCCGATGCCTTCGAGATCCGTGAGCCGCTCTCCATGGTGTTGGGCGGTCCGCCGTACTCCTGCCAAGTCAGATCCTTCGGGCCACTTGGCCTTTGCGGTGGTCAGGCCCCTTTTTCCCTCCACCTGGAAGCGGGCATTGATCCGGGTTGCGTTTGAGTGGTGAAGGTTCTTCCACCCCTCTTTCCAAGGTCCTCTCTTGTCGGACCAGCGAAGGGTGTTGCCGGTCAGCAGGACCTCCAGGGCCTCGGCAAAACTGGACTTGCCGGAGCCGTTTCGTCCGATCACCACCGTCAGTCCGGGTCCGGGCGGTATCTCAAGAGTGGCCTCCGGTCCGATCCCGCGAAATCCCGAGACCGTGACATCCTGCAGATACACGCTCGGAGCATGCTCGGTGACATCCACATCCCGCTCCGTGGGGATCGAGGGACTCTCGCCCCTCAGCGTCGCTTCTACACTGTCCTCACCTTGCAGCGCGGCCAAAACCAGTTCGGATGTGTGGACGCCGGCACCCAGTTTCTCCAATTCTGCCAGAACCTCTTCGTAAAGCACTCGACCCATCCTGGTAGCTGCCAATCAAGACAATAGGACGCAAGTGTGACAACCCTCCAGCAGTCGGCGTGGAGGGTCCTTAGCCTCAATCCACCGATTTGACCGTCCGGGGGTGGGGTTACGCGGGCTTTTCGGTTGTTCGGGAGCGTGAGGGATGGTTTTGTGCCGGGTGTGTGAGGGTTTGATGGGTGTTTGCTTGGTTTGGGGGAGTGTCAGACCGTGCAAGGGGTGTGTGGGGACGCGCTGAATTCTGGGGGAGGGTCGTCTTTGTGTTGGTCTTGGCGGATGTCTGGTGGGGGGTCAGCAGAGTTGGGGCAGGGAGCGGATGTTTTGGAGGGTGGTCCGGTAGGCGGGTGCCCATGGCCAGTTGGTGGGTAGCCGCAGTATCAGTTGTCCTGCGTGGTTGACGATTCTTCCGGGCAGTTTGAACAGTCGGTTGCGGACGGTGTTGCCGTTGGTGAGCTGTTGGGGGGAACCTTGGCCGGTGTGGTGGTTGATCCACCGGTACAGGTTGTGGGCGATCACCGCGGCGGCCATCCAGGCGGCGTTGGCGAAGAACTGCCCTGATGGGCAGTGAGCCAGTCCGGTGTGATGTTTCAAATCGCGGATGCCCAGTTCCACCCGGGCATGGTTGCGGTACGTCCGGTCGGCTTCTGTCGCAGGCAGGTCGCTGTTGGTGGCGAACGTGTGATGTCGCCAATCTTTCCACAGCGGCTGCTGCTCGGCATCGGCCAAGCGGGTGCGTCTGATAATCAGACGCACCGTGTGCTCTGTTTTGTCGATCTTGGTGACAATCATGGTCTCGGCCACCTGCGCCTCCCCGTCGGGGGTGTAGCCGATATCAACCCAATCGGTGTCGTCCAGGTGTCCTATCGCCTGTTTGACGTTGGGATATCGTGGGATAGCGATGAACCACTCCACTCCCATCCCTTCCAGCTTCCGTACCGTTTTTCGGGACCAAAAGCCTTTGTCGGCCCGTATGGTGATCGGACCGGTAGCTCCGGCCCGTCTCACCCGGTTGACCGTCTCGACCATAAAACGGGTGTTTCCCTTCTGCGAGGAGCCCTTGCGCAGGCGATGATGAACGATCTCCCCGGTGTCCGCCCTCGCGGCTATCAGCGGATGATATCCCAACACTTGGGTGTGACCATAGCAAGCGCCTTCCTTGCTCTTGCCCGACACCTCACAAATGGTGGAGTCAACATCGATGACCAGCGGCCGGTCGCCGGGACCGGCGCCCGGTAGGGACCACACCCGTTTCAACAAGACTCCCAGGGCCTTGTTCAACTGGCAGACATGACCCCACGTGAAAGAACGCAGAAACGTTCCCAACGTGGACGGGGCCATCACCCGAAACGGCAGCACCCTCCGGGTGGAACCGGACCGCAGCCGATCAGCATGATCGATATGAGTGCCGCCGCACAGCATCGACGCCACCAAAGACAACACCTTCCGACCCGGACGGGCACCGCCCGGTCTGCCGTCCATGCGTACCGTGTCGTCCACCAACCGTTCCAAACCCAAACGGGACAACAAACTTGCCGCTACCAACAACCCCGCGTCGGCCACCAACGACCCCTCATCGAACCTCACATCCAACCGGTCAATATCAGGTATCCTGTTCACAACAAGTGCCTCCTCTGCCTGGGTCCTAGCGGTCTTTGATAACAGCTATTCTCCCAGGTCAGAGAGGCACTTCACCGCATTTCACCCCCACCCACCCCACAAACCACCGGTGGATCCAGGCTTAGAACAGTCTTCGGGTCAACTCCTTTGAGGATGCTCCGACCAAACGGCTTGCAACATCTTAACCGCCCACCCAAACAGCCTGGACGCTCCCCCCGCCAAACCAACCAACGCCACTCCCGCCGACGCCGCCGTACCGTCAGACAAAGCAAATGATCGGGAAACAAGGATCCCGGGCGCCCTTCAAGGCACAACAGTCTCGCAGGTGTGAGACCCTTCCCCTGCAAAGCACTGACTCGCGACAATCGCTGGCAACTCTTCACCGTTTGGGCCCGCCCCCGCCACCACCACCATTGCAGCCAAACGCGCCTTGCCAGTCCCCTGTTGGGGCGTGTTTGGAGATATGATCCCTGCACCGGTCTGAACGACGTCGGGTCAGACTGGTAGGTGTTTTCGACTGATGATCAGTATGGAACGGACCTGGGACACAAATCAACCCTTTGACCCTCGGTTTTTTCCCACCCGTGCCGAATGGATGTGTCGGCGCAAGGCAGGGGCGGGTCGTTTCGACCACGAGGGCAGGGCTTGGAGGCTCTAGGTGGTCAGGATGCAGGCGGAGTTGTTGGCCTGGGCGCCGTAGACCTCTGTTATGGCCTTTTGGGCCCCTTCCACTTGGCGAGCGCCGGCGGCGCCGCGAAGTTGCCAGGTGACTTCCACTATCTGAAGGATCCCTTGTGCCATGGTGGCCTCTCCGAAGGATGAGAAGCCTCCACTCGGGCAGACCGGCAACTCTCCACCAAGGGTGGTGGCGCCCTTGTCCAACAGGTGCTCGGCCTCGCCCTCATCGCAGAAGCCCATGGTTTCCAGGTACTGCAACTCGTGCCAGGAGGAGTTGTCGGGCAGTTCCACGAAGTCCATGTCCTCGGGGCCCAACCCGGCTTGCTCGTAAGCCATTTGCGCCGCCAGGCGACTCTCCGATAGAAGGGGAGCGCTGGCGGCATCGTCAGAAGCGGCCGACAGCAACGGGATGCGGATGGTGGGATCACCGAACTCGCCACTGGCCAGGGAGCATGCCGCCAGCTTTATGGGCGGGTTGACGCCTAGCCGCCGGGCCTTGGCGTCGCTCACCAGCAGAACCGCCGCCGCGCCGTCGGAAGTTGCGCAGATCTCCAGCAACCTCAAGGGATCGCACACCATCGGAGAGGCCAGCACCTGCTCGAGACTGAACTCCTTCCGATACCGGGCATAGGGATTGAGGGCCCCGTGCCTGGAGTTCTTCACCTTCACCTTGGCGAGATGCTCCTCGGTGGATCCGTAAGCCTCCATTCGCTTGCGCATCTCCAAAGCCCAATAGGCGGGATTGGGAATTCCCACCTGCCAGCGGACCATGTCCACCGGAGGCTGGGGCTCATCAGCCAACACCGGAACGCTCGGAAAGTACCCCTTGGGAGACTTGTCTGTCCCGATCACCAGCACCGAGTCGTGCATTCCCGAGGTGATCATCGCATAGGCGGCCCTCATCAAAGACCCACCCGAGGCGCAGGCGTTGTTGATGTTGGCGATGGGAACCCCCGTTTCTCCTAGCGCCGCCGAGATGGTGTTACCCGACCTCATCCCGGTCGATCCTCCCCACTGCATGGCGCCCGACACCATCGCCTCCACGTCCGTCCATTCGACGCCGGCGTCCTTCACCGCCTCCAGCGCCACCTCGGCGCCCATCTCCACCCAACTCTTGTGAGGGAACTTCCCCCAAGGGTGCAAGCCCACTCCAGCCACTATCACATCAGTCATCGTTGCTCTCCTCAGCGGGCCGGAACTTCCAGCCGATCACTTCTCCATCGCGGTCGGCGTAGTACGGTTCCACCACCGTCTCCATCGGCATGCCCATCCTCAACTCATCAGCCCCGGCCCCAGTCAGGGGACCCACCACCTGGATGCCCTCGGAGGCGAATTCCACTTCCACCACCGTGATCGGAACGAAGGGGTCGGGCGCCACGAAAGGCGGCGGAGGCGGAAAGTGGACGGTCGTCCAACTTGCCAGCCGCCCGGTGCGGGAAAGCGGGGCAGGCGCCACATCCTTATCCATGCAGCGGGGATTGGGGCAGGTGAAGCTGGCCGGAAAGGCCACCGTTTCGCAGGAACGGCACCGGCTTCCCACCAGGGCGGGCTCGGGTTCGGAAACGAAGGATCCTTCGAGCACAGGTATGCGGTTCATAGGCTCACCAATCTAACGGGCGGAGCCGCCCGGGCGCCAATCACCCGCCATGGCGGTAGGCCACCATGAATTCTTCCATGGCGGCGATGTGCTGGGCGGGGGTGAAGTCCTGGCCGAGCGTCCCCAAGAAGCTATGAGTGACCCCGGCGTCCTCCCACACCCTGGTGCGATGGGCGAACTCGGCAGGATCCCAGGGCACCAGTCCCTCGAAACCCACGTCCCCGATCAGCATCCCCACTCCGATCTCTGACGGGTCCCGTCCCTTCTCTCGAGCCGCGGCCTCCACCAGCTTCATCCGGTTCGCCAGACCCACGGGGTTGCCGGTCCGGTCCGGGAGATGAGCGGTCTTGGGTGAACCGGCCGAAGCCAGCCAACCGTCGGCCCAGTGACCGATCCGTCGCAGCACCGGGTCGGCCCATCCCCCGATCCACAGGGGAATCTGCCGGTTGGGGCGATGGTTGATCCCGGCCGCCTCCATCTGATCGAACTCGCCCTCGAAGGTGACCAGATCCTGCCCCCAAAGCATGCGCAGCAACCTGATCTGCTCTTCGAACCGACGGCCCCGGGTGCGGAAGTCCTGCCCCAGCGCGTGGTACTCCACCTGGTTCCAGCCCACTCCCACGCCCAAGGTGAAACGTTCTCCCGAAAGGATGTCCAGGGTCGCCGCCTGCTTCGCCACCAGGGCGGTCTGCCGCTGCGGCAGCACCAGCACCCCCAGCCAAAGCTCGATGGTGGTGGTGATCCCGGCCATGTACCCGAACAGCACGAAAGGCTCGTGGAAGGCATCCATATGGGTGTAGGGCCCAACCAGGGCATGGCGGGCAGGGTCGGCCCCCAACACATGCTCGTAGGTGAGGATCGAGTCGTAGCCGAGCCCTTCGGCGGTCTCCGCGAAGGCCCGCACCACCCCCGGGTCGGCGCCGATCTCGATCTGGGGAAATACCACTCCCAGGTGCATGACCGCGCCTCCCCTAACCCTTTTCGGCCAGGTACATATCCCGAAGATCGCCCTTGAGGATCTTCCCCGACGGGTTGCGGGGAATCGTGTCGATGGTCCCCACCGAAGTCGGGCACTTGTAATGGGCGATCCGGCTGCGGCAGAATTCGATGACCTCGGCCTCGCTGGGGGCCTCATCCCCGGCGGCGACGATCACCGCTCGAGGCGTCTCGCCCCACTTGGCGCTGGGGACCCCGATCACCGCCACATCCGCAATCCCAGGATGTTCCATCAAGGCGTTCTCCACCTCGGCCGGATAGATGTTCTCACCACCGGAGATGATCATGTCCTTGATGCGGTCCCGGATGTAGACGAACCCGTCGGCGTCGACCGACCCGGCGTCTCCGGTGCGCATCCAACCCTCGGCGTTGACGGTCTCTGCGGTGGCCTCCGGGTTCTTCCAGTAACCGCTCATCAACTGGGGAGAACGCAGCCATATCTCTCCCACCTCGTCGACTCCCAGCGGTTCGGTGGAGACCGGGTCCACGATCTGCAGTTCCACATTCGGGTGCGGGCGGCCCACCGACAGCATCCGGTAGGCGTAGGGACCGCCCGGATCATGCTCGTCGGGGAACAGCGTGGTGACCCCGTTGCAGGATTCGGTGAGACCGTAGGCCCCGGCGAACTCGCAGCCCAGCACCTCGATTGACTTGTTGAGAACCTCTTCGGAGATGGGAGACCCGCCATAGACAATGGTTTTCAGCGCCGAGAAATCGGCGTCCTCCACGCCGGGCACCGTCAGCATGAACTGCAGGAGCACCGGCACCAGGAAAGCGTTGGTGACCCGGTGGTTCACGGTGAGATCCACCAGTAGCTGCGGGATGTTGTCCCGGGCAATGATGGAGGTGTTGCCGTTGTACAACCCCAGGCACGACCATCCCACCCCGCCGATGTGGAACATGGGCAGGTTGACCAGATTCACCGAGTCGCCGTCGAAGCCCCACATCGGAGAGCAGGCCCGCTTCAACTCCATGAAAGCATCATTGGGGATCATGACGCCCTTGGGGAACCCGGTGGTGCCCGAGGAGTACAGCAGGAACACGGTGTCGTCTCCCTGGGCGCCCCCTCCGGGATCGGCGTCGGGGTGGCTGTCGCGCCAGTCCTCGAAAGACTGGTGGGTGTCGTGGCCGCCCACCACCAGGATCTTCTCCACGGTGGTGAAGCTGTCGACGATCTCGTCCAGGATGGGGACGTACTCCTCGCCGACCACCAGCAGCTTGATCTCGGCGTCGTTGACAACTCCGGTGATCTCCCGGGGCGCCAGCCTCCAGTTGATGCCGGCGTGCACCGCGCCCAGCTTCGCAGCGCCGAACAGAAAGTCGAAGAACTCCATGCAGTTCTTGTCCAGAAACCCAACGTGGTCCCCGTGTCCCACCCCGGCCGCCGCCATGGCGTTGGCGGTCCGGCTGGAACGGGCGTCGAGTTCCGCGAAGGTGACTTCCTCAGATCCGTAGACCAAAGCGATCTTGTCCGGTTGTCCGGAGGCGTGGCGCCGGACAACCTCGGCGATGTTGGTGATGCTCATAAAGACGGCTCCCGGTGGCTATTCAGACGTGTTTCACAAATCGTATCTAGAAACGTTTGACGCAAATCGTATCGGAAGTGGGGCTACCAGCCGATGGCGCCGGCCTTGTCCAGGGTCCGGTCGACCATCGACACCATGGCGTCGATGTCAGAACGGGTGGATATCAAGGGCGGGCAGAGGAGAATCTTCGGCTCTCCGCGGTCATCGGCGCGGGTGTAGAGCCCCTCCTCCATCATGAGGGGAGGCAAGGTTTTCTTCAACAAGACATCCGCCTGTTCGGGGGTCAATCTCCGCCCGGTCTCCCGGTCAGCGGTCAGTTCCACCGCATAGAAGAACCCGATTCCACGAACATCGCTGACCATCCGGTGCCCGGCGGCCATCCGCTCCAACTTCTCTCGGAAGTACCCGCCCAGGTTCCGGACGTTGCCCACCACATCCTCGTCGCGCATGGCGGTCAGGTTGGCAACCGAGGTGGCAGCCACCACGGCATGGCCTCCCCAGGTGGCGCCGTGGTTGAAAGTGCCGATGTGAGAGTCCATCAGCTCTTCGAAGACCGGCTCGCGGATCAGCAGTCCTCCGATCGGCGCGTAGGAAGACGTGGCGCCCTTGGCGAAGGTCAGCAGATCGGGCACCACCCCCATCAGCCCCGAACCGAACCACTCTCCAAGGCGGCCGAACCCGTTGATCACCTCATCGGCACACAGCAACACACCGTACTTGTCGCAGATGCGTCGCAGTTCCTGCCAGTATCCGGCCGGGGGTACGATCGACCCGCCCCCGTTCTGCACCGGTTCGGCCAGCACCATGGCCACCGTCTCGGGGCCCTCTTCGATGATGGCCTCCTCCACCCGGGCCGCCGCCGCCACTCCGTCGTCGAAACCCAGCGTGTTGGCGACCTTGCGGAATCCGTACAGCAGCGGACCGTAGGCCTCCCGGATACCCGGCAGGCCGGTGGCCGACAGGGCGCCCATCGTGGTCCCGTGGTAGGACAGGTAGCGGCTTATCACCTTCACACGGCGGGGCTCGTTGCGGGCCGAGTGGTACTGGCGGGAGAACTTGATGGCGGACTCCACCGCCTCGGAGCCGGAGGAGACCAGGAACACCACATCCAGATCGCCCGGCGCCAGGGAGGCGATCAGATTGGACGCCTCGATAGTGACCGGGGTGGTGGCCGACCAGGAGGGCATGTAGGCCAAGGTCTTCATCTGCTCTCCGGCGGCCGCGGCGATATCCGCACGGCCGTGGCCGATCTGGACGGAGAACAACCCGGCCAGACCGTCGATGAAGGAGTTCCCATCCTGATCCCAGATGCGGATGCCTTCACCTCGAACCCAGATCGGCGCTGCTCCGCTTCGCCACATCGCTCCGGGAGTGAAATGCAAAGCGGTGTGCGCTAGGGCATTGGTGGTCACAGTGGTGGTCATTTCGACATTCTCCTCATCTAAATCTTGGCGGCCAGGTGCCGGTAGCGTTCCAGGTGCCGGACCGGCTGCTGAAGGGCGTCGCGCCGGAAGGGCTCGGCCAACTCCTCAGGGTCGACCATCACTTCCACCACGGTGGCTATTTCGGGATCGATCGCTTCCCCGAAGGCGTCCTTGAGATCGGCGGGGTCGGTGACCCTGATCCCCCGCCCACCCATGGCAGTGGCGATGTCGGCGAAATTGAACCCTCCCAGTTGGTGACCGATGTTGGTGCCCACGTAGCGATCATCGTAGAAGTCGATCTGGTTGCGCTTCTCCGCTCCCCACTGCTGGTTGTTGAAGACCACCGCCGTGACCGGCAGGTCCTCCTCCACCGCGGTCATCACTTCGTTGAGGCTCATCCCCCACGCCCCGTCCCCGACGATGGCCACCACCGGGGACTGCGGCGAGGCCAGCTTGGCGCCCAGCGCCCCCGGATAGGCGAATCCGCAGTTCCCGAATCCCATGGCAGCCATGAACCGGCGCGGCTTGGTGAAATGCAGGTAGCCGTTGGAGACCGAACAGATGTTGCCGATGTCGGTGGTGACGAAGGTGTCGTCGGTGAGCTGAGCCGACAACTCGCTCAGCGCCCTGCGTGGGCTGATGGGAGTGGAGTCGGACGCCGAACGCGCCGAGAGTTCCTTCTCCCAGCGGGCCTTGGCGTCAGCGACATGATCCAACCGCGCCTGGTCGACAGGACGGTCCCCGCCGGCGGACAAGCGTGCCGAGATGGCGTGGGCGGCTTGGCGGGCGTCGGCGATGATCCCCAACTCGATGGGCTTGGAGCGGCCCAACTGCTCGGGGTCTATGTCGATCTGCACCACCTTGGCCGAACGTGGATAGAAATCGAGACCGTACTGGGGCACCGTTCCGAAAACATTGATGCGGCAGCCCAGCATCAGCACCACGTCGGCTTCCGACAGCAGTTCCATGGCGGCCTTGGAACCCATGTATCCCAGGGGCCCCACCGCCAGGGGATGGGTGGAGGGGAAGGCGTCATTGTGGAGATAGGAGGTGGCCACCGGAGCGTTGAGTTGCTCGGCCAACCGGGCGGTCTCCCCGTAGGCGTCCGACAGCACCACGCCGTACCCGGCCACGATCACCGGGTTGCGGGCTTCCGACAGGAGGGCGGCAGCCCTGTCCAGCAGGGCAGGATCGCCGGCGCCCCGATCTTCGGAGCGATACTGGTTGGGATCCAGGATCTGCTCGCCGGACTCCCCGTAGAAGAAGTCCCGGGGAACGTCGACTTGCACGGGACCCAGATGGGCCATGGCCATCCGAAAGGCGGTTCTCATCGATTCTGCCATCCGGTCGGGACGGGGAACCTGCAACTGGAACTTGGTGATGCTGCGGAAGATCGACAGTTGCTCCACCTCTTGGAATCCATCCAGCCCCACCGATCCGGAGGTGGCCGACGGTGTGATGATCACCACGGGCGAGTGGGCGTGGTAGGCCGCCGCTATCCCGGTGACCATGTTGGTGATGCCGGGGCCGTTCTGAGCGGTGCAGACCGAGGGACGCCCGGTGGCCCGGGCGTAGGTGTCGGCCATGTGAGCCGCGTTCTGCTCATGCCGCACCGGCAGAAACCGGATGCCGGCCGCGGGAAACAGGTCGAGCGCGTCCATGAAAGCCGATCCGACAATTCCTGGCACATCGGTCACGCCCTCGGTCCGAAGGGTCTCGACCATGGCTTCGCTCGGGGTCATCACCATTGAAGTATCTCCTGCTCTAGTGGGGATTTAGCCGTTAAAACTACCAGAACAGGCGCTAGGAAAGTCCGCCTGTAGGGATGTTTCGTCCTGTGAGACGGCGTGCCGAATCCACTATGGCGCCCAACGAACTTCCGGGCGGAAAAACCTCCACTCCACGGCCGGTCAGACGGGGGATGGCCTGGGGTGGAACGGTCCCCCCCACGAACACCGGGATGTCCCCGACTCCCGCCGACTCCATCTCGTCCAGGGCCCTCTCCACCACCTCCACCCGGCCGCCCACATTGATGCCCACCAGGTCCACATCCTCGGCCGCCGCCACACTGGCGATCTCGCTGGGGCGGAGCATTCCGCCCAGGATCACCTCGAAACCCGCCTCCCGCAGTGCCCGGGAGACCACCGCCACCCCACGCCAATGGCCGTCCAGGCTGCTCTTGGCGACCAGCACCCGAGCAGGAGGCTGCGAGTGATCAGACACTGATCGGCGCCTGCCAGTCACCGAAGGTCTCCCTCAACACATCTCCGATCTCCCCGATGGAGGCATCTGCCATCACCGCTTCCATGAAGGCGGGAATGGCATTCACCGACTCGTTACGGCACACGTCTTCGAGGTGGTGAAGGGCGTCCATCGCCCCCCGCCGGTGACGAGTGCGGCGAAGGTCGGAAAGGCGTTCCATGGCCATCTCCCAAGTCTGGGCCCCCGAACGGCCTTCGAACGCTTCCACTTCCATGATCGGGTCGTCAATGGTGTGGGTGTTGACTCCGACGACGGCCCGCTCTCCCGATTCCATCCCCGAAGCTATCCGCTGGTTGTTCTCCTCGGCGCATTCCAACAGGAACCCGTCGTCCAACACCGCCAGAAAGCCTCCGCGGGATTGGATCTGTTCGAAGAAGTCCCAGCCCCGTTGCTCCAGTTCGCCGGTGAGCGACTCGATGTAGTAACTGCCCCCCAGCGGATCAGCAACCTCCCGCAGGTTTATCTCGTTCTGGAGGATCTGCTGGATGCGGATGGACATCAGATGGGCGTGGTCGGAGGGAATCGACATGGCCTCGTCGTAACCGGACACACCCAGAGACTGAGTGCCCCCCAGCACCGAGAAAAGCGCCATCAGCGTCCCCCGCACGATGTTGTTGAACGGCTCCTGGTAGGTCATGGCGCTGCCGGCGGTCACCACGTGGATTCTCATCTGCCGGGCCTTCTCGCTGGTGATCCCGTAACGCTGTCCCAGCAGGTCCGACCACATCTTGCGGGCCGCCCGCAATTTGGCGGCGTCCTCGAACACCTCCATGGAGACCCGGAAATTGACCCCGCCGATGCGGTGGGCAAGACGCTCCACGTCCACCCTGCCGCGTTCGGCGATCATGTCCAAGTACTGCACGGCGTTGGCCATCACCGCCCCCAATTCCTGGTGGGCCGACAACCCGCTGTCCGCAGCATTGTAGCCGGCGACGGAGACCGGAACCCACCGCGGCATGCGCTCGGAGCACCACTCGATCAGATCGAGGTTGAAGCGGATGGCCGCCTCGGGGGGGATCTGCTCCTTGGTGGGACATCCCAGATAGGTGAGGAAGAAGTCGCTCTGTCCCGTTCCGGCCAGTTTCTCCAGCGGGATCCCCCGGCGGGCCGCCACCGACCAGTAGGACGGCAGGGTGTAGACCGCCGACTGGGGAACCCCTCCGCCCGGCTTGGCGTAGATGGACTCCAGGGGAAGGTCCGAGAGAATGGTCTCGTAGTCTCGCAGGCCCACCGTCACCGTGCCGGTCAGGCCCACATCCTCCCGCCTCTCCACTATTTCGGGATGATCGACGTCGTAGAGGTGATCGTCGGTCATCCGGTCGTGCTTGATGATGATCCCCGTCTCACCGGCCTCGAACAAGAGGAATTTGAGCCGTTCGTTCATGTCTTCGGGATTCCCGTAACCCGAGAGTTGGAAGATCCTCCAGGCCCGGTCGCGGTACATGCGAGGGTAAGCGCCCCGAAGATAGGGCGCCTGACCGGGCACCGTGGACAAGGCCTCCCTGATCCCATCGGGGACGTCCTCCGGCCCGTACAGGAGCTTTAGAGGTATTCCCGAAGTTGTCTGTGGCTGGTGCTCGATCATGAGTGGGTCGGTTGCCGGGATGCTTGTAACCACTTTACCCCATCAGCTATCAGGTCTTCCCTATCCAGGATTCACAGCACCCGATGCCCCCGTACCATGTTCATCCGCAGGGACGGTGCGGGCCAACCGCCCTTCAGGCCAGAACCGGTGGAGGCCGGTCAAGTAGAGTGGGGAACGGCTCTTTTTCGAGTAAGAAGGCACGGTTCCATGGTTGTGATACGCACCGCCCGAGGGGGAGGGCGATTCGAAGAAGTGGGGAGCTATGTTCGAGCCCGGCGGGTTGGGCCTTTCGTGTTCGTGGCTGGCACCACCGCGGTCGAGCCCAGCGGGAAACTCCACGCCCCCGGGGACGCCTATGCCCAGACTCACTACATCCTGGACCGCATCGACCAGGCGCTGGCGGAAGTGGGAGCGTCGCTCTCCGACATCGTGCGAACCCGCGCCTTTCTGTCCGACATGGCGGCGGCCGGCGGAGGTTTCATCAGAGCCCACGGTGAGCGGTTCCGGGGAATCGAGCCGGTGCTGACCGGTGTGGAGGCAGGCCTGACGGTGGAGGGCATGATGGTCGAGATCGAAGTGGACGCGTTACTGATCGACCAGATGGAGACTTGAAGGGGCATCCCAGCTTCTCCCAGTGAAAGAATCCCAGCTTCTCCCAGTGAAAGAACAGTCGCGCTTTGCCGAAATAACCGGTGGTTTCCTGAGCGCGGGGGGAGCGGATATGTATAGTCCTTCAGGTACCAAGTGAGGCGGACTCGGGTGGTTCGCCGAGCATTAGTAGCTACGGTAAGGAGGACCCATTGACCTCTAGTACAGATCAGGGCCTTATCAAGGCGCTCTCTACCCGGGATGTCTTCATGGCCGGGGTCGGTCTGGTAGTAGCCAGTTCCACCCTGGTATCGGACTTTGAGGGGTGGATCGGCATCGGCACTGCCTTTGCCATGGCTTTGGTGATGGCTTTTGTAATCAATCTGCTCTTGGGCCTGTCCGCCGCCGAGTTGGCGGTGACCTATCCGAAAGCGGGGGCGCTCTACGACTATGGGGCGGCCGCTTTCGGAGGCAAGGGCGCCAAGGCGGCCATAACGGGAATCTTCCTCGGGTTCTCCTTTTATGCGATGTTCGGGTTCGTGGGCGCCCTGGAAACCAACGCCGGCGCCTTCGGATTGCGGGCCTTGTTCGTCTCCGACGACCTGAGCATCATGGAAGAAAGCCTGCTCCCCTGGATCATCGGGATGACCATCCTGGCGATCATCCCCAACCTGCTGGGGATCCAAATCCTCGCCAGGGTGGAGTTGCTAGTGGTGGTGGTGATGCTCGCCATCCGTTGGATCTTCGGTCTGTTCGGGTACTTCGGCGCCGGTAACACCGGTGGCTGGAGCGCCAGCAACTGGGACGCGGGGCTCAGCATGTGGGATTGGTTCGGCTCCGAGGGGGTGATAGCCGCCGGGCTCATCATCGCCATCTGGTCGTTCATCGGCATCGAGTTCGTCGGTCCCCTCGCCGAGGAGACCAAGGATCCGGGCCGCATGATCCCCAAGGGCATCGTGTGGGGCCTGGTCGCCATCCTGGCCACCTCGCTGTTCATGGGCTTCGGTGTGCTCGGCACCGACCCGACCGGCGCCTGGCAGAGTGGACTGGAGGCCTCCGGTTGTGCGGGCAACTGCACCCAGTTGTTCGTGGGACGCGAGTTCTGGGGCGACGGCGGACGCCTCTTGATGGCGGTAGCCAGCGTGCTGGCCACTTTCGCCTCGATGACCATCGTGTATGCCGGCATGCCCCGCATCCTGTACGGGATCTCCCGCAACGGCCACTTCTTCGGTCCGCTCTCCCGGGTCTTTTCGTACCTGCACCCGCGGTACCGCACTCCGTGGACGGCCATCATCGCGACCGCTGTCGTCTACGTGATCGTGGGGAACTACGCCAGTTCGGTGGTGGACCTCATCTTCGCGGGCGCTTACGTCTGGTTGATCCTGTACGTGGTGTACCACCTGCTGGTGATCATCAGCCGGATGAACGATCCCGATGTGGATCGCCCCTTCCGCCTGCCGCTGATAGTGCCCATCATCGGGGCTCTAGCCACCATCTACGGCATCTATCAGGCCTTCGCCGGGGCTCACGAAATCTTCCTCCCCATGGCTATCTGGATCCTGGCGGGATCCCTGGTCGCGGCGGTGATTTCCTACGCCCTGAAGGGCTCCGCCCGGATGGGAGGCTGAAAGGAGTTGCGCCGCAACTGATTCTCAATCCGACCCTTTCTGAGAGGAGGCTCACGCACCTTGCGTGGGCCTCCTCGCTTTCTTGGCGGGGTGGGTCCCCACCGGGTTCGACAGATACCATTGATTCTGTGAATCGCATGGTTTCGATGTGAGTGATCCCCAGCCTCGCCAGCCTTCCATGTTCAACATGCGCAGGCGCATGTCGGGGCTGTACGAAACCCGGCGGCGGCGCATTCTGGAAGAGCCCCGGGCGGCGTTGGATAAGTTCGGCATCGACTACGAGGTGGCCGAGGGACACCGCCAGGTAAGAGCCCGGCTGGACGACGAGGTGCGCATGGCGGTGGGATTCACCGGCCGGGTCCGCATCTTCGGAGCACTGCTGGACACCCTGTGGGTAACGGTACGGGGAGACCCCGGCCCGAAGCCGGAGCGCGTCGCCTACCACTTCAAACGCAACCGCTTCACCACCCGCTCCCAGGAGGGGTTCGCCCAGGCCGCCGCGGATCGGGCCAACCGCGATTCGGAGGTTCGGAAACTGATTCCGAAGGGGGAATTGAGACACGTTCGGCTGCTGCTGGGGCCGAACGGGCAGAGGGTGGAGATCATCCCGCTGCCGGGCACCATTACCGCCATATTCATCCCGCCCATGCCCCCCTACACGGTGCCGATCCGCCAGGACGAGGCCGATGCGCAACTGCAGTTGCTGCTCCGTCTCACCGAGATCTGCGGGGAGTAAAAAGGCCGGTTGACCTTCAACTAGAATTCAGTGGATCAAATAGAACCTAAGGAGTCCGACCCATGTGCGGAATAGCAGGAAGAATCCTCTCTGAACCGGGTCCGGTGGGGGCCGATCTGGTGGCCATGATGCAGGCCATGGCCCACAGGGGAAGCGACTCCACCGGGTTCGCCATGTACGGCCCCGCCCTGCCGGAGGGTTACGTGGTGCGGGTGGTCAGCATGAACCGGCGCCGCCTCGACCAGGACCTGGAGACTTTCCATTCCATTCTGAAGGACTATGGATCGGACTTTCTCTCCGACCCCACCTGGGACAGTTTGAAGCAGCGGCATGTCTCGGTGAGAATGACCATGTCCGAACCCACTGCGGAGTTCGCCGAGTGGCTGGAGGAGGCCGACGCCATCGCGGGATTCGAGATCCAGTCGGTGGGTAGAACCCTGGAGATCGTCAAGGACGTGGGCAACGCCGAAGAGGTGATGGAGAAGCACGACCTGGGGAGCTACATCGGCACCCATGGCATCGCCAACGCCCGCATGGCAACCGAGTCCAAGGTGTACCCCACCGCCTCGCACCCCTTCTGGGCGCGCCCGTTCCCCGACATTGCCATCGTCCACAACGGCCAGCTCACCAATTACTGGCTGACCCGCTACCGGCTGACCCGGCAGGGATACCGGTTCTACACCGACAACGACTCGGAGATGATCGCGGTGTGGATCTCCGATCAGATGAGCCGCGGGCTCACCCTGGAAGACGCCCTGAAGCTGTCCCTCACCGAGATGGACGGGGTGTTCACCTACCTGGCCACCACCCCCTACGAGATGGGGATGGCCAAGGACAGGTGGGCCATCAAGCCGCTGGCGGAGATCTCCGAAAACGGCAACATGGCCACCGCCACCGAAGAGCAGGCGGTCCGCAAGGTCTACCGAAAGCACCATCCGGTGATCAATTACGACGGGCCCGCCGAATACACCACCTGGGCGTGCCGGCCGGCCAAGGCCATTGCCGCATGACGGTGGTCACCGTTGAAGTCGGAGACCGACCTCTTCGGCAGATAAACCGGGAGATCCGCGCCCTGGCGTCCACCGCCACCGAGATCGTGGTCACCGATCCCCTCTCCCGGCACAACCTGGCGGTGGCGCTCACCGAGGACACTCCGGTGCGCATCCTCGGCAACGTCGGATACTACTGCGGCGGGCTCAACAGCGGCGGCGTGATCCATGTGGAGGGAGATTGCGGATGGGGGGTGGGAGAGGCCATGGCGAGGGGGAAGATCACCATCGACGGGTATGCGGGGATGAGCGTGGGCGCTTCGATGCGGGGTGGCCTGATCCATATAAAGGGCAGTGCAGGACCGCGTTGCGGGGTGGCGCAGAAGGGTGGGGACATCGTGGTGGAGGGCAACATCGGCTATCTGAGCGGGTTCATGGCTCACACCGGCCGGATCATCACCCTGGGCGACGCCGGTGACGCCACCGGCGACTCCCTCTGGGAGGGCGCCGTGTGGGTGGCTGGCGACATCAAGTCACTGGGGGTGGACAGCCATCCGGTGGAGCCGCCGGCCGAGGAGGTGGCAGAAGTGGAAGAACTTCTGGATGGGCTGGGCCTGGCAGACTCCACGCGGGACTGGAAGAAGGTCGTGTCGGGGCAGCGACTGTGGTATTTCGAAAGTAGGGACTCCTCCGCATGGCTGATGATCTGAGCATTAACGACTCTCCCAACGGACTCTCCCACGAGGATCTGGTGGCTCTCCGCGACGGCGCCGTGGACGGTCGACCGGCGGGCATCCCCACCTCTTACGACCACGGGGAGAGCATCCGCTGGACTCCCAAGGACATCGCCGACATCCATGCCATGTCCAGGCTGGGCCGGTACCAGATCCGGGGCTTCACCACTGCCAACCGGAGGATGGCCAACTGGAACGACCTGGTGTTCGTCCCCGCCACCGCCACCCGGCTTCCCCTGGAGGGATACCGGGAGAGTTGTGATACCAAGACGGTGCTGGGCGACCGACCGGGCCTGGTCTCCAACCCCATAGAACTGGACATCCCGATCTACATCGCCTCCATGTCGTTCGGGGCGCTGTCCGCCTCCGCCAAGGCGGCATTGGGCCGGGGAGCGTCCAAGGTGGGCACCATGACCTGCAGCGGCGAGGGAGGCATGCTGCCAGAAGAGCGGGAGGCCTCCAAGACCATGGTCTACCAGATGACTCCGTCCCGCTACGGGTTGGACCTGGAACACCTGCGGCAGGCTGACGGGATCGAGATCGTGATCGGCCAGGGCGCCAAGCCGGGCACCGGAGGGTTGCTGTTGGGCATGAAGATCTCCGACCGGGTGGCCCGGATGCGTTCCCTGCCGGTCGGCGTGGACCAGCGCTCCACCGTGCGGCATCCCGACTTCCTGGGCGCCGACGATCTGCTGATCAAGATCGAGGAACTCCGCGAAGCCACCGACTACCGTATCCCGATCTTCGTGAAACTGGGTGCCACCCGCCCCCGTTTCGACGTGGCCATGGCCGCCAAGGTGGCCGACGTGATCGTGCTGGACGGCGCCGAGGGTGGAACCGGGGCCTCCCCCGAACTGCTCCTGGACCACACCGGCATCCCCACCATGACCGCCATTCCCGCCGCCCGGGAAGCCCTGGAGGAAAGCGGCATGTCCGGAGAGGTGAAACTGGTGGCGGCCGGAGGCATCCGGAACGGCACCGACGCCGCCAAGGCGCTGGCGCTGGGCGCCGATGCGGTGATGATCGGAACCGCCGCCCTCATGGCGCTGGGGTGCAACTCCCCCCGTTACCTCGAGGACTACCAGAAGATCGGCACCTCCCCGGGTAAGTGTCACCACTGCCACACCGGCCGATGCCCGGTGGGGATCACCACCCAGGATCCCTTCTTGGAGACCCGTCTGCATGTCGACCCCGCCGCCGACCGGGTGGCGCGTTACCTGACCGCCATGACCATGGAGATCACCATGCTGGCCAAGGCCTGCGGCAAGTCAAGCGTTCACAACCTGGAGATGGAGGACCTGCGGGCCCTGTCGCTCGACTCCTCGGCCCTGACCGGCGTCAAACTGGCCGGAGTGGACCGCCCCTTCACCTGGTAGCAGCCCCTTCTAACCAAATCGAATGGGGGGCCGAATTGGTTATTCGCCAAATAACATACAGCCAGTGGATTCTATTTGCAGATTAGCAAACATGGGAGGCAATCCGAGTGGTTAGATGGACCCCTGGCCCGAGGGCCTTGTCGCAGGTGCTCCAAGAGCAGAACCCTTGGTATGCCCACGCATCGGTCCCCATCTCCCTTGCCCCCAAGACCCAACGTCCCTTTGCTCAACTGCTCTGGAGAAGGCTTCTCCAAAACCACCCCCGTCGATTCCAGCTGGTGCTAGGGCCTCGCCGGGTGGGGAACACCACCGTTCTGTACCAGACCGTACGTGCTTTGCTGGAACAAGGCATACCCGTCGAGCGGATCTGGTGGCTCAGAATGGATCATCCTCTGCTCATTCAAGCGGATCTCGGCGATTTGGTTCGAGCCGTCCTGTCCTCAAGTGACGCCACCAGTGACCGGCCGGTCTTCCTGATGTTGGACGAACTGGTATACGCCAAGTCCTGGGATCTGTGGTTGAAGACCTTCTATGACGAGCAGTGGCCTGTGCGGATCGCGGCAACCTCAAGCGCCACCGCGGCTCTGAGGGAACGTCGTCACGAAAGCGGAGTAGGACGCTGGGAAGACCAATACCTAATGCCGTTTACGTTCGGCGAACTCCTTGACCTGATCGGCGAACCCCAACCTGTTGACCTCGGCGCCACCCTGGCCGAAACGCTGCAACGCCTGCCGATGGGCCAACCGCCCAGAGTAGAACTCCAGAAAAAACGCCAGATGTTCATGCTGGTGGGTGGCTTTCCCGAACTTCTGACTCCATTGAGCCCTGACCAGGAAACATGGCAGGAGACCGACACTTGGGAGCTCATGCTCAGGTCACAGCAGGTTCTCCGCCGGGATGCCATCGAACGCACCGTCTACAAGGACATACCTCAGTCATTCGGCGTCAACGACCCCATGGACTTGGAACGTTTGCTCTATGTGCTGGCGGGCCAGATGACCGGCGTCTTGTCGCCTTCAAGTATCAGTAGCAATCTGGGCATAGCCCAACCTACCTTTGATCGGTATCTCTCGTATCTCGATCGCGCTTTCCTTGTCTTCACCCTCACCAACTATGCAGGAAGCGAAGCCAAGATCCAGAGGAGGGGTCGCAAGCTTTACTTTGTGGACAGCGCAGTAAGAAACGCAGCCTTACAACGCGGGATCGCTCCGCTCTCTGACCCTGCCGAACTCGGTTTGCTGCTCGAGAATCTGGTAGCCACCTCAATACGCACCCTGGCCGCCCAGACCATGGTTCGCCTCCATTATTGGCGCAGCGGGAGCCTTGAAGTGGATCTGATCTATGAGGACCCTCGACAACCATTGGCCTTTGAGATCGGCTCGTCGGCCCGTCACAGCCAAAAAGGCCTGCGTGCCCTGATCCGACGGTTTCCCCGGTTTCGTGGCAACAGTTACCTCATAACGCCGCAGGCTGCAGTCATTCATGCAGAAGAAACCGAGTCCGGAGTGGGGACCTTGCCACTTGACACTTTTCTTTTGGCGATCAGCGCTCAGGCCAAACAGGCTCTTGCGGCTCGGTTGGGGGTGTTCAACGTGTGATAGCCTCGGATCATTCTCCCGACTGTTGGCGCGGTTCCGAATACCGGGAGAACACCACCCATCACCGGGCCTTCGATCCTCCTGCCTTGTGGAACCTTGGTCTGGGTCCCGGTGACTCCCTCCTGGATGTGGGGTGTGGCGTCGGAGATCTAACCGTGGCGCTGGCCGACCACTATCCCCGAGCGCAGGTCATCGGAGTGGACGCCTCCCGAAGCCAGATCGACCAGGCCCGCCGGCACCGTCACCCGCGGGTCCGCTTCGAAGTGAGACGGGTGCAGGACCTTCAGTGGGACAAGCGGTTCGCAACTGTGAATTCAATCGCCTGCCTGCACTGGATCCCCGTCGAAGAACATCCCCTGGTCCTGGACAGGATCTTCCGTGCCCTGGTCCCCGGCGGGAGACTAATAGCCAGCTTTGCTGCCAGGGAGAACATCGAGGAGATCAGAAGGATCATCTTCTCGGTGGCGGTTCAGTCACCCTTCCACCAGTATGTACAGGGTCGTCTACCTCATCACCCTTGGCCCTCGCTAGCCAGGTACCGAGAGATTGTGTCCCGATCACCCTTTGGGGGATTCGAGGAACTGCGGATGGAGACCCAGCGCCGCCACTTCTCCCACACCCGGCTCGTGGGCTGGCTTCGGACTCAGACCCTCACCGGATACCGAACCCTGCTGCCTTCCGAGGTCTTCGAAGCGCTCGTCGCCACCGTCGGAGAACAAGTGGCAGCCCTGACACAGGAGGGACCGGATCTGTATGTCGTACCCTTTGTTCGACTGCAATTGCAAGCCAGGCGACCCGGGACCGCGGTGTGAACTCTGTGAAGTTGAGTGATTGGGTGGGAAACACTGAGCGCCGAAGCCAGCGTGTCGACCCCTGGCCGGTTGCCGCTTTCTCCGCCCTGTTCGACCTGCCCTCTCCCGCCGCCGAGGAGGGAGAACCCCTGCCTCCCATGTGGCACTGGCTCTACTTTCTTCCTGCCGCCCGGCGATCGGAGACCGGACCGGACGGGCACCCTCTCCGGGGAGGGTTCCTTCCCCCGGTGCCGCAGCACAGAAGGATGTTCGCCGGGGGCACCACCGTGTTCCACCGCCCCCTGCTGGTGGGAGAAAACGCCCGTCAGCATGCAACGGTCATGAGCGTGGTCCGCAAGGACGGGCGAAGCGGCCCCTTGGTGTTGGTCACGGTGGAATACCGAATCTGGGGAGAGGAGGGGCCGGCACTCACCGAGACCCAGAACCTGATCTACACCGACTCCTCGCCGGTGGCTCCCCAAGAACCCCCCGCCGCACCGGGGCCACCCTGCCGACCCTGGCGCCAGGAGGTGACTACCGACCCGGTCCTCATGTTCCGGTTCTCAGCCCTCACCAACAACTCTCACCGCATCCACTATGACCATTCGTATTCCACCAGGGTGGAGGGATATCCCGGACTGGTGGTGCAGGGGCCGCTGACCGCCCTGCTGCTGGCGGATCTGGCCCGGCGAAACGGCGTGATCGAACCTTCGAGCTTCTCGTTCCGGGCACACTCCCCGTTCTTCTGCGGCGACACGCTGCACCTGTCTGGAGGACCCGATTCCCAGGCCGGGGATGGTCCATGGACGGTGGGCGCCTACTCGTCGCAGGGCCGGTTGGGGGTCGAAGCGAAGTTGTCCCCCTGATCCCGTCTTTTGGCCCGCCCAAGCCCCCGATACCCTCTAATGCCTATGGAAGATCAACCCCTGTGGACCCCGTCTGAAGAGGCAATCGAAGCGGCGGCTATCACCTCCTTCCGCCGGGAAGTCAACCGGCGTTGCGGACTCGATCTCTCCGACTCCGTGGAACTGCAGCGGTGGAGCGTGGAGAACGTCGCCCGATTCTGGGACACCGCCTGGGACCAGGTTGGAGTACTCGGCGAGAAGGGTGACCGGGTGTTCGTGCGCGGCGACTCGATGACCACCGCCCGGTTCTTTCCGGACGCCCGCCTCAGCGTGGCCGCCAACCTGCTGGATGGCCGGGGGGCCGACGGTGATTCGGTGGCCGTCCTGTACCGACGGGAGGACGGATATACCCAGGATCTCACCTGGAACCAACTGCGGTCGCAGGTGGCGGCGGCGGCGGGCGCCCTTCGCGCCCACGGCGTGCAGGCCGGAGATCGGGTGGCGGCCTGGATGCCCAACCGACCCGAGACGGTGGTACTGATGATCGCCGCGGCCAGCATCGGCGCCATGTTCAGTTCCACCTCGGCCGACTTCGGAGTGGCGGGGGTAGTGGACCGCTTCGGTCAGATAGACCCGGTGCTGCTGCTTGCCTCCGACGGTTACCCCTACGGCGGCAGACCCTTCGACCGCATGGAGGCCCTCCGGGAGATCCGGGAAGCGCTTCCCTCGGTGCGGCAGGTGGTGATGGTCCCCAATCTGCATCCCGAGCCGGATCCGGGCGCCGTTGCTGACTCCATCGCCTGGGATGAGTTCCTGGCCGCCGGCGACGGCGCGGCGCCTTCCACCGAGACCTTTGCATTCGACCACCCCCTGTTCATTCTCTACTCATCGGGCACAACCGGACCTCCCAAGTGCATGGTGCACCGGGCGGCGGGGGTGATGGTCAAACTGATGCAGGAACACCAGACCCAGTTGGACATCACCGTTGGCGACCGGGTGTTCTACTTCACCACCTGCGGGTGGATGATGTGGAACTGGCTGGTCATGGCACTGGCCTCGGGAGCGAGCATCGTGCTGTATGACGGCAATCCCTTCCACCCCTCTCCCAACCACCTGTTCGACCTGATCGACCGAGACGAGATCACCCTGCTGGGAGTCTCCGCCAAGCTGATCGACGCCGCCCGCCAGACCGGTGTCCGACCGGGGCGGTCACACAGCCTGGCGTCACTGCGAACCATCTGCTCCACCGGATCGCCGCTCTCTCCCGAGGGCTTCGACTGGGTGTACGACGATGTGAAGGAAGACGTGCATCTGGCCTCCATCTCGGGAGGCACCGACCTGTGCGGATGTTTCGTGGGAGGCGACCCCACCCTGCCGGTGTGGAGCGGTGAGATCCAGGGGGCAACCCTGGGAATGGCGGTTGAAGTGTTCGACCCCGACGGCCAACCGCTGAACGGTCCCACCGGTGAACTGGTCTGCCGGGAGCCCTTTCCATCCATTCCCTTGCGTTTTTGGAACGACCCGGACGGATCGAAGTTCCATTCCGCCTACTTCGAGAAGTTCCCCGGCGTGTGGACCCACGGGGACTACGCCAATTGGACCCCACGGGGCGGCATGGTCATCCACGGCCGGTCCGACGCCACCCTCAACGTGGCGGGCGTGCGGATCGGAACGGCGGAGATCTACCGGCAGGCCGAAGCGGTGGACGGGGTGCTGGAGGCCATCTGCGTGGCTCAGAAGTGGCAACGGGACACCCGCATGGTGCTGTTCGTCCGGCTCGAGGAGGGCAGGGAGCTAACCGAGAACATGGTGTCGGAGATCCGCAATCGCCTTCGCCGCAACTGCTCGCCCCGGCATGTACCGGCCCTGGTGCTGGAGACCGCCGACATCCCGCGGACCCGGTCCGGAAAGATCACCGAATTGGCGGTCACCGCCGCCATCAACGGCGAAGAGGTGAAGAACACCGAGGCTCTGGCCAACCCCGAAGCCCTGGACAACTTCCGGAACCGCCCTGAGCTGGGATAGGGCCCGGTCCCCAGATGTCACGAGCGTTCCGGCCGGTTTGGTGACGAGGCTGGGAAAGAAACAGTGCCCTGGGGTTGTCTTTTGTCACAGGGTGGGTGCACAGTGATAGGTAGCCAAGCACCGAGACGGTCCGTTCCGACGTCATTCGGCCCGCGTCAAGGGATCACATCTCTTCATGAACGAGCCCTGGTTCCCGGGCGGGCGAAAGCCTGCCCGCCCCACGGCGGTGGAGGCGGGGGAGGGCCCGGAACGGGGGATTTTCGCGAGTTTGCGGGCCGCTCGGGTGGCGGCGGCTTGGGTTTCGGCTGCGATGTTGCGCCCGGCTGGGTTCTGGGACGCCCTTTGCATGTGAGCGGGCCATCGTGATGAGACTGCCGGTGGGACCATAATGCGACACGTTTCGGTTGGGTTGGTGGGGTTGGGCACCATCGCTCAGACCCAGCACCTGCCCAACCTGGCCCTTCTCAGCGCTCTCTTCCGTGTCGTGGCGGTGGCCGATCTGTCCTCAAAGCTCACCACTGCCATCGCCGACGGCCTTCGCGGGCCGGTGTTCACCTCCACCGACTGGCGAGACGTCTGTGCCCGACCGGAGGTGGAGGCGGTGCTCCTGCTCACTCCCGGGGCACACCAGCAGATGACCGAGGAGGCGCTTGGGGCCGGAAAGCACGTCTTCTCGGAAAAACCACTGTCTCTTACTGTGGCGGGAGCCGAGCACCTGGCCGCGCTGGCGGATCGGACCGATCGGGTGCTGCAGGTCGGCTACATGAAGGTGCACGAAGAGGCTTTTGCTGGCCTGGTAGCCGGCTTGGAGACCATCGGCGAGCATCGCCTGATCCGGCACACCGTCTATCACCCCAGCCACCGATCCCAGCACGCCCACGGCGGGCTACTCCGCTTCGACGACGTCGATCCCGGCGCCCTGGAGGCCGATGTGGCCTATCAATCGGGACAGGTTGCCCAAGCCATCGGAGATCTTCCCCGGCGGTGGGACGATCTCTACCGGAAATTCCTGGTGGGGTCGGTGATCCACACCGCCTCCCTGCTCCGCGCCTCAATGGGAGAATTGCCCAGGATCACCCACGCCGAGATGTGGCCCCCTGCACCGGCGGGGTCCGCATCCCAACCATCCAGCCTCTTCTTCCGGGGAGAACTCTCCAATCAGACCCCGGTGGAGGTCAGTTGGCTGTGGCTGCCCTCGTTCCCGGCCTACCGGGAGACCCTGGAAGTCCATGGGACCGAAGGCTCTGCGGAGATGTCCTTCCCCCAGCCCTATCTGCGACGGCGCACCGCCCAGTTGACCATCCGCCATCCCAAAACGCCCGTCCGCCATCTGGGAGGGTCGGAGACAGCCTTCGTTCGGGAGTTACGCGCCTTCCATGCCGCGGTCGCCACCGGTCAACGTCCCCGGGACGCCCACGGCTCCGCCATCGACCTGGCCTGGCTGCAGGAGGCGCTGGCCGACCTGGCCGGCAGGGCCGCGGGCACCATCGGCGGGCGGGCCGGGCCGGCGGGGCCGGCCGTCCCCAGGGGCGGCGGGGCTGTGGCGCCCCGCCGGTAGCCCACGGTTTGACCGGCCCCTAACCTGGGCGGTGGCCGATTCCCAGGAGGAAGTCCGCCTCCTCGGAGCGATAGCTGAACTCGGATCCGGGGGGAAGATACACGGCGTCCCCGGCAGCGACGGTCAGCGTCTCCCCTCCGCCGCGGACCTGCAGAGTCCCGGCGGTCACCAGTGCCACTCCGGTCCCCCGGTACGACGCCGGCCGAGTCCACGCATCCCCCTCCAGTTCCGCCGCGTACACAGCCAGATGCTCGGTGAAGCAAACCATCCCCAGCAGCAGAATCCCACGGGGATCGTCCACGGACCACAGCCGCTCCTGCGGTGACACCACCGTGAAGCCCGGATGACGATCACTCCTCTCCATGGGCCACCTGCCCTCCCAGTTCCCCTCGGCGTAGCGCCAGTCCTCCTCCGGCAGGTACGGCTGGGTTCGGGCATAGGCCTGGGTAACCCCCTGCGCCGGGGTGGGAGCCATGAACTCGATCACCCGAACCGGACCCCGGTGGGCGAAACCGTGATGCCAGGTGTCCCTTCTGAAGAACACCGAATGCCCGGCCGGCACCCTGCACACTTCCCCGGTCTCCGGGTTGGCCACCACCAGGGTGCCCTCCAAGACGTGGTAAACCTCGTCGGCGGCAAACAGGGTGCGCTTTTCGGGTGCATGCACCCACTTGTCGCCCCGCCCCAACCCGAATTCGATCACATGGAGGTCCTCATCGGAGTGGTAGTAGATGTCGGACACCTTTCCGGTGGCCTCGGTCCCCCACAGCACCCGTTTGGCGGTTGCCCGGGATATCAGACGGGGAACGGTCATCATGGCCGCACACCCCTGGCGCCAAGGACAACGCGCCGACTATCGGTACGGCCCCACCGACCCGGCCCGATCTCTGGTTTACCTTGCGTGAGAGGCCTATCAAGCCCCTGGCCTTCGATACGCACGGGACCCTGGCTGTCGAAGCGGCGGTCTGGAGAACATAGAATCATTTTCCAGGAACAAGCATAAAGTGAGTCGACGCATCTCCTTGGGAGTGATCGGGCTGGGGTCCATCGCTCAGATCCAGCACCTGCCCAACCTGGCCAGGTTGGATGACCTGTTCTCGGTGAAGGCGGTAGCCGACATCTCACCCAGCCTGAATGAGGCCATCGCAGACCGGCTCCCCGGAGAGGTCTTTACCTCCACGGACTGGCGGGACGTGTGCTCTCACCCTGATGTGGAAGCGGTCCTGCTGCTCACCTCAGGCGCCCATGAGCAGTTGACCGACGGAGCCCTTCGGGCAGGCAAACACGTCTTCTCCGAGAAACCGCTGTGCCTGACGGTGGAAGGCGCCGAACGGCTCCACACCCTGGCCTCGAAACGGGGGTTGGCGCTGCAGGTGGGCTACATGAAGCTCCACGAAGAGGTGCTGGCAGAGCTTCGGGACGCCCTGGAGAAGGTGGGAGACCTGCGTCTGTTCCGTCACACCGTCTACCACCCCGAGGACTCGGTGTGCCTGGGGCCGGCCGAGACCATTCGCTTCGATGACATCGATCACGGCATCATCAGCGAAGCCGCGGCCTTCGAGCAGAAGCGCACTGTCGAAGCGCTGGGAGATCTGCCGGCAGAGTGGGGACGCCTCTACCGGGAGGTGGTAGCCGCCTCATTCGTTCACTGCGTCTCCTTCATCCGAGGTGTGGTGGGAAGCCTCCCCCGCCTCACCTCCGCCGACATGTGGCGGCCCTCCCCGTCGGAACCGCCCTGCATCCTGGCTCGCGGTGTCTACCCCGACCACAGCCGAGTGGAGATGACCTGGCTGTGGCTTCCTTCCTATCCCGCCTACCGGGAGTCGTTCGAGGCACACGGAACCCAGGGTTCGGTGCAACTGCGGTTTCCCAACCCGTATATGAGAGATCGAACGGCCTCTCTGACAGTGAACACCAAAGACACTGTCGCCCGTCACCCCGGCGGCAAACAGTCGGCCTTTGTGAGGGAACTGCGGCACTTCCATAGGGCCATCACCACCGGCGAGCACCCCGATGATGCCCTGGGAGCCCGTGAAGACACTGCCTGGATGCAGGACCTGGTGGCTGCCCTGGCTCGGGGACACGGACTGAGGGCGGCCGGAGAGGCGGGGCGGCGGCGGTGAGAGTCGGAGCGGGACCGGTCAGTTTCGGCGTTTACGGTCTTGCGGAGACCGGCGCCGAACCCTCGGCCGAACAACTGGTAGCGGCCATGTCCTCCTGCGGATACGACGGCGCGGAACTCCCGCCGACCGGGTACGCCGGGCCTCCGGGCGCTGCCGGGCGGTTGTTCGAACAATACGGATTGACCCCGGTGGGCATCTACATTCCCATCCACTTCGCCGACCCAACGCTGCGGGCGGCGGATGAGGTCCGCATGGAAGACGCCTTGCAGGAGTTGGAAAGGGCCCCGAACGGACCCCGGATCGCCATCCTCGCCGACGAGGGCAGTGACACCCTCCTCCACAATCCCGGCCGGGGGGACGATCTCACCCATGCCCTCGATCCAGAGCAATTCGACCAACTGTGCCGAGCCGTCAACCGCATGGCGGCCGACATACGGCGGCGGGGCCTGGTCGCTTCCTTCCATCCCCACATCAGCACCTACGTGGAGACCCCCACCGAGATCCGCCGACTACTGGAAGCCACCGACATCGGGCTCACTTTCGACACCGGTCACATCGCCCTGGGAGGAGGAGACGTCCTGGAGTGTTGGGAAGAATGGCGGGGTCGGATCAACCACGTCCACCTCAAAGATGTTCACCGTGAAGTCATGGCGCGGGCCAAAGCCGAGGGTCGGCGAGACTTCGATTTGTGGTGGGCGGAGATGTTCCCACCTCTGGGCGCAGGGGATCTGCAGCTGGAGCAATTCCTTGCCCTGCTGTCGGACACCCAATATCAGGGCTGGGCAGTGGTCGAGCAGGACCGGGCTCCCCTGCATTCCCGACAGCAACTCCAAGACGCCGTCGCGGTCCAGGCTGCCAACCTGCGATGGGTCCGACGAAACACCACTCCATCGTCGGCGGCGACCTGAGGCGCCATTGCCTCTCACTCCACGGATCTTTCCCAGCGACACGGCCCTCGGAGCAGCGCTTGCCCAACAGATCCTGGCGGGCATCTCGGCGGCGGCGCAGGAAGGTCGACCCTACCTGCTGGGATGTCCGGGGGGCCGAAGCCTTCTGTCCACCTACCGGATGCTCGCAGAGTCGGCCACCCGGCAGACCCTGGACCTCTCGCCTCTGGTAATCGTGATGATGGACGACTATGTGATTCGCGGTGACGCCGGCTTCGCCCCCGTCCCGATAGGCGCCCACTATTCCTGCCGACGCTTCGCCGTTGAAGACATCGCCGGGCGTCTTGCCCATCTGCGGGGCGCTCCGAAGGGAGACCGCATCTGGATGCCCGACCCCGCCGATCCCTGCGCCTACGATCATCTCATCTCCGAGGCCGGGGGAATCGACCTCTTCCTGCTGGCCAGCGGAGCTTCCGACGGTCACATCGCCTTCAACCCTCCCGGCAGTCCTCGCGACTCCACCACCCGCATAGTGGAACTGTCCCCCCAAACGCGTACCGACAACATGGTTACCTTTCCCGAATTCAAATCGCTGGACGAAGTGCCGACTCACGGGGTCACCGTGGGGATAGCCACCATCGCCGATCAGAGCCGCTCCGCAGTGATGGTGTGCCTTGGCCCGGAGAAACGCCAAACCGTTAAGAGAATCACCGCTGCTCGATCCTACGATCCCTCCTGGCCCGCCACGATCCTGGTGGAGATCCCTCACGCTGCCCTATGGATTGATCCATTCGCTACGTAACGGAAGAACCTCTCGCTCTTTGAAGAGAGAGCAAGAAACAACATGAACTTAACCGTCGTTCTCTTTTGCACTAAGAAAACGTTTAGCACATATAAATAACTTAGATAACCAACAAAGGCAAAGAAAAATACGGCAAGGATTTTTCTAAGTAATGGTTATATTACAAATATTATTTAGAATGAGTTTTACTTATGGCTGAACTGCTTCGAAGAAGATGGAAACCCGATTTTGAAGGTCTAAGCCGCCAAGACCGTGAGGGCGGCTCCTACGAGTCTTATCTGCCCGATCCGCTGGGTGGATGGAACCTGTCCTTGCCCGCAGACTTGGCTGCGGATATCGCCGATGCCGAGGCAGCCGTTCGGGATCTCAATGCCTCTGGAACAATGCATGCCAGCCTCGAGGGACTGGCTCGAGTGTTGCTGCGTACCGAGGCAGTGGCCTCGTCCCGGATCGAGGGGTTGTCCGCTGGTCCCAGACGACTCTTGAGAGCCGATTTCCTCTCGCGCGAGGGCGAGCCCTTCAGCGACAGCCGAGCGGCGGAGATAATAGGCAACATCCGAGCCATGGAAGCCGCCATCGACTTTGGCAGCACCCAGCAGGATTTCACCCTCAAGAACCTGCTGGAAATGCACCGGCTGATCATGGAACACTCTCGCCGGCCGGAACTCGGAGGAACCATGAGAGGGTCCCAGAATTGGATCGGCGGCAGCAACTACAACCCTCTGCGCGCCGTCTTCGTGCCACCGCCGCCGGAGTATCTCCCAGAGTTGGTTGACGATCTGATCGAGTATCTGAACGGCGACCAGCACTCACCCCTGGTGCAGGCCGGGATAGGCCACGCTCAGTTCGAGACGATTCATCCCTTCGCCGACGGAAACGGTCGTACCGGAAGGGCTCTTATCCATGTGGTACTGGGCAGACGTGGCTTGGCCCGCGACTTCGTCCCGCCCGTGAGCCTGCTGCTCGCCAACTGGGTGGACGATTACGTAGGGGGACTGACCGCTTACCGGCATACGTCGCCCCCGGACAGTCCGGCCCGCTCCGAGGGCGCCCACACCTGGCTCAGGACTCTGGCGGTCGCCACCCGCCGAGCCTGTCTTTACGGCCGGCGTTACGCCGCCGAAATCACCGCCTTGTACCGGGATTGGAGTGGGCGGATCGGACGGACACGCAGGGACTCTTCCCTGCTGCTGTTGCTCGCCGACCTTCCGGGTGCTCCGGTCGTCTCGGTCAAGACCGCCGCCTCCCTCATCGGACGTTCAACTGTGAACACCAACACCGCCATCAATAGATTGGTGGAGGTCGGCGTGCTGACCCAACGCAACGTAGGAAAGCAGCGTTATCGGATCTTTGAGGCTCTCGAGGTCATTGATCTCATCACCGAGATGGAGAAAGATCTGAACAATCCTGTTCGACACAGCCTTCACCGCTAAGTTGAGACCAGATGTCTGCAAAACCAGAGTGGGGCACCGAACAGATTCCCGACCTTTCGGGCAAGGTGATGGTGGTCACCGGGGCCAACAGCGGCATCGGACTGGAGGCTGCCAGAGAGTTGGCGCGCCAGGGCGCCCACACCATCCTCGCCTGCCGCTCTGCTGAGCGAGGGCAGTCTGCCGTCGAAGCGATCCGCGCCGGAATCCCGCACGCCCAGGTCGAACTGATGATGCTGGATCTGGCGAGCCTGGCCTCTGTCCAAGGGTTCGCCGAAGCCTTCACCCGAAGCCACTCGCGGCTCGACGTGCTGGCCAACAACGCCGGGATCATGGCGGTGCCCTATTCGCACACCGAGGACGGCTTCGAGAGCCAGATGGGCATCAATCATCTCGGCCACTTCGCCCTAACCGGCAGGCTGCTCGAGGTGCTGTTGGGCACCCCGGGAGCGCGGGTGGTGAACGTGAGCAGCACCGCGCATCGGCCGGGGCGCATGGACTTCGGCAACCTTCTGTTCGAAAACGGCGGATACTCTCCGTTCCGCGCCTATTGCCGGTCGAAACTGGCCAACCTGCTGTTCACCTTCGAATTGCAGCGGCGTTTCGAGGATGCCGGAGCGCCGGCGCTGGCGGTAGCCTGCCATCCGGGGATGGCGACAACCAACATCGGCAGCCACCTCCACGGCCATCGGACCTTCCGGCTCTCAGGATTGCTCACCGCAGGCATAGTCCAGAGCGCCTCGATGGGCGCCCTGCCGACTCTTCGCGCCGCGGTGGATCCGCAGGCCAGAGGAGGTCAATACTTCGGCCCGAAAGGGTTCGCCGGCCAGCGGGGACATCCGGGGGTGGCGTCCTCGACTGCCGCGTCCCGCAATGCCACGGCCGCGGAGAGGCTCTGGAAGGCTTCAGTGCGGCTCACTGGAGTCCGCTACTCGCTTCTTTCTTAGGACATCCCGGCACCGGACCGGGCGAGGTCAAAACCCGAGCAATTGTGAGGACACTGCCCTCGCCTCGTCCATGTCAGCAACGAAGTGGTCCGGGGGAACCCTCCGCAAGACGTCCAAAGACTGAAGACTGTCGGCAACGGGACCTTCAACACCCATCACGACACATTCGGTGTCCTCGGCAATTGCCACATCGATCAACTGTCCCACCACCAGTGCCGCGCTGTCGTCCATGTAATCGGTCTCGGAGAAGTCAAGAATCACCACCTCATGCTCCTGGATGTCCACGCTCAACGTGCCCACCATCTTGTTGGAAGAAGCAACCGTGTAGATACCCCGGAACGCCACCAGACCAACCCGCGCCGAGAACGGGTCCACTTCGTCCGAGCCCGTTGCGTCCGCCAGGAAGGTGTCGTCCAGCAGAGGCACGGAGACAACATTGTCCAATTCCAAGCTCTCCAACTTCAGGGCGCTCACCATCCCGGCCACCACCAGTCCGACCACCACTGCGGTTACCAGGTCCAAGAACACTGTCAGACCCAAGGTGGTGACCATCACCACCAGTTGCTCCCGCTTGATGTGACGGATGCGGACCAGAAACCTCCGGTCGATGATGTCCCATCCGACTTTGGTTAGAATGCCGGCCAGCACCGCAAGAGGAATCCCTTCCACGAATCTCCCCAGGCCCATGACCAGTGCCAATAGGATCGCCGCGCATGTCATCCCGGACAGTCTCGTCAACCCTCCGGCTCTGGCGTTCACCACCGTCCCCAAGGTGTTCCCGGCCCCCGGCAGTCCCCCGAAGAAACCGGATATGGCATTACCGATGCCCTGACCCACCAACTCCTGATTGGGTCTGTGTCGGGTACGGGTGATCGAATCAGCAATCAGCGCGGTCAGCAGGCTGTCGATGGCGCCCAGCAGCGCCAGGGTGAGAGCCGGCTGTATCGCCTCCGTCAAGACCTCCACACTGAGACCCGGCAACCACACCTCGGGCAGGCCTGTGGGCACACTGCCGATGAGCGGTGTGTCGGTGAGCCACAAACCAAGGAGGGTTCCGGCGATGAGGGCAGCCAGAAACGGAGGCAGGACCCTCCGGAATTGCTTCGGCCACAGCACACTCACCGCCAGAGTGACCACCGCAATCGTAAAGGCGTTCACATTGATGTTGCTGAGCGCTTCCGGCAAGGCGCGGAGGGCTCCCATGGGGCCTCCCTCGGCGCCCGGTGCGCCGAGGAACGGCATCATCTGCAGCAAGATGATGATCACCCCGATGCCCGACATAAAGCCGGAGATCACCGAGTAGGGCGTGTAAGCGATGAAGCGTCCGATCCTTAGCAGCCCCAGGAGGATCTGGATGATCCCCGCCATCATCACTATGGTGAACGCCTCGGTGAGATTGTGGACATAGCTGGTTACGATCACCGCCATTACCACCGACATGGGACCGGTGGGACCTGATATCAGGGACCGCGTCCCCCCGAAGAGCGCCGCGAAGAAGCCCACTGCGATCGCTCCGTACAGACCGGCCAGGGGGCCCAAGCCCGAAACCACGCCGAATGCCAGAGCCATCGGCAGTGACACCACGGCGGAGGTGATCCCCCCGAATAGGTCCCCTCGGAGCGTATCCCAGCTGTGACTCATCGCCTGTTCCATGAGTAGCCCAACAACTGAGAAACATTATCACCTACAAGTGCTTTCAAGGTTTATTTGATTTCTTTTATTGGCGAGTCCGCCAGAAAGCCTCCTCGCATCCGTGTTCCGAGCGGCAGACCGGAGGGGATTTCGGCTCAGGTAGGGTGGGGTTGTTCCCACCGGACGCCAAGCGTCACCGTGGCGAGTATCTCCACCGGGAATAGGCCCGAGGCTGCCCTGGACCCTCGATTGTCGCTTCCGAACAGGACCGTCGGCCTTGCGGTCGCTTGAAGCGGATGAGGAGGGGAACTGTTCTCCCCGGTACGACCCTGCTCTCAGATAGGGACTTATAGAGAAATGTTGACAGCGTTGCTGTCAACCTTCGATACTGTTCTGCGATGTCCGTCTGCGCCGTGTTGCCCTGAGACAGCACGGGTCTTACGTCGGAGATGCTCCTATGTTTTGCAAATCGGGTTTGGGGGGGTGGTGAGCCAGGTTTGGTATCGGGTGGCGAGGTGGTGGTTGTGGTATTGGCCTCGTTCGAGTTGTGAGAGGCTTGTTGGGTTGGCGTGGAGAGCGGTGGCGGCCTGAGCGAGGGTGATGTGGGT
>MKWU01000171.1_pt1 | contig 119523 bp, 113 predicted proteins | sample 809101 | NCBI WGS metagenome assembly MKWU01 (sample SAMN05860141, study PRJNA318959) | sponge metagenome | host: Aplysina aerophoba | place: Slovenia: Piran, Adriatic Sea, Gulf of Piran | collected 2013-05-07
CACCAGAGTGCTTCAGTCTACATCGTTACCTCCGTAAACCGCCCTGGCTGCTACCAACCGAAGCGACAACTGTTGGGTGGGGTTTGCACCCACTAGGAAAACGCACCTTTCCACGGCGCACGTTAAACTTGGGTTAACCGCCTCGACCGTCGGTTCGAAGGGGATGTCCACCGCCTCGTTGTGGGTGATGCCGCCGACGCAGGGGCTAAGTCCTGTGCACGGGATTATTGGGGCGACTCGAACCTGTATCTGCGACGCCGCGACAAGCGGATCCTCATGACCGTCGAGCGTCGCGACGCTCCCGGCCTCGAAGACCTCGAGATCGAACTCGCCGATGACAGCAAACGGCCCGCACTGCGGCTGCGCGAGAAGAGGCCGGATGACGATGCGCCGGAGCAGGAAACCGCCGCGCGGCGCATCCTCGAAAACCTCGCCGGGGCCGAAACCCCGCTCGCCCAGACCCGCATCCGGAAACGCGCCGCACTGCGCAACGCCACCGTCACCGCCGTACTCCACGAACTCGTCCGGGAAGGCCGCGTCGAGCGGATGGACGGCGGGCGCTACCGAACCGCTCCGAAGGGTGCCGCTGGCAACGGAAAAGAACAGAACGGACGCGGTTCCGATGCCGTTCCCGGGTCCCAACCCTGGCGTTGAGCGGAACGGGAACGGCCGCCCCGCGTCCCGCGCGGCGAACCCGCAATGCCGCTCCGTCGCGTCGAGCGATGGGTCACCCGAAGGGCCAGAGCGAAGCGAAGGAGCCGCGCAGCGGCGTGACGCGCCGACGGCCGTCCGACAACACCCCCGCCGTCACACCCGGCCCCACGACCGAGACCCATAGGCCGGAATCCCGCGCTCCTGCATCGCCGCCGACGAAGGATCGCTGACTGCAACGGTGTCCGGGTTCGCACAGGAACATCGGTCATGTCAGGAGCTCGGGACAATGTCCGCACCTGCCCCTTCGGCTTGGATTGCCCCCGGCCGTACGTCGGGTGCCGGACGGAATTCCCGCCGCGAACCGGGTACAACCTCGCGGCACCCAATTCCGTCCATGTTTCCTTGCCGCATTCTTGCTGGAACGGAATGCCACCGAGCCTGACAGCCGGGTCCGCGCCGGATGACGGGCACTCCCGCTCCGCCTCGCGCCGGGTTTACTGTGGTCCGCGAGCAGACTGTGCATCGGTTCTCGGTCTCGGTTCAGACCGTGTCGTCCTGTTCGCTGTCCACGGTGCCGGGATCGGCCCCTTCACCCTCATTTGCGTCGACGGCGTTCTCGACCATCTCGCCTTCGGCCTCAACCTCCTCCGGCGGAAGCTCGATCTCGATCTCGCCGTGTCGGAAAGGAACCCAGGAGCCCGACTTCTCGAGGTAGCGGACGCCATAGGCGCCGGTGCACCACACGCGGCGCGGCGGCGAGTCGCCATCGCCCTCCTTCCCGGTCCGTTCCGGGTCGACGAGGTCCGACTGCCCGAGAACCTTTTCCCAGGCCTGCGAGCGTTCCTGCGGATCTTCGCCGGAAACCTCGTTCAGCAGTGCCGCCAGCGCCAGCACCTGCTCGAGATCGCTCCAGTACGCGTCGAGGGTCACGTCTGGCTCCCGCCCATCGTCGAGGACCGGTCACTCCGATCCTGCAGTGTCAGGACGCCAGCCATGACAGGCACCGCCCTTCCCCCGACGGTCACCGTGGGCTCATCGGTCCCCGACCTGCTGACACCGACGTCGATCCTGCTCGGCCGGTTCATTTCGATTCCCTGGTCGATGACGATGCGCAGGTCGTCGCTGCCCGGTTCGACCTCGCCGAGCAGGGCACCGATCATCGCCGCAGCACTCCCGGTCGCAGGATCCTCGACGATGTCCTGCATATGGGCGAACACACGGGCCCGCAGGCGGATTTCGCCGTCGTCACCCCGGTCCCGGGCGTACAACACCAGTCCCTCGGCCAGCTCGGCCGACAAATGGGCGCCAAACGCCGTGCGGGCCGGCTGGCAGCGTGCCAGCATTTCCACCGAGACCAGTTCCGCGAACACGAAGGAAATGCCCAACGAAACGATGCGTGGGAGGTGTTTCTCGAGGCACAGGCTGCCGGGCGGCAACCCCACACACTGGGCGATTGCGTCCTCCTCGAACATCGAGCCGCGCTCGGCCTGACCCGGTGCGACGAACCGCGCGCCCACCACTTCGTCGCCTTCCCTGAGGATGTCGACTTCAACAATACCGATCCTCTCCTCGAACCGTACCCGGTCGCCGATTGACCGGCCGAATGCGCTTCCCGTGCGTGCGAGCGCCACTGCCGTGCCGACGTTCGGATGGCCTGCAAACGGCAATTCGTGGGCGGGGGAGAAAATGCGGACCGCGGCGGTACAGCTCGGATCCGTCGGCTCGACCACGAAGGTGGTCTCGGAGTAGTTGAACTCCCGGGTAATGGCCTGCATCTGTTCGGTACTGAGCGCATCGGCGCCGGTCACCACCGCCAGCGGGTTCCCGCCGAATACAGTTTTCGTGAAGACGTCGAGTGTCACGAAATCCACCTTCATCGGCGTTCTCCAATCCGCCAGTGCAGGTGCTCGCCCATCCTGACCGAAACGTCGACGTCAGCCGAGCACGAAGGAAATCCTTCGGTTCCGCCTGCCCTTGTTCTCGATCTTTGCCACCGAGACAGGTCCGATCTCACCGGTCGCTGCAACGTGGGTACCACCGCAAGGCTGGAAGTCGACACCAGCGCCGATACGGATCATCCTCACCCGGCCGGACCCCGAGGGAGGCTTGACCGACATGGTCCGGACCAGGTCGGGATTGGCGGCAAGGTCTGCGTCGGTGATCCATGAGATGCCGACCTGCTCGTTTGCCTCGATCACCTGCATCATCCGGTCGGTCAGCTGCTGCTTGTCGGGTCTCTCTCCGGGAATGTCGAAGTCGATCCGTCCGCGCCCGGCGCCAATCGACCCGCCGGTCACCGCGCCGTCGACCAGCGAACAGAGGACATGCATCGCGGTGTGCACCCGCATGTGCACATGGCGGCGGTCCCAGTCGATCTCCGCCGTGATCTCCTCTCCCGCCGCCGGCAGGCCGGTGATGTCCTCGACCACGTGCAGGATTCCGTCCGGACCCTTGCGGGTATCGGAAACCTGCAGGCGTTTTCCGTCCTTCGTGGTCAGTATCCCGGTATCTCCCGGCTGGCCGCCGCCCGTAGGGTAGAATACCGTCCGGTCGAGGACGACACCCGCCCCGGTTGCCGCCACGACCCGTGCCGTGCAGGTGCGCAGGTATGAATCGGTGCGGAACAGTTCATCGGTCATGCCGCCGTCCCCTCCTGCCGGTCGGGCTCGGCCAGGATGTCCTGGTAGAGTGTCCGGTCAATGTTGCCGCCGCTCAGTACCACGCCGACCCGCCTGCCCGCCATTCGACGGCGCTCCTGCAGCAGCGCAGCGAACGGCGCCGCTCCGGCTCCCTCGGCCACGCTGTGGGTATCGGTATACAGATGGCGGATCGCGGCCCGGACCTCGGCATCGGTCACGCGCACGATCCGGTCGGCCCCCGCCCTGATGACGTCGACCGCGTCGGAGACCGGGACCCGGCAGGCCATGCCGTCCGCCATGGTATCGGCGGTATTGGTCGAGACCGGGTATCCGGCCTCGAAGGAGAGCGCATAGGTCGGCGCATGGTCCGAGACCACGCCAACGACCTCGGCGCGACATGCCAGTGCGTCGCGTGCCGCGATCACGCCGCAGATCCCCGAACCGAGACCGATCGGCACGTAGACGGCATCGAGATCACGGACCGCCGACATCAGTTCCCATGCGTAGGTTGCAACACCACGGACCAGCAGCGGGTGGAAGCTGGGGAACATGTGAAGACCACGCTCGTCCGCCAGCTGCTGGGCGTGTTCGAGCGCCTCCTGGAAATCCACCCCGTGCACGACCAGCTCGGCACCCTGTGCCGCCATGGCGGCGTTTTTTTCCACCGAGTTTCCGTGCGGAACCACCACCACCGAGGCCATGCCGGCCCGTGCGGCAGCGCAGGCAACACTCTGTCCGTGATTGCCCCGGGTCGCGGCGATGACGCCCGCTACCTCCGGTTCCCGCCGTCGCAGGTCATCGGTGTAGACCACGCCGCCGCGCAGCTTGAAGGCGCCGGTCGGCGTGTGGTTCTCGTGCTTGACCCAGACTTCTGCCCCGGCCCTGCGGCACAGCAGCGGCCAGGCATACTGTGGCGTCGCCGGAACGACGGTCCGGATCGCTTCCGCAGTCTCTTCCAGTTCCGCCGCAGAAAACCCGTAATCAGACATCATTTCCGCCTCTGGTACCGGTTCCGGACACTGCGGGTCCGATTAACACGGATCGGCACCATGGCATAGCTGACCGTTCACTGCTGCACCGCGACCGGGTGCGCATGGTTGAGCGGCCCATGGCCCTGTCCGATGCCGGGCGCAGTGCGGATGGCCTGCTCGACGTAGCGCCGGGCGCGCATGATCGCCGCTTCCAGCTCGAGTCCCTGCGCGAGACTCGCCGCGATCGCCGAGGCGAGGCTGCAGCCGGTGCCGTGGGTGTGCCGGGTGTGTATGCGCCGGCTTTCGAAACGCCGCATGCCGTCCGCCGTCGCCAGCAGGTCAACGAGGTTATCGCCGGGAAGATGACCTCCCTTGACCAGTACCGCCGAGGCACCGAGTTCGAGGATGGTCCCTGCCGCGCGGCGCATGTCGTCAACACCGCCGATCGACAGGCCTGTCAGGTCCTCGGCTTCCGGGATGTTCGGAGTCACCAGGCGCGCGCGCGGCAACAGCACCTGGCGCAACGTATCGAGCGCCGATGCGTCAAGCAGGCGGTGACCGCCCTTCGCCACCATCACCGGATCCATCACCAGCGGCACATCCGCGGCATATCGATCCAGCGCCGAGGCCACGGTCTCGATCACGACCGCGGAATGCAGCATTCCGGTCTTGATGCAATCGGCTCCGATGTCATCGAGCACCACCTGCATCTGCCGGGTCAGGAACTCCGCGGGCACCTCGTGGATTCCGAATACGCCCCGGGTGTTCTGGGCAGTGAGCGCCGTTACTGCCGTCGCGGCAAAGCCGGCAAGCGCAGTCACCGTCTTGATATCGGCCTGCAGCCCGGCGCCGCCACCCGAGTCGGACCCCGCGCAGATCAGCACCCGGCCCCGCATGACCGAGCCCGGAGCCGGGCGGCTCATGCCGTGATCCTTTTCGGCGCCCCGGCGATCCGGGACACGGTCTCGACGATCCTGTCGGCAACCGCGTTGATCACGACGGCATCCTCGCCTTCCACCATCACCCGGATCAGGGGTTCGGTTCCCGAAGCACGAACGAGAATGCGCCCCGCGCCGTCCAGACGGGATTCGCCTTCCCGGATGGCGCCTTCGACCGCGGGCGCGTCGAGCACGCCGGCCGCCGAGCAACGCACGTTGCGCAGCACCTGGGGAAACGGCGAATAGGGCCTGGCGATCCGACTGAACGGCCGGTCCGAGCGAAGCAGCACCGCAAGAACCTGCAGCGCCGCCAGGATCCCGTCGCCGGTGGTGGCGTGTTCGCTCATGATGATGTGGCCCGACTGTTCGCCGCCCAGGTTGTATCCGCCGTCCCGCATGGCCTCGAGCACGTAGCGGTCGCCGATGCTGGCGCGAACCAGTGTCAGTCCGCGTCCCGAGAGGTAGCGTTCCAGACCCAGGTTCGACATGCCGGTGCCCACGACCCCGCCGGCGCCAAGGCGCCCGTCGTCCTGCCAGGACGCGGCGATCAGCGCCAGGATGCAGTCTCCGTCGACGAGGACCCCGGTCTCGTCCGCCATCGCCAGCCGGTCACCGTCGCCGTCGAGCGCAATTCCGGCGTGGGCACCGTGCTCGACCACCGCCCGACACATCTCCTCCGGCGCGGTGGCACCACAGTCCATGTTGATGTTGAACCCGTCGGGTTCCACCCCGATCGGGATCACGTCGGCCCCGAGTTCGAACAGGATCCGCGGCGCCAGGGCATAGGACGCACCGTGGGCGCAGTCGACGACCAGCTTCAGCCCGTCGAGCCTCAGTCCCTTGGGAAAGGTCGCCTTGGCGATCTCGATATAGCGGCCGCGGGCATCGTCGAGCCGGCGCGCCCGGCCAAGCCGGGCGGGTTCGGCAAGCTGCGCCGGTCGCGCCATCAGCTCCTCGATCCGGGCCTCGTTCTCGTCGGTCATCTTGCGTCCGTCGGGACCGAACAGCTTGATACCGTTGTCCTCGTGCGTGTTGTGGGACGCGGACAGCATGACTCCCAGATCGGCCCTGAGCGAGCGGGTCAGCATTGCGACCGCAGGTGTCGGCATCGGCCCGACCAGCACCACGTCCACGCCGATCGAGGTAAACCCGGCAACCATGGCGGGTTCGAGCATGTAGCCCGACAACCGGGTATCCTTGCCGATCACCGCGGTCGGACGGTGTCGGGTCACCGTTGGCGCGAAGAACTGCCCGGCCGCCATCGCCAGCCGGAGCACCGTTTCGGCTGTCATCGGTTCGGTGTTGGTGGCGCCACGGACACCGTCGGTCCCGAAATACCTGCGATTCATGCACCCGCTTCCAGTCTGCGTTGTGTCCGCCACCCCTGTACCCCGGCTAAACCGAAGACTTAGCCGGCGTCAAGTACCGCCTGGCGCACCGCAAGTGCCTGACAGGTTTCGGCGACATCGTGCACCCGCAGAACCTGGACACCCTGCTCGACGGCGCCGAGCGCGAGAGCAAGCGACCCGCCAAGGCGATGCTCGGGTTCCTCGCCACGGCTCATCCGCGCGATGAGCGACTTGCGCGATGCTCCCAGCAGGACCGGCGCTCCGAGCGAGTGCAGGATCCCGATGCGGGCCAGCAGTGCCGCATTGTGATCGACGGTCTTGCCGAACCCGATCCCGGGATCGACCAGTATTGATGCGCCCGGAATCCCGGCCCGCTCGCAGGCGGCGAGGCGCGAGGCAAGGTAGTCGGCGACATCGAGCGGGACACAGTCGTAACTCGGGTTGTCCTGCATGGTTCTCGGCTTGCCCAGCATGTGCATCAGCACAACCGGAGCCCCGGCCTTGCTTGCGAACCCGAGACTCTCCGGATCACCGGTCAGCGCTGTCACGTCATTGATGACCGAGGCACCTGCGGCAAAGGCCGCGCACATCACCGGAACCTTGCTGGTATCGATGCTGATCGGCACTCCGAATCCGACGGATGCCTCAATGACCGGCACCACCCGATCGATCTCCTCGGCCCATCCCACTCTTCCCGCCCCCGGGCGTGTGGACTCGCCCCCGACGTCAAGCATGTCGGCACCTGCGGCGATCAGCGCGTGCGCACGCGAGATCGCCGCCTTCACGGTCCGCCGGGGCGAGCCGTCATAGAAGCTGTCGGGTGAGGCATTCACTACCCCCATGACCAGCGGCCGGTCCCAGGAACGGCCAAAAAGCGGCTGGCGGCGGCGTGTGAGCCCGAGTACGGCTGTGTCGAACTGGTGCCCGAAGCCCTCGAGACCGGCCCAGTCCCGCAATTCGTCGAGCGGTCCGGTAAATGCGACGATGCGCTCGCGCATGCGCACGACGACCTCGACCCGGCTGAACCGGGATGGCCCGCCGCCGAGCAGGCGGTCCGACGGGTCCGGACGGGCGCTGGCGTGGGCAAGGTCGACAGGGCACAGGTAGAGACCGGCTGCCCCGGGGCCTCCGGTACCGCGGAGCGGTCGTTCAAGGTGGACGATCGGCCGCATCGCCGTCGCCGACCGGCCGGGGTCAGTCGCCCGGTTGTGGATCCGGTTCCATGTCTCCCGACGGCGGGCCTGACGATCCGCCGGTCGGCACCGAGGTCCGGGGACCGCGTCGCGGCGGCTTTGCCGGTTCGCTGTCGGGGTCATCGTCGCGCACGATCGACTCGCCATCGAGCAGCCGCGTGATCTCGTCCCCGGTAAGGGTCTCGTATTCGAGCAGTCCCCTGGCCAGCACTTCGAGCTCGTCGCCGTTGTCGCGCAGGATGACGGTCGCTTCCTGATACGCATCGTCGATGATGCGGCGGATTTCCTCGTCGATCACCTTCGCCGTCGCGTCGGAAACGTTCTTCTGCTGGGTGACCGAATGACCGAGGAAAACCTCCTGCTGGTCGGCGCCGTAGGCGAGGAAACCGAGCTTTTCGCTCATTCCCCACTCGGTCACCATCCGGCGCGCCATGTCGGAGACCATCTTGATGTCGGACGACGCGCCGGTGGTGATGCGTTCCTCGCCGAAGATCAGCTCCTCGGCGATGCGGCCGCCGCAGGCGACCCGCAGGTCTGCGAACAGCTTGGCCCTCGAGAGCGAGATCCGGTCCATCTCGGGCAGGCGCATCACCATGCCGAGCGCACGACCACGCGGAATGATGGTCGCCTTGTGGATGGGATCAGAATCGGGACAGTGCAGCGCCACCACCGCGTGACCGGCCTCGTGGTAGGCGGTCAGTCGCTTCTCGTCCTCGGTCATGACCATGGAGCGGCGTTCCGCGCCCATCATGACCTTGTCCTTCGCTTCCTCGAATTCGGTCATCCAGACCACGCGCTTGCCCTTGCGGGCCGCCAGAAGTGCCGCCTCGTTGACGAGATTGGCCAAGTCGGCGCCCGAGAAGCCAGGAGTTCCCCGGGCGATGGTCCGCGCGTTGACGTCCGGTGCCAGGGGCACCTTGTTCATGTGCACCCGCAGGATGCGCTCGCGCCCGAGGATGTCGGGATTGGGCACCACCACCTGGCGGTCGAACCGGCCGGGTCGCAGCAGGGCCGGGTCGAGAACGTCGGGACGGTTGGTCGCCGCAATCAGGATCACGCCCTCGTTGGCCTCGAACCCGTCCATCTCGACCAGCAGCTGGTTCAGCGTCTGCTCGCGCTCGTCGTTGCCGCCACCGAGCCCGGCGCCCCGATGCCGCCCGACTGCGTCGATCTCGTCGATGAAGATGATGCACGGCGCATTCTTCTTGCCCTGCTCGAACATGTCGCGGACCCTCGAGGCCCCGACGCCGACAAACATCTCGACGAAGTCCGACCCCGAAATGGTGAAGAACGGCACGCTGGCCTCACCGGCGATCGCGCGTGCAAGCAGGGTCTTGCCGGTGCCCGGAGGCCCGACCAGCAGGCACCCCTTGGGGATCTTGCCGCCGAGGCGCTGGAACTTCTGCGGATCCTTGAGGAACTCGACGATCTCCTCGAGCTCGGTCTTCGCCTCGTCGATCCCGGCAACGTCGTCGAAGGTCACCTTGCCGAGCTTCTCGGTCAGCAGACGGGCCCTGCTCTTGCCGAAGCCCATCGCCTTGCCGCCACCGCCCTGCATCTGGCGCATGAAGAAGATCCAGACCGCGATGAACAGCAGCATCGGGAACCAGGAGACCAGGATGCCAAGCAGCCCGGACATGCCCTCCTCGGGCGGTGCGGCGACGATCTTGACACCCGCCTCGGTGAGGCGCTGCACCAGGGTCGGGTCGTTCGGCGCATAGGTCGAGAACGGGCGGCCATCAGCAAGGGTTCCATGGATGGAATTGCCCTGGATCGTGACCTCGTTGACCCGGCCCCGGTCCACCTCGGCGACGAACTCGGAGAACGCCATGCCGTGGCTGTTGCTGCGCGAGGAGGAATTCTGGAACAGGTTGAACAGCGCCACCAGCAGAACGCCGATGACGATCCACAGCGCCAGATTCTTGCCCATGTTGTTCACGGCTCGGTCCCCGGAAGTATGTCCAGCGCGCCTGCTTTGCGCCTAAGGACTGCAGCGAAAAGCGGGGTCATGTCCCGTGCGTCGGCATCGCGAGGATCCTGATCCAGTCCTGGTCGGGGCAGAAGCGTAACACAACCCGACCGCCGGACCGTATCCGACGCGCACCGACATCTCTTACAAAGTGGGGAAGCGATGTCGTTCCGTCAAGGTGACGGACAACCGGATATGCCAATCTGGCGGCCCGTGGCCAGCTCCACGGGTCCGGCTGCGGGACCTGGCCCCGCATCTGTCTTGCGAGCACACTCCAGCCGCGTGCGTCGAGCGTTCCGAGCCGGGCCGGCTCATCGCCTTCAAGCCTGACCTCGAACCGGTTATCCCAGCGGGCCCGCAGCCCGGGATCGAGTTCGACCGGTCCGGCACAGAGACCGGGCTCGCGACTGAACTCGAGACCGTCGCCAAGGCGGATCGTGCAGCCGCCGAGCGTTCGCGCCTTCACGCCGGAGCGAAGCGCCACAACGAGGCGGGCAATCCGGGCCCGGCGGGGCGGCCACGGCATTCCCCCCACGGCGCGCAGCAGTCGTGCTAGCAGCAGTTCGGCGAAACGCCGGTCAAGGCCCTGGAAGGCCCCGGCATCGAGTCGCACGAATCCTGCCGGCGAAACAGCGCCATGATCGAGGATGAACCGGGAGCAGTGATCGTCGAGGACGGCACGCGCAGCTGTCATTGCGTGCGCGATCCCGAGAATTTGCGCCGGACCTGCGCCGGACCGGGCCAGTTCCGGTGCGAGCGATCGCAACCGGACCCGGGCGAAACGCAGGTCGCGATTGCTGGGATCGGAGATCCACGGTTGCCCGAAATCGCGGCAGGTTGCCGCCAGACGCCCTCTTGCAACCGCAAGCAGCGGTCGCGAGAGCGCGGTCCCGCCCACCCGGTTCTCGGCGCCGATTCCGGCAAGACCGTCCGGACCACTGTCGGCCATCATTCGCTGCAGGACGGTCTCGACCTGGTCATCGGCGCTGTGGGCGAGCAGGATCCGGTCCGCCCCTGTCTCCCGCACCCAGCGGTCGAACAGTGCGAGCCGCCGCTCGCGTGCCGCACGCTGGATCCCGGTGACGGGTCGCGGCCCGCTCGCCACCAGGATCCGGTGGGCGATGCCCCGGCCAGCCAGCCAGCGGCCGACCTGCCGCGCCTCGGCGCGCGCCTCCTGCCTCAGGCCGTGATCGACGGTCAGCGCGTCGAGCGCCACGCCCCGGGGCCGGGCCCAGCGATCCGCGAGCAGGCAGAGCGCCATGCTGTCCGGACCGCCCGAGACGCCGACACCAAGCCTGCTGGCACCCCTCGCACCGGGGCAGGATGCCATCAGGGACGCGAATTCACGTTCCGTGACGGGTGGGTGCTGCACTGCCGGCTTGCGCGACTCTCACCCGTCGCACGCAAGACGCTTGCGTTCGCCGTCGGCACCCCGGGTGATGACGCGCGAGGCATTCGGGAACCGGGCCCCAAGTTCGTCAAGCGCAACGCAGGCGTCCTGCTGCCGATCGAGGCGGGCAAGCGACAGCGCGAGCTTGAGCAGGTTGTCCGGCGCCTTGGGATTTTCCGAATAGTCCCGGAAACCGTTGGCGAAGGTGATGGCCGCCTGCCGGTAGTCGCCGCGCACGTAGTAGGTCTCGCCGAGCCAGTAGGTCGCGGTCCCCGCCAGCGGGTGGTCGGAGTGTTCCTGCAGGAAGGTCTGGAACGCCCGCTCGGCCCGGGGGTAGTCGTGGCTGACCACGAGCGAGAACGCATGGTTGTAGCGGGCAGCCGCGATATCCACGTCCAGGTTCTGGTCTTGCGTTCCAGACGGGGTCCCGTCGGCAATGTCGTCCTGGTCGAGCTGACCGAGCGTGCCGGTACCGGTGCCGGAATCACTCCCGGTGCTGCCCGGAACACCCGATATCCCGGCCTGCGGTGCCGGGCGAGGAACGGTCGCAGTCGCGGGAGCAGGCGGCACCTGCGCCGCCTGGGGAGAGGCATCAAGCCTCGCCGCAAGTTCCGAGATGCGCTCCCCGAGCTTCTCGTTTTCGAATCGGAGGGTGTCGAGCTGCCCGACCAGTTCCTTCAGCTGGTTCTCGAGCTGCTGGACCCGCAGCAGCAGTTCGGGAGTGGCGGCAGGCCCCGGAGCTGCACCCGGCGCCGTCGGCGGCCTGGCGGGCGGGGTGCCGGCAAACACCGCCCGTTCCAGGTCGATCACCTGGGACTGCAACCGGTTCAGCCGGTTGAGAAGTTCATTGTTCGATTGCGCCGCAAGCGGCACCGGGGCGAGCAGAAGCAATACCGCAACGGCGGTGCATGCGGCGGGAACAGACATCCGGAACATCTCGACCTCCTGTCAACCCGCCCGGACCCCGGGGCAAGAGGCAGCAGGCATTCGGGTACGGCAGCCGACCGACCGGCTCAGTTGATCACGGTCACGCCACGCCGGTTCAGTGCCCAAGACGCCTCGTCACTGCCAAGGGCCACGGGACGCTCCTTGCCATAGCTGATGGTCTCGATCCGCGCCGCGTCGATACCGCTGGCAATCAGGTACTGGCGCACCGCGTTCGCCCGCCGTTCGCCAAGTGCCAGGTTGTACTCCCTGGTTCCCCGCTCGTCGCAGTGCCCCTCGATCACCACGGTGATGTCGGTATACCTGTTGAGCCACAGCGCCTGCCGGTCGAGCGTGAGCCTGGCCTCCTCGCTGATGTCGGACCGCTCGTAGTCGAAGAACACCCGATCTCCCACCTCGACCAGGAACTCTTCCTCGGATCCCGGAACCGGCCCGGCGGCGACCGGTGCAACTGGCGCAGTGGCAGCGGGTGCGGGCGCGGTCACGGCGGGAGCCGTCGTGGTCCCCGCACCCGATGTTTCGGTCGTATCCGGATCCTGCGCGCAGGCGGCCAGCACGAGCGAGGCGGCAACGAAGAGGAGCGATCTGATACCCATGGATAAATTCCTTCGCAGGGACGGTCGACGCTCAATCGACTGAGAGGTCGGGAACCCGGTGTTCACATGTTCACATGCGCGCCCTTGTAACAGGTTGACGGGCATATCAACACGGTTTTCTCCCGGACCTCCGCCAGCCGGGAACCGACGCGGCGGTCACGGGGTTCACGACGGGCACAGGGAGGCTCGAATCGGCCCTCTACTGAAGCAATCCCGACCACGCCGGGTCCGAAGCCTCCAACGGGGTGGGCACGACACGGTGGTTCTGACCGGTCAGATCGACCGAGCGCAGCACGCGGCGGATGGTTCCGGTCGCGCGCTCGAGCTGCTCCTCGGCATAGAGCAGGACCCGCCCGTTCGGCGACCAGGTAGGGCCCTCCACCAGGTACCCGCCGACCAGCAGTCTCTCGCCCCTGCCGTCCGGGCGCATCACTCCGATGTAGTACCTGTCGGTGCTGCCCGGGACGGGCGGACGGGTCTTGGTGAAGGCGATGAGATCGCCGCGCGGTGACCAGACCGGGGTGTCGTACTGTCCCTTCTCCCTGCTGATCCGCACCATGTTGCTGCCGTCGTCCCGCATTACGTAAAGCTGCTTGGTCCCGGTCCGGTCCGAGACGAACACGACCTGTTCGCCGTCCGGGGAATATGTGGGCGAGACGTTGATGTCCGACACCGAACCGGTCAGTCGCCGCTGCACGCGTGTGGCAAGGTCCAGCGTGTAGATGTTGGTTGCCCCGTCCTTGGCCATGCTCATGATGACGCTGGTTCCGTCAGGCGCGAAGCGGGGTGCGAGCGTCATCCCCGGGAAGTCGCCGAGCACCGCCTGCTGCCCGGTCACGATGTTGAACAGGTACACCCTTGGCCTGTTGCGCTGGTAGTAGCCGAGGTAGACCAGTTCCTGCGCCGTCGGTGAGAACCGCGGCGTGAGAACAAGGTGCTTGCCGTCAGTCAAATAGCGGTGGTTCGCCCCGTCCTGGTCCATGACCGCGAGCCGCTTGACCCGACGGTCCCTGGGACCGGTTTCGGCAATGTAGACGATCCGGGTATCGAAGTACCCGGTCTCCCCGGTCACCCTTTCGTAGATCTGGTCGCTGATGAGATGGGCAACCCGGCGCCAGTTCCGCTCCGGGGTGGTAAAACTCGACGCTACGAGATCGGCCCGGCGTGCGACATCCCAAAGCCGATACTCGAACTTCAGCCGGCCGTCCGGTTCCGGGGTGATGCTGCCCTTGACCAGTGCCTCCGCCTTCAGGGCGGCCCAGTTGCCGAACCGCGGGCGAACCTGGACACCGGTTACCGGTCCGATGAACGCCGCCGGATCGATGGGATCGAACAGGCCGGAGCGGTGCAGGTTTGCCGAGATCACGTCCGCAACGTGGGTACCGAGCGTCTCGGTATCGGGCTGTGTCCCGTAAAACGGGCGCACTGCAATCGGAATCGGATCGAAGCGGCCCTGGGTGATGTCGATTCGCAGGTCTTCCCTGGCAAGCGAGGTCGCTGACCCGAGACAGGTGACGGCAAGGCCAAGCAGCAGGCAAAGGGCGGTCGCGCCCTGGTTCCACGCTCTCATCATCAATCTGCTCCGGGAATCATTGTACCAGTTTCCTCGGGTCGAAGTTAAAGGTGAAGGTCTTCCAGACCTCGTACTTGTCGTCGGGCAGGACCAGCACCCTGCAGTCCGGGTGCCGGATCGCGCGCAGCGCCCGTTCCGCCGCGATCCTGAAGGCGGTATCGCCCGTCATGCGAGACTCGTTCACGACCGTGGCATCCCGAACCGTCCGGTCAGGGTTCATGACGATCCTGACCTCCACGGCGAGTGTCTCGGCCTCCTCGACACCCGCACCGGCGACACCGATGTTCCAGCAAGCCGCGATCTGCTGCCGCACCCTGCTGATCTCCGACTGCGTGACCGTCTTCGTCGGGTCGAAGTCCGGGTCGGAGCCGAGCCTTGTGGTCCGGTCAATCACATCGGCAAGGCTCTGGCGTTTCTCCGCCCGGGGTGGATCCTTCTCGCGCTTCAGGTCGGTCAGAACGCTCTCGAGGTCCAGTCGCCGGGGCTTCGGCCGGGGCCTGGGCCTTGGCGGGACCGGCTGCGGGCGTTCCGGAGCAGGCTCGGCCGTGGGTGCGGGCGGCGGTTCGGGCCGCACCCTGGGCTCGGGCGGTGGTTCGGGGGCGGGAGGCGCCGGTGCCGGAGACGCCGGTGGCTCCGGCGCGGGAGGTGGAGGCGCCGGCGGTTCGGGTTCGGGAGCCGGGGGCGGGGAAGGTTCCGGCTCGGGACGAGGGGGTTCCGGCGGGGCCTCCCCGGGCTCGGGCGGCAGGTTCGTGACCTCTGCAAGGTCGCTCAGCTGCACGAAAATCACCTCGTCGAGTTCCGGCGGCTCCGGCTGCAGGTACGGCAGGCCGAACCACGCAAGGGCAACGAGAGCCGCATGCATGGTCACCGAAACCAGCAGGCTGCCCCGCATGGACGTCAGCCGCCGTCAGCTGCCGGCAAGGGCCCGGCATTGCCCGATGCTCCCCCGTCAACGACCCTGTCCGGGAAGCTCTCCACTTCCCGTTGCCGCAACGCCATCTCGGTCCGCAGCGCAATGACCTGGATCCCGGCGTTGCGAATCTCTCCTGCAACCACCACCACCGCCCCGTAGTTGAGCCGGGCATCGCCACGCAGGTGCACCCTGAGATCGGCATTGGTCTCCTTCATCGCCCGCAGCCGTGGGGCAAGTTCAGCGAGCGTGATCTCGGTCTTGTTCAGGTAGATCCGCTTGTTTTCGTCGATCTCCACGTTGAGCGGTTGCTCCTCGTCGGCGATCACGTATTCCTTCACCACCTTCGGAAGCTGGACCGGAATGCCCAGCACCAGAAGCGGCGCCGTGACCATGAACACCACCAGCAGCACCAGCATCACGTCGACGAACGGCGTGACGTTGATCTCGCTCATCGGCCGGTACCCCTTTCGGCCGTTCCGGTTCGTCTTCGCCGGTTTGAGCGCCATGCGTCAGGCTCCCTCGTCGAGCTGCCGCGACAGGATCGAGATGAAGTCGCCGGAGAACCGCTCCAGGTGCTGGGCGAAGCGGTCGAGGTCCTGGCTGATCTTGTTGTAGGCGATGACGGCAGGAATGGCGGCAACGAGGCCCAGGGCGGTGGCAAACAGGGCCTCGGCAATGCCGGGAGCAACCACCGAGAGCGCCGTGGTCTTGGTGGCGGCAATGGACTGGAAGGAGCCCATGATCCCCCATACCGTCCCGAACAGCCCGATGAAGGGAGCGGTGGCGCCGACCGAGGCCAGGAAGGTCATGTTCCGCTCCAGTGCCTCCATTTCCCGGCTGATGGTCAGTGTCATGATCTGCTCGATGCGCATGCGCAGGCTGGCACGGACCTGCTCGCTCTTGCCGATCAGTCCGAGCGAGGCGGACCGGCGCCACTCCCGCATCGCGGCCGAGAATACTGCTGACATCGGGTCGGTAAGCGTCCCGCCGATCCGGTCGTACAGGTCCTCGAGCGTCCCGGTGGACCAGAAACTGTCCTCGAAGGAACGGGTGCGCCGGCGCAGCCGGCGCATGCGAATCGCCTTGTTGATGATGATCGCCCAGGTCCATACCGAGGTGATCAGCAGACCCAGGATCACTGCCTTGACCACCGGGTCGGCGGCAAGGAACAGGCCGACCAGACTCAGATCCAGATCCGCCGACCCGCCCAGGTACACGCTGTCAACTTGATCCTGTCCCATCAGCCCTCCATCTCTCCGCGGTCCCGGTCGGCCGCGACCACCGCAAAAGCATCGATCATCCGCCCGGGCAGCCGTACCGGGCGTCCCGACCGGTTGACGCACGCAAGGTGCACGTCCAGCCGGACAAGCCATGGCTCCTGCACGGTGCCGTCCCTGCAGGCGTGCACGGACTGGACCGCGTGCACCCGCGCGCCGCTGATCCGCCCGAGCGCGGTCCTGACCTCGAGCAGGTCATCAAGCCGGGCGGGCGCCCGGTACTCGATGGTGCAGCGTGTCACGGCAAATCCCAGCCCATCACGACGCCGCAGCGCCTCCTGGCAAAGACCGACCGAACGCAGGAACTCGGTGCGCGCCCGCTCGGCAAAGTTCAGATAGTTCGCATGATAGACGACGCCCTGCGCATCGGTGTCCTCGAAGTAGACCCGAAGGCGGAACCGGTGCTCCGGCGCCGCCTCCACGACGTCAACCACGATCTTCCTCCGGCGCTTCGAGCCCTGACAGCAGATCGGCCTGGCCGGCAGCCGCTGGCAGCCCGAGGTAACGGAACCCGGCCCGGGTCAGTACCCGCCCCCGCGGAGTACGGCCAATCAGTCCCTGTTGCAGCAGGTATGGCTCGATGACCTCCTCGATCACGTCACGCTGCTCCGACAGCGCGGCGGCGATGGTGTCCGCCCCGACCGGTCCGCCGGAGTAGTTCACGCCGACGCAGCCGAGGTAGCGCCGGTCCATGGCGTCGAGGCCGGATTGATCGATATCGAGCCTCGTGAGCGCCGAATCGGCTATCTCTGCTCCGATCCGGTCGGCTGACTGGTTGAATGCGATGTCGCGCACCCGCCGCAGCAGGCGCCCGGCGACCCTCGGGGTTCCGCGCGATCGCCGGGCGATCTCCTCGGCACCCTCTTCGGTGAGAGGCATCCGCAACAGGGCGGCGTTACGAAGGATAATCCGCTTCAGTTCGTCAACGGTATAGAACTGCAGCCACAGCGGGATGCCGAATCGGTCCCGCAACGGCCCGGTGACCAGCCCGGTCCGGGTCGTCGCCGCGACCAGGGTAAACGGCGGCAGGTCGATGCGCAGGGACCGTGCGGCCGGTCCCTCACCGATCACGAGGTCAAGCTGAAAGTCCTCCATCGCAGGGTAGAGGGTTTCCTCGATGGCCGGATTGAGCCGGTGGATCTCGTCGATGAACAGCACGTCGCGCGGTTCGAGGTTGGTGAGAATTGCGGCCAGGTCGCCCGCCTTGGCGATCGCGGGGCCGGAGGTCATGCGAAACCCGACCTCGAGCTCGCGCGCCACGATCTGGGCGAGCGTGGTCTTGCCAAGTCCAGGCGGTCCGTGGAACAGCACGTGATCGAGCGCCTCGCCGCGCGCCGCCGCCGCCATGACGAACTGGCCCAGGTTGTCGCGAAGCTTCTGCTGGCCAATGAAGTCGTCGAGCCTCGCGGGCCTGAGCGTCCGGTCGGACGCGTCGCCGCCGGCTTCCTCCGGCTGCACCAGCCGGTCGGACGGATCGGTCACGGGGACAGTTCCTTCAGGCTGGCTGTGATCAGCCCTTCAAGGGGCAGGTCGGGCCCGGCGCGGGCCGCGGCAGCCACCGCGCCATGCGCCTTCGACCGGCTCCAGCCGAGATTGACCAGGGCGGAGATCGCCTCCTCGGCAATACCGCCTGCGGGTGGCTCGGCAGCGCCGGTCACGCCGAATGCGGATACCCGACCCGCCAGTTCGTTCACGATCCGGCCGGCGATGCGCGGCCCGATCCCTTCTGCCCGTGTCAGCGACTTGCTGTCACCGGCCGCAATGGCGCCGATCACCTCGTCGGTGCCAAGTCCGGACAGCAGTGCGAGGGCCGCGCGTGAACCGACCCCCTGGACTGTCTGCAGGAGACGGAAACACTGGCGCTCGGCCTCGTGTTGGAACCCGTAGAGGTGGATGTGATCCTCGCGAACATGGGTTTCGATATGCAGCGAAACACTGCCGCCGGGAGCCGGAAGATGCGCCAGGGTCTTGCCGGAGCAGAACACGAGGTAGCCAACGCCGCCAACGTCGATGACCACTGCATTGTCGGTGTGACTGTCCACGATCCCCCTCAGCCGCGCGATCATCGCCGCTGAGCCTCCCGCGCCAGTGCCGCGGCGATGGCGCGGCTCATGCCATCGGTGGGTGTGCCGTCAACCCGATTGCCGGCTCCCGTGTAGTGCGCGTGACAGATGGCAGCCGCAAGGGCGTCCGCGGCATCCGACGGGATGGTCGAGGCAACCGCCAGCAGCCGTCCGACCATGACCTGGACCTGGCGCTTGTCGGCATGGCCCACGCCGACCACCGCCTTCTTGACCCGGTTGGGCGCGTATTCCGTCACCCTGAGGCCCGCAAGCCCGGGGGCCAGCAGGACGGCGCCGCGCGCCAGTCCCAGCTTCAGGGTGGAGTCGGGGTTCCGGTTGACGAAACTCTTCTCCACCACTGCCTCGTCGGGCTCGTGGGCGGCAATGACCTCGACCAGGCCGCGGTGCAGCTGCACGAGCCGTTCGGCGATGGTCCCGGAACTGTCCGAACTGACGATGCCACTGGCAACATGGCCCAGCCGGCTGCCGGAAACCGTGATGACACCCCAGCCGGTGCGCTGGAGCCCGGGATCAAGCCCGAGCAACCGTCGGCCAAAAGCAGACATCTCCGCCTCCCGTCTAGTTGCCGGTCAACCGCGCCAGGAGTTCGTCGGAAATATTGAAGTTGGCCGAGACAACCTGGACGTCGTCATTGTCATCGAGCGTGTCAAGCAGCCGGAGCAGGGCCGGAGCCCGATCCTCGGACACCTCGACCGATGTCTGCGGCTTCCACGCAAGACCCGCCTCCTGAGGTTCGCCAAATCGCTCTTCCAGATACTCGCGCACGCTTGTGAAGTCCTCCGGTCGGCAAGTCACCTCGTGGATCTCGCCCGAGGAATCGACATCCTGCGCGCCGGCCTCCAGCGCCGCCTCGAACATCTCTTCGGAACTCGCACTGCCGAGCGGGTAGGTGACCTGGCCGACCCGGTCGAACATGTAGCTCACGCTGTTGGTCTCGCCGAGGTTGCCACCGTGCTTGCTGAATGCGGCCCGGATCTCCGAAGCGGTACGGTTGCGATTGTCCGTCATGGCGTCGACGATGATGGCAGCCCCGCCCGGACCGTAGCCCTCGTAGCGGATTTCCTCGTAGTTCGCGTCGTCACCGTCGCCGGCTGCCTTCTTCATAACCCGTTCGATGTTGTCGCGCGGCATGTTGGCCGTCCTCGCCGCGGTGATTGCCGACCGCAGGCGCGGATTCGAGGCCGGGTCCGGACTGATGCGCGCCGCCACCGTGAGTTCGCGGATCAGCCGCGCGAAGATCTTCGCCCGCTTGCGGTCCTGCGCACCCTTGCGGTGCATGATGTTCTTGAACTGGGAATGACCTGCCATGCTTCCGTCCCGATACCTTGCGGGCATCGGAACCACGCGGGTGAGTCGTCCCGGCCCCGCACCGCATGATCGAACCCGGGCGCCCGGTTCCGGACAGGTGCAAGTTCCGATGCCGCACCGTGTTCACGAAGCCATACCATATTGCGCGCGCGCGCTCACCTGTCGTGCCGGCCCGGCGACGGTATTCAGCTGTCGGGCCAGGTCTCGGAGAGCACGCCCCCGGTCCGCAACGGCTCGATGCTCCGCGCCAGTCCGGTCCTGTCATCGCTGATGACGAGGGCACCGCAGATTGTCGCCTCGCCGACCGCGGGCTCCAGGCGCGGTCCCGGCATCCGTGTCACGAACCGCTCGACCGGGTGCCGCTTGGCCATCCCGATCACCGAATCATAGTCGCCACACATGCCGGCGTCGGTCTGGTACGCGGTCCCGGTGGCGAGCACCATGGTATCTGCGGTCGGCACATGCGTGTGGGTCCCGATCACGGCTGAAACCCTGCCGTCGAGATGATGGGCGAATCCCATCTTCTCGCTGGTCGCCTCGCCGTGCATGTCGACCAGCACGAAGTCCGCCACCGATCCGAGGGGCGAATCCTCGAGCACCTGGTCAACCACGGCAAAGGGATCGTCGAGAGCGTCCATGAACAACCGGAGCATGATGTTGATGACCAGCACCCGCCGCCCGTCGGCTGTCTCGAACAGGCCGGCGCCGCGCCCGGGGGTTCCGACCGGGTAGTTGACCGGCCTGAGCAGTCTTGGCTCCCGGTCAATGTGGGCAATGATTTCGCGCTGGTCCCAGACATGGTTGCCGGTGGTCAGCACGTCGGCCCCGGCCTCGAACAACCGGTTGCAAATCGCCTCGGTAATCCCGAAACCGGCGGCAGCGTTCTCGCCGTTGACCACCACCAGGTCCGGCGCGAGCCGCTCGCGGATCTCCGGGAGCCGCTGCACCACCGCTGTCCGGCCGGTTCGTCCGACAATGTCACCGAGAAACAGGACTCGCATCTGCCGGTTCTCCCTGGGTGATGATGCGGCGTTCGGTCACAATGGCGTCGAGCTGCTCGTCCAGAGGTCCCCGCGGGACCCGGTCGACCCGCTGGCCGTCGTAGGCGATCCCGATAGCCCGCACGTGGCGCGACGCACGCAGGTTCGCGAGCGTGATGTCATAGAAGCCGCCGCCATATCCGAGGCGATAGCGATCCGTGTCCCACGCCAGCAACGGGACCAGCAGCCAGTCAGGCACTCCGGCCCGGGCACCGGGCCCGGGCACCTGCACCCCGAATCCGTCGGGCTCCAGCACATCTCCGGGCCGCCAGACCCTGAACGCGAGCGGCCGGCCCCTGCCGGCCACCACCGGGAGCAGGACCGTGCTGCCCCTTGCGACCAGCGCATGCATCAGCGGCCGGGTGTCGGGCTCGGAGCGGAACGGCCAGAAGGCGGAAACCGCGGTACCGGGCGGGGGAGACCAGCGGGCAAGGAACTGCGCGGCAATCAGCTCCCCGGCGTCAACGATATCCCGGCGCAGTCTGTCGCGCACCCGTGCGGCGGTCCGGCGCAGGGCATGCTTCGCCTCGGCCAGCCGCGCAGTTTCGGCCCGGTCGGGTGCTGGATGCACACGCATCTCCTGGGGAACAACAAGCGGGAAACGGTGCCGCGTCGGCCGTCGGTCACGACTATCCTCTGTGGCCTGCTCGTGCAGGTGGGCACCGCAGTACCGAGGCCACGGCCCCGGCAGAGGCAGTTCCCGAGGGTCTGTCTATAGCCCCAGGGATAAACCGACCGGTCGTACCGCGCAGCGACCGTTTCGAAGCCATACTTAGGTCTGATTGCCCGATCCCGCAATGGCTTCGAGCCGCTGCGCCATCTGCTCGAGCTGGTCGGCCATCGCATCCTCTGTCGAACCGGTCCGGCGTGTGTCCAGTTCGTCGCGCAGCCGGATCAACTCGTCCATCGCCTGCAGACAGGTCATCAGCAGCAACCGGGCCTGCCCCACCTGTCCGACGTGGCGCACGAGGTCGCGCACTTCTGCATCGATCACCTGGGCGAGTTCCGCCAGACGCGCTTCCTGGCCATCCTCGCATGCCACCAGGTAGGGCTGACCATTGACCTGGACCTCGACCTGCGCCACCGGTCAGGCATCCAGGATCAGCTTGAGCCGGTCGATCGTCTGATCGAGCCGGGTACCGATGCGGTCGGTCGTGAGTTCCAGTTGCGCATACCGTTCGCGAACCTCGGACAGTTCGGCTTCCAGGCCGGCCTCCCGGGCGACGTGGTACCCTTCGAGGCCGCCTCCCTCCTCGATACGCTTCACCGCCGCATGAAGGCGGACGATAGCGTTGTCCAACCTGTTCACAGGCCTGACCTCACGTTCGTCGGCACACCCACAACAGGCGAGAGAGTAGACAGGACACGCGCGCAGCGTCAACGAGATCATCCGCGCCGGGGTGTGGCGCCCCACGGATGGTTCACGCGCGGTCCGGACAGTGTTGAATAGACCTGGAAACAGTCCCGGCTCAGACCGGCATCGCGTTGATGCGCCGGGCGAGTTTGGAGATCCTGCGCGCCGCCGTATTGCGGTGCATCACACCCCGGGTCACACCGCGGTGGATTTCCGGCTGCGCCAGCTGCAGGGCCTCCCGGGCCGCATCCCTGTTGCCCGACACGATCGCGTCCTCGACCTTCCTGACGAAAGTTCTGACCCTGGAGATCCGCGAATGGTTGATGCGTCTCCTGGTCTCGTTGCGCCGGATACGCTTCTGTGCAGACTTGTGATGCGCCATCTGAGTCGGAACCGTCACGCCAAGTTCGGAAGGCCCGCTGTATAGATCAGCCGCCGGTCCGGCGTCAATCCGATTTCGCCCTCACCGGTTCCTGAACGCCGGACGGCGCTTCTCGGCGAATGCCGCCATTCCCTCCTTCTGGTCTTCCGTGGCAAAGGTCGAGTGAAACAGCCGGCGCTCGAACCGCACGCCTTCGGCGAGTGTGGTCTCGAATGCCCGGTTCACCGCTTCCTTGGCCATCATCACCGAGGGCCGCGAGAGCCCCGCGATCTGGCGCGCAACCGCGATCGCCGTCTCGCGCAGTTCGTCGTCCGGGACGATGCGGCTGACCAGTCCGACCCGTTCGGCCTCCTCGACATCCATCATCCGGCCGGTCAGGCACATGTCCATCGCCTTGGCCTTGCCGATGAACCGCGGCAGGCGCTGGGTACCGCCGGCCCCGGGGATGGTGCCGATGGTGATTTCCGGCTGGCCGAACCGCGCGTTGCTTGCCGCGATCACGAAGTCGCACATCATCGCGAGCTCGCAGCCACCACCCAGGGCATAGCCGGACACGGCCGCGATGATGGGCTTGCGGATCTTCGCAATGTGTTCCCAGGTCGCGGTGACGAAGTCCTCGAGATAGACGTCCATGTAGGACCTGGTCTGCATCTCCTTGATGTCGGCGCCGGCGGCGAAGGCGCGCTCGTTGCCGGTCAGCACCAGGCAACCGATGCGATCGTCGTCCTCGAGTTCGCTCAACGCCTGCATCAGTTCGCCCATGAGCGGGCTCGAGAGCGCGTTGAGCGCCGCAGGCCGGTTCAGGGTGATGATGCCCACCGCATCGTCGCGTTCCACGATGATGTTCTCGAATGCCATGTCCCGATCTCCGCAGCCTGCCCCGCGCTCGCCCGCGCGGCGCGACTATAGAAGAAGAGCAGGCCGCGTGCGACCCGCCTCAGCCCTGGCATCGCCGACAGTGGAAGCTCGACCGGCCGGACTGCACCGCGCGTTCGACCACGCCGTTGCACCCGTCGCGTGGACACGGGTCGCCGTCGCGTCCGTAGACCCGGAAGCTGTGCTGGAAGTAGCCCAGTTCCCCATTCGGCGCGACATGGTCGCGCAGGCTCGAGCCCCCTGCCCGGATCGCCGCCTCCAGCACCTCGCGGACTGCGCCGACCAGCCGCTCGACGTCGCCGGACCCGAGGCTGGCGGCGGGGCGAAACGGCGACAGTGCGGCCATGTGCAGCGCCTCGCACACGTAGATGTTGCCGAGACCCGCCACCACCTTCTGGTCGAGCAGCGCCGACTTGACCGGCGTACGCCGTCCGGCCAGCTGCCGGTGCAGCACCGGAGCGCTGAACCCGTTGCCGAGCGGTTCCGGACCGAGACCGGACAGCAGGCGATGCGCTCCCAGGGTCTCGGAGCGTGCGAGGTCGACCATGCCGAATCGACGCGCATCGTGGAACCGGATCACGCACCCGTCCTCGGTGGTGAAGACGAGGTGATCGTGAGCCTCCAGTTCCGGTCTGTGGTCCGAGATGACCAGGCGCCCGGACATGCCGAGGTGCATGAGCAGCACCGTGCCGTCATCGAAGTCCCAGATCAGGTACTTGGCGCGGCGGCGCAGCCCGGTCACCTGCCGTCCCTCGAGCCGCCGGCAGAACCCGTGCGGGATCGGCCAGCGCAGGTCGGCTCGGAACTGCTCGACCCGCACCAGCCTCCGGCCCTCCAGCACCGGGACCAGGCCGAGACGAACCGTTTCCACTTCCGGAAGTTCCGGCATGACGACCCCCTGCCCTGCGGACGACCGCCCGACCATACCCCGACAGGACACGCCCACCGAAGGCGGTTGGCAACGGTCTCCCGGCGTCCTTGCGCAACGGACTGCATCCGCGACCTGCCCGGCGCCACCGAACCGGACAGATCACGGGCAAATGTGCGATCCCGAACGCCGCGCCTGCATTCTCGGCACTCTGCCGTACGCCATGCCGGGACGGGACTGTCCTCGCCGGCGAGTGGCGCAGGCCCGAACCGTGGCAGATGGGGAAAGGGGCGACCGTGGATCCGGAAGGCTGGACATACAGGATGCGGCTGGCGGTGGCGAAGGGTGGTGCGGCCATCACGCCGATAGAAAATGTGGCGAACAGCGCAATCTGGATGAACAGTGCCGCGCACTGCAGCAGTCTGCTGCAAGCGACCGCCGATGCGGCCGAGCTTCTGGTCAGGGCGGTGATCGAACGCCGGGGCTTGCCTGCTGACCGAAGCCATGACGTCGCCGAACTGGCCGCCGAGTTCGGCGCACAGCGGCCCGGCGAAACGGAATTGGTCGAACGAATTGCAGCCCTGAACGGCGCCAGCCGCCGGCATCACGTGGAGATGTACAGGTTCCGACCTCCGGACGTGTCGAACGTGAAAGCCGCCGTCCGGCGACTGCTCGGGACACTCGATCTCTGGGCCTCGGTAGTCGAGACGGGGGACGATGACATGGTCGGACAACAGGCCGGACTGGCCCGGATGGCCGCCCGTCAGGGAGTTTCCTGGTCCGATCGGGCGTGTGCGCCGGTAAGGCCGAAGTCAGACGAAGCCGGTCCAGCGCAGGCCGCAGGCGAGGCAGCACTCGCCGATCGGTCGGCGCTGACCGACGCGATTGCGCTGTTCCGCGACCGGATGCGGCGGGTCTTGGACGGCCCGGTACTCCGGGGGCCCGGAGAGCCCGGTCAACATCCCCGATCCGCAAACACCTCTTTCACTGTTGGAGTGCTGACGACCGGTCCCATCGGGACCCGAACGGTTCGTCATCGAACGGCGGCGGCGACGGGGATGGGCGCAGAGCACGTCGAATTCCGGCGATCGTCGCGCACGCCTGACCGACCCTGTCCCGGTCGAACATGGAGGGGTCATGGTCGGAAAGATGTCGGTACGGCAGCCGTGCGCGAACGGGAGTTCGGAACGCGTCAACGGCGGATTCCGGGTACAGGCCGACCGGAATCAGCGTGGGAAGTCGCTGCGAACAACGGTGGCACGCGCTTGCACGCGGCATCCCCGCTCCATACACTCCCGGCGTCATTGACCCATGGTTTCGGGAGCCCGGTGTGTCGGCTTCACACGTCTCGAACCTCGATGTCGCCCGGTATCTCGAGCACCACAGGATGATGCACCGGATCCGTGCCTTCGAGGAATCGGCCGCGCGGGCCGCCACGGACGGACTCGTGCTCGGCGCCATCCATCTCTCGATCGGACAGGAGGCCATCGCGTCCGGCATCTGCCGTGCCCTGCGACCTTCCGACTACCTTCTCTCGACCCATCGCGGACACGGACACACCCTTGCCAAGGGCGCCGACGCGGTCGCGATGATGAAGGAACTGCTGGGTCGCGACGGCGGTATCTGCAAGGGCAAGGGCGGATCGATGCACATCGCCGACGTGGGTGTCGGCATGCTCGGGGCCAACGGCGTGGTGGCGGCCAACATCAACATCGCCGCCGGAGCGGCCCACGCCATCAGGCTCAGGCGTTCGGACGGGATCGCGTGTACCATCTTCGGCGATGGCGCGATCAACCGGGGTCCGTTTCTCGAGGGCGCCAACTGGGCAGCGGTGTTCGGCCTGCCCGCCCTGTTCGTGTGCGAGAGCAACGGCTTCGCCTCGACGACCCGCACCACCGCGATGACGGCGGGTCCCGGCGCCGCCGAGCGGATCCGCGCGCTTGGCATTCCGGCGGACGAGGTCGACGGCAACGATGTGGTAGCGGTCGACGAGACGGCACGGGCCGCGGTCGCCGCCGTCCGCTCGGGCGGCGGGCCCCGTTTCATCCTCTGTCACACATACCGGCTCCACGGACACACCTCGACCGATCCGGCGCGCTATCGCAGCGAGGACGAGGTCCGCGAGGCATGGAAGAACGATCCGATCGCGCGTTGCGCCACGCAGCTGCGCGAGGCCGGGGTCGATGAGGAGATGCTGCTTGGCCACCGCGACGCGGCGGCAGCAGAGATGGCCGAGGCCTACGAAACCGCACGCGCGGCGCCATGGCCCGACCGGGCACTCGCGTACAGCGACATCCAGGATATCGGCGACCCCCGCGAGAGGGCATACTGATGACGGTCATGAGCTACGCTGCGGCCGGCAGGCAGGCGCTCGCCGAGGAGATGCGCCGCGACCCCCTGGTCTGGGCGGTGGGGGAGGACCTCGGGCGCGGCGGCGTCTTCGGCCAGTATCAGGGGCTGCAGGAGGAATTCGGCGCGGAACGGATCTCCGATGCGCCGATCTCCGAATCCGCGATCATGGGGGCCTGTGTCGGCGCCGCCATGGCCGGGACCCGGCCGGTGGTCGAGATGCGCTTCGCCGACTTCGCGCTCTGTGCCATCGACGAGCTGGTCAACCAGGCGGCGAAGGCGCGGTACATGCTGGGGGGCCAGATACGGGTCCCGATGGTGATCCGCGAGCCCATGGGCATGTGGCGGTCGTCGGCAGCGCAGCACAGCCAGTCGCTCGAGAGCTGGTATACCCACATTCCGGGACTGGCGGTCGCGGTCCCGTCAACGCCGGCCGACAACCTGGGCCTGCTGAAGACCGCGATCCGCTCCGATGACCCGGTGGTCTACCTGGAGCACAAGAACAGCTGGGGCCTCGAGGGAGAGGTTCCCGACGCAGACGTCCTGATCCCCTTTGGCTCGGCCCGGCTGCACCGTGAGGGAAGCGACCTGACCCTGGTTTCCTGGTCGGCCCAGGTGCACGTGGCGGCGGCAGCGGCCGAAACCCTGGCCGCTTCGGGCACCTCGGTGGAGGTGATCGACCTGCGGACACTGTGGCCCTGGGACCGCGACGCCGTACTCGCGTCGGTGGACAAGACCGGCCGGCTGCTGGTCACCCACGAGAGTGTCGCCGTGGGCGGCTTCGGCGCGGAAGTGTGCGCGACGGTTGCCGAGCACAGCCACGGCGTGCTGAAGGGTCCGGTCCGCAGGCTTGCCGCGCCCCGGATTCCGATTTCCTATGCGCCGCCGCTCGAGGACCAGGTACGGGTGACCGCCGAGATGATCGTCTCGACCGTAACTGACATGCTGCGCGGCTGACCCCGGCGCAGGAGGCAACGACATGGCCAGACAGGGGGATGGCATTCCGCACCGGAGGCCGGACACGTCCCCGGAAGACGGGCGGGAGTACACCGACTTCGGGTTCGGCACCGTGCCTGTTGACGAGAAGACGCGTCTCGTCGGCAAGGTGTTCGATTCGGTTTCCGGACGCTACGATCTCATGAACGACCTCATGAGCGCCGGGGTCCACCGGCTGTGGAAGGACGCGATGATCGACTGGCTGGCTCCCCGGCCCGGACAGCAGTTGCTCGACCTTGCCGGCGGGACCGGCGACATTGCCCGCCGCTACCACGACCGTGGCGGCGGCCCGGTGCTGGTCTGCGACATCAACCCCTCGATGATCGAGGCCGGACGCGCCCGCGGCACCCCCGGCATCCGCTGGCTGTGCGGCGATGCCGAGCAGCTGCCGATCGCGGACCGGTCGATCGAGGTCTGCACCATGGCTTTCGGGTTGCGCAACACGACCCGGATCGATGTCGTGCTCCGTGAGATCCGCAGGGTGCTGGCCGTTGGCGGGCGCTTTCTCTGCCTCGAATTCAGCCGGCCGGTGCTGGAGGTGCTGCGCCGTCCCTACGATCTCTACTCGATGCGGATCATCCCCGAGATCGGTCACCGGGTGACCGGTGACAGGGACGCCTATCGCTACCTGGTCGAGAGCATCAGGCGGTTCCCGGACCAGGAAGCACTGGCCGAGCGCATGCGGTCCGCAGGACTGGACCGGGTTTGCTGGCGAAGCCTGTCGGGCGGAATCGTCGCCCTGCATTCGGGCTGGCGCCTCTAGCGCGGGAAGATGCTCGGCACTCCCCGCTACATCCTGCGACTGCTCCACATCGTCTGGACGCTGGCGCGGCACGGCGCGTTCACACCGCTCGAGCACGTCCCGCATGCTCCGGGTACGCTGATCCGCCTGGCGGGCCTGCTGCGCAAGCGCTCGCTGGACAGCCAGCGCCCCGGCGAAAGGATGGCCGCCGCCCTGGTTGCGCTCGGGCCGAGCTTCGTCAAGCTCGGCCAGTCAGTGGCCACCCGGCCGGATCTGGTCGGCGAACAGACGGCCCACGACCTTTCCCGCCTGCAGCACAGTCTTGAACCGTTTCCCGCCGAACAGGCCCGCGCGACCTTCGAAAGCGAGATCGGCGGACCGGTCGGGCACTTCTTCCTGGAGTTCAACGATATCCCGGTGGCGGCGGCGTCGATCGCCCAGGTACACCGGGCCGTGACTACCGACGGACGGGACGTGGCCGTCAAGATACTCCGTCCGCAGATCGAAGCCCGGTTCGCCCGCGACCTGGGACTTTTCCGCTGGGCGTCGCGACTGATGGACCGCTCCCTGCCATGGATCCGCTGGCTGCGGCCGGTGGAAGTGGTCGAGTTATTTGCCGAGACCGTGACCCTGGAGCTCGACCTGCGCCTGGAGGCGGCAGCGGCGTCCGAACTCGCCCGCAACTTCGAGGGCGACGCCGACTTCAAGGTCCCGGAAGTCGACTGGCAACGCACCCGGCGGCGCGTGTTCACGCTCGAGTGGCTTGACGGGACCAGGCCCGACGACCGCGAGGTGGTGCACCTCGCCGGTCACGACCCCGACGAGGTGGTGCGCAAGAGCGCGGTGATCTTCTTCCAGCAGGTGTTTCGTGACGGTTTCTTCCACGCCGACATGCATCCCGGCAACGTTCTCATCCTTGATGACGGACGGATCGCGCCGCTGGACTTCGGGATCATGGGCCGGCTCGACCTCCCCACCCGCCACATCCTTGCCGACGTCCTGAGTTCCCTGCTCTCGTCCGATTACCTGCAGGTTGCATCGGTCTACCATCGCGCCGGTTTCCTGCCGCGGCACAAGTCGGTGGACGCGTTCGCCCAGGCCTGCCGCGCCATCTGCGAACCGATACTCGGCCGTCCCCTAGGGGAGATCTCGCTTGCACGGCTGCTCGGTCACATGCTGCAGGTAACCCGGCAGTTCGACATGGAGGTGCAGCCGCAGCTGCTGATACTGCAGAAGACCATGGTGGTGGCGGAGGGGGTTGGCCGTCACCTCAGCGACCAGGTCAACATATGGGACATTGCCCATCCGCTGATCGAGAACTGGATGCGGGACACCCGCTCGCCCGGGGCCCAGGCCCGGCAGATAGCGGGGTACGCGACAGACTTCTCTCGCCGCATCCCGGTTCACCTGATCCAGGCCGAACAGGTGATCCGCGACCTGAGCACGGGCGGCATGCGTCTGCATCCCGAGACCCTGCGCGAGATGGGGGGCGGCCGGAACGGCGGGCTGCAGCCGACATGGGTAATCCTGCTGCTGGCGGTGCTGCTCGTGCTTGCCCTGTTCGACTGAACGCCGGCCCGGCGTTCAGGCCATGTGGGGTTCGAGGATCTGACGGATCGCGAGACCGTCGGAGAGCCGGTCGAAACCGTCATTGATCCCGTCGAAGTCGATGCTGCGGTCGATCAGGCGGTCCACGGGCAGCCGCCCCTGGCGGTAGAGCTCGATGTGGCGCGGGATGTCGCGCACGGGCACGCAGCTTCCCATATAGCTTCCGCGGATCGATTTTTCCGAGTTCACGATCTCGCCCGGATCGAAGGAAAACAGGCTCCTGTTCGGTGCGAGACCGACGATCAGCACCTCGCCGCCGCGACGGATCGAGCGGTAGCAGGTCTCGGTCGCGGCGACCGAGCCGGCAAACTCGAAGGCGTGGTCGACACCGCCGTTGCTGAGATCGAGGATCTGCTGCACGTGGTCGGGCTCGGACGCGTCGACCGTGTGGGTTGCCCCGAGCTGGCGGGCAAGCCCGAGGCGGTCCGGATTGACGTCGACGGCGATGATGGTCTCCGCCCCCGCGAGCCTCGCCCCGAGCAATCCGTTCATCCCCACCCCGCCAAGCCCGACACAGGCAACGCTGTCGCCGGCACGAATGCGCGCGGTGTTCAGCACCGCGCCCACCCCGGTCATGACCGCGCATCCGAAGATCGCGGCCTCGGCAAGCGATACGTCATCGTCGACCCGGACCACGCTTCCCCGGTCGAGCACCGCGTACTCGGCAAAGCACGACACGCCGGACTGGTGGGCGACCTCATGCCCGTCGGCATCGCGCAGCCGGCTGCCACCGGCCATCAGATGCCCCTTCGCCCGCGCCTCGTTGTGGGTATCGCAGAGCTGGGGACGACCGCCGAGGCAGTTGGCACAGCGCCCGCAGGACGCAGAGAACTGGAAGACCACCGGATCGCCCGGACGGATGTCGCGAACGCCGACACCGACCTCCACCACCTCGCCCGACCCCTCGTGTCCCAGAAGCAGGGGCATCGGCCGGGCCCGGTTGCCGTTGATGACCGAAAGGTCGGAATGGCACAGGCCGGCACCGGCGATCTTCACCAGCAGTTCACCTTCGCGTGGCGCGTCGAGGTCGATCTGCTCGATACGCACGGGTTGCGAGACTGCATAGGGTCGCGAGGCTCCGGTCTCGCGCAGGATGGCGGCTTTCATCTTCATCCGGCTGATCTCCGTACAGGTTTGCCGACGGATCGTCAGCATACTGCCGGGGGGGTTCCTGTCGAAACCGATTATGTTGCCGGTCCCGGTCCCGGTGATCGGGCAAGAGCCACCGCGGTTGCCGCATGTACGAAAAACAGTTGGAAAGTTCTCGGCTTGGCCAATGTCTTGATGCTCCAGCGTCCTGGCGCACCAGGTGACCGGTGCGATCACCGGCACGAACAACCGTCACACAATCGGTAACGGCGCAGGCCGAAGCGATGCGCCGACAGGGATCGGCGGGGGGCGGAACTCCTGGAGGCCCGATCATTGGCAGGGCCGTCGGTGTGCGTGATTGCGCCGCCTTGATTGCATCGCAATCACGCGTGGAATCGGGCATTGGCCGGAACGGAAGGCAGGTCCATGGCGGGCATCACGACCCGCAACCTCGACGACAACGTGAAGACACGCCTTCGGGTACGCGCGGCGAACAATGGACGGTCCATGGAAGAGGAAGCGCGGCTCGGTAGTGGCTCAGTTTGAAATTCTGTCCGCTGCCCCGCGCAGGCCGCGGTCAGGGTTAGCCGAGGAGAAGGATTTGTGGGCCGATGTCTTGACCCGACCCGCTGATGCTGCGACCGTTCGCCCATGCTACCACCCACACCAAAGCCCCGATGCCCGCGAGACGGCAACCAGCTTGCCGTTCAGGTCGTTCAGGAATCAGTAGCCGAGGCCAAGCCTTCCGCAGCTCGTCTGTCGAGGTAACCCATCGAGGGTGACACTACTGTGCCTCATGGGGGGGTCGGCCTGAGCCCCGAGTCCCCTGAGCCTTGGGCGGCCCCAGCGAAGGCAGGACGCATGACAGACAAGAACGAGACGCCAGCCCAGAAGAAGCTTGAGGACGCGCTCTCTGAAATCAACGAGACGTCGCGTAGGGCTACCGACGGCAAATGGCTTGAACGGCTGACGGCGGACTGCGCCCCTCTCATCGCTGAGTGGGATGTCCGCGAGGCGTGGACGTGGGAGGAATGGCCTGGGAGCGATCACCCCGATAGTGGCATTGATGTAATCGGTGAGCGGTCCGATGGCCAACTCATCGCGATCCAGTGCAAGTCTCGGCAACTCGATGACCAGGGTTCGGGACCACCCATCACCAAGAACGAGATCGACAGCTTCATCGCGGAGTCATCCGGTGTTGAGGTCTCGTTTGCCGAGCTCTGGCTGGTCGTCAACGGCGGGGTCGACGTCAACGCAAATGCGCAGCGGGTCATGGAGGGGAACAAGGTTGCGCACGTCAATCTCTATGCGGACATCGAGAAGCAATGCGACGGTACGCGTAGCGCACGTCTGGAGGGCTGCCCCCACTGCGAACCCGACTCCGACGCCGCTGCCATACAGACGCGGGATTGCATGCAACGGGAAGCTGTGCGGGTGGCCGTTTCCACCCTGAGAGCGCATGCGAAAAGCGGTACGGGAGCCGCCAGAGGGCGGATCATCCTCCCGTGCGGCACGGGCAAATCGCGCATCGCACTCCGGCTAATCGAGGAGCTGACCGAATCGAGACAGGTCTCGGCCATCCTCTGCCCTTCAATCGCGTTGGTTGCGCAGCTGCGCCGTGAGTTTCTGATCCACGGCAGCAGGCCGCTTGTCGCGCTCGCCGTGTGCTCCGACCAAACCGCCGCCCGCGGAAGCGACCTGTCGCAGGACCAAGCGGCGGACTTGAGCCGGGCCAGCGCCCGCGACGTGAAGGGGCGCGTGACCCACGGAACCCGACGAGATTGCAGAATGGATGGAGACCTTGCCCGAAGCCCGCATCGGCGTGATCTTCGGCACGTATCAGTCGAGCCACAAGATCGCCGAGGCTTTGACTTCAAGTCGCACGACGCTTGCGGTGCTGATCGCCGATGAGGCGCACCGGACGGCGGGTATCCGGCGGATCAAGGGGGACAATGAACGCTTGCGAGACTTCACCGTCTGCCACCACGAGCAACGCTTCCCGGCGACTTACCGTGTCTACCAGACGGCCACTCCGAAGATCTACAAAACCCCGAGAGAGCGCAGGGCCGAGAGGCGGATGAGACAACCGGACTGGATCGTTCGCAGCATGGACGATGAAAACGTGTTCGGCCCTGAGCTCTACCGGAAGTCCTACCGGGATGCCGTGAACAACGGCTGGCTTTCGGATTACCGGATCATCGCGCTCGGCGTGAACGACCCCGAGGCCTACCAAACCGCCAACGGACTGGCTGGACAAAGGGGTAGTCGCCTGTCCACCGTTCAATTTCTGCGTGGGCTCGCCTTGGCCCTGGTCATGGGCGGTGCCACCCGAAAGGGAGAAGACAGGCAGGTCATCCGTTCCTCCATCAACTTTCTGAACACCGTAGACAAGTCGAAGGAGATGACCAAAGCACTCGAATCGAGGACCGTCCGCGATTGGGTAGGCAGCAGGCTTGATGCGTATGGCGTGAAGGAGGAGCCTGCCGACTATCGCCTGCAACATCTCGATGCGCAGAGCAATGTGGCGCAGCGCGAACAGGCCAAGGCGCAACTCGCCGCGGCGACGGATACTGAGCCACGTGGCATCCTCAATGTGGGGATTTTTGGCGAGGGGACGGATGCGCCCTCTCTCTCGGCGGTCGGTTTTCTCGAACCGCGCAAGTCGCCGGTGGACGTGATTCAGGCGGTCGGACGTGTGATGCGCCTCTCCGAAGAGAAGGACTGGGGCTACATCCTCTGCCCAATTGTCATTCCACCGAACGTGGACGCCGAGAGGTGGCTTGCAAACACGAACAATCCCGATGAAGGCTGGCAGGCGTTGGGCCAAATCCTGATGGCGCTGCGTGCTCACGACGACCGCATCGAGGAAGGGCTTGCGGATTTGATGAGCGTCTACCTCCCTCCCGAACCGCCGGAGGAGCAGGAAGTGACCACCGTCGTGGCCGTGGGTTCGGAAACGGGCCGCGCCGCGTTCTACCTGCACAAAGGCAAGCAGGGCAGCGCCGAGCGTGCTGTCGAGCGTGTGGTGAGGGGCACAGCGCGACGCGCTGATGAGTTTCGCCCTCTCAGCGAGGCGATGCCGGAAGGCTCAGGCGGCAACGGGGGAACGACTGTTCCCGAACAGCCGCCGGAAACCGAAACGCATCGGATCCTGACCGGGAAACTAAACCGGGACGGCAGCGTTGAGATGCGCGAACAAGGGGTTGAAAGGGAAAAGCCCAAAGCAGACGGCACACTCGGTCCCGTCAACGTGAAAAAGACCAAGGCAACGGGCCGTAAGATGCTCAACGGTGAATCAGGCGACAAGATCTTCGCGCGAAAACGGAAAACTCCGGAAGAATTGGTGGAACTCCGTGAACAACGAACCCTGAACCTTCTCACGGCTTCTCGGGCCGACGACATGGGAATTTTCGTCAACCTTCTGGAAAAGTCGGGCCTTTGCCGCAACAAGGCGCAGCGCAGCGTCAACACCCTCGAGGAGGCTATTGCGGAAGCGAGACTACGCCTCGAGGAGGATGAGCTTGCCGCCCCACTCGACGCGCACTTCGGCCTGAACAAGCACTCAAACGCGACGGACAAGGACTCCGCGGACGGCTGCACCATCGCGTCGTTGTTGCTGATGAACGCGGCCATGCTGCATCAGCGAATTGCCGCTGGCGGTTGGCTCCCGGGGGTCGTGGGCCTGGACGCCATCAAGGTTGCGCCGAACGCGGCCCAGCTCGCGTTGCGCCATTGGAACATGATCACCCGTCACGACTTTCGCCCGGTGCTCGAACCCGCCATTGAGGTGATTTCGAGCGTGCAAGACACCGGGCGCGAATCGGGGTTGAACAAAGCGGTGAGGCACATTGCCGCCGAAGCGGAGCGACTTGCGGAGAACTACGCGGACCTTGGTGCCGATTACGCCGGCGAATTGTTCAACAAGGTCATGGGCAACCAGGCGTCGGACGGCGCTTATTTCACGCGCCCGGTGGCGGCTTCGCTGCTAGCCCGGCTCGCGCTCGATGTGGCGGCGCCCGATGCCGACTGGACCAGTCCCGAAACATGGGAGACGAACCGCGTCGTTGACTTGGCGTGCGGCTCGGGAACGCTGCTTGCCGCGTCGCTCACCGAAATGAAGCGTCGGGCGCGGGAACGGGGCGCGGGCGAGCGACAACTCGCGGCACTGCAAAAGCTCGCGGTGGAGAACACCATCGTTGGGCTGGACTTCAACCCCGTATCGCTGCAACTGGCCGCAGCCCAACTCACGTCGGGTAACGCCGACGTGACGTACCGGAACATGGGTCTGCACCGAATGCCCTATGGGTCTAATGGCGACAATGTGCAGCGCGTGCGGGCTGGGTCTCTTGAGTTGCTTGGACAGCGCAGGATCATCGGTAGAGATGGTGAATTCGATCTGGACGAACCGGATGTTGGCTCAAGACGGCTGCAGATGGCGCAGGATGATCCGACCCTTGAAGATGCGGTCGACGCTGCGTTGGGAGCGCGCGTGGTGATTATGAACCCGCCGTTCACGAGCAGAGAAAATATGGGGGAGAAGTTCTCGGATGGGATCAGGAGACGTTTGAGAGAGAGGGTCGATGGGCTGGAGAGAGCGCTGGTCCAAAACGATCCCGAACTGGACGGGTTTGTGAGCAAGACCTCGATTGGGCCACTGTTCGAGGCGCTTGCCGAGAAGTGCGCAGGTGCGGCCAGTGGCGTTGTAGCTATGGTGACGCCAACCATTGTGTTTACAGGGCCTGCGTCGATGCACATGCGGCAGGTCTTCGCGAGGCGATTCCACATCCACACGCTTCTCACCTGCCATCAACCGGGCCAGATCAACCTGAGTCAAAATACGTCCATCAATGAGAGTTTAATCGTTACCCGACGTCACGATCCGAGGGAGGGGGCAAAGCCCCCAACGCGAATCATCAGCTTGGACAGAATGCCGAGTGACGATCAGGCGGTTGCCGAACTCCACGATCGCCTCGTCCGATGCGAAACGGGGCCGCTGTCTGATGGTTGGGGCGAGGTCTCCGAGTGGCCGGTGGCGCGCATCGAGGCCGGCGACTGGACGGCAGGGGTGTTTCGGGCGCCTGAACTGGCTAATGCGGCCTTCGAGGTCTCCACTGACGAGTCGCTTCTTCGGATGGAAGATCAGGACATGGTGCCATCCGCAGTGTTGGGTGGAGGTGGGCGAATGCGCGACTTCGGGCGGGCCGATGCTGACGCGCCGGGCGTATTTCCGGTGTTGTATTCCAAGGCGGCAGAGGCGCAGCGAACCATTCGGGGTGTACCCGATCAGCATTGGGCAGCCAAGAGGCCGGTTCCGCGGCGTGAATGGATTGAAGTTCTCGGCACAGATGGACCTCAGCACCCTGACATCGCCCGTCGGATCGTGAATCAAACTGCCCACCTGCTGGTAACGGCTGGGCAGGATACCGGCACAGGCCGTCTCTCGGCCGTGGCGCAGGAACAGCGGTGTGTGGGCCGAGGTTGGCTCCCGGTGCCGGGCGTCACTCTGGAAAAGGCGAAGGCCGCAGCCGTCTTCCTAAATTCGACTGTGGGACGACTACAGCTGCTACGCAATCCCGGGAAGAAGTTGGCATTTCCGAACTACGAACCTGCGGGCCTGAAAACCATCCGTTTGCCCAATCTCTCCGACACCTACCTCGTTGACGGCTTGGCCCGCTGCTGGGAGGCCACGGCGGAGACGGAAGTGCCGCAGTATCGTGACGGGGAGTGCGAAGTGCGGCGCGTTTGGGACGATGCCGTGGCTGATGCGTTGGGATGGGACAAGAACCGGCTTGCCGCGATTCGGCATCTGCTGCACCAGGAACCTCATGTCAGGGGGCTTGGTTACAACCAGTTTGGATAAGGGTGAGGAGGGAAGAACTCTCGCAACTGAAGTCGTGGAAATCGAGGCTTCATTCTTTCTTTCGAGGCTCACGCTTTGAGCCACCTACCATATAAGCTCCTTCGCCCATCGAGCCTTTCGGGTCATCGGTCCTGATGAATCGTCCTTCTTGAGAGAAGCGTGGCCAAATCATCGCGATGCTCTGCGAAGGCATGTCAATGCGCGCGGTGGCACGGGTGGCGGACGTCTCCAGGAACACCGTCGACAAGCTTCTCCAGAACGCGGGCTCAGCTGCTCTCGACTACCAGGACCAGATGATGGTGAACCTTCCGCGTCGCCGCGTCCAATGCGACGAGATCTGGTCCTTTGTCTATGCGAAGGAGAAGAACGCGTCGCGGGCCACGGCGGCACCCGAATAGGCCGGGGATGTGTGGACCTGGGTGGCCATCTGCGCGGACACGAAAATTGCCCGTGCTGGCACGTGGGGGCCCGGGACGGGGGTCACGCCTTCGATTTCATGGGGACCTGCGTCCCGGCTGGCAAACCGCGTCAAGCTCACCACGGACGGACTCAGCGCGTATCTGGAGGCCGTCGAGGACAACTTCGGTACCGATATCGACTATGCCATGCTCGTCAAGTTATACAGCGAGCCTCCTGGCCGTGAGGACGAGCGGCGCTACAGTCCGGCCGAGTGTGTCGGGATCAACATTCGACCGGTGCACGGGGTCCCAGACCCCGATCACACCAGCACGAGCTACGTGGAGCGTCAGAACCTCACGATGCGGATGAACATGCGCAGGTTCACCCGGCTCACCAACTCGTTCTCGAAAAAGCTCAAGAACCACATGCACGCGATCAGCCTGCACTACCTGTTCCACAACTTCTGCCGCATCCATACGACTCTGAAGGTCGCGCCGACGATGGCGGCCGAGGTGACGGACACGCTTCACGATGTGGCCTGGATCGTGGAACTCGTGGAGGCCGCGACACCGACGCCCGGACCGCGGGGGTCATACAGGCCCTGAAATTCAAACTGAGCCACTACCCGCGGCTCATCCTGCGTGATGCCGGCGGGAGGCGGGAAGACCCGGGCTCCCGCACCCTGATGGCGGTCTGCGTCGGGTTGCGCCATGGCCCCGGTGTGCGCGATGCTGCGCTGCCTTTGCAGTTCCATCAGCAGACGGGAGTTTCCACCATGCCGCGTGACCTGCCGCGCCCGACCCGGGACCCGGACCGGGTCCGCGCCGACATCGACCGCTGGGGCTACGGGCTGCATGAGGGCCTGCTTGAGGACCCGCTGTTTTCGGCCGTGCGCGACCGGCTGCTTGAACAGGCTGCCGCCGAACTCGCCCGGGGCCATGCGTTCGAGGACGGCGGGCCGACCCAGCAGTGGGGCCAGTTTCGCGACGAACACGGCCGGATCCGTCCCGAGGCCTTCACGGGGGCGCACGGGGGTGTGAATCAGCGGGTGTGGCTGCTTCCCAACAAGGGGGCCGCGTTTCTCGATGTCCTCGAAATCGACAGCATGCACGACCTGGTCGAACACGTACTCGGCGATGAGTACCAGCTCTCTTCCTTCAGTTCCAACATCGCAAAGCCCGGTGGACTGCCGATGAACCTGCACACCGACCAGTGGTGGGCGCCGGAACCGACCCGGCCGGGACGCCGGCCGCTTCCCGTCGGCTCGATGACCCGGACGCGATTCGACAACGACCCGGACCGGCCGGATACCTCGGACATGCTGGCGCCGGCGGCCTGCAGCAACGTCATCTTCATGATGAACGACTTCACCGATGCCAACGGCGGGACCCGGGTGGTTCCCGGCAGTCATCTTGCCGGCCGGCACCCGGACCCGGAGCGTGACCACGACGTCGAGACCGTGGCGGCGGAGGGACCGGCGGGAACCGCACTGGTGACCGACGGCCGGATCTGGCACGGCACCGGCGCCAACCTGACCAATGGAGCCCGGGTTGCCATGCTGCTCACCTTCTGCGGACCGCAGTACCGGCCCCAGGTCAACTACCCGGTCGCACTCGACCACCGGATCCTGGACGAGGCGTCGCCGCGGCAGAAAGCGATGTTCGGCCTCAAGGTCTGGTGGGGATACGGACGGACCGGACATCCGAGCGTCGAGTTCATCCGGCCCGATCAGCAAGGGCTGGGCGAACTGCACCTGGACTGAACGCAACCCGGAGAACGCGCATGGGCGCCGCACTCGAAGGCATCCGCATCATCGACATGACTCACAACCAGGCCGGTCCGGCCTGCACCCAGGTCCTGGCCTGGCTCGGCGCCGAGGTGATCAAGCTCGAGGAACCCGGCAAGGGTGACGTTGCCCGCATTCACATGCGCGAGAAGTCTGACGGCGACAGCCTGTTCTTCCTGGTGCTGAACGCCAACAAGCGCAGCCTGACCCTCAACCTCAAGCACGAGGAGGGCAAGGCGCTGTTCCGCCAGGTGATCGCCAGCGCCGATGTCCTGGTCGAGAACTTCTCTCCCGGCGCGCTCGACCGGCTCGGCTTCGGCTACCAGGCGCTGCGCGAGATAAACGAGCGGCTTATCTACGCCACCATCAAGGGCTTCGGAACCTGGGGGCCCTACAGCGGTTTCAAGAGTTTCGAGCCGATCGCCCAGGCCATGGGCGGAGCGATGTGCACCACCGGGTTCCCGGAAAACCCGCCGACCTTCGTGTGGCCTGGCATCGGGGATTCCGGAACCGGCATGCACCTTGCGATCGGCATCCTCGCCGCGCTGCAGCAGCGCCACAGCACCGGCACCGGTCAGCAGGTCGAGGTCTCGATGCAGGACAGCGTCGTCAACATCATGCGGATCAGCCTTCGGGACCACCAGAGGCTTGGCGGGGTGCAGCCGCGCACCGGCAACCAGCTCGGACGCACGGTACCGGGCTCGACCTATCCCTGCGCCCCGGGCGGGCCCAACGACTACATCTTCATCTTTGCGCAGCAACAGATGTGGCGTGCCTTCGCGACAGTAATCGGACGGCCCGACATCATCGACGATGCACGCTATGCCACCTTCGACGCCCGTTGGGACAATCGCGAGAGCCTGAATGCGATCATCGAGGGCTGGACCCGGCAGCATACCAAGCACGAAGCCATGCGATTGCTGGGCGACGCAGGAGTCCCGTCCGGCGCCTGCCAGGATACCGGCGAGATCTTCGATGACCCGCATCTGCGGGAACGCGACATGATCGTCGACCTCGACTATCCGGATCGCGGGGGCTACATGACTGTGGGGTGCCCGATCAAGTTGTCGGACTCGGCCGCGTCTGTGGTGCGGCCGCCGGTGCTGGGAGAACACACCGACACGGTGCTGACCGAGCTGTGCGGGGTCACACCAGACGAGATTGCGCGCCTGCGCAACGAGGGCGTGATCTGAAGAAAGGCCGCCACGGAGGAAGCAATGTCGATCACCATCAGGCAAGTCCACCCGCATTTCGTCGGTGAGGTCTCGGGTCTCGACCTGCGCCGGCCGCTCGACCCCGAACAGGCCCGGGAGATCCACGAGGCCATGGACCGGCTGGGCGTCCTGGTCTTCCACGACCAGGACCTGTCCGACGACCATCAGGTGGCGTTTTCCCGTAGCTTCGGAAAGCTCGAACTTGCGGTCGGCTCGAACGTGGTCAAGCCCGAACAGCGCCGGTTGCGGCTCGAGATGGCGGACGTGAGCAACCTGGACAAGCACGGCCAGATGCTCGAACGCAACGACCGACGACGCATGTTCAACCTTGGCAACAGGCTCTGGCACTCCGACAGTTCGTTCCGCGCCACTCCGTCCAAGTTCTCGATCCTGTCGTGCCGGTCGAAGCCCAGTACCGGCGGGAACACCGAGTACGCCTTCATGCCCGCCGCCTATGAAGCACTGGATCAGGAAACCCGCGAAGAGATTGCGGACCTGGTGACCGAGCATTCGCTGATCTTCTCGCGCGGCGTGATGGGGTTCGCGGACTTCAGCGAGGAGGAGCGCGCAACCTTCGAGCCCGTGCGCCATGCGCTGGTCCGGACCAACCGGCTCACCGGGCGCAAATCGATCTACCTGTCGTCCCATATCGGCTCCATCGTCGGCTGGCCGGTGCCCGAGGCCCGTGATTTCATCCGCGACCTTATCGAGCACGCTACCCAGCCGGAGTTCCGTTACGTGCACGAGTGGCGGGTCGGCGACCTGGTGATGTGGGACAACCGGCAGTGCATGCACCGCGTGCGGCGGTTCCGCGACACCGGCGAGGTTCGCGACATGCGCAGGACTACGGTCGCCGGCGAAGGACCGACGATTGAGGCCGAGGCCGCCTGAGGGCCCGCGCCCGGTGCGCCGCCGGCGACACGGTGGCACTGGTTGCTGATGGCCGGCTGAACGCCCCGTACCCCGGGGCGCCGCCCGCTTGTATGCTCTGGCAGGTCTGATCTACCGTTGCGGGGAGGAACTGCACGGGAGATCAGCCATGACAACCAGAGACAGCAATCGTGAGGCCAGCCTGTTCGATCTCTACGCCCGGGATCCGGAGCGTGCGGACTGGCTGGTGTTCGGGCGCAGGAGCCACGGTGACCGACGCGGTTTCCTGAAGGGCGCCGGCCTTGCAACCATGGGAGCGCTGGTCGGCGCCGCCATCCCGTTCCACCGGTCGATGCCGTCGGGATTCATTCCCGAGGCCATCGCCGCCAGCCCGGAGGCCATCGCCGGCAAGGACGGTCTGACAATCCTGAACGACCGGCCGGTCAACGCGGAAACACCACCGCACCTGCTGGATGACGAGGTCACGCCGACGTCGCGTCACTTCATCCGCAACAACGGCCTGCTGCCCGACGACATGGACGCGGCGACCTGGTCACTCACCGTCGATGGCCTGGTCAACACGCCGCTCACGCTCTCGATCGAGGATCTCCGCTCCCGGTTCGAGGTCGTGACGCGTCGGCTGACCATCGAGTGCGGCGGCAACGGACGCGCCTTTTTCGATCCGCCCGCACGCGGCAACCAGTGGACACTGGGCGCCGTCGGCTGCGCGGAGTGGACCGGTGTACGGCTGCGCGACGTGCTGGAAGCCGCGGGACTGGGGAACGGCGTGGTCTACACCGCCCACGAAGGGGCGGACACCCACCTGTCGGGGTCCGACAAGCTGCCGATCTCGCGCGGTGTGCCGATCGAGAAGGCGATGGACCCGAACAACCTGGTCGCGTTTGCCATGAACGGCGGCCCGCTGCATGCGATGAACGGCGCGCCGTTGCGACTGGTCATACCGGGCTGGCCGGGATCGTGTTCGCAGAAGTGGCTGAAGCGCATCTGGCTTCGTGACGTGGTCCACGACGGCGCCAAGATGACGGGAAGTTCCTACCGGGTTCCGGACTACCCGGTGGCGCCCGGCGAGAAGGTGCCGAAGAGCGCCATGAAGATCATCCATTCCATGCCGGTCAAGTCGTTGATCACCACGCCCGAGACCGGCCTTGAAATCGCGGGACGCTCGCTTGAGGTTGCCGGCCACGGCTGGGCCGGGGATCACGAGGTGGCGCGGGTCGACGTGTCCATTGACTTCGGAGCGACCTGGCAGCAGGCCGAGCTTGCGGCACCGGCCAATCCCTACGCGTGGCAGAGATGGTTGGCGACGGTCACCTTTCCGCAGCACGGCTACTACGAGGTCTGGGCCCGCGCGACCGATACGGAGGGACACAGCCAGCCCTTCGCCATCGCGTGGAACCCGAAAGGCTACCTCAACAACGCGATGCACAGGATCTCGGTCCGGGTGACGTGATCGCGCGGTGCCGCCTGCCGGTACTGGCACTGGGTGCAGCTCTGCTCACCTGGTCCGGTACGGCAGTGGCCGAGGACGAGACGCTGCCGGCGGGAACCGGACGGAACGATGTCGAAGCGCTGTGCGGTTCCTGCCATTCGCTGCGCCTGGTTACCCAGCAGGGCCTTGCGCGGGACGTCTGGTCCGAGGTCATCGACTACATGGTCGAGGAACAGGACATGCCGGAACTCGAACCGAACGAGGAAGTCCTGATCCTCGACTACCTCGCACGGTTCTACGGCCCCGACCGGCTTGGAGCGAGAACCGCCGGACAGTAGCCGGGCGAACTGCGGGCAGCGAGGGAAAACGCCAGTGATCATGATTTCGACCTTTCAGGCACACTCCCGCCGCGGCGGGCTGCTGTACGCTCTGCTCCTGCTGGCGGTGATCGGCATCCTGGCGGTCGGTGCCGCGAACGCCGACGACCGGGCAACGGGAACCCGGGAGGGCGCGGAAACCGAAGAGGACTGGCGGGGCCTGGTCGAGGCGGCGGCCTATGCCTACGAGGCCCGCCGACCCTACCAGGCGCAGGAACTGCTCGAACGCGCGGTCGGGAAGACGGAACCCGGCAGCGAGGAACGGGCGGCCGTGCTCAACAACCTCGCGATCGTACTGGAGACCAACGGGCACCTCTCGGCAGCCGAGCAGCTCTACGTCCGCGTGATCGGGCTGTGGACGGCTCTGCTGGGGCCCGACGACATCAACGTTGCGCGCACCCTGGGCAACCTGGCCGATCTCCATCACCGCCAGGGACAGCTCGAAGAGGCCGCCGAGGCCTACGGGCTGGCACTGCAGAGCATCGGGCTTGTCTCCGGGCCCGAGGCGGAACAGGTTCGCGGCATCCTCGAGGAGGGGCAGATCAGGGTCCGTGATGACCAGGAACGACAGGCGTCCGAAGGTGGCGCCAAGGACCGCGGTTCCTGACGCCGGGCGACCGGCATCACCGTGAGCGAATGCCCGTCGATCGTTCCCCGCAGAGTGCCCGATTGTCGATCACAGCAGAGAAACGCTGGTCCGACACGATCCGGACACTCTAGGCCACGGACAGACAGGGACGCGTCGGCAGGCAAGGTTCGCGTGCCCGCCAGTTCAGCGTGCGTGCGCAATACAGGTCCAGAGACACTGTCATAATGGCACTGTGTGTTCTGCGGGCGACCACCTGTCGCCGACAGCGGTCATCTCGCTGCGCTGTGACATCGTTGGCGACTGCAGCGGCGGTCACAGTGTCGGCCAGGTCCCTGAAAGCGACAAGGTGCAGGTTGCGGCCGACGCGCTTCAGATCGCGAGATCGCGGTATTCAGCTGGCGCCGTGGCCGGTCGGAGACGCGGCTGGTCCGAGAGGACCGACTTTCGGACGATGTCGGCGGCGGTGCGCTTTGCGTGGGTACACTCGATGGTGCCGTAGGAGGTCCTGAACACTCCCTTGCGCCCTGTCGTCATGAAGGTCAAATACTGTACGGGAACCTGGGAAATGACGCCCCACTCCGAAAGGACGCATTCCAGGCTGGTGTAGTTGAATTCGCCGGCGCGCATCGCTGCGGCACTCTCCTCGAGCAGTCACCCGTGGCTGCGGCCCGACAAGGGATACAAGTAGAGGCCCTTGCCGAGCCGACCCGCTCGAGCAAGTCGACCCACGCCAGGCCAGCGAGGCTTTCCGAGAGAGCCTTCGCGGAATCGTCCGGGAACATCATTCGCGTGTCGGAGAATGTGAACGCGGCTCGCCCGCACCGCTCCCAGTCGGTGAGCGTATTGATGGCTTCGGCAATGCGCATCCGGGTTCTCGTTGGTGGTCATATACCTGAGCCGCTCTTGCAAACAGCGGGATCACGCGATTTCAGGGCCCTGAATAGGGGCAATTTTCTGAAAGAGAGGGGGCATAGGGATCACCCAGTGGTATGTTGAAGTTGCAAAACCAACAACATACTGACGAAAAGCAGTCTCCCCGATGCCCTGTTTTGAGAGTGTGTCCGACCTCTGGTACCGATTCCAAGGCGAGTTGTTTCCCGAACTGACCGCCGCCGTGGATCGTCTGTCGGATTGGCGCCGGAAGTTGATCGTGGTACTGGAGTCTGCGCCTCCCGAAGACCATCTCAGCCCGCAATTTTGCAAGCAGTTCGTGGTGCCGATCCGAATACAGACGTTCACCTACGGGCTCTGTCATGGCCTTGCTGTTTCACTCTCTCGCGTTTCGACGTTCCGCGCCATTCCCACGGCGGTACGGGGGGACGGCCGGACCAGATTCCGCGCCGGGCTTGGCGGGCGACGGCTTCATCACCGGCATAGGTTTTTGAGGACTTGACGAATGCAAAGGCCCATCCGGCTTCTACCACCCAACGGTTCAGTTCGACTTCCTCTCCTTCAATCCTACAAACACCCCGAAGCCGCACCAAACCGGGACGCAAGCGATCGCAGACTACATTGCGGCCTGCGATGTGCCGCTCCAGCGCCAGGCCCGCCTCGCGGCCGCAGGCCCATTCGGACTCGTCCGCGGCGGTACAGGGCTGCTTGAGTTCGGGCGCATCGATACCGTCGAGCCGAACCTGTGTTGCGGCCTCCCCGATCTTTATCGTATCGGCGTCGATCACCTGCGCCTTGCCGCCGAGCCGCCGAATCGCGCCCCTGCTGGTTTCAATCCGTCCGGCATCTCCGAGATCGGCGATAAGCCTGTCGCGGTTGAATTCATGCCCGAGCACGACGCGCCGCGATGCGCTCGGGTCTTCCCTTCCATCCACCGTTACAGGCCTGGACGACGAATATCCGACGGCCGTGAGCTTGCCGCGCGCCCACTCTCCGAGCGGCGTTCCGGCCGCATGGTCCAAGCAATGCGCCAGCACCGACTGCGCCCGGCGTTGCGACAGGCCGAGATTCGCCACCCATGCATCCCGTTTCGTTTGCGCGCTCTTCCATTCCGGCGAGGAATGGCCTTCGATGCGGATTTCGTCGATGTCGAACCGGTCCGCCGAGTTCCTGAGTTCTGCCAGCCATCGAGGGCAAATGTCGTCCAGAACGGCCTTGAAACTTGGCGGTATAACTGCGCTACCGGTCTCGAAAACCACCGTTTCGGGAAAGACGACCCGGCCGGAAGGGTCGATCTTCCCGCCCGCCTTCTCCACGTCCGTCGCAAGCTCGCGTTTCAGACTGTCGATGAATTCCCCGCGCGCCGCCGCGTCTTCGGCGAGCCGGTCCTTGACCGCCGCAAGCCGGCTATCGACGGCGCGTTCCTTTGCCAGCAGATCCTCGATCCGGCTCACCAGCTCTTCGTTACTGTCTTCTCCGTCGGGATCGAGCGCGCGGCGCAGGTCAATTGCTTCGACGATCTCCTCTTCGTTCTCCTTGATCCATTGCTCGTAGCCCTCCAACGCCGCCAGACGCTCCGGCGACACCGGGATCGCATCCGTCGAAAGCGCGTCCGGGTCTCGCGCAAGTCCGGTAAGTTTCTGCAACTCGTCCGGCTCCAGGGCTGCCGCCGCTTTCGCCAGATCACGTTGCGCCGGGTCCTCGACTAGCCCTGCCCGTTCTTCCAACGTTGCCAGCCGTTCATTCGACACCGGGACCGCCCCTTCCGTCAGCGCCGCCGCCGCCACAATCGCCTCCGGGTTGCGGGCAAGTTCGGCGAGCTTTCGCAACTCGCCCGGCTCCAGGGTTGCCGCTGTCTCCGCCAGTTCGCGCCGCGCCGGGTCCTTGACCAACCCCGCCCGTTCCTCCAACGCCGCTAGCCGTTCCTCCCGCACCAACGCAGCGCCTTGTTCAACCAGCCGCCAGTCCTCCGGTGACAGTTGTGACACCCGTTCCGCCTGTTCCTTCAACGCCGCCAGCCGTTTACTCGACACCGGGACCGCTCCTTCGGACAGCGTCGCCGCCGCCGCAACCGCCTCCGGGCTGCGGGCAAGTTCGGTGAGCTTTCGCAACTCGGCCGGCTCCAGGGCTGCCGCCGTCGCCGCCAGTTCGCGTCGCGTCGGGTCCTTGATCAACCCCGCCCGTTCCTCCAACTCCGCTAACCGTTCCTCCCCCACCAACACAGCGCCTTGTTCAACCTGCCGCCAGTCCTCCAGTGACAGTTGCGACGCTCGTTCCGCCTGTTCCTTCAACGCCGCCAGCTGCTCCGCCGGCACCAACGCAGCCCCTTGCTCAATCAGCGCCCAGTCCTCGGGAGACAATTGCGATGCCCGTTCGACCTCATCCTGCACTTGATGGCGCCAGAACAGCAGCAGCATCAGCAGCACGAAAGCGACCAGCATGAACGCCTCGGCGACCGTCAGCCCCATGATCGCTCCCCGGCGGTACTGGCTGCCGGAGTCCCCCGCAGGGAAGTATCTGTGCACCGCTCAGTGCCCCGTTTCGCCTAACGGCCGCGGTTGAACAAATTGCCTAAAGGCCACGAGGAGTCCGGCCTTCTATCCGCCAGGTCGCCGAGTTTCCCTATGGCTGTGGACAGCGCAGTATTCGCTGTTTCCAGCCTTTCCGCGGCGTCCGCAATGCGCTCCGCCGCGCCGGCAATATTCGTTTGCAAGTCGGCTGCGGTAGTGCGTTCCGCCGCCGCCTCGAAGTTTTCCGCCGCCGATTTGAGCTTCCCGGATGAGTCCGCCAACGTTGTAGAGACGGTGGATGCGCTCTCACCTATACGCGCGACCGCAGGTTCGAGCTTAGTTGCAATGCCATCCTCGACCCTTGCAAGTGTGCCGACGAGGCCGGACAGCGCCGCGTCAAGGCCATGGCTCTCGCGCGATAATGTAACTATACCACCGGTCAACGCCTTCATGCGCTCCAGTTCGTTGCGGACCGCTTCCGCGCTCTCTCCCGTTTGCTCGAAGGTTGTCCGGCTCAGGTTCGCCAGCTGGCCCACCTCCTCCCGGTATTCCGCAATCGCCTGTACGGCATCGCCCAGGACACGGCGCAGGTCGGCCATGGTACTTTCGAGTATCTGCCCGTATTCCCCGCTGCTGTGCTGCAGCGCTTCCCGAATGGAGCCATGACGCTCGGAGATAGTTTCAGTAATGTCCTTCAGGGCTTTGCGAAAAGCGGAAACGCTTTCTTGCGCAGCCACCCGATACGTCTCGGCGTCGTGGGCCACGCCTTCCTCTACGGCTGCCCAGTGCTCCGACAGCTTGCTTTCGGTTTCCTCGGAGAAACGGGTCAGCGCCGTTGAGCTGGACTCCAAAGCCTGCCGGTGTGCATCCGTATCCTGCGCCAAGGTTTTCCGAATTGCGTCCCGCTGTTCGGCCAATATCTGGCTCGTTTCGACTGAATAGCGCTTCAATTCACCAATGCTCATGCTGAGATGGGTGCGGAAATCGCGCACGGCGAGATCGAAATCGACGCGCGTTTCGCTTTCCTGCTGCGCAATATCGGGGGCCATCCTCTGCATCAGAACCCGCAACACAATACCGGCGATTGTCGAGGAAAGCGCAACGCCGAAGCCCGCAATCGTCTTCCCGAGCAACTGGTCCTGCGGGGCTGCATCGGCCGGCTCGTAGAGCTGGTAGAGGGTAACGGCTAGGCTCGTCAGTGTAAACACGAAACCAAGATAATAGCAGTTATCGCCGATTATGTCGTAGATGCGCTTGTCACTGATTGCGAGCGCAATCATCCAATAAACAAACAAAACCGCTATTGGCAGTCCAATGACTTCATAAATTGTAAAGTCCTGCAATCTAAAATACAGAATGCCGCCACTTCCCGCCAAAAAAGCAAGTGCAAGCGTCCCTCTGTTCAAACTCTCTCGACTGCTTCGCATGACAAAAGACCTTTGGTGAAAATGCACGTAATCTCACAGATCGCCAAGCAGGCAAGTGGTAGTACGGACACGGCTTGCACCCGCCCGATCGAAATAGTTAACCCAAAAGTCATCCACCGCCGCCTTATCAACCCCGGCGCCGGGCCTTGGAACGCGGCATATCTCGACCTCGACGCCCCGCAAACGGCCCGCCAGGCGTTCCGCGTCCTGCGAGCGAACGAAACGCCGCCAAGTGTCGCCACGATAGAAGCTGAAAGCCTCGCTGTTCTGGATCAGGTCCGAAACGATGATCACCCGCCGGGGATACGACGCATCGACGAAGCCCGGAGCCGATACAAGCAGCGCCTGCAACGACTCCATAATCGGCGAGCGCTCCGCCGCCGAACTGTCCAGCATCGCCGAAACGATAGCCTCAAAGGGCTCCAGAAACTCCTCCCGGTAACGCTCCTCGATCATGCGCGGGTTCTGGTAAATCTCGCTCGCCTCTTTCCCCGTCGCCGGCTTGCAGCGGGCAAAAACCGCGCCTCGCTCAGCGGCATCCACTCGCACTGCGCCCACTGCAATAAGCGTCCCCTGCCTGGCGTCATCGATCCGGCTGTCGAGCAGGCCCCGGAGACGATTATGCTGCACCGGATTCAGCGAATCGGTCAGATCAAGAAGCACCGCCAACCCGGCTGCAGAGCCGGAAGTCTTCGGGCAGAGCCTTTCATCGACGGTCTCCCCCTTGAATACGAACTGCACAAGGACGACCGCACCGATTGCGACGACGACGGCCACGGCCATTACAGCGGCCCACACCCAATTCGGAGCGCGCCCTCCGCGTTCGCGTGTCGTCCAACGCCTTCGCGGATAGCGGCTCACGCGCGGCCGCTCCGGTCGCCATCGAACGAATCCATGGCGTCTTGGCATGTCCGATGGATGCGCTCCACCGCCTTCTCCACGACGTCGGCAAGGTGTCGCGCAACTTTCGAATTCGGCGGCGGGGGCTCAACCAACTCCTCTTCGGCGGGGAAGCTGAACGCCTGTCGGAAATAGCCAGGTTCCGGCGTGCTGCGGGCTTTGCGGTTGGCATCTCGGTAAACAGCCAGCAGATCACCAGAAATCCGGTCGCACTCCTGTAGAAAAACCCGCCGCTGGCCAGCAAGCGCCAAAAGTCCTGTCCGGGCGCCTTGAGCGGTTTTGAATCCGCTCTGAAGTTTGTCACACTCAATCCCCAGATCGGTGACCGCACTGTCGCGGGTCTCGATCAGAGCCCTGAATGTCTCGTCTCGCAATTCTTGCCAATCACGCCGTTTCTGGTCGAATTTATCTGATACCCGGCTGTAACCGGGGTATGGATCGACCGCGCCATACGCTTTCCAGCCGGCAATGGCTGCAAACAGCAGTCCGAGACCGGTTAACAGCCAAGCATCTAAACTTTGCATTTGCGCATGTCCGGCAACCACACGTTCGAATGCCGCTCCAGCGGCTTCATTCCAATCGACTGTCGCGGTCAAGTCCCGAAAGTGCCCAACCAAAAAATTAGTAAAAAAAGCAAAACATACGCCAAGGATCAACGCAAGACAACCCACGAGTTTACGCAAGAACGTCGCATGATTTTTCTGACGGACACTATGTCCTGCAATACTCGCGGCTCCAACATTGACAATTGAAATTACCAAGGCAGTAATCACACCGCCCGCCAATCCTGCTACATTAGCATCAGCAAAGAAGACTCCGTTCAGTGCCGATTCCGCAAGAATTATGATGGAGCACAACGCCCACCACTGCCACATACCTCCCGTTTGGTACGCCTGCCGGTCTAGACCATTGTCCTGCTTGAATCGCATGAGGCCGGCTTCGCTTCCATTCAGGTCGTCTCGCGCATTATTCAATCGGGTACGTCTCGCATTCACCTCCCTACGAAAATCGGTTTCGGTATTGTTGGCAATGTTCCGAATCCCCGGTCCGATAGCGTCAACGGCCTCAATGCGCTCCCGGTACACCTGTTCGTGCTCGGCCGCGTTCCCCAACCCCTGCCGCCGAAGCTTCCCGACGGCGGCGATCGCCTCCCGCTCCACCGGATCAAAATCGACGGCGTTGCTGTCGGGTTGGCCGACCCTGCCGTTCTCCAGTCCGCGCACTTCCAAACGGAGTTGCTTCCCGATGGCGTCGAGATCGACTGGAGGGAATATCTCGCCCGGCAAGGTGGTTTGGTGGTTCTGTTTCTTGTTCAGGCCGAACATGCTCTCGAACGCTCCCTTCCCGCCACCCTCTCCTGCCTACGCCCGCCTTCCGAACTCAGCACGGCAGAGTAACTATACTATAGAGCCATGCCTTGCAAATCAGCGGTCTCACACGATTTCAGGGACCTGAACAGGGGCGATTTTCGGAAAGAGAGGGGGCACAGGGACCACCCAGTGGTATATTGGTGTTGGGATACCAGTAACATACTGACGAATAGCAGTCTACCCGATACCCTTGTTCAAGAGTGTGTCCGAATTTCTGGCGCTGATTTCAAGGTGAGTTGATTCCCGAACTGACCGATGCCGTGGGTCGACTGTCGGATCGGCGCCGGAATCTGGTTGCGGTATTGGAGTTTGCGCCCTCTGAAAACCGGTCAGCGTCTCTCCCACCACTCTGAGTTCACAGTTTTGCAAGTAGCTCACCTGATATTGATATAGGTGTTTTGTCCACCAGAACCGACGGACATTCCGTGTCCCGGAGAGCCTCGAGCGGCTGACTGCGAGCCTGGCGCGGCCCCGACAACGCTGCGGAACCGGCCGGCGACCTCGCGGGTCCGGAGGAGCCGATCACTCCCCCGGTGGCCTGTGGCCGGTCGGGTTCAGCGACCACGTCGACGTGCCGGAAGCGGGCCACGGGAATGCCCGGCACAGGCGCCGGCCGGGACCTGAGCGGCGGGGTCCTCGGGAGCCGCCCGCACTCCGGATAACCGGCGTGAAATCCGTGGCACCTGCAACGGGACATGACTGTCGCCCTCCGCACGGGCGGTAGTTCTTGACGCACGCCATGATGCGTCCCATGGTCGATCGATGGTCGCCTGCGTCCGCAAAGGCCGGAACCGGGCATCCGTCGCAACCCTCATGTTTAGCGGTCAGGCGCTGCATTGGCCGGACCGTCCCGCCAGGAGGTCCGCGTCATGACATGGTTTGTCACCATCGTCGTCGTCCTGATCGTTGCCGTTCTGGTCGTCCTGTTTCTCAACCGGTACTTCCGCAAGGCAACGCGCGAAGTGGCGCTGATCCGGACCGGTGCCGGCGGGCAGCGGGTCATTCTCGATGGGGGCTGCCTGGCGCTGCCGTTCCTGCACAAGGTATCGGAAATCAACATGCGGACCTCGAAGCTGGAGATCGAGCGCCTGGGTCCGAAGTCGATGATCACCTCCGATCGCCTTCGGGTCGACATCGGCGCGGAGTTCTATGTCCGCGTCGACGCCAGCAGGGACGGTGTGGCAACGGCAGCCCAGGCACTGGCCGGCAAGACCTTTCGCGCTTCCGATCTTGCCGAAACTCTCGAAGGCAAGCTGGTCGACGCCATGCTCTCGGTCGCGGCCGGTTACACCATGGATGAACTCCAGGACAACCGGGCCCGTTTCAGCGCCGAGGTCAGCGAAATCCTGGCATCCAACCTGGCGCAGAACGGCCTGCTGCTGGAATCGGTCTCACTGACCCGGCTGGACCAGACCCCCTTCCATGCGCTGGATGAAAACAACGCATTCAATGCGCTCGGCATGCGGCGGCTGTCGGAAATCATCGCGATCAACAGGAAGGAACGTGCCGCGATCGAGGCGGACGCCGAGGTTTCCGTTCGCCAGAGCGAACTCGAAGCGACCAAACGCAAGCTCCTGCTCAGCCAGGAAGAGGAAAAGGCGACGATCGACCAGCACCGGGAAATCGAAACCGCCCAGGCGCGCAGCCAGGCAGTCGTGGCCGAAGAACAGGCCGCCAGCGAACAGCGCCGCGATACCGCCCGGCTCGAGCGCGAGCGCGAGGTCCGCATGGCTGAAATTGCGCGCGACCGCACACTTCGCCAGCAGCAGCTGGACAGCGAACTGAACGTTGCAACGACACGGGTCGACAACGCGGTGAAGCTCGCCGCAAAGCAGATCGAGGAAGCCCGGGCCCAGGCGGAGGCCCAGGCCGCGAAGGCCGAAGAAGCAGCGGCCGAGGAAGACGTACGCACCGCCCGAGAAACCGCGGTGGCAATGCGCGACCGGCGTCTGGCGGTCATCCGGGCCGAGGAACAGGCCGAAGTGGACGATACAAGGGTCCGGTCGGAAACGGGTACCGTCGTTGCAATGGCCGAGGCGGAAGCCAGGGCGCTTCTGGAACGCGCCAGGGCCGAAAAGGAGGAAATGGTCGCCAGGGCGGAAGGCACGGCGGCCCTGGTCGATTCCGAAAACGCGCAAAGTGATGAATTGCTGCGCTACAAGCTGAACCGCGCACGGATCGAAGCCCTGCCCGGCGTGGTCGAGCGGGTGATGAAGCCGACCGAGAAGATCGAGTCGATCCGTGTCAATCACATCACCGGAATGAGCGGCGGCAGCGGCAGCGGATCGCCGGATGGCAGGTCCGGCGTCAACGATGTCGTGGACGGTGTGCTCAATCTCGCTCTGCAACTGCCGGCAGTGAAGCGCCTCGGCGAAGAGGTCGGTGTCAATATCGGCGACGGCGTGAGCGGCATCACCCGTATCCTGGAAGACGACGACACCGACACCACCGAAGAACCGGAAAAATGACGGGCAACGGCCCGCCACGCACACAGTAACGGAGGGGATGCGCCATGCAACTCAAACGCAGACAGTTCCTTGCCTCGGCCTCGGCCGCCGCGCTCGCAAGTCCCGCCATCATCGGCCGGGCCGTGGCGGCCGACGGGATCAAGTTTGTTTCGATACTCGACCAGTCGAACGGCCTCGACATCTATGGCAAGCCGATGGTCGAGACAACGCGGATGGCGGTGGATGAAATCAACGCCGCCGGCGGGTTGCTCGGACGACCGATCGACCTGAAGGTCTATGATCCGCAGTCGAGCATTCAGCTCTACACCCAGTTTGCCACCCAGGCCGCAGCCGGCGACAGGGCCGACGTGGTCCATGCCGGCATTACCTCTGCAAGCCGCGAGGCGATCAGGCCGACATTCAGTCGGTTCCGCGTGCTGTACTTCTACAACGTTCTGTACGAGGGCGGTGTCTGTGACATCAACAATTTCTGCACCGGCTCGACGCCCGCACAGACGGTCGAAAAACTGGTTCCCTACACGATGAACAAGTGGGGCAAGAAGGTCTACATCATCGCTGCCGACTACAACTACGGACAGATTACAGCGCAGTGGGTGCAGAAATATGTCCGGGACAACGGCGGCGATCCGGTTGCGACCGAGTTCTTCCCGCTTGATGTCACGAATTTCGGACCGACCATCAAGAAGATCCAGCAGGCCCAGCCGGACATGGTCATGTCGGCCCTGGTCGGCGGAGCCCATGTCTCGTTCTACCGCCAGTACGCGGCTGCCGGCATGAATGCGTCGATTCCGATCGCGTCCACGACCTTCGGTGTCGGCAACGAGCACAAGCTGATCTCGGCCGAGGAAGGCAATGGCATGATCTGTGCCTATTCCTACTTCGAGGAAGTCGACAACGCGACCAACAAGGCGTTCGTGCAGCGGTTCCGTGACCGGCTCGGCGACGACGCCCCGGCGCTGAACGAACTGGCGGCCCGGGCCTACGAAGGCGCCTATATCTGGGCCGAAGCGGTCAGGCAGGCCGGCACCACCGAACGCATGGCGGTCATCGAGGCGCTGCGAAGCGGCGTGTACTACGACGGTCCGTCGGGACGGGTGCAGATCGAACCAAAGACCAACCACGCCAACCAGAACGTGTACCTGGCCGAACTGAAGGACCAGTCGTTCCAGATCCTTGAGACATACGAGAACCAACCTCCGACCGATACGCTGCTGGTCTGCGATCTGGTCGCTGACCCGAACCAGTCGACCTTCAAGTTCGAGAACGGTCTGAAGGCCGCGGGCATCGATATCTGACCTGTCTCGACCGGGGCCGGCAACGGCCCCGGTTTCTTTCCGGAGATCGACGCCTTGGATCTCGTCGTATCACTGGCACTGCAGATCCTCTACGGGATCGCCAATCTTGCACTGATCAGCCTCGGCCTTGCGATCATTTTCGGAATGATGAGGGTGATCAACCTTGCCCACGGCGAGTTCCTGATGCTTGGTGGCTACACGGTCGTGATCGCCACCAACAACGGGGTCAACATCTGGATCGCCATGCTGGTCCTGGCGCCGCTGGTGGTGGGCGTCATCGGCGTCGTGGTCGAGCGTCTGCTGATCCGCTGGCTGTATGGCCGGATGATCGACACCCTTCTCGCGACCTGGGGCCTGTCGCTGCTCATCATCGGCCTGGTGACGTCCATATTCGGTGCCTCGACCGCGACCACGATTTCTCCGCCGCTTGGCGTGATCACCATCGGCTCCTACACCTCGTCCGGCTACGAGATGTTCCTGATCGTGGTGACCGTGCTGCTGCTGGTCGCCGTCTATGCGACACTCAAGCTGACGACGCTCGGACTGGTGGCCAGGGGCACCATGCAGAATGCCGAGATGTCATCTGCCCTCGGCGTTTCGACCTCGCGCATCTACATGATCACCTTTGGCCTGGGTGCAGCGGTGACCGGGCTTGCCGGCGGGCTGCTGGCGCCGATCACCGGCATCCTGCCGACAATCGGCGCCGTCTACATCGCCAAGGCCTTCATCACCGTGATCTCGGGAGGCATGGCGATCCTTGCCGGTACCGCCACGGCGTCCGCTCTGCTCGGCGGCGTCAACGGGATCGTCGCCTTCCTGACCGGACCGACACTCGGCGAGGTGGCGCTGCTCGTGACCGCGATCATCCTGCTTCGCCTGATGCCACGCGGGATTACCGGCACCCTGTTCCGGAAAAGCCTGTGATGCGCCTTTCCCGGGACTTTCGCGGAACGCTTGTCATCGCCGTCTGCGGGCTGGCCTTCACGCTCTTCGCGCCCGAGGTGCTCGAGTTCTTCACGATCATCACGCTGAGCCAGGTCATCGGCCTTGCCATCCTGGCGCTCAGCCTCGCGCTGGTCTGGGGATTCGGCGGCATCCTGTGCTTCGGGCAGACCGCCTTTTTCGGGCTCGGCGCCTACGCCTACGCGGTGACCGCAACCAATATCGGCGGTTCGACCGGGGCTATCCTGATGGCCATCCTCGTCGCCGCGGCCTTTGCGGCGATCCTGGGATACTTCATATTCTACGGACGGGTGTCTGACGTCTATCTCGCCATCATCACCCTGACGGTGGCCCTGATCCTGTATTCGTTGACGCGGCGAACATCCGGGCCGGAATACAAGATCGGCAACGCGCTGCTCGGCGGCTTCAACGGAACCGCGGCACCGCCTCTCAACCTGCCGGGAGACGCCGGGACCGTCCTGTTCCCCGAAGACACGTTCTACGTGGCGATGATCGCCCTGATTCTCGCCTATGTCTTCTGCTGCTGGCTGGTACGCACCCATTTCGGCCGGGTCTGCATCGCCATTCGCGAAAACGAGACCCGGGCCGAACTGCTGGCCTACGACATCCGCCTGTACAAGCTCGGCATCTTCATCATCGGTGCGGCACTTGCCGGGCTGGGCGGCGTGTTCTTCTGCGTCGGTGTCAGCCGGGTGACGCCGGATGTCTTCAGCCTGTCGCAGGCGGCGGTCGCCATCATCTGGGTGATCGTGGGGGGCCGCGGCACACTGATCGGACCCATTCTCGCGACCTTCGCGCTCCACTATCTCACGGCATCGCTGGGATCGCAGGCACTCCTGAACGCGAACCTGGTACTCGGCACCGTGCTGATCGTCTTCGTCCTGCTGGTACCGAAAGGCGTGGTGCCGTCGATCATTGATCTCGCCGATATCCGCCGCCAGCGCCGGGTGGCACGGTCGCGAGAGCGACGGCTGCGGCTGCGCCGGACACGCAACGGAAACGAAACCGCCGGGGTGGGGAAATGAACCGGGCCGAGATCGTCCTGGAAACCCGCAACCTGTCGATGCATTTCGGCGGTGTCAGGGCGGTTGACCGGGTCGACTTCAGCCTGTCGGAAAACGAACTGCGCTGCCTGATCGGCCCCAACGGCGCCGGCAAGTCGACATTCTTCAAGTGCCTGACCGGGCAGTTGCGGCCGACCGCCGGCGATGTCCTGATCCGCGACGTCGATGTCACCGGCCGGGAACCGCACGAAATCGGGGCGCTGGGTGTCGGCATCAAGACCCAGGTGCCCAACGTGTTCGAGGGCCTGACCACCGAGGAGAACATCTGGATATCGGCGCGCCGCTGGCACCGCTCGTCGCGCGCCCGGACCCTGACCACCGAAACCATCGAACGGCTCCAGCTGGGTGACGTTCGCTCCGAACCCGTCGGCCGGCTGGCGCACGGACAGCGGCAATGGGTCGAACTCGGCATGGTGGTGGCTGCAGAGCCGTGGCTCGTGCTGCTTGACGAACCGGCGGCCGGCATGACCCACGAAGAAACCGTTCGCACTGCCGAACTGATCAGGGAGATCAACCGGACCGCGACCCTGATCGTCGTCGAGCACGACATGCAGTTCATTCGCATGATCTCGCGCAGGGTCACGCTCTTTCACGAAGGCGGGATCCTGATGGAGGACACGATGGAGGCGATTTCGGCTGACGCCCGTGCCCGCCAGGTCTATCTGGGACACCGGGCGTGACCGCGCTGCTTGATGTCAAGGCGCTGCGCTCCGGTTACGGCCGGGTACCGGTGCTGCATGGAATTGACCTGAGCGTCGAGAGCGGCGAAATCGTCGGCGTGCTCGGCCACAACGGCATGGGCAAGACCACGCTGCTTCGCACGCTGATGGGGTTGCTGCCGACCCAGGGTGGCACGATCGTCTATTCCGGTGTCGATCTGACCCGCGAACGGCCGGGCGAACGCGCGCGTCTCGGGCTCGGCTACGTTCCGCAGGGACGCGGCATCTTCCCGAACCTCAGTGTCTACGACAACATCCGGATGGGCATCGCGGCGCACGAACTTGACGAAGAGGACGCGGTGCGCCGGATCCTGCTGGAGTTTCCGCGCCTGGAGCCGCTGCTCGACCGGGAAGGCGGCGCCCTTTCCGGCGGTGAGCAGCAATTGCTCGCCATCGCCCGGTGCCTGGTGTCGGAGCCGGAACTGGTCCTGCTCGACGAGCCGACCGAGGGCATCCAGCCGTCCATCGTTGACGAGATCATCGACCTTCTTCGCGACCTCAACCGCCGTCGCGGTGTCGCGATCGTGCTGGTCGAGCAGTCGCTTGACTTCATCACCGAGCTCTCGAACCGGGTCATGCTGCTGCAGAAGGGTGCGATCACCGGTGTGATTGCCGGTTCCGATGCCGTCAATCCGGCGTTGATCGAGGAGTTTACCGGGTTTGGCGGCGGCGGCGACCACGCCCTGCCGCGTCATGTGGTGCCGGCCCTGGCTGTCGAACCGTCGGCAACGCCGCCGGCTGTGGCGGCCAGCCCCCAGGTATCGATGCACCCCGTTCTCAGTGAGAGGATCGCCTTCATGACTGTCCAGAGACCGACCCACGCCCAGCTCAGGGACATTGTCGAGGAACTCGGGATGCACATGACCGATGCTCGCATCCAGGAATTTCTCGACGTCATGCAGGGTACACTCGACGCCTACGACGTTGTCGACTCGATGCCGGACAACCTGCCGCCGGTCCTGTATCCGCGCACGGCCGGGATCCGCCCTGCACCCGAGGAGAACCCGTACAATGCATGGTACGTGAAGACCGAGGTTCGGGGAGCGCCCCGGGGGCCGTTGCTGGGACGAACCGTGGCGCTGAAGGACAACGTGTGTCTTGCCGGCGTACCGATGATGAATGGCGCCTCGACGCTGAAGGGCTATACGCCCGATGTCGATGCGACCATCGTCACCCGCCTGCTTGATGCCGGCGCAACCATCGTCGGCAAGGCCCACTGCGAGTATTTCTGCCTGTCGGGCGGATCCCACACCAGCGCGGCCGGACCGGTCCAGAACCCCCACAAGACCGGGTATTCCGCCGGAGGATCGTCGTCCGGTTCCGGCGCCCTGGTCAGCAGCGGCCTTGTCGACATGGCCATCGGCGGCGATCAGGGTGGTTCAATCCGGATGCCGGCGTCGTTCTGCGGGTGCTACGGGCTGAAACCCACGCACGGACTTGTGCCCTACACCGGGGTCATGCCGATCGAGACCACCATCGACCATACCGGTCCGATGACGGCGAACGTCATTGACAATGCCGTGATGCTCGAGGTGCTGGCCGGTCCTGACGGGCTCGATCCTCGCCAGTACAACGTGGAGACCGATCGCTACAGCCTGGCTGTCACCCGGGGAGCGTCGGGGCTGAAGATCGGCATGGTGAAGGAAGGGTTCGGCCGGGCAGAATCACAGCCCGATGTCGACACCAAGGTGCGTGCCGCCGCCGACACGCTGGCCCGGCTGGGTGCGACCGTCGACGAAGTCTCCATTCCCTGGCACCTGAAGGGGCCCGCCATCTGGACCCCGATCGCCGTGGAAGGCCTGACCAACCAGATGATGCATGGCAACGGCATGGGGACCGGCTGGAAGGGGATGTACACGACTTCCCTGCTCGACTTTCATTCCAACTGGCGCCAGCGGGCCGACGAACTGAGCGAGACGCTGAAGATCTGCATGTTCATCGGCCAGTACTATCTCAAGCACCACCGCGGACACTACTACGCGAAGGCGCAGAACCTGTCGCGGCAGTTGCGCGAAGAGTATGACAAGGTGTTTGCCAGCTACGACCTGCTGCTGATGCCGACAACGCCGATGAAGGCGACGCCGATTCCGGATTCCTCCCAGGACCTCGCCCTGTGGTGCCAGCGGGCCTTCGAGATGCTCAACAACACCGCACCGTTCGACGTTACGGGTCATCCGGCCATGGCCATCCCCTGCGGCATGACGGACGGTCTGCCGGTGAGCATGATGCTGGTCGCCCGGCGCTTCGACGAGAGCACGATCTATCGCGCTGCCGGTGCCTTCGAGGCCGCTGGTGACTGGACGAAGATGTGAGCGCCCGCCACCGCGGGATCATGCCGGTCGATGGTCTGTCCCATGTCCGGGGACCCACTGACCGGCCGCTTCTCGAAGCCACGATACCCGGCTTCCTGGGAGAGGTCGTCCGCCGCCACGGGGACCGCCCGGCGGCGGTATTCTGCCAGACCGGCGACCGGTGGACCTACGATCAGCTGTACCGGCGTGCCGACCGGCTGGCGGCAGGACTGCTTTCGCTCGGCCTCTACAAGGGCGACCGTGTCGGGATCTGGGCGCCGAACCGGCCGGAATGGCTGATCGCGCAGTTCGCGACGGCGCGGGTCGGTCTCGTCCTGGTCAACGTCAACCCGGCCTACCGCACCTCGGAACTGGAATATGCCCTGAACGCGGTCAAGGCCAGGGCACTGCTGCTGTCACGACAGTTCAGGAGTTCGGCCTACTACGACATGCTGCGTGAACTGGCGCCGGAACTCGACCGATCCGCTCCCGGACGTCTCCGGTCGGAGCGCCTGCCGCATTTGCGAACCGTCATCCTGCTGGGACCGGACCCGGCACCCGGCGCCTGGTCTTTCGACCAGGTCATGCATCGCGGAGAAGGCGGGCCCCGGTCGCGGCTGGATGCAATTGCACGCGGCCTGTCTCCGAATGATGCCATCAACATCCAGTTCACCTCCGGCACCACGGGCGAACCGAAAGGGGCAACACTGACCCATCACAACATCGTCAACAACGCCATAAGCTGTGCCCGGGCCATGCGTTTCGGCCCGACCGACGCGTTGTGCATCCCGGTGCCGCTGTATCACTGTTTCGGCATGGTGCTGGGCAATCTCGCCGCGGCCGCCTACGGCGTGAAGATGGTGTTCCCGGGCGAGGGCTTCGATGCCGGACAAACGCTGGCCGCGCTGTCGGAAGAACGGTGCACGGCCGTGCACGGCGTTCCGACCATGTTCTCGGCGATGCTGGATCACCCGGAGTTTCGCCGGTTCGATCTCTCGGCCATGCGCACCGGCATCATGGCGGGTGCTCCCTGTCCGGAACCGCTGATGCGCCGTGTGGTGCGCGACATGGGCTGCCGCGAGATCACCATCGCCTACGGCATGACCGAGACAAGCCCGATTTCGTTCCAGAGCGAGGTCAACGACCCGATCGAACGGCGGGTCGGAACCGTTGGGCGCATCCAGCCGCACTGCGAGGCCCGGGTGGTCGATGACAGCGGACGAACCACACCGGTCGGAGTGCCTGGCGAGTTGCTCACCCGGGGATACCTGGTGATGAAGGGCTACTGGGACGATCCGGAGCGCACGGCGGAAGCGATCAGGGATGGCTGGATGCACACCGGCGACATGGCGACGATCGACGCGCAGGGGTATTGCCGGATCGTCGGGCGGGTCAAGGACATGCTGATCCGCGGTGGCGAGAACATCTATCCCGCCGAGGTCGAGGCTTTCCTGCTGACGCATCCGGAGATCAGCCAGGCCCAGGTATTCGGTCTGCCCGATGCGCGATACGGGGAAGAGGTGGCCGCGTGGATCATTCCGCGTACCCCGTCGCTCACGGCACAAGCCGTCCAGGAGTTCTGCCGCGAGAGCATCGCCCATTTCAAGGTGCCGAGGCATATCCGCTTCGTCCAGGAAATGCCCATGACGGTGACGGGCAAGGCACAGAAGTTCCGGATGCGTGAAGCGATGCTTGCCGAACGGGGCGAAAACTGAAACCGGAGCCACAGATGAAGACGATCACCGCGATTCTCCGCACCCGCCCGGGCACCGAGGCCACCATGCGCGACGCCCTGCTGAAGATCGCCGATCACGTCCGCGACAGCGAACCCGAAACCATCGGGTACCATATCAGCCAGGACGCATCCGACCCCTGCGTGTTTACCACCTACGAGCGGTTTGCCGACCAGGCGGCCATGGACCGTCACGGCACTTCACCGGCGCTGGCGGAGTTCTTCAAGACCGCCAACCCGATCCTGGATGGCGCGGTCATCATCCACACGGGCGACGAGATTTCGGCAAAATAGGGAACGTGCCCGCATGCCCGATGGCGCGGGACGGCCTGCCTGCGATCGGTTCGCGTCTCCCGGACCCGAAACACTTGTTCGTGCAGACGATCGAGGAGCCAGAGGACACCATGGCACTCGACCGCCTCCGCCATGGCCAGGGCGCGTTGCGAGCCGTCTGCGCAGAGCAGTGTCCATGACCTGGCCCCGGGCAGGGCGAGCACGAAGCTGTCAGGAAGGGAGAGGGCGCGCCGCGCGCGGCGGTACCCGAGAGCCAGGGTGACCGCCGCGTCGTCCAGTTCCTCAATGCGGAACCCATGTCGATCAGTTCCGGTCCACCGTGTTCCCTGAGTTCGCGCTCGTAGAGCAAGTCGGGGACGGCGAAGTCGAACGGCGGACGGAAGACGGGCTCGAGGAATGACCCCCGTTCGAGGTCGATCAGCACCGAAGTGTCGGAGACGAACACCGGCACGGAAATCAGGTGCCGGTGGAAGCGGCTTCCAAGTCGCGAGGCAAGCATCGGATCGTCCGCCATGCGCGGGGACCTGCTGGATCGGGCATGGATCCACATCCCTGTGCGGAGAACTCACCACGCAAGGTCCGGCCTGACTTGACCGCGAGTCCACCCGCACTTGACCGCTTGAATCCCGCGCACTTGACGGGCAGTCCTGCGTGATCTGACGCCGCCCGAAGCAGCGCGCGTCGACGCAACTGCCGCGCGCGTCCGGGGCTGTCACCAGGTCAGGCCGAGGTGATACCGATGAGACCGCCGACGACCCGTTCCGAGCCCCCGAGTGCGAGGGCGGCCGCCGCGATCAACCCCCTGTCGTGATAGTCGCGCGCCCTGGCGGCACCGCGGTCGAGCGCGCATGAGATCTCGGCTTCGTCAAGCGGTCCCACGGAGACGGTCACGGGGCGGTCTCCCAGGTCGCTGTCGGGCGACAGTTGGCTGGCCGGGGTCCGCCCGATCGCCGGATGACCCGGGAGATCAACCGCATTGGCAATCAGTGTCGTCGCCACATCAGCCTCCGCGGCGTTCCGGCCCAGCACCGTCACCCTCTCGGCAATGCCGAGAGAGTGGGAGCGTCCGCCGCGTCCCGAAGTGGCGATGCCGCGCACTGGATGATCGGAGCTGACACGGATCCTTGTACCGGAGCTCGTTCCGATCGACGCCTCGATCGACCGGCCCGGAGCGAGGAAGAACGCGACGTCGCCACCATTGTTGACCCACGCCCTGTCGATGCCGCCCTCACCCGTCATCACGCCGAGGATCTCGTCTGCAACCGCACCGGCAACGCACGCCATTGGGGTCACGAAGACGGGCAGGAACAGCTGCGCCGCCCGAACCATGCGGCGCGCGATCGGGCCGTGGACCACAAGCCCGTCCCGGACCGACTGGCGCAGCAGCGGAAGTTCCGAGACCAGTCCCGGCAACACGGTCACGAACCGCTCGGTCGCACGCCGGTACCCCTCGTTTCGGCCGGTCCCCTCTGCCTCGGCGATGATGTCGATGGGACCGTGGCCCAGCAACAGGCGCCCGTCCCGCACCCGGCAGCGCGGCTGTTCGGCGAATCCCTCAGCCGGCACCGTCGTCGCCGGGCGGGACTGCCCGGATGTCGGCCCCGTATTCGCCGCCCGTATTCACGATGTCATCAAGCGTGCGCACCGCCTCGTCGTGGCCGCCGAGCGCGCGGTATTCCGCGCGGGTGACCGTGAACTCGACCGGCGCGACGATGGCCGGGGTCGGAACCGATCCGAACGACCGGTCGGGCATTCGCGACACGTCGACCATGATGGTGATCCCGCCGCCGGGCCACACGTAGGCCGGCACGCCGCCGCAGGTCACGCGGGTCCGTCCCTCCTGAACCGAGCGGGTCAGGCGGATCGGGTTGCGGGTTGCACCCGACCGCAGGGAACCTCCCGCGCCTCCCATGAACATGACAGTGCACAGGGCCGGCTCGCAGTTCTCGCCGATCAGGGCCACGGAAGCGGCCAGTTCAGGCGGCATGTCGCGGCGCTGCGGCATCAGGTTCTCGTCGAGAACGTAGTAGCCGCTGTGCTCGCCGGTGGTCGAGACCATGAGCATGCTCAGTCCAGGCCGCGCGCCCTTGCGTGCATTCCACTCCTCCAGGATCACCAGTGGATCGTCAATGTCGGTACCGCCCCACCCGAGACCCGCTCCCGCGACCTGGAAGTAGCGTCCCGGGGTGGACCGGCGCCCGCGGATCCGAATTCCGGTATCGGGCCACCCCAGCACCTTGCCGGCCTGGTGTTCCGAGACCACTCCGGTAATGTGGTCGTCGACCACCACCACTTCGTCGACCAGGTCGACCCACTGCGAGGCAAACATGCCGATCGCCGCCGACCCGCACCCCACCCTCATCCTGGCCTCGACCTGGCCGTCGATGACCGGCGGTTCGCCGGCCTGGACCACCAGGTCGGAACCGCCTTCGATTGCGAGTTCGACCGCCTCCCCGTTGCACAGCCGCAACAGGGTCTCGCAGGTCACCCGGCCTTCCGCCTTGCTGCCGCCGGTCAGGTGGTCGACCCCGCCGAGCGACAGCATGCGCGAGCCGTATTCCCCCGTCATCACGTGACCGACGGACTCGCCACCGGAACGAACCGTGGCGGTCTCCGGTCCGATGTGACGGTCGGTGTCGATCTTCACCTTCGCCCCGCAGTACGAGAAGATCGCTTCCGTGACCACGGTCACGAAATCGACCCCGTCCATGCGGCGTTCCACCACGAAGGGCGCCGGCTTGTAGTCGGGATAGGTGGTGCCCGAGCCGACCGCGGTGACGAACAGCCCGGCGGTATCCGAGTCCTCGACATGCATCGCGAGGAAGGGGGTGATCTCGTCGCCGGCGGCAATCCTGCGATCGAGAATGGTGAGCGGATCGCACCGGACGATCCGTCCGTCCTGGTTGGCGTAGCGGTCACAGGCACCGGTCTGGCCTTCGGCGACGTAGCACATGACCGGACAGGCATCGCAGCGGATCTTCTCCGGCCTGCGCCGTTGCTCGCGCTTCACGCTCATCGCCGGCACCCCCGTTGCCGCATGGCGGCGTACAGGCGGTGGGGCAGGACCGGAACAGCCTCGGGACTGACCCCGGTCGCGTGCCGGATGGCGTTCAGGATGGCCGGCGCGGTCGGGATCAGGGCATGTTCGCCCAGTCCGCGGGCCCCGAGCGGCCCTTCCGGATCCGGACGTTCGACCAGGATGCACTCGATATCCGGCATGTCACCGATTGTCGGGATCAGATAGTCGTGCAGGTTCTCGGTCCTTCCCGCAACGTACTCCTCCATCAGCGCCAGTCCGAGACCCTGGGCAATGCCTCCCTCGATCTGGCCCTCGGCCAGCAACGGATTGACTGCCCGGCCAAGATCATGGGCCGCGGTGACGTGCCTGACCCGGACGGTTGCCAGTTCGCAGTCCACCTCCACTTCCGCCAGCTGCGCCCCGTATCCGTACACCGAGTAGGGACGGCCCTGCCCGTCGGCGTCGAGGGGTTCGGTATGCGGGTCGTAGGTCTCATCCACCCGCAGGACATAGCCGAGTTCATCCGGTTCCATGATGCCCGGATCCAGCCAGCGTTCCTCGGCTCCCTCGCTCACCCTGATCCGGCCGGCCACGAGACTGATTGCAGCCCCCTCCCCCATGTTGGTCAGCAACAGGATCCGGCCGCGAAGACTGCGGCCGGCCCGCAGGGCCGCGGTACCGGTGATGACGGTCTGGCGCGAGGCCGAGGTCTTGCCGCAGTCGGGCGTGAGCGCCGTGTCCGGTCCGACTCGCTCGAAATCGCTGACCGCGACCCCGAGCCCGTCAGCGCAGAACTGGGTGATCACCGTGTTCGACCCCTGCCCGATGTCGGCAGCACCCTGGTGCAGGCGCAGTCGGCCATCCGGTGTGACGCCGAGACGAATGGTAGAGGGATTGGCGAGCGACGTGTTGCCGCATCCGTACCAGCACGATGCGACACCGACACCGCGCCGGACGGCCCCGGCCGACCGGTTGAAGGCCTCGACCCCGGCCATCACCTGCTCCCACCGTGGCTGCAGCGCCGCGAGACAGTCATCGAGCCCGACCACATCGAGGACCTGGCCGCAGACTGACCGGTCGCCGTCCCTCAGCGCATTCAGCCGCCTGAAGGCCAGCCGGTCAATCCCGCAGGCCTCGGCCAGCCGGTCGTAGGCGGTCTCCTGAAGCATCGCCGCCTGCGGGACCCCGAAGCCGCGAAAGGCGCCTCCGATCGGCCCGTTGGTGTGGATTGCCGAACTGGTGGCCCGATAGGCTGGGGTCCGGTAGGGACCCGAGGCGTGAATCGGCACCCGGGTGGCAACCGTCGGTCCCCAGCTTGCGTAGGGCCCGGTATCGAAATCTCCGTGGAACACCATGCCGGTCACCCGACCGGTCTCGTCGGCACCGACCCGGATCGACAGGGTCGAGGCATGCCGCTTGGTGGTCGCGTTCATGGATTCCTGGCGGGTGTAGACCATGCGGCAGGCCGCTCCGGTCACCAGGGTCGCAAGTCCAACCAGGGGCTGGATCGAAAGGTCGAGCTTGCCACCGAACCCGCCACCGGTCGCGGTCGGGATCAGGCGGACACGGTCCGGGGGCAGCCCGAGCACGTCGCTCACACTGTCGCGATTCATTACCGGGGACTGGGTGCAGCACCGGACAACCAGCACGTCGCCTTCAAGCCAGGCGCAGCCGGCTTCGGGTTCGATCGCGGCGTGTTCGACGAAGGCGGTCGCGATCGACGCCTCGACCACGTGCGCTGATTCCGCGACCGCGGCCTCGGCGTTGCCACGCACCACCCGGCCACGCACCAGGACGTTGCCGGGCCGGGATGCGTGCACCTGCACCGCCCCGGGTGCCGCCGCGGACACCGGGTCGGGCAAGACGTTGTCACCGAACCAGCGGACCGGAAATTCGTCGAGGTCCAGCACCTCGACCACGCGGGCAATGCCCACGACGAGCGCCACCGCTTCGCCCCTGAAGCGAACCCGGCCTTCGGCCAGCGACGGCTGGTCGGCGTGCTCAGGTATCACCCCGAACCGGTTGACCCCAGGGATGTCAGCGGCGGTGAGTACCGCGGCAAGGCCCGGGTGCCGGGCCTGCCAGCCGGCGAGGTCCCCGAATTCGAACCGCGCGGCGTGATGCGGCGAGCGAACCACGCGCACCAGCAGCATTCCGTCGTGGCCGACATCATCGCCGAAAGCCTCTGCTCCAAGGACCTTGGGCTCTCCATCCAACCGTGCGATCCGGGCACCGACCGCCGTGCCGGGACCCGGTGTTGGCGCAACCGGTGGAGCTCGAGACGCGTCCAGGGTGGCCTCGATGATGCTGGAATAGCCGGTGCACCGACAAAGCACGCCGGCCAGTCCCTCGCAGACACTGTTGCGCGACGGCGCCGGGTCAGCCTCGAGCAGGGCGGTCGCCGCCATCAGCATGCCTGGCGTACAGATCCCGCACTGGGCGGCCCCGTGGCGCAGGAAGGCGTGTTGCAGCGGCGTCGGACCGGCGCGCGACAGGTCCGCCACGGTGACCACATTGCGGCCGGTTACCTGGACTGCCGGCGTGAGACACGCACACACCGGATCGCCGTCGATCAGCACGGTGCAGGCCCCGCAGTCGCCGGCGTCACATCCGACCTTGACGTCACGGCGACCACAGTTTTCGCGCAGCACCGCGCTCAGCCGGCGACCCGGAGAGACGTCGGGGCACACGGGAGTGCCGTTCAGCCGAAACGCAATCCCGCTCACGCGTCCGGTCCGTCGAGCAGGGTCCTGACGGCGCGCCTGACCATGATCGCGGCGGCGGCGCATCGATAGCCGGCGTCGGCCCGGACGTCGGAGATCGGCGACAGCTCCCCGGCAATCGCCTGTTCGCTGATCTCCTCCGCCGTCCCGGGGCTTGCCGGTCGACCCAGGAGTTCATCCTCGACCGTCGGTAGCCTTACGGCAACTGCGCTGCACGACCCGACCGAAAGCGCGGCCCGGGTGATGATGCCGTCGCTCACCTCGAGGCGGGCCGCGACCATGGCGATGGATATCACCAGGTGGGTCCGGGCGCCGAGCTTCACGAACACCGATCGGCCGCGCGCCGCCGATTCCGGGATGACGATCCCCACCAGCAGCTCGTTCGGTTCCAGCGCGGTCCTGCGGGGACCCCGGATGAAGTCAGAGAGCGGCATCCGGCGTTCACGGGTCCGCGAACTCAGTTCGACCTCGGCATCGAGCAGAAGCAAGGGCGGCACCCCGTCGGCCGCCGGAGAAGCGTTGCACAGGTTGCCGCCGACGGTGCCCGAATTCTGGATCTGGACCGCACCCACCTCGCGCGCCGCCTGACGCAACGCGTCGAATGCCGGCGGCAGGCATTCGGCCGACCGGATCGCGGACCAGCTGGTGGTCGGTCCGATCCGCCAGGATCCGCGCGTACGGCGAATGCCGCGCAGGCCTTCGATCGCCGTGATGTCGAGAACTCGTCCACCCGGCAATGCCGGCCGGGTGGTGGACGCGAACAGGTCGGTGCAGCCCGCGGCGACCACCGTCCCGCAGGTTACCGCATCCAGCGCCACGTCCAGCCTGGACGGCCTGATATAGTCCGCCTGGATCAGCGTCGGATCCTCTTTGCCAGGGGATTGCCGAACCGGACCATGCTCCCGATCATCGCGAACTGTCAATCGCGTGACCAGGTCCGTGCGAGACACTGGTCGAAGACATGGTGGCAGGGTCCGGGGCCAGATAGGATCCGCGCGGCGGAAGGCTCCGTGCACGGGATGCGGGTTCGCTGCGGGATGGCATAATGACCGGTCAGATGCCTGAATGGATTGCGGTCGACTGGGGGACCACCCATCTCAGGGCCTGGATGCTGGGCCCCGCACGGGCGGAGCCCGCCGCGCTCTCGTCCGCCGACGGCATGGGACGGCTTGCACCCGACGAGTTCGAGCACGCCCTGCTTCGGCTGCTCGACCCCTACCTGGCGGCAGGCCGGGTGGTGCAGGTTGTCGCCTGCGGCATGGTCGGCGCGCGCCAGGGCTGGTTCGAGGCGCCCTACGCCGCCGTTCCCTGCCCGCCACCCGGGATCCGGGACGCGGTCCTGGTGCCGGCGCGCGATCCGAGGCTCGCCGTGCGTATCCTGCCGGGCATCAGCCAGGCGAACCCGCCGGACGTGATGCGCGGCGAGGAAACCCAGATCGCCGGCCTCCTCGCCGATACTCCGGGGTTCGACGGCGTGATCTGCCTGCCCGGGACCCACACCAAGTGGGTTCACCTGCGCAACGGCGCGATCGAGCGGTTCCGCACCTTCATGACGGGGGAGATCTACGACCTGTTGTCCCGGCACTCGGTGCTGAGACACGGCATGTTGCGGGACGCGTGGGACCGTAACGCCTACCTGGAGGCGATCGATGACGCCATGGAGCGGCCACGGCTGGTTTCTGCCGAGTTGTTCTCGCTTCGCGCCGCGACACTGCTCCATGACATGCCGCCAGCCGTGTTCCGGGCACGGTTGTCCGGGCTGCTGGTCGGGCTGGAGCTTGCGGGCGTCCTCGCCTTGCAGGCAATCGATCAGGTCACGCTGATCGGTTCCGAGGCGCTCTCGGGCCCCTATGCCGAGGCGCTGCGCTCGCGCGGTGTCCGTGCCGAGCGGCTGTCGGGTGACGCGATGACACTTGCCGGTCTGAAGGCCGCCTGGAGCGGACTGTCGGAGAAGGGAACATGAGCCGACCCATCATCGCGATCCTGCGCGGCGTGCATCCCGACCAGGTGACCGCAATCGGTCGGGCGCTCGTCGAGGTGGGCATCGACCGCATCGAGGTGCCGATGAACTCGCCGCAGCCGCTCGCCTCGATCGCCGCGCTCGCCCGCTGCCTGGACGGCAAGGCCGAGATTGGTGCCGGGACCGTGCTGACGGTCGAGCAGGTCGCAGCCGTGAAGGATGCAGGCGGGACCCTGGTCGTTTCCCCGGACTGCAATCCCGCGGTGATAGAGGCGACAAAGGCTGCGGGAATGACGTCCTGCCCGGGCGTCGCAACGGCGACGGAGTGCTTTACCGCGCTCAGGCACGGTGCCGACGGCCTGAAGTTCTTCCCCTCGTTCCTGATCGGTCCCGAAGGACTCGTCGCGATCCGCGCCGTGCTGCCGCCAGGAACCGAGACCTGGGCAGTCGGCGGCGTGGGCCCGACCAACTTTGCCGATTGGCTCGGGGCGGGCGTGACCGGTTTCGGGATCGGCTCGGCCTTGTATACGCCAGATCTCGGCGTCGCCGAGGTGCGACAGCGCGCGGTCGCCATCGTTGCCGCCTACGATGAGGCACACAACCGGTGAATTGTCAGCTCCCGCCGCTTGCGGCCTCGAGCCGGCATGATTTCCCGGCCGCCGCATCCGCGATCGATCCGTTCTTGTCCGGGAGACCCCGAACCATGACCAGCCGCGAATTCGAACACCGCTTCGCCGATCTCGGTGATGTGACGATTCACTACGTCACCCTCGGGGAGCTGTCGTCGTCCACACCGCCCATCGTGCTCCTGCACGGCTGGCCGCAGACCTGGTACGAGTGGCGCGACGTGATGCAGCGGCTTGCCGAGCACTACCCGGTCATTGCGCCGGACCTGCGCGGCCTCGGTGACTCGTCGCGTCCGGCCGAGGGCTACGACAAGCGTACCGTGGCAGGCGACATCCACCGACTGCTCTCGGGTCATCTCGGACTTCGGACCTGGCACTGCGTGGGTCATGACTGGGGCGGTCCGGTCACCTTCGCTCTCGGTGCGTGGTACCCGGAAGCCATGCTGACCATGACGATCATCGATGTCGTGATCCCCGGCGACGGAGGGAGTTTCTCGCAGGGAGGACGGCGGTGGCACCACGCCTTCCACATGACGCCCGACCTGCCAGAAGCACTGGTGACCGGTCGCGAACGGGAGTACCTCGGCTGGTTCTACCGCGAGTTCTCGTGGCGACGGGACGCCATTGACGATGCGGCGGTCACCGAATACCTGCGCACCTACAGCGATCCGGCCGCCCTGCGCGCCGGCTTCGCGTACTACCGCGCCCTGCCGCGCGATGCCGTCGACAACGCGACCCTCCTCGCAACCGGTTTCCGGCTGCCGATGCCGGTGCTCGCGCTCGGCGGCGAGAAGGACGAGGCCAGGGGACGCGGCAGCGAACCCGAACAGTCGATGCGGCGCGTCGCACGCGACGTGACCGGTTTCACGGTTCCCGACAGCGGCCACTTCGTCCCGGAGGAGCAACCCGAAGCGGTGGCGTGCCACATTCTCGACCACGTCGCGCGCGCCGGATAGACGCGTTCACGACGACGAACCGGCCGGACTTCGCAAAAAATGGCCCGGCTGATCCGTTACGCCGGTTGACGTCACCGACACGGGGTCAGGACTTCTCCCCGTCCTTCACCCCGGCTTCGGGGAACAGCCACAGGGCGAGAACCATGAATGCCGTCAATCCAAGGATGACCCAGAACACCAGCGTCTCGCCGTAGCTTCGTTCCAGCCAGGCGCACCCGGCGCCAATGGCGATCACGGCAATGCTGAGGGCGAGCTTCACACCGGTCGGCATCAATCTGTCCTCCGGGACGGGTCAGGAATATCCGTCCTGTCGACGTCTCATGTTGTACCCCGCCCCGGCCCGCAACGCCAAGACCGGCCGTCGCACAGCGGGGCGCAACACCGCCGCGCCATGGTCAGCGCGTACCTGCCCGGTTTCGCTCCCGGGCCGTCGCGGGTGTGTCCACCCGCATCGCCCCGAGGTCGATCACGACACCGAACATCGTGCGCGCCTCGTCGAAGGTGTAACGGCCCAGGCGGACATCCTCGAGGACAAGTTCGGGATCGCGATCGAGCGGGTTGCCGAAACCACCGCCGCCGGGTGTGCGAACCCGAACGCGGTCGCCAGCCACCAGTGGAATGTCCTGCGCCTTGGAAAGGTGCTCCGGCGTCCATTGCCTGCCGTCGCTGGTGATGGTGACCCTGTTGGGTGCGCCGTCGCCTCCTCCCCGCGCGCCCTGGGGACCAAACCGTCCATGGTCCATCACGAAGCTCGCGGTCGCTTCGCCACGGCGCAGTTCGACCTCGTAGTCGAGGCCGAAACCGCCGCGGTGAAGGCCCGGCCCGCCCGAGCCTTCATGCAGGGCGTACTGCCGGTAGAGGACCGGAAAGTTCTGTTCCATGATCTCGACCGGCGGTGCCTTGGATATGCCGATGGTCGAGCAGCCGTTGCTCAGGCCATCGGTCTCGCTGTTGCCGCCGTAGCCGCCGCCGGACAGCTGGTACATGACATAGCCGCGATCCGCCGCAGGGTCGTGACCACCGAGCGCAAAGTTGCCGCTGGTGCCCGCCGGAGCCGCCGTCACCCGGTGAGGCAGCGCATCGACCAGGGCTGCGAATACCGCTTCGGCGATGCGTTGCGAGACCTCGGCCGCGCACCCCGAGACCGGTCGCGGATAGCTCGCATCCAGGAACGTCCCGACAGGTCGGATCACGTGCAGTGGCTCGAACGCACCCGCACTGAGCGGTGCTTCGGGAAAGATGTGCCGCATGGCCAGGTAGACCGAGCTCAGGGTGGTTGCGAGCACGGAGTTCATCGGCCCCGCGCAGGGCGGGCTCGATCCCGAGAAATCGAAGTGGAGTTCGTCGGTGCTGCGCGTGACCGAGAGCCGGATGGCGAGCGGCCGGTTTTCCACACCGTCGCTGTCGACCCAGGCAACCGAAGACCAGGTGCCTTCGGGGATTTCACGTATGCAGGCCCGCATCTGGTCGGCGGCGCGGTGCCGGAGTTCGGCGATTGCCGCACTGACCGTGTCGTCACCGTATCGATCCAGCAGCAGGTTCAGGCGTTCCTCTCCCACGGTCAGCGCCGCCGTCTGGGCCTTGATGTCGCCGATCCGCTGATCCGGGACCCGGATGTTCGAGGTGATGATGGAGAGGATCTCCCGGTCCAGTTCCCCTTCCTTGAACAGCTTGACGGGCGGAAGCCGCAAGCCCTCCTGCTCGACCTCGGTCGCCGAGGCTGAAAAACCGCCTGGCACCGCTCCGCCGATGTCCGGCCAGTGACCGGTGTTGGACAACCAGCACCACAGGCGGCCCGAGCGGTAGAACGGACGGGCAAACCGCACGTCCATCAGGTGGGTGCCGCCGAGATAGGGGTCGTTGACGATGTAGACGTCGCCCGGCCTCGGGCCGGCAACCGAGCCGTCGCGGATCATGTCGATCAGCACCCGGGTCGAGTACTGCATGGTACCGACAAACACCGGCAATCCGCCGGCACCCTGCGCGATCAGGGCGCCGTCCCCGGCGGCATAGAGCCCGTCGGAGCGATCGTTCGCCTCGGCGATCACCGGCGAGAACGCCGCCCGCGAGAAACACAGGTCCATCTCGTCACAGACCTGCTGCAGGCCGGCCTGGATGACACTGAGATCGACCGGGTCGAGCCTCATGGTCCCGCCTCCCCGATCCTGATGCGGATATTGCCGTTGGCCTCGCCGCGCGCCAAATCCCCCGGTTCGATCAGGGTGGTAGCGTCCAGCTGCTCGATCACGGCCGGGCCCTTGATCGAGAACGCTGCCGGAAGCAGGTCGCGGCGGTAGACCGGCGTCGTGATCCAGCGCGGCCCGGATGCGTCGAAGAATACCGGCCTGGAACCGGTCAGGGCGTCCTCGAGCCTGGCGGCCCGCGCTTCGGGGTCGATGAGACGAGAAAGGTCCGGCTCGCTTCGCACTCCGATCACCGACGTCGCCACTGCAACCAGCCGGGCCCCGATTTCAGGAAGTTCGATGCGGAACCGCTCCCAGTAGACCTCCTCGAACCGCCGCCGCAACAGGGCACGATCCGGTGTGGGAGTGTCGAGCGGAACCCTCAGCAGGTGCGACTGGCCGATGAACTGCATCTCGACGCCGAACACCCGGTCCCGACGGGAAATGGCGACCCGGCTGCGGTCGAGCAGCGCGTCGCCCCGTCGAACCTGGTCGGCAAACACTGCATGCAGTTCCGCCTCGTCAACCTGGTCAAGCGGACGGTTCAGGGTGTTGACGAAATCATGCCGAAGATCGGCCATGACGCAGCCCAGCGCATTGGTCATGCCGGGCAGTGCCGGAACCATCACCTCCGGCACGGCCAGTTCCCGTGCCAGCGAACAGGCATGCAGGGGTCCGGCACCACCGAAGGCGAACAGGACGAAGTCCCGGGGGTCCGCGCCGAGCGAAACGGATACCATCCGGATGGCACCGGCCATCCTGGTGTTGGCGAGCCGGATCACCGCGGCCGCCGCCGCGGCGGGGTCCAGTCCTCCGAGCGGCCGACCGATCTCGTCCTCGAACACCTTCGCCACCAACCCGGGCACAGAGCCGTCACTCACCGATGTCAGCCGTTCCGCGTCAAGCCGCCCCAGCAGCAGGTTGGCATCCGCGATCGTCGGGCGGGTACCGCCGCGCCCGTAGCAGACCGGTCCCGGCACGGCACCCGCACTTTCCGGGCCGACTTCCAGCAGTCCGGCCGCGTTCACCCGGGCGATCGACCCGCCTCCTGCACCCACGGTGCGCACGTCGACCATCGGCACATGGATGGGCAGGCCGTATTCCACTTCGGTCTCGCTCGAGAACGCGGGTTCGGCGTCACGGATGAGAGCGACATCCGTCGAGGTCCCCCCCATGTCGTAGCTGATGAGGTGCCGGACTCCGGCCCGCGCCCCGGTCCGCGCCGCGGCGATCACGCCCGATGCCGGTCCCGACATGACGGTTTTCGCGGCCTCGCGCGGCACCAGCTCGAGCGGAACCATGCCGCCGTTGCCGTTCATCACCAGGAATTCTCCCGAATAGCCACGCTGACCGAGTTCGCGGGTCAGGCGGGTGATGTAGCGTTGCAGCAGGGGCTGGACCGATGCGTTCACCGCGGCGGTCACACCGCGCTCGAATTCGCGGCTTTCCGACAGAAGCGCGTGCCCCATGGTGACGTGGTCACCGGGCCAGGTCTCGCGAAGGATCTCGGCCGCCCGCTGTTCGTGCACCGGATTGGCATAGGAGTGGATGAAGTGCACCACCACCGCCTCGCACCCGGCCGCATGCAGCCGGTCCGCGGCGGCCCGCACGCTGTCGTCGTCGAGCGGGACCACTACCTCGCCCGCCGCGTCGATCCGTTCGGTCACCTCGAGACGCAGGTCGCGGGGGATGATCGGGACGAACCGGCCCTTCATGCCGTAGGGAGCGGGTCGTGTCCGCCGGCCAAGCTCGAGCACGTCGCGAAAGCCCCGGGTGGTCACGAGGCCGGTACGGCTGAAGGTCCGTTCGAGCACCGCGTTGGTCGTGGTGGTGGTCCCGTGGACGATCAGCGAGATCTCTTCAAGCGCCGACCCACCGGCTTCCAGTGCCGCCAGCACACCGTAGGCCTGATTGTCGGGAGTACTCGGTACCTTGGCGATGCGGACTTCCCCGGTCGCGTCATCCAGGCTGACCAGGTCCGTGAAGGTGCCGCCTACGTCGACTCCGACGCGGTAGACGGGTTCCGTGTCAGTCATTTTCATGATCTACCACTGCCTTACGATGTGTACCGTCTCACCTGTGCATGACGCATCCAGCTCGTCCGCAATCGTACCGCAAGCGGATTTTCCTCAAACTCCGGGTCCAGCGCACCATGGGCGCGTCCTGCCCCTTGCAGCCTCCTGCACGTCTCGCCTGAAGGCATCCTGCACATGCCGCCTCAGCCCTGCGCGCATCGTTGAAGTGGGTAGTGCACGGTACGAGGTTGCGGGCCACGGTATCAAGCGGTCGGCTCTGGCCGAGCACAAGTCTTCCGCTGTGGGCCGAATTTTGCGAGGACACGTGTGCCAGTCGTGGCACGCCGTAAGCGCAGCGGGAACATGCTCGCTACATGCCGAACGCAGTCCTGTCACGCGCTCTGGCGCATATTGAAGTCGCCGCAGCCAAGCTATTCGATTACCAATTCAGGAAGGGCGCGCACGGTCTTTGTGGTCTCGAGGCTGACGGTGATGACCCGAAGGAACAGGTCGAGCGGGTAGCGCGGATCGCCCACCGTCTCGATCGCGTAGCGATTGGCGTCGCGGACCAGTCCACCTGGCTTTCGCGAAGAGCGCGAAGGCCGATGACCGCCGTCGGGACCATCTGGCCGTGCAGCATCGTCTCGGCGTTCGCACTCCACGGCATGTCGGTGGTCTCGACGATCAGGCGTTCGGCGAATGCCGGCTTCGCCGAGGCGGAGATGAAGGTGTCGATATCCTCCTTGCGGATACGCCGGTTGGCGTCGAAGAACTTGCACTGGATCGCGGCAAACCCACCGTCGTGCAACATTCCCACGAGATCGATCCCGGTGTCGGTCCGGTCAAGTTCCCGGCGCCGCGCCCAGTCGGACCAGAGTTCGACCTGGGCAAAGCGCTTCGACTGCACCGGATCGGCAACCAGCCACGCGGCGACCAGCTTCTCGAACGCGGTGCCCTTGTCGCGTTCGCTGATGGCGGTGGCCCGATAGGACTCCAGAAGGCGATCGAGTGGAGTCATCGCGGGTAGCCGAACTCTTGAAGGTGCAAGGGATGTTGGACTTTCCGGATCGGGGGCCGCCCGCCCGCCGATTGTGGCCCGGGGGCGTGGGGCGTGGCGCACCGGATCGAGCGAGGATGCGACATTTCAGGTACGGGCCTGGGCCCAGGGATCGACGGTCGCGACCCCGGTGTTGCGGAAATCGCCGGTGTTTCGGGTGACGACGGCGAGTCCGCGCGTGGCCGCCACCGCGGCGAGGAAGGCGTCGGGCACGTGATCGTCGGGCGCCTCGCCGCGCCTGCGCTTTGCTTCCATGATCCGAGCGCACGCCCTCGCATCTGCGAGAGTCCACTCGACGATGCGATCCTCGAACAACTGGTCGAGAAGATCGCCGAACCGTTCAGCGAGTCCACGCCGGCGCCGGCCGGGGGCCAGACGTCCGATGCCATCAAGCACTTCCCAGACGGTGATGGACGCGAGACCGAGGCCGTCATCAGCGACCGAGTCGAGAAAGGCGGCGACCCGCGGTTCTGGCCGCGGCCGACATCATCTCGGAGACGACGTTAGTATCTATGAGCCAGGAAAGCGGAGCGGTCACGCCTGTTCCTCACCGGAGAACGACAGCGGCTTGTAGCCGCAACGGACCGGAGGAGGAAGCTCGACGCCATGCTCCTCCCCGAAATGCCGCGCGAATGCCACGGACGGTTTCGGTCGCCGCTCGGTCTTCGTACGCTACTCGTGGATCAGGCGGCGGACGAACTCCTCCATCGACACGCCGGTCTGCCGAGCTTCGCGCCGGAGCCAGGACTTGTCTCCGGGATCGATTTCGCGGACGGTGATGCTGGTACCCATGTCGGCGTCTCCTGTTCGCTTGGGCACCCTCCTGCAGGCCAACCAACAATCAAATTATGCTATCGGGATTCGCGGGTCAAAGCTCATGGGTTTCGCAGTCGGCGATCCCACGGTGGACACCATGGCCGAGCGCATTTCTCGCAAGAGGTTGCTGCGGGCCGGCAACGTGGCGCCGCTATCACCGCCGGGCGACGATGCATGCAGGGCGCGTCGGCGGGGATCGCCACCACATCAAGTCGCTGAGGCCTTTCGCCGGGGTCTCGCGCATACGCTCGGTCAATGCGCCGACATCAGGCTTGATCTGAAGGTGCTTTCAATCCTTGCTATGTCACGCGGTGCGACCTCCGCAGCGTTGGCGTAGCTGCCCCAGTTCTGAACGGAAGCGCTTACCTGATCCAGTATTGCCTGCGCTCTGCGCTTCTTCACGCCGGACGAGTCGGCGTAGCGAAGGATATCGTCGCGCTCAAAGCCGTTCCGGCGTCCAGCCATGCTCATCTGGTGGTCGCGGGTCCACATACCGCCCGGATTGTAGGCGTAGGCGACGTCATAGGCCGGGGACAGGGACCACTTTCCGGACCGGTCCATCAGGAACGAGATGTTCTTGACGTGGTCATCCTGGTTGCGCGTGATGACATTGAAGACCGCCCGACGAAATTGCTCCTCGACCGCGATCATCCCGAGACCTAGCTGCCGGATCGTCATGATGGCCTGTTCGTAGGAATAGGCTGACGGGTCGTTGAAGTCGAAGTGCTGCATCGCTCCGAGCGACTGCACATGGAGCTTGCGTCCGGTATCGTCGCGGTCGAACCGTTTCGTCATGAAGTGGCTGCGTCCGCCCTCATGGTGGAGGCGGCACTCGGACATCGTGATGCCAGCTGCGCGCGCCATAAGTGCGTAGGCGTATTCGATCTTGCCGTATCCTGCGGGGTCCGACAGCTCTGAGTCGCTGTTGTTCGATACGCCGTCGAACTTCAGGAGCCAGTGCTCGAACCCTTCATCGGCATCAAGTTGTCCGGATCGGAATTCGCCTGTCTTCGGGTTCCAGGCGAGAACGGCTTTCGCCCGCGCGCCGCCTGCCGACGTGCCAACGCTCAGAATGTCCTCGAGAGCCCCTGCGTCGTTCTTGCCGTCCAGTCGCCCCGCAAGGTCTGCGCGCTCGTCGAGCACCCGATTGGCAAGTTCGACGAGGCGGGCGACTTCCAGTCTCTTCGCTCTCGTCTGTTTGCGAAGCGCCGGCTCGAATTCCAGGGCGCCGATGCCGCGGCGGCCGATGTAGCAGAGCCGGTCGACCGGGTTGAAGGCCTCGCGGCTCTTGCCGGTTTCGGCCAGCCACGCGTCGATAAGCCGATTGCCGAACCTGTCCGGCAGCGCATCGGCCAGCATTCCCGGCAAACCCTTGAAAGTTTCCCTGTTAAGGGCCGGGAACTCATACGGCGTTTCTCTGACGGACATCGTCAGGGGTGCAACCTCGATGCCGGCGCCGACGAAAGCCGGATCGTATTGGAAGACCCCGAGGGAGCGGGTCTCGTCCCAGGACGCGGCCCCGATGCGTCGGCCCCAAAGAATGACATTGGCGTCAGTCATCGGGTTCGTCATCCCATGTCCATGTCGCGTCCTGGTCTTCTTGGGGCTGTGGTCGCGCCCGCTGGCGTTCGGAACCTGCTCGCGAGACGCGCTCGATGGGGCGGATTTGGCCTGTCGGTATCGCGCTGAGGACCGCGTCGCCCAGGTCCAGCGTCAGGGCGACGCGCAGGAAGGTGTCGAGGGTTGACGGCTCGCCTGCCTCGAGACGGCGCAGGGTGCGCACACTGATTCCAGCATCTTCCGCCAGCATGGACTGTGTCACGTTGCGGGACAGTCGCAGTCGTGCGAGACGGGAACCGATCTCGGTTTCGATTTGTCGGGATGTCTTCATGGTCCCTTCAAACGGCAGTTATTGGCCTCTTAAGTCAGCAAAAAGCCGATTGAAGGCCATATACTGCCGATAACAGTAAGCCATGTCAAGAGGGCAAATATGGCCTCTAATCGATCGAAATGGTCTCTAAACGGCGACATATGGCCCTTTGTATAAGACACCAGGGTGTTGAGTCCAAAGAAGAGTGTCAGGCTCAGACAGCACTGGGGTGCCCGACGTCGGACATGCCGACGCACCTGTCGCCGGTTCGGCTATTCCGCCAAGTCGCGATCGATGCTGTCTCCGATGCGGGCCGCGGACGCTTTGACCGTATCGCGGGCAAGGTGGGCGTAGCGGTGTAGAAGATCTTCCCGTTCCGGAGTACGTCTCGCAGCCGCGCATTGAAACTCTCGATGTAGCCGTTCTCCCCGGGGCGAACCCGGCTCGATGAAGGCGGTCCGGCTTCCCACAGCGGCGATTCACCGCTGTACGGCCCCGGCGACGAGCTCCGGGCGGGTGTCGGAACGGATCCAGACCCGCGATACCGCGCAGCATGAACAGGTCTGTCAGGACATCGGTACCATCTGTCGAGGAGAGCGTGCGCTGGACCCGGATAGCCAGGCTCTCCCGGGTAAACTCGTCTAGGAGGTTGAGCATGCGCAAGGCCCGCCCGTCATAGGTCCGGTGATGAACGAAGTGGTCGGACCAGACGTGGTCCGCCCGTTCGGCGCGCGGCCGGATGCAGGAGCCGTCGTTCAATCAAAGACGGCCCCGCTTCGGCTGTTTGGCCGGCACCTTCAGCCCCTCGCATCGCCACAGGCGTTCGCTTGTCGTTGACCTGACAGCCGGCGTCACGCAGCGGATCGAGCTGATAGGCGTCGATGCGGATACCGACCCGGAAGGGCGCCTGAAACAGATTGGGGTCGGTCGCCGTCACACAGTTCCACGGCAGCGTGCGGAGATACGCGGCAAACAGCGCCGGTTCGTCGAAGCCCTTGTCGGCCACGGCGGACCAACCGTCGTCCTCGAGAATGCGGGCGTCCAGTTCGTGCTCCCACAACACCGACGGCGGCTCGCCCTGCGCGTCGTCGTCGAGGCACGTCAGATCGACAAGCATCGCTTCACCAGGAGGCGGAGGCGGCGTCACGTTCTCGACGAGGTAACGGCGCTGGCGAACCAGAGCAATATTTCCGGGTTCAGGGGAGAACGACGCCATACCGTCACTTCGTTGGTCCCAATCTCGATCCGGGCGCAAATTTCCATCAGCCGGTCGAATGACGTGCGATCGTCGAACAGAACGCGATCGGCGAGAATGGCAAGTGCGGTGAAGGCGGAGATCAGTTGCAGGGCACCGGAGGCCGCAGCTTCACAATCGATCCGTGTGCCACGGACATCGTTTTCCGGGAAGAACCAAGCATTTTGGCCAGCACTCGGCAGAGCGAGCGCACGGTCGGCACGTGTCGTTGCCGTGATCCCGGGCTTCTCGAGGCTTGCGCGATCATGCCAATGCCTCGACAGACGCACGCCGGGTCGTGTGCAGCGATCGGCCCTTGCAAGAATCCGCTGCCGGTCCTCGGCCGTGAACTGGCGCCGCCTGGGTATTGTGACCGCCTCCGGATGCGGTGCTCGGTCCCGATACCCGATTCTGGCCCTTGAAGTCCTATCGCTCCACTCAATGCCCCCCGGGACCTGGCCGTCCGGATGCCTTCCCGCCATCTGAACCTTCCTTGCTCTCATCTTCGGCCACCTCCCCGCCCCTCAGTTGTTCCGCGAACAGCCGTGGTTTCAACGATGATGGCAGAAAGGGCAATTGATGCGACCCCGCCTACCCGTTGTCCGGGCCGGTCCTGCCTGCCCGGGTATGGGCGTAGATCCGGGTTGAATCCGAACCGGGTTCGTCCCGGTCGAGCCGGGCGTAGATGTCGGCCACCACGGCGCCGATGCGGTCCGCCGTGCCTGATCCGCGTACGTTCTCAAGGTAGAGCCGTACGTCCTTCGCCATCATTGCCGAGGCAAAGCCGCCGTCGTAGCCGCCGGGCACGATCCGGTTCGGAAACTTGTCCATGGTGGCTGTATTCCGGCCGCTCGAGACGTTGACGACATCGAGCGTGGCCTGGAGGTCGAGACCGTTCGCCGTCGCGAAGGTCATGGCCTCGCTGGTCGCGGCCATCGCGGTGGCCGAGAGAAAGTTGTTGAGCAGCTTGATCGTCTGTCCCTGGCCCGGCTCCGGTCCGACGTGAAACACGTTCGATCCGATTGTCTCGAGCAGCGGCCTGACCTCGTCCATGGTCGCAGCAGGACAGCTCGCCATGACCGCGAGCGTCGCGGCCTGCGCGCCGGCGATGCCGCCGGAGACCGGGGCGTCGACATAGGCGATGCCATGGCCGGCCAGCAGTTGCGCGGCCTCGCGCGCATGCCGGATGCCGATGGTCGAGGTATCGACGACGGTCTGCACGCGGCGCTCCGGCGCACCCAGCAGGTCAGCTGCCACCTCGAGCGTGTCCGGACCCGCCGGCACGCACAGGAACACCACCTGGGCAGCCTGCCCCACCGCAGCGTTGTCGGCCGCGATGCGGCTGCCTTCCGGTGCCCGTGCGGTCGAGTGCCGATCAGCCACCACGAGCTCGACGCCGCTCCCGGCCAGGTTCGCGGCCATCCGGCTTCCCATGTTGCCAAGACCGATCCAGCCGATCACTCCGGTCATCTCCTCCTCCACGCTGCTGGTACGGGAGGGCACTGTGGCCGGATCGGTGAGCGCCCGCAAGCGGCAGGGGCCGCCGGGGCGGCATCAGCGCCGCAGACGGGCCATGAACAGGAACGGGCAGATTGCGAACGCCGTCATGGTGAAGGCGTAGAACGCGTTCAGGTAGCCGATCATGGTTGCCTGGCGGCCGATTTCTCCGCTGAGCGCCGCAAGCGTGCCGACACCGTCGATCGACCAGAACGCGAACAGCGAGTCCTGGAACGGCAACGCACTGTTGAGCGGGGTCGCCGACTGCGAAAGCGTCGCGTAGTTCATCTGGCCCGTCCGGATCATGATGGCAATGGTGACCGAAATGAACACGCTGCTTCCGAAGTTGCGGACCAGGTGGAAGATCGACGATCCTTCCGCGGTCTCTTCATCGTTCAGCTGGCTGAAGGTCACGACGGTCAGCGGCACCCAGATCATCCCCACACCCAGTCCCTGCAGCCACGAGGTCCACAGCACGTCGAAGGTCGTCAGGTTGACGCTGAACTGCGCCATGTACCAACCGGAAATCCCCTGCAGCATGAAACCGGCGAACATGGTGTAGCGGGGATCGATGCGCGAGCCGCCCAGGAACATGAAGAAAAAGCCGAGCAGCGTGCCAGTTCCGCGAATGCCGAGAATGAGGCCGATGATCGAATCCGGATAGCCGCGAAGGGTCTGCAGAAGGGCCGGCAACAGGGTGATCGGCGTGAAGTTGAGCAGCCCGAAGACGAAGGCGATCATGAGCCCGAGCGCGTAGTTGCGCTTCATCAGCAGTCTCGGGTTGAGGAACGGTCGCTCGGCCGTCAGCGAGTGCGACACGAACACCCACAGTCCGAGGACCGCCACCCAGGCGCAGGCGGTGATCTGCCAGTTGTCGAACCAGTCGAGCCTCTCGCCACGGTCCAGCATGAACTGGAAGGCGGCGATCGCAAGCGACAGCGCAATGAAACCGGTCCAGTCGAGATAGGCCCCGGGTCGAGACCGGCGCCGCTTGATGAACAGCGCCACGCCGAGCAGCGACACCATGCCGCACGGCACCACCATGAAGAAGACCCAGCGCCAGCTGTAGGTCTCGCTCAGGTAGCCACCGATGGTCGGGGCGAGGATCGGTCCCATGACCACGCCCATGCCGAAGATGGCGTTGGCCTGGCCGATCTTCTCCTTCGGGTAGGAGTCGACCACGATCGCCTGGCTGAGGGGTACCAGCGGTGCCCCGAAGGCGCCCTGCATGAACCGGTAGACCACCAGCTGTTCGAGCGACGTCGCGGTTCCGCACAGGAACGACGCGATCGTGAATCCCGCCACTCCGAAAATCATGACGTTGCGCCGGCCGTATCGCGCCGTCAGCCATCCCGTCATCGGGGTCGCCACCGCGGTGGCAACGATGTTGAAGGTGACGATCAGCGCGATCTCGTCGGTGGTGGCCGACAGCGCTCCCTTGATCTGCGGCAGCGCCACGTTGGCGATGGTCACCGTCATGGCGTAGAGCATGGTCACCAGTGTAAGGGTGACCAGAATCACGGCGTTCTGGAACGTGGTGGTCCGCGGCAGGCCGGTGGAATCGTAGGTGGTCACCAGCGGGCTCCGTCTCGCGCTCCGGTCGGCCGTCCTGCTGCAGGACGCCGGTCCGGGTCTACATGCCGGAACATCGGCCTGCGGACAATGCCGGGCAGCACTGGCGTTCACCGCGGCACATGTCGATAATGCGCCGCCCGGCCCACGGGACCGGGATGGCCATCCAACACGGGAGTTGATGATGCGTGCAGCTGTCGTCACCGAACAGGGAGTCCGGGTGCAGGACGTGCCCCGCCCGGATCCGGGACCCGACCAGGTGCTGGTGCGTGTGAGAGCCTGCGGGCTGAACCGCGCCGATCTCACGGTCGCCGCCGGGGCGGCGCACGGGAGCGTCGGCGGGTCCGGAACCATTGTCGGCATGGAGTTCGCCGGCGATGTGGCCGCGGTGGGTCCGGGCGTACAGGACTTCCGCGAGGGCGACCGGGTGATGTGCTCGGGAGCCGCAGGATGGGCCGAGTACGCTCTTGCCGACCGCGGCCGAACCGCTCTCGTCCCGGGCGAGACCGTGAGCTACGCGCAGGCGGCAACGCTGCCGGTTGCGACCCAGACCATGCACAATGCCATCGTCACCAACGGCCGCCTCGCTGCCGGCGAGACCGTGCTCATCCAGGGCGCGAGTTCCGGTGTCGGGCTGATGGGCCTGCAGATCGCCCGGCTGAAGGGAGCGTCGCTGGTCATCGGTACCTCGACCAACCCGGAACGCCGGGAAGCGCTGGCGAGGTTCGGCGCCGACCTCGCCCTCGATCCCCGCGACCCCGACTGGGTCGCACGGGTGCTGGAGGCCACGGACGGTGCCGGGGTGAACCTGATCGTCGACCAGATCTCGGGCTTCGTTGCCAACGACAACATGCGTGCGGCCGCCGTCCTTGGACGCATCGTCAATGTCGGCCGTCTCGGCGGAGCGACCTGCACCTTCGATTGCGACCTGCATGCGCTGCGCCGCATCCACTACATCGGGGTAACCTTCCGCACCCGCTCGATCGAGGAGATCCGCGCCATCACCCGTGCCGTGCACGAGGACCTCGGAGAGGCGATCGCGGCGGGAACCCTGGCCCTGCCGATCGACAGCACCTACCCGCTGGAAGCCGTGACCGACGCCCTCGATCACATGCGCGAGAATCGCCATCTCGGCAAGATCGTGCTCACGCTCGACTGAGGGCACCACCCTGCCACCTGCAACCCGGGGACCGTGCCGTCATGACTTCACGCCTGTTCTCGCCGCTGACGCTGCGAGGCGTCACCCTGCCGAACCGGGTCGTCCTCTCGCCGCTGTGCATGTACTCGGCCGACCGGGGCACCGCGACCGACTGGCAGTTCGCCCATCTGAGCGCCTTTGCCCGCGGTGGTGTCGGGCTGGTATTCGCCGAGGCCACCGCCGTCGAGCCACGGGGCAGGATCACACCGCGGTGCCTCGGGATCTGGACCGACGGGCAGGCCGCGGCGCTGAAACCCGTGACCGGCTTCATCAGTTCGATGGGCGCGGTTCCCGGGCTCCAGATCGCCCATGCCGGACGCAAGGCGTCCGCGAGCCCGCCCTGGGCCGGGGGACGACCGCTGTCCATGGACGACACCAGCTGGGGTGACGATCCCTGGCGGATCGTCGGTCCGTCGGAGATTCCGCTGGCGGACGGCTGGCAGACGCCGCACCCGCTCGGTACCGGCGAGATCGCCGACATCGTCGACGCGTTCGCCGCAACTGCCGTCCGGGCCTGTCAGGCCGGGTTCAGGGTACTCGAAATTCACGGCGCCCACGGGTACCTGATCCACAGTTTCCTCTCCCCGCTCAGCAACCGGCGCAACGACCGCTACGGTGGCGACCTGGCCGGGCGCATGCGGTTCGCGCTTGAGGTCACGGAGGCCGTGCGCCAGGCCTGGCCGGAGGAATTGCCGCTGTTCTTCCGTCTGTCGGCCGTCGACAACAACGGCTGGACGATCGAGGACAGCGTGGTGCTTTCGCGTGAACTGAAGCAACGCGGTGTCGACATGGTCGACTGCTCCGCAGGCGGGATCACCGGTGCTCCGGCCTTTCGGGCCAGGGACGACGGAACTCCGGCCCGGTCGGGCGGCGAACGGCCGCTCGGCTTCCAGGTGCCCTACGCGGAACGGCTGCGGTGCGAGGCCGACATCATGACCATGGCGGTGGGACGGATCGTTGACGCGCGCCAGGCCGAGGAGATCATCGCCGGCGGGCGGGCCGACCTGGTCGCGATCGGCCGGGAGCTCATGTACAATCCGTTCTGGGCCCTGCACGCGGCGGAAGCCCTGGGATGCGGCGACGACCTGGGGGACTGGCCGGAACAGTATCGCTGGGCCATCGTGCGCCGTGCCGAGCTGAATGCCGGCGCCCGCGCCTGACCGGGGGAATGACCATGGGATTCTCAGTCTTTGCCGGCGCCGGACAGTGGCGCGCCGCAGCCGACGATTCACGTGCCAACGGCCTCTTCGGGCTTGACGCCTCGACCGGCAGCTGGACGCCGCTGCGCTCCGGTCTGCCCGACGGCGTCGAGGTGCGGGCCCTGGTGATCGACCCCAGGAACCACGATACCGTCTGGGCCGGAACCCAGCATGGCCCCTACCGGTCGGGCGATGGCGGCGAGACATGGGAGGCGCGACCCCTGCCCGACGGAACGGCGGCCGAACACCGTGTCGTCTGGTCGATCTGCCCCGATCCGTCGGATGCCGGCACCCTCTACGTCGGCACCCAGGCCAACACCGTGTTCCGCAGCCGCGATGCCGGACGGTCCTGGCAGCAGCTCGCGATCGACCTGCCGCCCGGGGTCGTCCACATGAGCTTCCCGATGCGGGTGGTCCGGATCGCGGTCGACCCGGGCAATTCCGACCACCTGCAGGTCGCGTTCGAGGTCGGTGGCACGGTGCACAGCACGGATGGCGGCGCGACCTGGAAGAGCGGAAACCCTTCGCTGCTCTCACTGTCGCAGCAGCAGCACCTGAAGAGCCGCATCATCAGCGATACCGAGACCGAGGGAATGATGGACTCGCACGCGGTGGTGATCGGCGGATCGAAGACCGTATGGCTTGCAAACCGGATGGGACTGTTCAGCAGCGCCGACAACGGGGCGACCTGGCAGGAGTTGGGGATCGGCCGCTACTCGCCGCTGACCTACGCTCGTGATGTCGCGGTCTCCGCGCATGTACCCGGCAGGCTTTATGCCGCTCTCTCCGGCGCGGCCAACAGCGACATCGGCTCGCTATGGCGCAGCGAGGACGACGGCGAGAGCTGGCGCCGGTTCGATCACACCGTCGCGATCACCAGTACGCTGATGAGCATCGCCGAGAGCCGCTCCCGCGGCGAGCGGGTCTACTGTGCGGCACGCCGCGGCCAGGTGCTCGGGACCGAGGACGGCGGTGCGACCTGGACCGGTTTCCCGTTGCCCGACGGGGTCGAGGGTGTCTACGCGCTCGCCGTTGCCTGACCGTCCGGGGACTGCACGTTGCCCGAGAACCTCCGGATCACGTTGTCGAGCATGGTCGAGACCTGATTGTCGCAGCCGTTTATCGGCAGGCTTCCGCAGAAGGTGATCGACCCGACCGAGAACACCGCCCCGCCGCCCGGGGTTTCGAACCAGACGATATCGGCCCTGATGAGGTCTCGTTCCGGCTCGCCGGGCCAGGTGGTGTGATGGGTCAGGATGTCCTCCGGCACCAGCACGAACCCGTCACCGTGGCCTTCGGACCGGGCCACCACGACGGCGTTCAACGGGGTGCCGAGGCCGGTGTCGGCCCGGTCGAGCTCGAAACCGGCAGCGCCGCCACCCGCGAGTCCGAAGTCTCCGATCAGGTCGCCCTGGATGCCCTCGAAGATCCACGCGTTGGCCGGGTCACGCGACTCGGGTGTCCTTCTGTAGTAGCTACCCTCGTGGTCTCCCTGCGAACTGAACCCGACACCGGCAAGCATTTGCGGCGGGCGCCCGTTGCGCCGCCACAGCCCGCCATAGGTGCCGTCGAAGGCATTGTAGTATTCCCCGGGTTCGGCGGCCCAGGCGCGGATACCGCCCTCGCCCCTGCGAATCTCGACCGCACCAGGCCAGTCCCCGGAAACCGCCACCTTCCAGTAGAACCCGTTGCCGCCGAGATAGAGCAGGCGGCCGCCCTGGTCGACGTAGTCCTGCAGGGCGTCAAGCGACTGCGGCGTGTGGTACTCGGGATGCGAGCAGGTCATGACCACCTGATAACCCGACAGCGCGTCCACACCCCAGTCGTGCAGTTCGTCATCCGTGATGACGTCGAAGTCGTAGCCCTTGGTCTCGAGCCAGTACCAGAGGTGGGAATCGGCCGGGAAGTGGCGGCACCCCGAGCCGGGCATGTCGCAGTAGGCGATCACGCCGGAACGCATCGACAGGATCGGTCGCAGCCGTGACGAATAGGCGATGCCGCTGCCGTCGGTATGATGATTGTAGGTCGAATGGCCGAACTGCGGGTGGTCGTCCGGAACCCAGGGGCTCGCACCCCACTCGCGGATCCGGGCCCGCATCGCCTCGTCGGTGTTGTAGCGGGCGAAGTTGGCATAGACCGTGTAGGTGTAGGTGGGGACCAGCACGCAGACCCGGTTCCGCGGCCGGCCGCGGGGGGCGGTGACGAAGAACGGGATCATGTCATCGGCGCCGTCGGCCGCGCGCAGGCGCGCCGCGTAGACACCGCTCCTCATGTCCGCGGGAACCGTGAAGGTGAAGTCGGTCTCCCAGCCGCAGTCGTGCAGGTCATCGTCGTGGAAATGCACCGCAGCGTAGTGGGCCGGGCGGCGGGTCCAGTCATGAGCGCTGCCATCCCAGGCCGAGCCGGCCATCGCACGTGTCGGCAGGTTGACCAGGGTGCCGTCAAGCCCGTGCGGTCCGAGGTCGGGGACCCGCGGGCCTGAGATGTCCCGGGAGAAGTCCCACGCCGCGATGATGCCAGCCGGGGCATGGCCGTTGGCGATGGCCTCGACCCCGGACGATTGCAGAGCGCCCGCGGCAACGAACGGGCGTTCGATCTTGCCGTTGAAATGCCACTCGGTGCGTTGGTCCCCGGTCGCAGCGACCAGGAACGGAAGCCGGCCGGCATGGCAGGCCCGGGCGCGGGTTTCGGCCACGCCGGCATCGGCGATGTCGACCTTCGGCACAACCGGAGCCTGGCCGACCCGGATCACGCCCTGCGCTGCATCAAAACTCGCCCACACCCGGTACCATCGCCGGGATGCGAGCGGCAGGCCCGTGGCCACGCACGCCAGTTTCGTGCCGTCGCCGGCATGCACCTCGGCCCCGTTCGGTCCCACCGCGAGCAGCAGGCCGCGACACCCGTCCCGGTCGAGCTGTCCTGCCACCGCCTGGACACCGGTGTCCGGCGTGGTCGGCCATATGGTGGCGGCAACGGTCCAGCTTTCGTGAACATCGAGGGCATTGCCCGGCGAAGCCCGCATGCAGGATCCGCTGTTGATGGCCTGGAACCGGGAGGGATAGGTGCCGGCGAAGGAGGCGTCGATGTCTTCCTCGATCAGTCCGGGTCCCATGGGGCTCGGATCTCCGCTGATCACCCTGACCAGCCTGGCGGTATAGGGCTGGTCCGACATGCTCGAGACCTTGAAAGCGATAGTCTCGCCCGGCATGAGCGAGAAGCGGTCGGCGTAGCCGGTGATCGGAATTCGTTCCATGAATGGCTCCCCGGTGACAGTCAGCCGGATCGTAGCGCATTCGGCCCACCGGAGAACATCCGGTCACGGCCGAACGGCGCCACCCCGGCAGTCAGACATTGAAACGGATGCGCAGGATGTCCCCGTCCCGGACCCGGTAGGTCGCGCCCTCCGACCGCATGCGGCCGGCGTCCCGCGCCTGTTGTTCTCCGCCGAGATCGAGAAAATCACCGGTGGAAACCGTTTCGGCGCGGATGAACCCGCGCTCGAAATCGCTGTGGATGACACCCCCCGCCCGCACCGCGGTCTCGCCGCGCGGCAGGGTCCAGGCGCGGGTCTCCTTGGGGCCGGTGGTAAAGAAGGTGATGAGGTCGAGCAACCGGTAGCCCGCCCGGATCAACCGGTCGAGCCCGGGTTCGGCCAGCCCGAGACCGTCAAGGAACTCCGTGCGTTCACCGGGTTCGGTCAACTGTGCGATCTCGGCCTCGATCGCTGCCGAGATGACGACGCATTCCGCGTCCCGGCTCCGGGCCATGCCGGCGACCGCCTCGCTCGCCGCGCAGCCGCCTGCGGCATCCTTCTCGGCGACATTGCACACGTAGAGCACGGGTTTTGCCGTGAGCAGGTTGAGACCGCCGACGAGAGCTGCCTCCTGCGAGTTCCAGTCGGTGACCAGGCGTGCCGCACGCCCCTCGCCCAGGACCCCGGCCAGCCGGTCCACCACCTTGAATAGCTCCCGTGCCTCCTTGTCACCGCCACGCACCCGCCTGCCAAGCGTCTCGGACCGTCGCTCGAGGCTCTCGAGGTCGGCCAGCATCAGTTCGGTCTCGACCGTCTCCGCGTCACGCAGCGGATCTGCGGTTCCCTCGACGTGCGCCACCTCGCCATCCTCGAAGCACCGCAGGACATGGACGATGGCATCGGCCTCCCGGATCGCGCCGAGAAACCGGTTGCCGAGACCTTCTCCCCTGCTCGCGCCCCGCACCAGGCCGGCGATGTCGACGAACTCGAGAAAGGTCGGGATCACGACGGCAGACCCCGTCAGCCGTGCGATCGCGTCGAGCCGGGAATCGGGAACCGCCACCCGGCCGGCGTTGGGCTCGATGGTGCAGAACGGGTAGTTGGCAGCCTCCGCCGCCGCGGTCCTGGTCAGCGCGTTGAACAGCGTGGACTTGCCGACATTGGGAAGGCCGACGATGCCGCAGACAAGACCCATGGTTCACTGTTCTCCCGGTGCCGGGGGCGATGGCCGTGGCGGAGGGGGAAAGACGGCATGGGCCACCCGGCTCATGAAGGCGTTCTCCTCGCCCCGCGCCAGCAGCGGCGCGTTGCGTGCGACAGCGTCGAGCAGGGTCGGCAACCAGCCGTCGCGTTCGTCCCGGGAGAAGTCCTGCAGCACGTAGCGGCGCACCCTGTCCTTGTGGCCGGGGTGCCCGACACCGAGACGGACCCGCCAGAAATCCTTGCCGATGTGCCGCTCGATACTGCGGATCCCGTTATGGCCGCCGGAGCCGCCACCAATCTTCACCCTGCACTTTCCCGGCACCAGGTCGATCTCGTCGTAGAGCGCGTAGACGTGCGCGATGCGCAGGCCGTAGTAGCGCACCGCTTCGCCGACCGAGCGGCCGGACTCGTTCATGTATGTCTGGGGCTTGAGCAACCTGACCCGGCGGCCGTCGAGCACGCCGTCGCAGTAGAGCCCGCCGAACCGCCTGCGGAACGGGCCGAACCCGTGCCAGCGCGCCAGCTCGTCGATGGCCATGAAGCCTATGTTGTGGCGGTGGCCGGCGTAGCTCGCGCCCGGGTTTCCGAGCCCGACAAGAAGCAACATGGCGCCGTCAGCAGAGGGGGGAGCGACCGAGGGCTACTCGGTGACCTCCACTTCCTCCTCGTCCTCGTCTTCGTCCTCCGCCGCCTCGTGCTCGCTCGCGACCGCGCTCGGAACCACGATGGTGGCAATGGTGAAGTCACGGTCGGTGATGGTCGGAGTCACGCCGTCAGGAAGGGTCACGGCACTGATGTGCAGGCTGTCGCCAAGCTCGGCCCGGGCGAGGTCGAGCCGGATCGATGCGGGGATCGCGTCCGCACGACAGGACACCTCGACTCCGTAGCGGACCACGTTCAGCACGCCGCCGGCGCGAAGGCCCGGACAGTCTTCCTCGTTGAGGAACTCCACGGGAACCTCGACTGTGACCGTGCTCGAGCCGCCGACCCGCAGGAAGTCGACATGTTCGGGTACGTCGGTGACCGGATGCAGCTGCACGTCGCGCGGCAGGACCCGGCTGGTCTCGCCATCGATCGAGAGGTCGAAGACAGTGTTGAAGAACCCCCCGGAATTCAGGTGTCGCCGCAGTTCCCTGTCTTCGAGAGAGATCGAAACCGGAGACTGGTCATTGCCATAGACCACGGCGGGAACGCGTCCGGCGCGCCGGGTTGCACGCGCAGCGCCCTTTCCGGTCCTTGAACGAACGCTGGCAGCCAGAACTGCTGTCTCTGCCATGGATCCCTCCCGGGAGATTCTGGGTGGAGCACGGGGGATCACCCCGCGAGGCGCGGAACATAATGCAGCGGCGGCCCGTCGTCCACAGGCGAGTGACCGTGCCGCCGATCAGGGCTCCTCGTCGTTCTGGTAGTTGAACAGGCGCGAGACGGACCGGGACTGGGCGATGCTGCGGATTGCCTCTCCCAGCAGCGGCGCGATGGTGATCTGGCGCATGTTGCCCGCGACCCGCATCGCCTCGGTGGTCCTGATGCTGTCGGTGGTCACGAGTTCGGTCAGCGGGGAGGCCGATACCCGGGCGACGGCACCACCCGAGAGGACGCCGTGGCTGACGTAGGCGGAGACCGAGAGGCCACCGGCAGTTGCCAGCGCCTCCGCGGCATTGCACAGGGTCCCGCCGGAATCGACGATGTCGTCGACCAGGATGCAGTGCCGGTCCGCCACATCGCCGATGATGTTCATCACCTCGGAGACACCGGCCCTTTCACGCCGCTTGTCGATGATGGCGAGATCGGCGTCGAGACTTCGCGCTAGCGCCCGGGCCCGGATCACGCCGCCGACATCGGGAGAGACGATGACGATCTGCCGGTCACCGAAACGCTTTCGGATATCGAGGTTGAAGACGGGAGCCGCAAACAGGTTGTCGGTCGGAATGTCGAAGAACCCCTGGATCTGTCCGGCGTGCAGGTCCAGCGTCAGGACCCGGTCGGCACCGGCCACGGTGATCAGGTTGGCGACCAGCTTGGCGGAAATCGGGGTGCGCGGTCCCGACTTCCGGTCCTGGCGCGCGTAACCGTAGTAAGGGACGACAGCGGTGATCCGCCTGGCCGACCCCCGTTTCAGGGCGTCCAGGGTCACCAGCAGTTCCATCAGGTTGTCGTTTGCCGGATAGGACGTCGACTGTATGACGAACACGTCCTCGCCGCGGACGTTTTCCTGGATCTCGACAAACACCTCCATGTCGGAAAACCGCCTGACGTCCGCCTTGGTCAGGGGCAGGGCCAGGTAGGCGGAGATGGCCTCGGCGAGCGGACGATTGCTGTTGCAGGAGAGGATCTTCATCGTCATGCCACTGAATTGAACGGACCCTCGAGTACAGGCACACCCACTGTCACCGAAACGCCGGGTGCGGGCGGGTTCATATCAGTGCAACAAGATTCCGCGCAAGCACCAAGGCGCCGTGCGGCCGGCCGTCAGGATCCGCCCGGGCGCCCCGGCGCCGCGGCGCGCCAGGAGCGTGCAAGTCCGGCCAGGGCGTCCGTCGCGGCACGGGCAATCTCGCCGGCCACGTCGTCCCAGCGGTTAGCGACGGTTCCGGCGTCCAGCACGTCCTCCTGATCGATCCGTCCGATCGACACCGCCGAGCGGTCCCGGACCATCCACGCAATCGCCACTCTCGTCGTGCCGCCCGAAAGCGCCGTCACCGTGACGCGCGGCCAGATGAGCAGGTCCGCATTGCCGGCCCCGGGCACCACGACGAGGCCGGTCCCGGCAATCGATCGGCTCATCTCGCGCGCAAGTGCCGAACCTCGCCCGTCGGGCATCCCGGTCTGCGGGACGAAGGCGAGACGCAGTGGCGGCGACCCGTCGGAGCGAATCCAGTTCACCACCTGGCGGGCGATCCGATCGGCAACCGCCCGGAACACCGGCGCCGTCGGATCGCTCCAGAACGTCGTCGGAGGCGTGTTACGGGTTTCGAACTCGCGCAGGACCGTGCCGTCGTGGCGCACAAGTGACCACAGCATGACCAGTTCACCCGGCCGGTCGTGGTGCAGTTGCTGGTAGCCGACACCACGAAGCTCGAGCGCGTTCCGGTTCGCCCAGCGGGCGCCGGCAACCACCCCGTGGCCGCGCAGCGCCGTTGACATCGCGGTCGCAAGCGCTTGTCCGACCCAACCCTCCGGCCCCTCCACGGTGGCGACAAACACGCCCTCCCCCCCGGGGACCGTGAGCAGCGGGTTGTCGAGCCGCGAGAGGCCCTCGGTCCGGAACGGTTGCGGAACCGGACCGCAGGACGCCAGCACCAGGACGATGGTCGCGGCGAGCAGTCCGCCGCCTACAGCAGCACGCATGTGGCGATGGTGCACAGCAGGGCACCGGCAAGCATCATGAAGAGGTAGGGCACGCCCGTTCCTTTGCGACCAGGTCGAGCGAAGCGCTCGACAGTCGCTCGTTTCCGGTCTCGGTCACGATCACGGACTCGCCAGGCGCCATGGCAAGGTTCCGCTCGCTGTCGGCAAGGATCATGTGCAGGAAGAACACCATGCCCGGCTCCGCCAGCACCGGGTTGCCGGTATAGAACATCGGTGCATCCATCCAGCAGGGGGCGTAGGTGGCGCCGAGACTGTAACCACAGGCGTTCAGCCGCGCCGCCCGATATCCCCTGCGGTCGAGGACCCGGGCGTGGGCATCGAACACTGTTCCGACCGGGTTGCCAGGTCGCAGGACCTCGCGGCAGGCGGCGAGCGCCTCGAGCGCGGCATCGTGCATGTCGCGCTGGCGGTCCGGGACCGGTCCGATCACGATGGTCCGCATCAGGCAGGCATGGTACTGGCGCCAGACCCCGGCGAACTCCAGCGTCAGCTGGTCCTGCTCTGCGAGCTGCCGGCGCCCGGAAAAATACCGGCACAGCAACGCGTCGGGCCCGGAGCCGACAATGAACGGGTTGGCCGGGTAGTCGCCGCCGGCCTCGAGCACGGCTCCCTGCATGGCGGCCAGCACCCGCGCTTCCTCGACCCCTGGCCCGGCGTGCAGGTTCGCGGCGTCAAGTGCGGCGTCCGCCAGTGCCGCCGCCCTGCGGACGCAGGCGACTTCGGCCGGGCTCTTGACGGTGCGGATCGTGGAAACCAGCCCGGATGCATCAACGAGCGAGCACACACCGTCCATGGCGTCCACCAGCTGGAATCCCGCGGCGGCGGTCAGTCCGGGCGCGTTGTATTCGACGCCCAGCGACCGTCCCGCGAGCCCAAGGTCCCGGAGCATGTCACGCAGCTGCAGCACCGGGCTCGCCCCGTCCCTGTCCACCCAGATGCGGATATCCCCGATCAGGCTGGTGTTTTCCGCCTGTCGCAGGTCCGGGGCGCGGGTGATGAGCGCGAGGCGCCCGTCAACCCCGAGGTACAGGCACTGGAAGAAACTGAACCCGAAACTGTCGTACCCGGTCAGGTAGTACATGCTCTCCTGGCGGAACATCAGCAGCCCGTCGAGGCCACGGGTCTCCATGTCCCGGATTACCCGGGCGGCTCGTGCTGCGTATTCCTCCCGTTCGAAATGCAAGGCCACGGCTCACTCCTCCAGCGCAATGACCGACAGCATGCGACCGAAGTCGGGTTCCCCCCGCAACCGCGACCGACGGTAGCTGAAGCACCGGTCCTCGTCAGCACAGGTATCCACCCCGAGCGCGACGACCTCGGCCACTCCCGCGCCGGCCAGGCGGGAGCAGATGTATCCCGGCAGGTCGAACATGAAGTGGCCTTCGCGCCGCGCCGGGACGAACCAGGCCGCGGCCACCGCCGAGCGGTCGATGAACGGGCCCGGAAACTCCGGGCCGACCTCGTAGGAACCGGGGCCGATGGTCGGCCCGAGCGCCGCCACCATGCTCCCGAGGCGCGCACCCAGTCCGACCATGGCGTCGATCGTGGCCTCCAGCACGCCCGACAGCGCTCCGCGCCACCCGGCGTGCGCGGCACCGATGACCCGGTTCTCCTGGTCGGCAAACAGGACCGGACCGCAGTCCGCCGTCAGGATTCCGAGCGCCCGGCCCGGTGTCGTCGTGACCAGCCCATCCGCCCTGGGCGGACCGGACCTTCCGGTTTCGGCCTCCACCACAATGGCCGAGTGGTGCTGGTGGCACATGAACAACGCGTTCGCCGGCAGGTCGATCGCCGAGAGCGCACGCTCCCTGTTGGCAAGCACGCGGGCGCGATCGTCACGGGACCCCAGGCCGCAGTTGAGCGACTGGTAGAGACCCGTGCTGACGCCGCCCTCGCGCGTGAAGAACGCGTGGCGAACCCGGTGCGCGGAGAACTGGTCGACCTGGATCATCGCGGTGCGCCTGCTCCCGTCATGCCCGGAAACCGGGCGGTGTGTCCTGGTCGCGCGGCAGAATGGCCGCCACCTTGAACAGCGTGCCCATTTGGCCGGGGTCGATCAAGCGAGCCATGTCTCGCTCGACCCGGATGCGCCGGTCCGCATCTCCTCCCCACCCGAGCGCGGCGGCTCGCTCGCGGATGCCGAGTTCGATCAGGAAGGGGCCCTGGTCCACCGGGCCGTGCATGACACAGCCGGCCACGGCCGTCCGCTCGCGCAGACGCGCGAAGTCGACGTGGCTCGACAGGTCGGCACGCCCCGGTGCCTCGAGGGGGTCGACCGGCCGGTGTCCGCTCACAGCCTGCAGGGTGGCACCGCGCGCGTTGCGCATCGCGCCGTAGTCAACGAACAGTCCAGCTCCACCGCACGCCGAGATTCGGGCCGCAACGTCGGACACCAGGTGTTCCGCGGCCGGGCAGATCTCGGCGATCAACCCGTCCTCGCGGGACCGGCGCAACGGTTCCGGCAACACACCGGTGAGGGTTGAGGGAACCCGGTCGACCGCCCAGCACAGCCCGTCACCGTCCGGTTTGGCCGATACCAGCACTTCGCGCCAGTCACCGTCACGCAACACCAGCTGGTGGATCGGCAGGGCATCGAGAAACTCGTTGGCGATCACGAACCAGGGACCGTCAGGCATGTCCGACAGGTCCCGGTGCCAGACCGGCTCGAGGTGTGCAAGTCGCTCGGCCTGGGACCGGCGCAGTACCGGGCTGGTCTCTACCAGGTGCGGCGTTCGGACCAGGGCATCGGCGCCGGCCGCTGCGATCGCCCGGGCCGCATCGGCCATCAGCGTTCCGCGCCCCGGGCCGAGTTCGACCAGGGCCGCATCGGGCGGCGCCCCCTGGGTGGTCCAGGCCGACACCATCCACAGCCCCAGCAGTTCACCGAACATCTGCGACATTTCGGGCGCAGTCACGAAGTCGCCGTCCGGTCCAAGCGGGTCGCCGGCCGCGTAATACCCCGACTGACGGTGATGCAGGGCCTCGGCCATGAACTCCGCAACTGTCATCGGCCCGACCCGGCGCAGCCGCTGTTCAAGCCAGCCGGCATCAGCACCGGTCACCTGGTAACACTCCTGCGCACCGACCAGCCGATCAGCAGGCACCCGGCAACGACCATCGGAACCGACAGAAGCTGCCCCATGGTCATCTGTCCGAGCACGAATCCGAGATGCCGGTCCGGTTCGCGCAGCAGTTCGACGAGGAACCGGGAAACGCCGTATCCGGTGACAAACAGCCCAGTGACCAGGCCCGGCCGGTCGGTACCCCAGCCCCGCGACATGGCAGCCGCAGCGATGATGAACAGGAGCAGGCCTTCCAAGCCCGCCTCGTAGAGCTGGCTCGGGTGCCGGGCGAACGGACCGCCGGCCGGAAAGACCATGGCCCACGGCACGTCGGAAGCCCGGCCGTACAGCTCACCGTTGATGAAGTTCGCGATTCGCCCGAAGAACAGTCCGATCGGCGTCGCCGCGGAGACGGTGTCGGCCACGGCGGCAACCGGAACTCCGTGGCGCCGTGCAAACAGGCACCCGGCGACGACAACGCCGAGGAACCCGCCGTGAAACGCCATCCCGCCCTTCCAGACCATGAGGATATCGAGCGGATTGGCAATGAAATACGCCGGGTTGTAGAACAGGACATAGCCGAGGCGCCCGCCCACGATGACCCCGACGGTTACCATCCACAGCAGGTCGTCCATCCTGTTCAGGCTGACGGGAACCCGGCGGCTGCGGGCGAGGAACAGACAGTACTGCCACCCGAGCAGCAGGCCGGCGAGATAGGCCAGCGCGTACCACCGGATCGCAATCGGTCCGACCTGGAACGCAACGGGATCGATCACGGGAAAGACCAGCGCCGCAAGCATGCCGGAGTGATAGTCGGTTGCCGCAATCAAGGCAATCGTGCGGCCAGGCGGCGCCTGCCAGTCGACAGGTGAAATCCGTGCCCGCCTGTGCCAAGGTCTGAAGGATCCGGATCACGGACGGGGATGGGCTGGACAATGCAAAGGGACAACAGGATTCTCCGGGATCTGGCACAGGTCGCGAACGGCGCCTTCTCGGTGGCGACAGCGGCGCGCTCCGAACTCGAACAGATCGTTCAGCACCGCCTCGAACGGTTCTTCAACCAGCGAGGCTGGGTGACCCGTGAAGAGTTTGACGCAGTCAGGGACATGGCGGTCAGGGCCCGGTCCGGGCATGAGGAATTGACCCGGCGGATCGAGGAACTCGAAGCGAAGTGCCGCGAGTGCGATGCGCAGATGACGGACGCGACCGATGCTGCGGAATCGGGGGACGGAGACCCTGACGGTGACCCTGAGGGCGGCGAGGCGTCCGGCGACAGGGATTGAACTCTCCACGCCCGGCCGGCAGGTTCGCGGCGACCTGCGCCGGACGATGTTTGCGGGCTGTTCCCGTCAACCGGTGGTGATTCCCGTCCCCTGACCGGAAAGATCTGGCACACGCTCGACATCTGGTGTTTTGTGGAGCGACTGGCGCTAGTAGACTTGGCCCATACCGCCCGGGATCGGAGTACCGGGCCGTTCCAGTGCCGGGAGACGCCCCGATGCCGGTAGAATCCCTGACCACCGAACAGATGAACCTGCACCCGCTTGACGTGCTGGAAGAAGTGCTGTCCGCCCACGACCGCGAGTGCGAGCGGGTCAGCGAAACCGATCTTTTCCTCGAAATCAGCGGCCGCTGGTGCGACTATCGCCTATTCTTCCACTGGCAGGAGGAGCTGGATGCGCTCCACTTCTCCTGCATCTTCGAAACCCGCATCACCGGAGACCGGTCCGCGGAGGTGCACAGGCTGCTGGCGCTGATCAACGAGCGTCTGTGGCTTGGACACTTCGACCTCGCAACACCCGAGGGCACGCTGTCATTCCGCTACACCATGCTCCAGCGGGGTGCCGGCCCGGTTTCCATCGAGCAGTACGAGGATCTTCTTGACGTGGCAATCAACGACTCGGACCGCTACTTCCCGGCATTCCAGTTCGTTCTCTGGGGCGGCAAGTCGGCGGAAGACGCACTGGATGCGGCAATGATCGAAGTTGCAGGGACGGCCTGACTCATGGCCGGGCCCCTTCTCCTTGTCGGATGCGGCAAGATGGGCGGCGCGATGCTCGACGGCTGGATCGAGAGTGGCGCGGCGCAGGCAGGCGTCATCGTGGTCGAGCCGGATGCCGACGCGGTCGCCCGGTTTGCCGGACGACCCGGGGTTTCGGTCCACGCCGATGCCGGTTCGGTGCCGGACGAACCGGCCCCCTCGACCGTGGTGCTGGCGGTCAAGCCACAGGTCATGGACGAAGCGATTCGCCCGCTCAGGCGGTTCGTCAGGCCTGGAACCGTGTTCCTGTCGATCGCGGCCGGCCGGACGCTGGGCTCCTTCGAACGTGAACTCGGTACCGAGGCGGCGGTTGTGAGGGCCATGCCGAACACGCCGGCTGCGGTCGGTCGCGGCATTACGGTGCACGTGGCCAACAGTCGGGTCGATGCGGACCAGGTGGAGGCCTGTGGCCGGCTGCTCGAGGCGGTCGGCGAGACGGTGGCGGTTTCCCGGGAGGCGTTGCTCGATCCGGTCACCGCGGTCTCCGGCAGCGGGCCCGCCTATGTGTTTCTGCTCATCGAGACACTGGCGCAGGCCGGCGAGAAGGCCGGACTTCCGTCACGGCTTGCGCACCAGCTCGCACGGGCAACGGTGGCGGGTGCGGGCGAACTCGCACGGCTCTCGAGCGAGGATGCGGCCCAGCTGCGCAGGAACGTGACCAGTCCGGGCGGAACCACCGCCGCCGCCCTCGACGTTCTCATGGCCGATGACGGCATGCAGCGGCTGCTCGACCGGGCCGTCGAGGCGGCAACACGGCGCTCGCGCGAACTCGCAGGCTGACCGGGCGCCACGACAGCGTGGGCAGGCCCCGCGGCCGCATGGTATGATCGCGCGTTCCGTTGGTGGATAGACAGGATCCGACAGTGGAGTCCGAGCGCGAAGAAGCCGTATTCCAGGCGGCGATGCACCTCGCCGAACAGGGCAGGTGGCGATCGTGCTCGCCTGCCGACGTTGCCGCACTTGCCGGAATCGACTCGCTTGATCCGGAGCTTGGCGACCGCATGGCCATCCTGCGTAGCTTTGCACGCGCGATCGACAGGACAGTGTCCGAACGGGCGACCGGAGCGATCGACGATGCGGACGTGCCGGTTCGCGAGAAGCTGCTCGAACTTCTCCTGCTGCGGTTCGAGGCGCTTGTCCCGTACCGGTCCGGGGTCGCGGCCCTGCTGCGGGGCCTGCCGGTGAACCCGGACCAGGCCGCGCGCGGCCTCCCGTTTCTCGCCCGGTCGATGAGGCAGAGCCTCGAGCAGTGCGGCATCAACGTGTCGGGCCTTCGCGGGACGGCACGGATTGGTGCGCTCGGCCTGATCTTCCTTGACGCCGCCCGTGTCTGGGCCAACGACACCAGTGACGACCTCGCGGCAACGACCCGGCACCTCGATGAGCGCCTGCGCAGGGCCGAGAACCTGGAACTGCGCCTTGCCCGGCCCAACTGGTGCGGCCGTCAGACCAGCGGTTAATGCTGCAGCGCAACATTTGTGTTGACATTCTCCATACCTGATCTCATATAGCGTTCTATTGCGCCGCAGCATGACGGTGCCGGACAGTGCCGGAGAGGTCCCATGGCCGAATACACCAACCCGTTCCTGAACTTCGACGTCCAGAAGCTGTTCGCCGATGCGCAGCTGCCTGGAACCAACGCCGAGACGATCCTCGCGTTCCAGAAGAAGAACATCGAGGCCATCGTCAGTGCCAACCAGGTCGTTGCAGAGGGCGTGCAGGCGGTTGCACGTCGTCAGGCAGAGATCGCGCAGGAATCCGTGCGCGAGCTGTCCGCCCGGTTCGGCGAGGTTGTTGACAGCACGAGCGTCAAGGATCCGCTTGCGAGGCAGACCGAACTGCTGAAGGAAGCCGTGGACAAGACGGCCGAGAACATGACGGAGCTGTCCGACCTGGTACGTAAGTCGCAGACCGAGGCTTTCGACATCCTGCGCCGCCAGGTGGCGGACAATCTCGACGAACTCAAGCAGTTCACCAGCACCCCCGCCACCTGACGGACGACCAGGGGAAGCCATGACGCTCTCGTTCGAGGACTTCCTGAAGGTCGATATCCGGGTCGGCACCGTCATCGAGGCCGAACCGTTTCCCGAGGCCCGGAGTCCCGCCTACCGGCTTCGGGTGGATTTCGGCCCCGAGATCGGGGTTCGCAAGACCTCTGCCCAGGTCACCATGCACTACACCCTGGACGAGCTGACGGGCCGGCAGGTCGTGGCAGTCGTCAACTTCCCCCCCAAGCAGATCGGGAAGTTCATGAGCGAGGTGCTGGTTCTGGGAATTCCCGACGCCGACGGCGAAGTGGTGCTGCTCGGGGTCGACCAGGACGTCCCGAACGGGGGCCGGATGTATTGAACAGCCGGTCAGGTCGGTACGGCTGGATCAACGCTGCAGGTCGGACGCGCCTTCCTCCCAGGCCCCTACCGACCCGCGACGTGCAGCTCCCCGGCCCGCCATTTCGCGGGCCGGGGACGCTCTGCTACACCGGAAACCTGAGCGTGAAACGCGACCCGCCCTGGGGAGCGCATCCCGTCGTCACGTCACCACCGTGGCTTCGCGCAACGTCACGCGCGATGGCAAGACCGAGTCCGACTCCCCCGGTTCCGGGGTTGCGTGACTGGTCGAGACGATAGAACGGCCGGAACACGGTCTCGTACTCCTGCGGCGGAATACCGGGCCCGTCGTCATCAACCGTGACGGTTACCGAGGCCTCGGTTATCTCCAGGGTCACGAACACGTGGCTGGCGTGGCGGATCGCATTGTCAACCAGGTTCCCGATCGCGCGGCGCATGGCCTCCGGCCGTATTTCCAGCAATTCCGGACCCGAGACGGTCTCGGTGAGCGCGATGCTCCCTCCGTTGCGATTGCCGGAACCCACGACTTCGCGAAGAAGTTCGACCATGTCGTCGACCCGGGTCCGCTCGGTGCCCTCGCCGCGCGCGAAATCGAGAAATCCCTCGACCATCGACTCCATCTGACGGACATCGCCCTTCAGGCCCTCGACCTCCGGGTTGTCGGGCAGCATCGCCAGACTGAGCTTCATGCTGGTAAGCGGGCCGCGCAGGTCGTGCGAGACGCCGGCCAGCATTTCCGTGCGCTGGGTCAGCTGTCGGGTGATGCGTTCCCGCATCAACTGGAAGGCCTCGGCCGCCTGGCGGACCTCGGTTGCACCCTGGGCCCGGAAGTCACCGACGCTGCGTCCCTTGCCGAAGGCGTGGGCGGCCGCGGCCAGACGGCGGATCGGCCTGATCTGGTTGCGCATGAAAATGATGGCGATGGCGAACAGTACCAGTGAACTGCCGCACATCCAGAGAAGGAAGATGTAGTGGGTCGAGGTGTAGAGCCTCTTCCTGCTGACCTCGATCTCGAGCACCCTGTCCTCGAGCCCGAGCCAGATGACGAGCCGCCTGTCGCGGCGTTCGGGATCGATGAGGAAAGGCACCCTGACCCGCTCCGAGAGCGCAGCGGCCAGCACCTGTTCCTCATGGCCGCGAAACAGTGCCTGCCTCGGTGCCATCAGATTGGCTCCCGGCTTCCACGCGAGCTTCATGTCCAGCAGCCGGTGCGCCCTGTCTGCAAGCTCGTGAAACTTCGCTTCACCCTGTATCGGCACAAGCGCATCCGCGACCCACGAGACGTCGCCGGCCAGCGAGTGCGCCAGTCTGCGGGTCATCGAATCCCAGTGCCGGTCGAAAAACACGAATACCGAGATCACGAGCATCAGCACCAGCGGCGTCATGATGATCGCCATGCTGCGACCGAACAGGGTCCTTGGCAGCGACCGCCTGAAAGCCTGGGCTCCCGTCGCGGGGACCCGGGCGAGCGAACGCCAGGTGTCGGTCACGGGTCCGGCACCAGCACGTACCCCTTGCCGCGCACGGTCTGGAGGTACCGTGGATACTTGCTGTTCTGCTCGATCTTGCGGCGGAGCCGGGTGATCTGGGTGTCGACAGCCCGGGCCGACCCGTTGACCGCCTCGCGCCGCAACAGTTCATCACGGGTCAGCGTCATGCGTGCGCTTGCCGCAAAGGTTCGCAGAAGAATGGTCTCGGAGTCGGTGAGCGGAACCACGCCGTCGGGCGAAATCAGTTCGCCGGTCTCGACGTTGAACCGGCGCTGGCCCAGCCGGATCCAGTCGGTGTCCCCGGGGTCGCCGGCGCTCGAACGGCGAAGGATCGACCTGATCCGAAGCAGGAGCTCACGCGGCTCGAACGGCTTGCCAAGGTAGTCATCGGCGCCTGCCTCAAGTCCCTCGATCCGGTCTCCGGGCTCCGATCTGGCCGTCAGCAGCAGGATCGGCACCTGCATGTGGCGTCTCAGGTCGCGCGTGAGTTCATACCCGGTCTCGCCCGGCATCATGACGTCGAGGACGAGCAGGTCGAACCGCATGAGTGCGAGCCGGGCACGGGCTTCGGCGGCATCCGCCGCGCTCGAGACCCGAAAACCGTTGTCCCGAAGAAACCGGCCCAGCAGGTCGCGGATGCGGTCATCGTCGTCGACAACCAGCAGGTGCGGCTGCTCATTCATGTCCGGGTTTTCCCCGCGGGCGCGTCGCCGTATCGAACCGCCAGCGGTCCGATGCGTCCATGATTCCCAGCATGACGCCGCGGAACCCGGCGGCGGCATCGCCGCCTGCCTCCCGGAAGGCCCTGTTGATGCGCTCGCGCTGGTTGCGGGTCAGTTCCCGTTCGAGTGCGATGCCCTTCTGCGTCAGGTGCAGCAGGCGCATCCTGCGGTCGTGTTTCGAATGCGTGCGCACGATGTAGCCGTCGCGCACCAGCTGCGCGAGAACCCGGGCCAGGCTCTGCTTGGTGATCTTCAGGATCGCCAGCAGGTCCTTGACCGCAATGCCGGGATTGCGGCCGACGAAGTACACCGCCCGGTGATGGGCGCGCCCGAGTCCGATCCTTGCCAGCATGCTGTCAGGCTCGGCGGTGAAGTCGCGGTAGGCGAAGAACAGCAGTTCGATTGCCTGCCGCAGGTCCTCGTCGCTCGCACGGCGTGGTCCGGAGTTTATGTCAGACATGTTGACATAGTTTCTGGTTGCGATTAGGGGTTTCGGCTGCCGGAACAAGCGCGCATGATAGCTCAAACCGGCTGATACGTCTGCCCGCCGATCACGCGCGTGCATGCACTCGAGCTGAACTGGAAATGCAACCATGGCTCTCATTCCCTTCGATGACCGCGACGGTCACATCTGGTTCAACGGTGACTACATCAACTGGCGCGACGCCAGATTGCATGTCCTCAGTCACGGGCTTCACTACGCGAGCAGCGTCTTCGAGGGCGAACGGGTCTACGGCGGGTCAATTTTCAGGTCGCGGGCCCATACCGAACGGCTGCACAAGTCGGCGGCGCTGCTGGGCTTCGAGATCCCCTACTCCGTGGATGAGATCGAGGCCGCCAAGCACGACATGGTCGAGCGCACCGGCGTAGGGGAAGGCTACCTACGACCGATCGCGTGGCGGGGCAGCGAGATGATGGGGGTCTCGGCCCAGGAAACCCGGATCAACGTCGCGATCGCGCTGTGGGACTGGCCGTCCTATTTCGACGCCGAGGCCAAGACCAAGGGCATCAACCTCACCATCGCCCGCTGGCGGCGTCCGTCACCGGAATGCGCGCCCACCGACAGCAAGGCCGCCGGGCTGTACATGATCTGCACTCTCTCGAAACACGAGGCGGAGTCCCAGGGGCTGCATGACGCGCTGATGCTTGACTACCGCGGGCTGGTCGCGGAAGCGACAGGTGCGAACGTGTTCTTCGTGATGGAGGACGGCAGGCTGCACACACCGGTCCCGGACTGTTTTCTCGACGGTATCACCCGGCGGACGGTGATCGCGCTTGCGCGTCAGCGCGGCCACGAGATTGTCGAGAGGCAGATCAGGCCGGAAGAGATGGCCGGGGCGTCCGAGTGTTTCCTGACCGGAACCGCCGCGGAAGTCACTCCGGTCGGCAGCATCGGCGAGTACCGCTTTACACCTGGTCGGATCACCGCCGAACTCGACTCCGACTACAACGACCTGGTCCGCAGCGCGGACACCGCCGTCCGGGCGGCCGAGTAGGGATCTTCCCTCAGGGTCTGGAACGCGCCGCGTCGGAGGCGCACCAGCCAATCATCCGGTCGAGGAAGTGTACGCAGGCGGCCATCTGCGACACTTCGATGAACTCGTCCGGCTGGTGCGCCTGCTGGATCGAACCGGGTCCGAAGATCACGCCGGGGATCCCGGCCTGCTGGAACAGGCCGGCCTCGGTACCGAAGGCGACCGTTCCCGACTCGTTCAGGCCTGTCAGGTGCCGGATCAGCTGTTCGGCCGCCGACGTGGTGTCGGGGATCAGTGGCGGCGTGGAGTTGAGCAATTCCATCGTCACGCCTGCGTGCGGCGCGACCGCCTTGAGTTTCGGGTCGATCTCGGTGCTGATGTAGTCGCGCACCCGCGCCTCCAGCCCATCCTGGTCCTCGTCCGGCAAACCCCTGAACCCCCAGCGGATGGTGGTGTACTCCGGGATGATGTTGGAAGCCGTCCCGCCCTGGATCACGCCGAGGTCAAAGGTGGTATAGGGCGGATCGAACGGGCAATCGCGATCGGCGTTGCGAGCCAGCTCCCCCTGCAGGTCCTCGATGAAGCTGATGATCCTGGCGGCAACCATGATCGAGTTCGCGCCACGGTGCGGTTCGCTTGAGTGACCCGGAACGCCTCGGACAACTGTCCGGTAGGCACGCGCACCCTTGTTGCCGCCGATGATCCCCATCGATGTCGGTTCGCCCACGATCACCGCGCGGGGCAGCGGGAGGTTCTCCACGACGTCGCGGATCAGTCCGCGCACGCCCAGACAACCGACCTCCTCGTCGTAGGAAAACGCGAAATGGAGCGGCACCACGAGATCGCGCGCCAGCATGTCGGGTGCGCAGGCAAGCACTACGGCGCAGAACCCCTTCATGTCCGACGTGCCGCGGCCGTAGAGCCTGCCGTTGTGCCGGCGCATCCTGAACGGGTCACTGCTCCAGTCCTGCCCGTCGACCGGCACCACGTCCGTGTGCCCCGACAGCACCACCCCGCCGCGGTCGTCGGGTCCGATGGTCGCCCACAGGTTTGCCTTGCGGCCATCATCGTCGTGAGTGAGCCTCGAACTCACCCCGAGCCCCGCCAGGTACGCACGCACGACGTCGATCAGCTCGAGATTGCTTTCCCGGGAGGTGGTGTCGAAAGCCACCAGACGGTCCAGCCACTCGATCGCGTCCGCCAGACGGTCAGCCATCGCTTGGTTCCTCCCTGAATTCAGCGGGTCCAGAATGCTGCGGAGAACAGCACCAGGACGGTAAAGAGCTCGAGTCTTCCGAGCAACATGCCGATTGACAGCAACCACTTGGCGGCTTCCGGCAGCGTGCTGAAGTTGCCGGACGGGCCGATGGTTTCGCCAAGACCGGGTCCGACGTTGCTGAGCGCCGTTGCGGCACCCGACATTGCGGTGACGAAGTCGAGACCAATTGCGCCGAGTGCCGCAGCCAGGATCACGAAGGAGCAGATGTAGAGGTAGAAGAACCCCATGACCGCGTGGGACACGCTTTCCGAAATCGGCTTGCGGTTGTAGTAGGCGATGAACACCCCGTGCGGCAGCATCAGTTGGCGAACCTGGACCCGGGCGGTGGCATAGAGCACCTGGAAGCGGAAGATCTTGATGCCGCAGGTGGTGGAGCCGGCGCAGCCGCCGACGAACATGAGACACAGCAGAAGGATGAACGGGAACCCGCCCCAGCTGTCGAACTCCGCGGTACTGTAACCGGTTCCCGTCAGGACCGAGATCACGTTGAAGGTGCCGTAGCGCAACGCTTCGAGCGGCCCCATCCCGAGGCCCAGCCACAGCCACAGCACGACGGCACCGACCGAGATCACGACCACGCCCAGAAACCACTGCACCTGGCTGTCCCGGAAGATCGGCATCACCTCCCCGCGCACGGCCGAGAGGTAGTAGACGAACGGCAGGGATCCGATGATCATCCCCGCCACGATGATCCACTCGGCACGCGGGTTCTCGAAGAAGCCGATCGACCCGTCCCGGGTCGAGTAGCCGCCGGTGGCAATGGTGGTCATGGCGTGCGTAATTGCGTCGAAACCCGAGAACCCGACCAGCCACAGTGCCAGGGCGCAGATCGAGGTCAACAGCAGGTAGATCGCGAAGATCGCGCCGGCCAGCGATGCCGCCCTGGGCAACACCTTGTCCGGCGTGTCGAACGCCTCGGTGACGAAGAGTTGCATGCCGCCGACACTCAGGATCGGCAGGATGGCGAGCGCCATCACGATGATTCCGACACCACCGAGCCACTGCAGCAGGGCCCGCCAGAGCAGGATCCCTGGGGAGACGGCATCGAGGTCGGCAATGACGGTCGAGCCGGTGGTCGTGATGCCGGACATCGACTCGAAGAACGCGTCGGCGACCCCCATGCCGAGATCGGAAAACGCGAACGGCATGGCGCCGACGATGGCCACCGCGAGCCAGCTCATCGTGGTGAGCAGGAACGCCTCGCGCAGCCCGAGGCGGGTGTGGGCTCCGGTCCGGGTTACCAGCATCAGGCCGGTTCCCACGAACAGCGACACTCCCGCCGAGCCCGCGAACACCTGCCAGTCAGCATGGCCGGTCGCGAGATCGACCAGTGCGGGCACCGACATGGCCACCGCCAGCAGCGACATCAGCAGGCCGATGATGAACAGGACCGGTCCGACCGCGACCACGACAGCTCCATCCCGGGCGGTTCAACACTCCCGACGCGAAAGCCTCCGGTCAGGACCGGTGATGCGCTCGCCGCAGCCCCGCGCCCTCACGCAGTCTGATCGGCAAGCTGCAGGAAGTCGCGGCGAAGGTCGGTGTCGTCCCGGAAACACCCGGTCATGGTTCGCGTCACCATCTCCACTCCGGGCTTGTACACCCCGCGCGTGGTCATGCACTGGTGCGATGCCCGTATCACCACCGCAACTCCCATGGGATGCAGGACTTCGTCGATGGTGGTCGCGATCTGCCGGGTCAGCTTTTCCTGAATCTGCAGCCTGCGGGCAAAGATCTCGACGACCCGCGCAAGCTTGCTGACGCCGACAACCCGGTTGCGCGGGATGTAGGCAACATGTGCCACGCCGATGATCGGCAGGATGTGGTGCTCGCAGAAGGACTCAATGCGGACGTTCCGCAGCAACACCATGTCCTGGTAGTCCCCGGTCTCCTCGAAGGTCCGGGCCAGCACAGCCGCCGGATCCTGCTCGTATCCGCCGAACAGTTCCCGGTACGCGCGTACCACCCGCGAAGGCGTATCAACCAGACCTTCCCGGTCAGGGTCGTCGCCGATCCACTGGATCAGGGTGCGGACCGCCTGTTCCGCTTCGTCCCGGCTCGGTTTCAGTCTGCGCAAGGAACCGACCGGGTCCAGAACCTCGGGCCCGGCGGAACCATGGTCGTCTGGCGACATGCTGCGTTCCCCGTGGTGGTACGCTGCCCATCATTGCAGCGTGCCGTGCTGATGGCAAACGAACACCCGATCCGCGGATGTATCGCTCGAACTGATCACCGCGCGCTTGATACCACGCAAGTCCCGGGCAGCAAAGTCGCAGTCACCCCGTCGCCACCGTCCGGTTCCCGGCACCGGTCCTGACACAATTCGTAGCAGGCGCTCGCACGCGAGCCTGCGTCGACTCCGGGGATCATGGCATCTCACATCCTCGCGGCACGACGGAAACGCGAACCGCTCACCGCGCTGTCCGGCGGACTGTCCCCGGTCCTGCACCGCAACGCGCACCGGGTGCACGCGCACAACCGGCGTCCGCGGCCTATTCCGGTTCTCCGGCCCTCACCGGCACGCACGGCGCCATGACTGCATGCTCAGGCGCGTCCATGTCGGCTGCCTCGCCCCGAACTTTGTCGACGTCCGGATCGAGGGCAGCCGCCCGCTTCGTGACCGATACGCGCCCGTGCGCAGAGGTCCGCGAGCCGCTCACCGCATAATCGCGGCCTCCCTCACCACTTGGCGATCAGCGCCGTCCCGGCGTCGGGCCTTGCCGGAAAGCACGATACCAGGCGTTCGGCGAGGCGATCCCGTCGTGCGCGGAAGACGATGTCATTGAACAGGTTCCGGTGCTCACCCGGATCGGCCTCGAGATCGAACAGCTCGCCCCAGTGCGGATCGCCTGCGGGATAGAGCGTCAGGCGCCACCCGTCGGCGACGATGGAGTGGTTGTAGACGCGTGCGTCGATGCGGGGGTGAAACTCGAGGAACCGCTCCCGGCGTCTCAGGTGTCCGCCCCGCAACACCGGCACCAGGCTCTCCCCGTCCCCGCGCGCTCCCGGGCTATCGATACCGGCAAGCTCGAGCAGCGTCGGGGCGATATCAAGGTGTGAACTCGGCGCCGGGGAGCATTCCCCGCCCGGAATGCCCGGCCCCGCCATCACGAAGCCCACCCGGCACAGATCGCCGTATGGCGGAGGCCCCTTGTGCAACAGCCCATGGTGTCCCAGGAACTCACCGTGATCGGAGGTGAAGACCACGATCGTCTCATCGGTGAACCCCATCGCGTCGAGCTTCGCCAGCACCCGCCCGAACTGGTGGTCAATCTGCGCCTCCATCCCCCGCGTCAGTGCAACGGCGCGCGCCAGGCTCTCCGGCGAGATCGTGTCCGTCACCGTCATGCCACCCTGTTCGACCGGTGCGGCATCGTTGTCGATCCAGTCGGCGCCAAGACGTACGCGGACATAGTCCGGCATCCGTTCGAGTTCTCCCGGCACGACGCGGGCCGCCGGTATGGACGCGGCATCGAGCAGATCGGACCACGGCCGCGGCGGGCTGAACGGATGGTGCGGGTCGGGTGTGGAAACGAAGAGCAGGAAGGGCGGTTCGGCCCGCGCAAGGAACTCAATCGCCCGGTCCGCAATCCAGGTGTTGTAGTGCAGCGCATCGGGAACGCCCGAGGTCCAGGCTTCGTCGAGGTCCGCCAGGGGTCGATCGAGCGCTGCTTCGGGCTGGTAGAGCGCGACGGCTTCGGGATGGTGCGAACGAAGCCACTGTGCGTAGTGTCCCGCCTCGGTCGCCAGCAACGACTCGCCGATCATGAAGTCGACGGTGTCGTACCCGAAGTACGGCCCGTTCCAGCCCGCCCCGTATCCGGCCTGCCAGAACGGCACAGATTCGGGATATCCGAGCGACCGATCCGCCATGATGGGTTGCAGATGCAGCTTGCCTACCGCGTGGGTCGAATACCCGGCCTGCGAAAGCCGCCCGGGCAGCGTCACAAGCCCCGCATGCATGGTGCGCCCGTTCGTCGTCATGCCGTGGTGGCGCGGGTAGCGTCCCGTGATCATCGTGCCCCGGCTCGGAGAACAGATCTGATTCGGTGTCAGATGGTCGCCAAAGCGCACGCCGCGAGCCGCAACGGCGTCGATGTTGGGTGTTCGCGCAAGAGCGTTGCCGTAGCAGCCCAGACTGTCGGCGCGCTGCTGGTCGGTACAGAAGAGCACGAAACTGGGACGATCCGCCAAGGTGACACTCCACGACGCATGCACCCGGCGTTTCCGCGCCGGTAGCCGTCATAGTAGCGGGGAACCACGCACCGGGGCTACGCGGGGCGCCGACGCATGCCGGTGAACAGCGGCGTGTCGCTCCTTCCAGGTGCCGCGGAGTTTGCGTGAGCGGCAGGACTACTGTCGACGGCCAGTCACCGCACAAGCCTTGCGTCGGTCGTTCAGCACCGCGCGGATTTTCTGCACGATACTGTTCACTCGTACAATGCCCTGCAAACAAGCTGCGGCCGCCCGGGAGTTCGGGCTAGTATGCGCTCGAACGGTCCGGCGGGGAGAGAGGCTCATGCGGATGAAGGGCAAGAACGGCATCGTGACGGCGGCGGCATCCGGAATGGGCCGGGCGGGGGTGCTCAGGTTTGCCGCAGAAGGTGCGGCGGTGAGCGTGGTCGACATCGATCCCGACGGCGTGGCCGGAGTGGTGGGTGAGGTCGAGGCCGCGGGCGGCACCGCGCACGGGATCGTCGCCGACCTGCGTGACGACGCCGAAGCGCGCCGCATCGTTCGCGAGACCGCGAACCGCTTCAACGGGCTGGACTTTGTCTGGAACCATGTCGGGCATCCCGGGCCGGCCTCGGTCGAGGACCTCGACATGTCGGACTGGGAGGAAGCCGTTGATCTCAACCTGCGCACCGTGTTCGTGACCACCGAGACCGCCCTGCCGGAACTGCGGGCGCGCGGAGGCGGCAGCCTCCTGTTCACCGCCTCGAGTTCCGGCCTGCAGGGCTCGATGTTCTCCCCGGTCTACTCCATGGCAAAGTTCGGAGTTGTCGGCCTGGTCAAGGCGATGGCGAAACGCTATGCCCGGGAAAACATCCGCATCAACGCACTGTGTCCCGGCCCTGTGGACACCCCGATGCTGCGGGTTTTCGTCGCACGGCCGGACCAGCAGTCGACCCAGGGCATGGACCGGGAGGAACTGGTTCGTTCACGCGGCGGCATGGCACCGATGGGGCGACCCGGCCGTCCCGAAGAGATCGCGAACGCGGCACTTTTCCTGCTGTCCGACGAAGCCTCCTTCGTGACCGGCATCGCCATGCCGGTTGACGGCGGGATCACGGCCTGAACCATGCCGGACTCCATTCAGGTCCGGGACCCGGTCGAGGCGGTTCGCAGCCTGGCTGGGCTGATCGAATCCCACGCGGCCGAAGGCGAGTCCCTGCGTCGCCTCGCGCCACCGGTCCAGGACGCGCTGCTCAAGGCCGGGCTGTTCCGAATGCTGCTGCCGCGGGAGCACGGCGGCCTCGAGATCTCGCCCTCGACGTTTCTTGCCGCCATCGAGGCTGCCGCCCGCCTTGACGGCAGTGTGGCCTGGTGCCTGTGCCAGGGAAACGGTTGCGCCATGATCGGGGCCTACCTGGCCCCCGAGGTCGGCCAGCACATTTTCGGTGGTGATCCGCGAGCAGTAGTGGCGTGGGGACCGGGCAAGGCCGAGGCCAGGGTTGTTAGCGGCGGATACCGCGTGACCGGTCGACTGGCGTTCGCCAGCGGCGGACGCCACGCCACCTGGCTCGGGTGCCATGTGCCGGTGATCGAGACTGACGGATCGTACCGCCTGGGCCGGGACGGCACACCGGTGCAGGTCACCGCGTTGTTCCCGCAATCATCCGCGCGCTGGATCGACACCTGGGATGTGATCGGTCTGTGCGCCACCGGAAGCGACGATTTCGAGGTCCGGGACCTGTTCGTTCCCGACGCGCATGTGACCATACGCGACAGGGACGAGACCAGGGTTTCAGCCGGCCGTCTGTTCGTGATGCCGACCATGAGCATGTACGCGACCGGGTTCTCCGCAACCGCGATCGGCATCGCACGGGCGATGCTGGATGCGCTCTGCGATCTCGCGTATTCCAAGACGCCGCGACTGGCCTCCTCGAAGCTGTCAGACAACCCTGTCTTCCAGGCGGAACTCGCCCGTTGCGAGGCCCGGTTGCGGTCCGCCCGTGCCCTTCTGACCTCCGAGGTCGAGGCCATATGGAAGGACGTCGTGCGCACTGGGCGATTGTCCATCACCGACCGGTACCGGATCCGGCTTGCTGCCACCCACGGGATTCACGAGGCCCGGACCGTTGCCGAGACGGTATGGGACCAGGCGGGCGCAACCGCCATTCGAACCGGAAGTCCGTTCGAACGGCGCTACCGGGACATCCGCACCGTCACCCAGCAGCTGCAGGGGCGCAGCTCGCACTTCCGGACCGTCGGCGCGTTCCTGCTGGGTCACCCGGCGGACCTGTCGGTGGTCTGACCCGGCGGGCAGTTTCAGCCGGTCACGGTGACCGGGGCCCGGGCCGTGACGAACCCCTCGTACCCGCCCGCGACCACCGCATCGCACTTCGCCTTGTAGGCGTGCACTCCCGCCACATAGGGCATGAACACCCTCGGCTTGCCTGGAACATTGGCTCCCATGTACCAGGAATTGGCCTTGGGATAGAGCGTGGCCTCGGCAACCTCGCGGGTGTGGGTCACCCACTCCTCCTGGGCCTGCTCCGTTGCCTCGATCCGCCCCAGCCCCTTTTCGCGCATGTGTTCAAGGCACCCGGCGATCCAGTCGACATGCATCTCGATCGAAAGGATCATCTGGCTCTTCACGCCTGGGCTCTGCGGGCCGGTTACCATGAACATGTTGGGCAGCCCGGCAACCATCAGACCGAGATAGGTGCGCGGGCCGTGTTCCCACTGTTCGTCCAGTGTGACGCCGGAACTTGAACTGATGTCGATCGAGCGCATCGCGCCCGTCATGGCATCGAATCCGGTGGCGAACACGATCGCGTCAAGCGGGTACTCGGCCTTGCCGGTCCTCACGCCCGTTTCGGTAATCTCCTCGATCGGATGGGTGCGGATGTCGACCAGCGAGACATGCGGCAGGTTGTAGGTCTCGTAATACCCAGTGTCGAGTATGAGCCGTTTGGTCCCGATCGGGTGATCGTCGGGGCACAGCAGTTTGGCGGTCTGCGGATCGTTGACGATTTCCCGGATCTTCCCGCGCACGAAATCCGACGCCGTCCCGTTGGCCGCGTCCGAGGTCAGCAGGTCGGTGTAGGAGAACAGGAAGCTGATCGACCCTCCTTCCCGCCATTTAGCCTCGTACTGCCGCCTGCGTTCTTCGGCATTCGCCTGCAGTGCCTCGATCCGGGGGGGCGGATAGCCGGCAATCCCGAACGCTGTGTCGTAGGCTGCAACGCGCCGTTCGACGTACTCCGACTTGTGGCGCGCCTCGGTTTCAGGGTTCATGGGACCGTTTCGGGCCGGAAGGCTGAAGTTGGCGGTGCGCTGGAACACCGTCAATTCACCCGCCTGACGCGCAATGATCGGGATCGACTGTACCCCGCTCGACCCGGTACCGATCACGCCGACACGCAGCCCCGTGAAGTCGACACCCTCCCTCGGCCACAAGCCGGTGTGGTAGGTTGCACCGGTGAAACGGTCGATGCCCGGAATGTCGGGCAGCCGCGGCGTGGACAGGTTCCCCGCCGCCATGATGCACACCGGTGCGCGCACCTGTTCGCCGCTCTCCGCCGCCAGCGTCCAGAGGCCGGTCGCCTCATCGTAGCGGGCAGTGGTGATCCTGGTGTTCAGCTGAACGTCACGCAGCAGGTCAAACCGTTCGGCGACGTGTTCGATATACTTCAGGATCTCCGGCTGGGTGCCGTAGCGTTCGGGCCACTGCCACTCCTGTTGCAGGTCCGGGTCGAAGGAGTAGGAGTACTCGAGGCTCTCGACATCGCAGCGGCAGCCCGGATAGCGGTTCCAGAACCAGGTCCCTCCCACACCGTTTCCGGCCTCGTAGGCCCGGACGCGGTATCCCAGCCCACGCAGCCGGTGAATGGCGTAGAGGCCGGCAAGGCCGGCTCCCACGATGATGACATCGAAGTCACGTCCGTCGGCCGGAGAGTGCCGTCCCTGAACGCTGTCAGGCATCGCCCTCGCCCCTTTCAGTGATCGCCGCCGCCGGCGGCAAATGCCGCCTTCTGCTCGGCACTCGCCTCGGACTGGTAGCGCGTCTTCCACTCGGCATAGGGCATGCCGTAGACGATTTCCCGCGCATCTTCGTATCCGATTACGTGACCGTGTTCGTCAGCCGCCGCGCGGTACCACTTGGACAGGCAGTTGCGGCAGAACCCGGCCAGGTTCATCAGATCGATATTCTGGACGTCCTTGCGTTCGTCCAGGTGCGCGACGAGCCTGCGGAACGCAGCCGCTTCGATCTCGGTACGTGTCTGTTCGTCGAACCTGTCGGCTGGTGTGCTCATGGTCGAAATCCACTTCTGCTGTTGAACCTTCACCGTTCCCTACAGCCCGGCGACACTCTCCTCGATCAGCGCATCGACGACGGCACGCAGCGCCTCGTCGTGCCCGGCGCCATCCGCCACCGCCCTCGCGTAGACCTGGCGCTGCCGATGGGCGCTGGTTCCGCGTTCGAGGATGTCGCGCGTGCTCAACACCTCGTCGGTCGACCCCAGTTCCTCCGCGTCCGGCATGACAAGCTCGATCATCTCCTCGAGCAGACCGGGATAGGGAAGAAGCTCTCCGCGACCCAAATCGATCAGCCCTCCGTCAAGACCATAGCGCTGGGCGCGCCAGCGGTTCTCCGCCACCAGCATCTCGGCGTAGTCCCGCCAGCGCTGGTTGTTGCGTCGCAACCTGTAAAGCATGTGGATTAGGGCCTGGAACAGCGCGGCAATCGCGATCGCGTCGTCGATCCGCGTACAGACATCGCATATCCGCATCTCCATGGTGGGGAACCGCGCCGACGGTCGGATATCCCACCAGATCATCGAGGAATCCGCCATTGCGCCGACGTTGACCAGCACGTCGACATGACGCTGGTACTCCGACCAGCTTGCGAACGCGTTCGGCAGACCCGTGCGCGGCATGTTGTCGAAAACGGCGACACGGTATGACGCAAGCCCGGTATCGAGACCGGTCCAGAATGGACTCGACGTGCTGAGTGCGAGCAGGTGGGGCACGAAGTACGCCGCCTGGTTCATCAAGTCGAGCCGCAGGTCGGGATCGACGACACACACGTGCACATGCATGCCGCAGATCACCATGCGCCGGCTGACCCCCTGCATGTCGCGGGCAAGACCCTGATAGCGGTCCTTCTCGGTCTGCTTCTGCTCGACCCACTGGGCAAACGGATGCGTGGATACGGCCGTCAGCGCGAGACCCTCGTCCGCAGCGCAGTCCGCCACCGTCCTGCGAAGATAGCCGAGGTGATCCCTCGCCTCTCCGATGCTGGAGCAGACCCTGGTCCCGACCTCGATCTGGGACTGCAGGAACTCGGTGGTGACCGAGGATCCGAGCAGGGACTCGCACTGCGCCAGGACGGTCTTGGGCGCCTCGCGGATGAGGTCCCGGCTCTCGCGGTCGACCAGGAGGTATTCCTCCTCGATACCGAGTGTGAAGTTGCGCGGGGTCGACATCGCTTCAGGCAGCCTGCTGTCCGGAACGCTCGCGTTCGAGCAGGGTGCACTCGAGCGCGTCGCCGAAGCGTTCGGCCCACAGTCGCGCTCCGGCACCATACTCGATCCTGTCCTGACGGAACTCCACGCCGACGGCAAGCAGATTGTGCGGCGCGGCGTGAGTCTCCATCGAGTACCCGGAGGGGTGCAGCCCGGAATAGGGCTTGTTGTCACCGACGCTGATGCGGGTGTCAGCCGAGAGCATCTCGATCAGGGGTCGGGCCAGCCTGTCATCCTGCTTGTACAGGATCCCGATGTCCCACGGGCGGAAGACGCCTTCCATTACCGGTGTGAAACTGTGCAGCGCCACCAGGACCGGGATACGCCCGTCCTGGACCATGTACCGGACGCGGTCCGCAATCGCGTTGTGGTACGGGTGGAACAGTTCGTCGATCCTTGCGGCACGGTCGTCTTCAGTCAGGTTCCGGTTGCCCGGAACCACGGTGCCATCCGAGGTTTCCGGGATCGAGGACGGCACTCCGGGCCTTCGGTTGCAGTCGACCACGAGGCGGGAATAGCTGGCGGAGACCAGCGTGGCGTCGAACCGGTCTGCCAGGATCTCGCCGACCCCGGTGATCCCGATGTCATAGGCGACGTGCCGGCGCATTTCGCCGGGCGGCACACCCAGCCCGCCCAGGGCTTCGGGGACCTCGACACCATTGTGGTCGGAAATGAACAGGATGGTCGACCTTCCATCCGGGTTGCGCACCCTGAACGGCGGAACATCATTCGCACCAAGCAACGGCATGCCGCACCATCTCCTCCTACCCGTCACGCGCTACTTTATTCCCGGACACCGTCGAGGCAAGCAGGTTTCCCGACAGCAGATCCCGTCTGTACGTCCATGACGTGACAAGCCTGTCATCCGGCTGCCGAAAGCCGATACACGTTCCGGCGCTTCGTGGACCAATTCGCCTGGCAAATCGCGGATCTCTCACGCTTTTCGCGTCCGGCTCAGTACCCGCCGCCGATCCGCCCGGCACACCGCAACGGTACCACAAGGCCCCGGCGGCGAAAGCCCCGGTGCCGGCGCCGGTAGCAGGCGATGACCGGGGGCGCGGTTCGAGGAAGCGGGCAGCGAAGTCCGGGTCATCGTCAGACAGACGCCGTGGCGCGGCGATACGGGTGGCTTGCGCGTCGCGCGTGCACCGGAGCACAGGAGGCGATTGCGGAGGCAATGGGGAGGTGGCAGGCTCACCTGTCCGGGTTTCGGACGGGAGGCGGCAGCTACAGCCACGGAGTGGTCTTCGCGTCTCGGCGGGGACGAGCCCCGGCCGGTGGGAGAGTCGAATGACGGATGGGCGACACGTGGCGGTGCTGGGCGGCGGGGTGGTCGGAATCGCGACGGCCTGGTTTCTTGTCCGCAGCGGCTGCCGGGTTACCGTCATCGAACGCAACCGGGGCCCCGGCCTCGGTACCTCCTTCGCCAACGGGGGGCTCGTGACACCGAGCATGTCCGATCCCTGGGCGTCCCCGGGCATACCGCTGCTGATGCTGAGGTGGATCGGACGTGAGGACGCCCCGTTCCTCATTCGACCGCGTGCCTTGCCCGGGCTTTTCTCCTGGGGCCTCCGGTTCCTTCGCGAATGCAACAGCGACGCCTGGCGCCGGAACACGGCGATCATCCTTCGCCTTTGCTCCCACAGTCACGAATGCCTCCGCGAGCTCGTGCGCGAAACCGGCATCGACTACGAGTCCAACCCCCGAGGGACGCTTCGCGTCATCCGCGACCGGCGCTCGATGGACTATTCCGAGCGGATCGCCGAGATGCTGGGGGAAATGGGCGTGCGTTGGCGGGCCCTCGATCCAGCGGAGTGCATCGAGCTGGAACCCGCCCTCCGGGGCCAGGCAGGCTCCATTGCGGGCGGGCTCCACTACCCGGACGACGAGGGCGGGGATGCCTACCTGTTCACCGAACGCCTGGCTGGGGCCTGTGCCTCGCTCGGTGTCGATATCCGGTATGGAGAAACGGTCCGGGCGATCGAAGTGGAGAACGGAAAATTCTCCATGATCCGGTCCGACCGGGGGCACGTGGCTGCGGATGCCTGCGTCGTCGCGCTCGGCACGGAGAGCGCGGCGCTCCTGCGACCGCACGGGATTCACCTGCCGATTTACCCGGTCAAGGGATATTCCGTGACGTTTCCGGCGGGCGGCTGGAACGAGGCACCGGTCGTTCCGTTGGCGGACGACGGTCACAAGATGGGAGTGGTCCGCCTCGGCGACAGGATCCGGGTTGCCGGGACCGCCGAGTTCGGAGGGTACGACACCCGCCTCAATCCGAAACGCGTCGCGCATCTGCAGGACGTTTTCTTCTCGCTGTTTCCCGACTATCCCCACAGGGAGGCCGGCAAGGCGTGGACAGGCCTTCGACCCATGACGCCTGACGGCGTCCCCTATCTCGGGCCAACACCCGTGGACGGGCTCTACCTCAATTCCGGCCACGGACACCTGGGCTGGACGATGGCATGCGGGTCCGCCAGCATCGTAACGGCTTCGGTGCACGGCCGGGACCCGGGACTGGATCTCACCGGCATGACGCTGGCGGGCCGCTGAGGGCAAGCCGTCGGTTCCCCAACCGGTCAGGAGTCACCGATGCGTGCGATTGCGGTCCCTTCCGGGCTGCGATAGCCTGCGGCTGAATGCCGAAGTCCCAGCGGGCACTATGTGAGGAGGATCACATGAACATGAGACGAATTCTGGCGGGCGCCGCTGGGCTGTTTTTCACCGTCGCGGCCGTGACCGGCGCTTCGGCAGCCGAGATGACCCTGAAGGTCGCCGGCGTGCTCCCCGTCGAGCACTACGGGCACAAGATGCTCGAGCAGATCAAGGCGGACATCGAGGGCGCCGATGTCGGGCTGAAGGTCAAGTATTTTCCGGCCGGTCAGCTCGGATCGGGCGAGGAACTGCTTGAGGACACTAGTGTCCCAACGTTTAATCGAATAAATTCAACTGGTTAGCAGAGTCGGGGTCTTCAATTTTGTACGGTGCGTTGCTAAGTAGTTGTTCCAGTGGAGTTTTTTCAAAAATGACAAGGCTTAACACCTGCAGGATTGTGTGAAGGCTCATGTCGAGGTGCAGTCGTTTGCGTATGATTGCGATCAGGATATAGACAGACACAGCAATCCAGATTTGGGATTTGACAGCGTTTTCGGATGTCCCAAAGAATGTTTTGATTCTCAAGTTTTGCTTGATCCACTTGAAGAACAACTCCACCTTCCACCGAGCGCGATACAGTTCCGTAATGGTCAACGCGGGTAATACGAAGTCATTTGTCAAAAACACTAATGTCCTATCATGTTCTTTGTCCACGAATTTGATGCGGCGTAGTTTATCTGGATAGGATTTTGAACTGATGACACCGGTCGGAACCACAACCTGATCACAGATGAGGCCGGTGGTTCGATCGACCTTGCTGGAGTATAGGCGCCTTAACTGTGTGTTCTTCTTGGCACGCAGGACGAAGTGCGCCCCACTCAAGTGGAGGATGTGCAGTCGAGCAAAATCCAGGTACGCGCGATCCATGATGTAAAAGGCCCCTGGCTCCGGGACCAGGACATCCAAAGCGTTGATATCATGGGCTTTACCGTCGGTGATGTGGATAAACGCGGGGATATTGCCCCGCAGATCGAGAAGCGTGTGCAGCTTGACAGCAGCCTTGGTGCTGCGAAACCGTGCCCACGGGAACAGGGACAGGCAGAGATCAATCGTCGAAGAGTCGAGGGCGTAGACAGAGTTATTGAGATCCAGACCATGGCCGTCTCCGGCAAAGAGGGTCTGTGCCTGGTGGATCAGATGGTGGCCGAAACTCGCATAAATCCTCCAGTTTCTGACATGGTTCGCATTTGCGAGAGTGTTTCTTGCTACACCGCCACGAATACCCATGTGATATACTTTGCTTTCCTGCGCACGCAAGCAAAATTCTATATCCCGAAGACTGGAACGATAAGTCAGTTGAGCAAATGCCATACATCGATATTGATCATTGCATGTAAAGGATTTGATCTTTCGATTGCCGTCATAGTGTTGGACGAACTGGCGGAACTTGTGCCATGGCAGGTGATCCATGATCTGAGTGAACACCAGTTTTCC
>MKWU01000172.1_pt1 | contig 119473 bp, 105 predicted proteins | sample 809101 | NCBI WGS metagenome assembly MKWU01 (sample SAMN05860141, study PRJNA318959) | sponge metagenome | host: Aplysina aerophoba | place: Slovenia: Piran, Adriatic Sea, Gulf of Piran | collected 2013-05-07
TCACGCTCTTCGTCGTGGCCATCGGGATCTCGGCGGCGCCGCTCGACACCTCGGTCAACATCGCGTTCCCCGCCATCACGGCCGCGTTCGACAACGACGTGGCCGCCATCCAGTGGGTGATCATCTGCAACGTCCTCACCTACGCGGCCCTCATCCCGGGACTCGGCCGCCTCGCGGACATCGTCGGCCACAAGCGGGTGTTTCTGACCGGGCTCCTCTGGTGCGCGGTCGGGCTCGTCCTCTGCGCCCTCGCGTCCACCTTCGGTTGGCTGCTCGTCGCCCGGGTCCTCCAGGGCGCGGGGAACGCCTTCCTGCTGAGCTGCGGACCCGCCCTCGCGACCCTCTCGTTTCCGGAACGCGAGCGCAGCCGGGTCGTCGGCTGGTTCACCATGGGGTTCGCGGCCGCCCTCATGCTCGGGCCGGTCGTCGGGGGCATCCTCGTCGACATCTGGGGATGGCCGGCCGTGTTCTGGTACCGGGTGCCCCTCGTCCTCCTCGCGGCCGCGCTCGTCGTCGCGCTGGTGCCGGACCCGGGCCATGCGACGCCGGACGAGCCCTTCGACCTGCGCGGCGCCCTCGGACTCGGCGCCGCGCTCGCGGCCGCCCTCCTCGCCCTCAACCAGGGCCCCCGCCTCGGCTGGGCGGCGTTCCTCGTCGTCGCCGGAGCCGCTCTCATCGCGGCCTGGTTCATCCGCCACGAGATTCGCACCGCGCACCCCGTCATCGACGTCCGGCTCTTCCGCATCCGCCCGTTCGCGGCCGCCAACACCGCCCACGTGCTCATGAACGTCGGCAGCTTCATGGTCTACCTCCTGACGCCCTACTACCTCGTCCGGGTCCTGGGGGCGGGGACGGCGGTGGCCGGGCTCCTCCTCGCGGCCTCGCCGCTCGGAATGATCGCGGCCTCGCCGGTTGCGGGACATCTGCTCCGCTACACCGGGTCGTTCCGGCTCAGCGTCGCGGGCCTCGCCATCCTCGGAGCATCCCTTTGCGCGATCGCCTTCCTGCCGGTGGAGGCGGGGGCGGCCGCCCTCGTCGCCGTGCTCCTCGCCCACGGGTGCGGGCAGGGACTGTTCCAGGTCGCGAGCATGGACTTCGTCATGGGCAGCATCCCGCGGAGCCGGCAGGGCGTCGCAGGCAGCCTCAACATGGTGACCCGCACGGTCGGCGTGGTGCTCGTCGCGAGCACGGGCACCCTGCTCTTCTCGGCGCTCGGGGGGGAGACCGGGGGGCGGGATGCGTTTCTCGACGCCTACCGGGCGACGTTCCTCGCCGCCGCCGGCGCTGTCTTCCTCGGCATCGCGGTCCTCGGCGCGGCTCGAAGGAAATGACAGGGGTCGGAGCGCACTCTCCGGGAAGCCGCGCTCCGACCCCTGAAACAGGACCGTCACGCTTTACGGACGGCAGCCGGTAAGATCGCGCCCTTGACTCGACCCATCCCCGATGCTCGCCCCCGCCAACCGGAAAGGAACATGACCAGCGACCTCGACGCCACCACCACCAAGGGACTTCGCAACCGTTACGCGATCTGCGGGGTCGGCGAGACCCCCTACATGCGCGGCTCGAAGTACACCACCCGCTCGCTCGCGACCTGGGCGGTCAAGAACGCCATGGAGGACGCCGGGCTCGGCGCGGCGGACATCGACGGCATGCTCTCCTATTCCGGCAACGACTCGACGTTCTCGACCTTCGTCGCGGGCGATCTCGGGATCCGCCTCAACTTCTACATGGACGTGCACGGCGGGGGCTCGAGCACCGAGGCCCTCGTCGGGATCGCGACCGGGGTGATCGAGGCCGGGATGTGCAACACGGTCGCGATCTTCCGGGCCATGAACGGCTACTCGCAGGTGCGGATCGGCGGCACCGGCGCGCGTTCCGCGGTGCCCATCGCCGGCGACCAGATCCACATGCGCGCCTACGGCTGGCAAAGCGCGGGCCAGATGTTCGCCCCGACGTTCATGCGCCACCTTTACGACTACGGCACCACTCCCGCCCAGGTCGCGGGGGTCAAGGTGGCGCACAGCAAGCATGCCTCCAACAACCCGAAGGCGTACTACCGCAAGCGCTACACGGTGGAGGACGTCCTCGCGAGCCGCATCATCTGCAAGCCCCTTCACCTCCTGGACTGCTGCGTGGAGACGGACAACGCGACCTGCATCATCGTGACCCGGACGGACCAGGCCCGCGATCTCCGGCCCCGCCCCGCCCTCGTCCGGGGGGTGGTCGGGCGCTGTTGCAAGCCGCGCGCCGACAGCTACTACCAGCACGGGCCGCTCGCGACCGTCGCGGGCCACTACGCGAAGGACATCCTGTGGCCGAACGCGGGGCTCGGGCCGTCCGAGGTCGACCTCACCGGCTCCTACGACGCGTTCACCTTCACCACCATGCTCCAGCTCGAGGACTACGGCTTCTGCTCCAAGGGCGAAGGGGGCGAGTACGTATCGAACGGCACCATCGAGCTCGGTGGCGCGCGGCCCAACAACACCTCGGGCGGCCACCTCTGCGAGGGCTACACCCACGGCATGAACATGGTCATCGAGAACGTGCGCCAGCTCCGGGGCGAGGTGGACGACTCTTGCCCGATCGGGTCGGACGGGAGCCGGGAGCACACCTACGACTACCGCGAAGGGGGGTGCCGGCAGGTGCGCGGCGCCGAGATCAGCGCGAACCTCGGCTGGGGGACCCCGGGGCTCGGCTCCGCGATGGTCCTGGAGCGGGGCTGAGGCGACGGCCGCGGCGGCGGTGGCGGGGGCGTACGGGCACCCGCCCAGCCGGGCCACGAACGAAGCCGGCCGGCCGCCCGGCCGCCCGTGCCGGCGACACCGGGCCAGGATCTGAACTCGAACGCGCAAACGAACACGAAACGGATACGGAGGAGCGGACGATGCCGCTAAGGGGCGAGTACCTCGGGATGGCCCTCACCATCGACGACGTGGACGAGGAGAACCGCGAGTTCTTCCGCTATTGCCATGCGGGGGACTTTCGCCTCCAGCGCGGGCGCGAGAGCGGCCTCCTTCGCTATCCCCCGACCACCGCGTGTCCATGGACGAGCGACCGCGAGTCGGAGTGGGTGTCCGTGGAGGGGAAGGGGACGGTGCACACCTACGCCGAAGTTCACCACCCCATTCAGCCCGCGTTCCGGGAGCTCGTCCCCTACCTGATCCTCCTCGTGGACCTCGATACCCAGAAGGGGGAGCCGACCGAGCATGAGGCGCTGCGCGTCGCGGGCAACCTGGTCACCCCGGAGGGAACGTTCGCACCTCCGGAGACGATCGAGCGGGTCGGCATCGGGACCCGGGTGCGGATGGTCTTCGTCGAGGTGTGCGAGGGGATGTCGATCCCCCACTGGACCATCGACGAGGAGGCGGAGCAGCCCGACCCGCCCTGGCGCTACCCCGACGCCTGAAGCTCCGGCCGGCGTTCAATGCCGGCGCTCGCAAGCCACGGACACGCCGTCCGTCCCCGCGTTCGCTGTCGCTCTTCGCGCCCGTGATGTCGGCGGAGGGCACCTGCGGGGCACGGTCGACGCCGCGGTCCGGAAGCCGATTCCCCGGAACCGGTCCGCGTGCTACCCGTAGGCGTCCGGTACCAGGGTCATGGTTCCCGTGCCTCCGGTGAGGGCGGTCCAGCCGGACGGGATGAGGGTGGTGGTGTCGTCCTGCTCGACGATCGCGGGTCCGGCCAGCCGGTCGCCGGGGAGGAGCGCGTCCCGTGCGACGATGAGCGTCTCGACGGGGGACGGCTCGTCGGGAAACCGGACCATGCGCCGCTCGCGGCGACCCGGGGTGGCACCTTCGTTCCCTCCGGTGCCCGGGCTTCCCGAAGGGACGGCCCCCGATGACGGACGGGGCGCGCCACTGCCGTCCAGCATCCTCTGCCGGTGCACGGCCCGGATGTTGACGAATCGGGCCGGCGCCTCCACCGCGTGTCCGTGCACCCGCTCGTGGGCCTCGAGGAAGCCCGCATAGAGGCGTTCGAGCGCGTCGTCCGCGCCCGGCTCGAAGGGCACCTCGAGGTGATAGCCCTGCCCGACGTGACACACGTCGGCGAAGTGGAGCACCTCGACCTCGTCCGGGGAGAGTCCCTCGCGCTCCGTCAGCCTTCGCCCGGCGGAGTCGAGCTCGGCCACGATGCTTCGCACGGGCGCCATGTCGAGCCCGGCGAGCGGCTCCGCGTACGCGGTCGATACCTCGTGCTCGATCGGCGCGGCGAGGAGCCCGGCCGCGGAGAGCACGCCTGGGTGGCGGGGCACGAGCACGCGCGACATGGCGAGGTCGGTCGCGAGCGCGCAGGCGTGGAGCGGGCCCGCCCCGCCCATCGCGACCAGGGTGAACTCGCGCGGGTCGAAGCCCTGGCGAACGGACACGAGCCGGATGCCTTCGGCCATCTGCGCGTTGACCACCTGGTGGATGCCGGCGGCCGCGTCCTCGGTGTCGACGCCGAGCGGCCCCGCGATGCGTTCGCGGATCGCGGCGCGAGCCCGTTCCACGTCGAGCTCGACGGCGCCGCCGGCGAAGCTCCCCGGATCGAGGTAGCCGAGCACGACGGAAGCGTCCGTCACCGTCGGCTCGCTTCCGCCGCGCGCGTAGCAGGCGGGCCCGGGATCCGAGGCGGCGGAGTGCGGTCCGACCCGGAGCCCGCCCGCATCGTCGATCCAGGCGATGCTCCCTCCGCCCGCCCCGATGGCGTTCACGTCCACCATCGGCACCCGGACCGGAAACCCGTCGATGACGCCCTCGCTCCGGATGAGCGGCTTGGCCTCGGACACGAGCGCGATGTCGGAGCTGGTTCCTCCCACGTCGAGGGTGATGAGATCGTCGTGGCCGCTCGCCGCCCCGGTCGCCTGACCGCCGATTACCCCGGCCGCCGGGCCGGAAAGAAAGAGCCTCACCGGGCGGTTGCCGGCGATAGTGGCGCCCGCGAGTCCCCCGCGCGACTGCATTACCTGAAGCGGCGCGCGCACCCCCGAGTCGACGAGCCGTCCCGCGAGTTCGGCGAGGTAGCGGCGAACCGTCGGCTTGATGTACGCGTCGAAGGAGGTTACCGCCGTGCGCTCGTACTCGCGGAACGCCGGATCCACCTCGCTCGAGAGCGATACCTCGAGCTCCGGATGCTCCAAACGTGCAATCGCGCGCACGCGGCGCTCGTGTTCCGGATTGACGAAGGAGAAGAGCAGGCAGACCGCGACGCACTCGGCGCCCGCCGCGACAAGGCGGTCGAGCGCGGACCGCACCGACTCCTCGTCGAGCGGCAGGATGACCTCGCCCGCGGGTCCCACCCTTTCCCGAACCCCGAGCCGCATGGCGCGCGGGGCAAGGAACACCGGGGTCTGGGGGTCGAGCCGGACCTCGTACATCTCGCGCCGCATCTGGCGTCCGATCTCGAGCGTGTCGCGGAACCCTTCCGTGGTCAGGATCCCGAGGCGGCCCCCCTTGCGCTCGAGCACCGCGTTGGTCGCGATGGTGGTCCCGTGCGCAATCCGGGCCAGGGAGTCGGGCCGCACCCCGGCCGCCGCAAGGCGCTCCACCGCCGCGAGCGCGGCCTCTCCGGGGTTCGCCGGCGTGCTCGGGACCTTGAACACGAGGGGCGGGTGCCCGTCCCGCGCGCACACCACGTCGGTGAACGTGCCGCCGATGTCAACGCCGACGCAGTATCCGCCTTGCGGTTCATTCATTCTCAATCGTCTCGATCATGGATTGATCTCCCTGCAACGCAATCGTCTCCGGCTATGGCCGCCGTGCGGGAAGTAGTCGATAGCCGGCCTCTTCAAAGTGGCGGTCAAGCCCGAGCACGTCACTGATCCCTTGTTGACGCATGAACTCGAAGCTGACGCAGTCGACGAGGCTGAGACGCCGGCGGTTCTCCGTCGACAGACGGCGGGCACCGCGCCGATGCAGGTCTTCGGATACCCACTCCACCGAGAGCAGCGGAAACACATGCTCATCGAAGTCGCGCACCGGCTCCAGTCCGATACGACTCTGGAGGAGCGCGATCGTTTCAATCAGCACGTAGGACGTGGTCCGGAGCGGCCGGTCGCCGGTTAGGACGTTTCGAAATGCACGGACGAGATCGGCGTGACCGTCCTCCGATCCGACCAGCAATGCATACAGACCGGAGGTGTCGGCAAATACGCTCACGATCGGCTGTAGGCGTCTTCGAGAAAGCGGTCGTGTTCCAGGGCTACCCGGGCCTCGCCGTGGATGTCGCGATACTTGCCGCAAACCGCCAGTGCCGCACGAACGCGATCCTCGCGCGCCGGGGAGGTCCTGTCATGCTCGAGCTGCGTGTTCACGCAACGCCGGATGGCTTCCGAGAGGGAGATGCCGAGTCGCCGGGAATAACGGGTCAGTTCTCGGTGCTGGACCTCGGTGAGCTGTATTTGAGTACGCACCATGATGTGATCAATATAGCACCACTTTGCGCTCCCGATCGCTCAACCGGATATCGGTGAAGTGGTGTGTGGCGGCTGGCATTGTGCCGGGATCGGTAGCGGATTTCTGCGGCCGCGGGGCACCGGAACGACGGGAGGAAGATGCGCTGACGACGACGGCGAAGGCGAAGCACGGACCGGAGTTCGGGCGGCGGCGCTGGTGGTGGCGATGTGCCCCGGCGCGCGGGTGAGCAAGCTGTGCGCAAAGGGCCGGGAGGGAGTTGACCGGCATTCGTGGTTGTTGAACCCTTCTTGGGTGGAGAAATCCCCGAAGCCACGAATATCCCTTCCGGACCCGCCCGAATTTCGCCGCCGGATAGTGGAGCTGGTCCGCTCGGGGCGCGTGTTTCGCGAGCTGGCCCGAGAGTTCGAGTGCTCGGACCAGACCCTCCGTAACCGGGTCCGCCGAGCCGATCTGGACGAAGGTCGCCGCGAGGGTCGCCAAGGGATGGGAGTCTTCGGGAATTCGGGTACGGTTGACCGGGTCGGCCCGGACTCCGTGCCGGGTCACGGCGCGACCGACACCCAAATCAAGGAGCGTCCCGCATGAGGTTCGACGAAGTCATTGCCCGGGGCGGGCGCATCGACGATGCGGACCCCGATCACGGCTACCTTCCCGGTTTCGGGAACACTCACTCGACCGAGGCCGAAGAGGGGGCGCTCCCCGTCGGACGCAACTCCCCTCAGCGCCCGCCGCTCGGCCTGTATCCGGAGCAGCTCAGCGCGACCGCGTTCACCGCGCCGCGCGCGCGCAACCGCCGTTCCTGGCTGTACCGGATCCTCCCTTCCGTCAGACACGGCGCGCGGTTCGAGGAGGTGGGCACCGGCCGCATCCGGACCGCCCCGTGCCGCGAGAGCGACCTCCCCCTCATGCCGCTTCGCTGGCATCCGATTCCGGTCCCGACCGGTGGCCGGACCGACTTCCTCTCCGGCCTACGCACGATCGCGACCTGCGGCGACGCGGCGATGCAGGCCGGCATGGCGAGCCACGTCTACGTCGCCGATGCCTCGATGGAGGACCGGTTCTTCCAGGACGCCGACGGCGAGCTCCTCGTCGTGCCCCAGCAGAACCGGGTGCGGTTCCTGACCGAGTTCGGGATCATCGTTGCCGAACCGGGCGAGATCGTGGTGATCCCGCGTGGCGTCAGGTTCCGCGTCGAGCTGGTGGACGGGCCGATCCGCGGCTACCTCTGCGAGAACTACGGCGCGGCCCTGGCGCTCCCGGAGCGCGGACCGCTCGGCGCGAATGGCCTGGCGAACGAGCGCGACTTCCTGTACCCGGCCGCGGCGTACGAAGATCGCGAGACCGGGTGCGAGCTCTTCGTCAAGGCGCGCGGGCGGATGTTCCGGTCGGTGCTGCCGCACTCGCCCCTCGACGTGGTGGCCTGGCATGGCAACTGCGCCCCCTGCAAGTACGACCTCCGGCGCTTCTCCCCGGTCGGCTCCACCCTGTTCGACCACCCCGATCCGTCGATATTCACGGTGTTGACCGCGGCCTCGGACACCCCGGGAACCGCCAACGTCGATTTCGTCATCTTCCCGGAGCGGTGGCTGGTGATGGAGGACACCTTCCGCCCGCCGTGGTTCCACGCGAACGTCATGAGCGAGTTCATGGGCCTGGTCCACGGGGTCTACGATGCGAAGCCGGGCGGGTTCGTGCCCGGCGCGATGAGCCTCCACAACTCCCTGGTCGCCCATGGACCGGACACGCAGGCTTTCGAAGCGGCGCGCGCGAAGGATCTCGAGCCCGAAAGACTCTCGGGCACCCTCGCGTTCATGTTCGAGACCCGCTACGCGCTCGAGCCGACCGCCTACGCATCGAGCCTCGATCGGCTCGACACCGCCTACGCGGACTGCTGGGAGGGCCTCGGACGCAGATTCCGCCCGCCCGCCCGCGCCGGATGATCCGGTCCCGGACTGGCGGCAGGCAGCGATATCGCACCGATTTCGTGGCTCCCCCGCCTCCGCCTGGGGGGGCGTCGCGCCCGGGGGGCCGCTGTCGGGGGGCCCCCGGGCACACCCCGGCGTGCCCCGCCGACAGCGGCATGGGGGTCCGTCGCGCCGGTGATGCCGTTGGCGGGTACCCCATGGAACCGCTCGGTCGTCGCGGGCGCGAGCAATCCATGCTGCCGCGCCGATCCCGAGGCGCGGGCACGCTACTCCGGCTCCGGCTCCGGCTCCGGCTCCGGCGAGTCTCCGAGCAGGTAACGCGGACCGGAACCGCGCCCGGCCGCGCGGTCGCCCGTGTTGTACAGCGCGCAGCTCTTCAGGGAGAGACACCCGCACCCGATGCAGCTCGCCAGCTTCTCTCGAAGGTTCTCGAGCTGCGCGATTCGGTCGTCCAGCCGGCGTCGCCACAGCCGGGACAGCCGCTCCCAATCGCGCCGGGTCGGAGTCCTCCCGTCCGGAAGCCGGGCGAGCGCGTCCTCGATCTCCGCAAGCGTGAGTCCGAGTCTCTGGGCCACCCGGATCACCGAGATGCGGCGAAGCATCGAGCGATGGTATCTGCGCTGGTTGCCCGCGTTGCGGATCGACCGGATCAGCCCCCGCTGCTCGTAGAACCGCAACGTGGACGCCGCGACCCCGCAGCGGCTCGCCGCCTGGCCAATCGTCAGGTAGTCCGATTTGCGTGCCACGGCGGCGCCCTCCGTTCACGGTCCCGTCGAGCCGGTCTTGACTTGAAGTTTACTTGAAGTTGCAGAATTGACCACTCGGATGCCCGAATCGGGAGGCCGCTTCCATGAATCGCTACGAAGACCTGCCGGCGCTCATGACGATGATGACCGGCGACGAGAAGCATTCGCCGAGCGCGACATCGACCCTGGACGTGCTCTGGACCCTCTACGACCGGGTGCTGCGGACGACCCCGGAGACCGTCGAAGCCCCCGACCGCGACCGGTTCCTGATGTCGAAGGGCCACGGCCCGATGGCCCTTTACGCCGTCCTGGCCGCCAAGGGGTTCATCCCGTGGGAGTGGCTCGCCGATTTCGGCCGATTCGAATCGCCCCTTGGTCATCATCCGGACCGCAACCTCGTTCCCGGGGTCGAGATCGCCAGCGGTTCGCTCGGTCACGGTCTCCCGATCGCGCTCGGAGTCGCGCTTGCCCTCGATGCCTGCGCGGCGGCGAGTCCCCGCGTGTTCGTGTTGCTCGGCGATGCGGAGCTCGACGAGGGGAGCAACCACGAGGCGATCGCGCTCGCGGGGCGAATGCGCCTGGACCGGCTCACGGCGATCGTCGTTGACAACGCATCGGCCACGCACGGCTGGCCGGGCGGCATCGAAGCGCGGTTTGCAATCGAGGGTTGGGAGACGGCCGTCGTGAACGGCCGCGATCACGCGGCGCTGGCCTCGGCGTTCGCTGCCCGGTCACCGGGACGGCCCCGGGTCGTCGTCTGTCATGCCCAACCGAAGGAGGGATGAGGATGGAAACGATGCGAGACCGCTTCACGGCCGTCGCGACGGATCTGCTCGACACGGATCCGCGGATCGTGCTGCTGCTCGCGGACATCGGTGTCGATCGGTTCAGTGCCTCCGGCGCCGCGGGCCGCCACCGCGAACGACTGCGCAACCTGGGCATCCGAGAGCAGCTCCTGATTGGAGTCGCCGCAGGCCATGCCCTCGAGGGTCTTCGCCCGATCGTGCACTCCTACGCCCCGTTTCTCGTGGAGCGTGCATTCGAGCAGGTGAAGCTCGATCTCGGTCACCAGGGTGTCGGCGCGATCCTGGTCTCCGTCGGGGCAAGCCATGACTGGGCCGCCGGCGGCTACACGCACCACGCCCCCGGAGACATCGCCTGCCTCTCGACCTTGCCGGGCTGGCGCCTGCACGTGCCGGGACACCCGGATGAAGCGGAGGCGCTGCTGAGGGATGCCGCCACCCGGTGCGAGCCAACGTACCTGCGCCTCTCCGACGCCGCCAACGCGCGCCCGAGGTCGACGGACCGCGGCCGGTTGCAGATCGAGCTGCGCGAGCGCTCCGCCGCCTGCACGGTGATTGCCGTTGGACCCATGCTCGACCGGGTCCGTGAAGCGGTCGCCGGCCGTGGGGTCAACCTGCTCTACACGTCCACGGTGCATCCGCTCGACCAGAGGACGTTGCGCGAGGTCGCGACGGGTACCGACATCGTGCTGGTCGAGCCGTATCTTGCCGGTACGTCCACTGCCGCGGTGGCAGAAGCGCTGGCACATCGTCCACAACGGATCCTGGCCCTCGGGGTCGGGCGCCGGGCGCTTCGACGATACGGCGTCGCGGCCGAGCACGACGCCGCGCATGGCCTCGACGTTGCGGGACTGCGTACGAGCATCGACGGATTCCTGGCGGGAATCCGCAAACGGAATCCGGCTCTTGAGAGGCTGCGCCTCGGACCTACGAGACCGGTTCGAAGCCACCCTTCCCGGTTCGAAACCCGGCCGCTTCGCAGCGGTAGTCGCCTCGTACGTTTCGTTCCCGATACCGAACTGCAACCTGGACTCATCGGTAAAGATCGGGGCCCCTCGAGGAGCCTAGTTCCCCGAGTGGCCCCGGCGGCTCGCGTCCGCGAGCTCGGACTCGTCCCAGAAGCCGATGACGATGCCCCGGTCGAGCTCGCTCCCCGCACGCGCGAGGATCGTCTCGTCGGAGATCGTCGTCCGCATGTGGTGGCGCCGGAACCACCGGTCGAGCGCTCCCTGCAGCCGGTCGCGGACCGCGGCGAGAGCCGGATCGACGCCCAGGTCCTCGAGCTCGTCGGGGTCCGCCTCGAGGTCGTGGAGCATCGGCCGGAAGCCCTCCGCGTGGACGAGCTTGAACCGTCCGTCGAAGATCATCGCCAGCCGGGCCGCCTCGACGGGCTGGTCGAGCACCGCCCGCGCGGCCCGGAACGAATAGTCGTACTCGCTGACGACGTGGTCCCGGAGGCGCTCGGCGGTCCCGTGGAGGAGCGGCACGAGGGAGTGGCCCTCGAGCACCTCACGTCGGGGCGTTCCCCCCGCCACCTCTACGAAGGTCGGCACGAGGTCGATGCCCTCGACCAGCGCGTGCGAAACGGTGCCGCGGGTCGGATCGGAGTCCCCGGACGGATCGACGACCACGAGCGGGACCCTGACGGAAGGTTCGTGGAAGAGCTCCTTTTCCCCCAGCCAGTGGTCGCCGAGATAGTCCCCGTGGTCCGAGGTGAAGACGATCATCGTGTCGTTCGTCCGCCCGCTCTCGTCGAGGTACGCGACGAGCCGGCCGATCTGGTCGTCGATCTGCGTGATGAGGCCCATGTAGGCGGGGATCACCCGTTCGCGCACCTCGTCGCGGCAGAACGCCTTCGAGAACCGGTGCTCGTGGAACGCCGCGAGCACCGGGTGCGCGTTCTCGCGCTCGGCCTCGCTCCTTACCGCGGGCAGAATGTCGTGCCTGCCGTACATCGCGTGGTACGGCGCGGGTACGATGTACGGCCAGTGCGGCTTGATGTAGCTCAGGTGCAGGCACCAGGGAGCGTCGCCCGCCTGCTCGATGAACTCGATTGCGCGGGAGGTCGCGTATGGCGTCTCGCTGTCCTTCTCCGCGATGCGGGCGGGGCGATCGGCATGGCGCATCAGCCACCCGGACAGAATCTCCCCGTCGTCGCCCGCGGCCGAGTTGGCCCACTGTTCCCACGGGTTGGGCCCGTCGTAGCCGAGCCCCGTCAGGTGCTCCTGGTAGTGGCTTGGCTGCGCGTTCGCGCTCGGATGGAGCCCGTCGAGCCGGTCCCAGACGTCGAACCCGCACTCGGCGACCCGCGCCCCCACCACGCTCTCGGGGTCCAGGCCGAGCCGCGCCATGCCCTCCCGGTCCGCCTGCATGTGGGTCTTGCCGCACAGCACGGTTCGCACCCCGAGCGGGCGCAGGTGGTCACCGAGCGTCATCTCCCCGACCCGCAGGGGGACGCCGTTCCAGGTCGCGCCGTGGCTGTGCACGTAGCGTCCGGTGTAGAAGCTCATCCGGCTCGGCCCGCAGATCGGCGACTGCACGTAGGCGCGCTCGAAGCGCACCCCGCGCGCGGCGAGCGCGTCGATGTTCGGAGTGCGGATGGTCGGGTGTCCGTAGCACGCGAGGTAGTCGAAGCGGAGCTGGTCCGCCATGATGAACAGGATGTTCGTCATCGCCCGGCGCTGCCGTTCGACGCGGCGGGGGACGGGGGAGGGCGGGGGTGCCGGTCGCCGGACGAGCGGTGTTTCGTCGCCGCCCGCGCCCCGATGCCGCCGCCGTGCAAGCGGACGGCGGAACTCATCGGGTGGATGCGAATCCGCTTCGGCCGCGCACCGGACCCGGGGCGCGGTCAGGCCGCGATCGCACGGACGGCGGCTTCGACCTCGCCGGCCGCGGGCAGCATGGCGTGCTCGATCGGGGTGCTGTACGGCACGGTCACGTCGGCCCGGGTGACCCGCTTGATGGGGGCGCGGAGGGAGTCGAAGCAGCGCTCGGCTGCGAGACCCGCGACCTCCGCCGCGAACCCGCAGGTCCGCGCGGAGTCGTCCGCGACCACGAGCCTTCCGGTCTTCGCGACCGACGCGGCGAGCCCCTCCTTGTCGAAGGGGAGGAGGCTGCGGGGGTCCCAGACCTCCACCTCGATGCCGTCGGCGGTGAGCCGTTCCGCCGCCTCGAGCGCGGCGGGCACGAGGCTTCCGATCGCGCAGACCGTCGCGTCCCGGCCGGCGCGGCGCACCTTCCCGTTCGCGAGCGGCGTTCGTTCGCTCCCGGCCGGCACCTCGCCGGTCGTCCGGAGCAGGTTGGCGTTGACGACGACCGCCACCGGGTCGTTCTCGAAGATCGCGGCCAGCATGAGACCCTTCGCATCGGCGGGGGTCGCAGGACAGACCGTCTTGATCCCGGCGTGGATGAGGAAGGTGTAGGGGTTGTCCGAATGCTGGCCGGCGCGCCCGCCCCCGGCGCCCGCCCCCATGAGGAAGAACGTGATCGGAATGTGCGCCTGCCCGCCCAGCATCAGGGGCAGCTTCGCGGCCTGGTTCACGATCTGATCGAAGGCGGGGAACATGAGGGACGCGACCTGGAACTCCACCACCGGCCGCATCCCGGCAAGCGCCGCCCCGTTGGCGAAACCCGTGAACGCGGCCTCCGAGATCGGCATGTCCAGCACCCGTCCCGGCGCGAACGCATCGTCGAGCCCGGCCGTCTCCGGGCGCATGCCGCCGCGGATGTTCTCGCCGAGGACGAACACGGCGGAATCCTCGGACATCGCCTGGTGGAGCGCCTCGTTGAGCGCCTGAATGTAAGTCATCTCGCGCATGGAACTACTGCTCCCAGCCCGGTGCGGGAAAGTCCGGATAGGTGTCGGCGTACATGTAGTCGAGGGCGGTCTCGGGGCGCGGCCGGGGGCTGTTGCGGGCGAACCCGATTGCGCCCTCGAGCTCGCGCTCGATCTCGTCGTCGACCGCTTCGCGGCCGCCCGCGCCCCAGCCGCCGTTGCCGCTGAGCTCGCCCGCGAGCCGTTCGAGCGGGTCGCGGCCGCGCGCTTGCGCGAGCATCTCTTCCGAACGGCTGTCGCGCATCCGCGCGCCGGTCGCGATGTTGTGCACGGAGTACCGGGCGGTCCGGAATTCGAGGAAGGTCGGACCGCCGCCCGCCCGAGCGCGCTCGACGGCGGCGCTGGTGGCGGCGTGCACCGCGCGCACGTCCATGCCGTCCACCGACCGGACGGGGAGCCCGAATCCCGCCGCCCGCTCGACGAGCTCGCCCCCGAGCATTTCATCGATCGGCGACGAAATCGCGTACCCGTTGTTCTCGCACGCGAAGACCACCGGGAGATCGACAACCACGGCAAGGTTGAACGACTCGAGCAGGACTCCCTGGTTCATGGCGCCGTCGCCGAAGAAGGGGACGGCGACGCGGTCTTCGCCCCGGAGCTTGAAGGTGTACGCGGCGCCGCAGGCCATCGGGGCCCCCGCGCCGACGATTCCGTTCGCGCCGAAGATGCCGAGCGCGAAGTCCGCGATGTGCATGGAGCCCCCGCGCCCGCGGTTGTACCCGCTGTCGCGCCCGAGCAGCTCCGCGTACATGCGGTCGGGGGCTCCCCCCTTGGCGAGGATATGGCCGTGCCCCCGGTGGGTGCTCGTGATGACGTCGTCCGCGCGAAGCGCCGCGCACACCCCGACCGCGACCGCCTCCTCGCCGATGTACTCGTGTACCGGCCCGGCGATCTCGCCTTCCCCGACGAGCTCCGCTGCCCGCATCTCGAAGCGGCGAAGGCGCCGCATGCGCCGGTACCATTCGACCGGATCGCGGCTCTCGGACATCGAACTTCCCCCTTGTGCGTCGCGCGCCGTCGCGCGCGGCCCGCATTCTATCCCGTGGGCTCCGCCGACATCCCGCCGGCCGAACGCCAATTCGCTCGTGGTGTTGAACCGTGCTCCTTCGGGCCGCTGCAACGGCGCGAAGCGCCGGAATCGGCGAGGCCGGCGGCCGCCGGCCGGCGCGGACGCGCGCTTCCGGCCGGTCCTGCCCGCTTGCGCCGAAATCCCCGGATTCCCGCGCCGTCACCGCATCCCGGCGTCCTCGCGGACGAGGTCCGCCGCCTTCTCTCCAATCATGATGACGGGGGCGTTGGTGTTTCCCGAGACCAGGGTCGGCATGATGGACGCGTCCGCAACCCGGAGGCCGTCGAGCCCGTGAACCCTCAGCCGATCGTCCACCACCGCCCTGGGATCGCTCCCCATCTTGCAGGTGCCCACCGGGTGATACACGGTGGTCCCGGTGTCGCGGGCGTAGTCGAGCAGCTCGTCGTACGTCTGCGCCTCGCCTCCCGGCATCAGCTCCGGTCCCCGGTAGGGGTCCATGGGCGGCGCCTCCACGATCCGGCGCGCGATGCGGGTGCCTTCGACAATCGCATCGCGATCGACCTTCGAGTCCAGGAAGTTCGGCCGGATTGCGGGCGCGGAGAACGGGTCGGACGACTTCGCGTGCACCGTGCCGATCGACTCCGGTCGAAGGACGCAGAACCCGATCGACATTCCGGGCTCCGTGTCGAGGGCCCGGTCCTGCGAGTCCGCGAAGCTTGCCGGGGCCATGAAGTACTGGACGTCCGGCGTCTCCACCTCTTCCCGGGTCCGGACGTAGCCGGTGACGTTCGCGGCGCACAGGGCGAGGATGCCGGTGCGGTTCCACAGGTAGCGCAGGCCCTCTCGAACCAGACTGAGCCCCCGCGTCCTTTCGTTGTAGGTGACGGTCCCGGTCACCTGCCAGGACATCCGGACCGCGAAATGGTCCTGAAGATTCTCTCCGACTCCCGGCAGGTGGTGGACGGCCTCGATGCCGAGCCCGCGCAGGCGTTCGCCGTCCCCGACCCCCGAGAGCTCGAGGATCTGCGGCGAGTTGATCGCGCCGCCGCACAGGATCACTTCCCGCGCGGCGCGGACCGTCTTGCGCTCGCCGTGCTGCGAATATTCCACCCCGACCGCCCGCTTCCCCTCGAACAGGACCCTGGTGGTGGGCGCCTGGGTCAGCACGGTGAGGTTCGGGCGTGACCGCACGGGGGCGAGAAGCGCCGGGGCGGCGCTCGCGCGCCGTCCCTTCCGAATCGTGGCCTGGCAGTAGCCGAAGCCGTCCTGGGACGCGCCGTTCACGTCCCGGTTGTGGGGGTAGCCGCAATTCTCCGCCGCTTCGATGATCGCGTCGCACATCGGGTGCGTCTCGAGCTGGTCGGAGACGTTGAGCGGGCCGCCGACCCCGTGGAACTCGTCCGCCCCCCGTTCCTGATTCTCCGAACGCTTGAAGTAGGGGAGCACGTCGTCGAAGGACCAGCCCCGGTTTCCGAGCTGAGCCCAGATGTCGTAGTCGCGGGGATGGCCCCGGATGTAGAGCATCCCGTTGATGGAGCTCGACCCGCCGAGGACCTTGCCGCGCGGGATCGGGATCGGGCGGTTCCGGGTCTTCTCGTCCGGCTCGGTCTCGAAGAGCCAGTTCACCGTCGGATCGTTCAGGGTCTTCGCGAAGCCGACCGGAAGGTGGATCCAGATGTTCTTGTCGCGGCCTCCCGCCTCGAGGAGGGCCACCCGGTTGCGCGGGTCCTCGGAGAGACGGTGGGCAAGCACGCAGCCGGCCGAGCCGGCTCCGACGATGACGTAGTCGAATTCCATTGCTCTCAATCCTCTATCGCGAGCGGTTATCCTCTGGGACATCCGAGTTCCGGTGGGGATGGTAATTCATGAATCAGCTCGTCATCCGCGGGGCGACCGTCGTCGACGGCCTCGGCAACGAACCGGTCCGGGCGGACGTCGCGGTGCGCGACGGGCGCATCGGCGAGGTCGGAGCGGTCCGCGAGTCCGCGGAGCGCGAGATCGATGCGGGCGGCCTCACCCTCGCGCCGGGATTCGTCGACCTGCACACCCACTACGACGCGCAGATTACCTGGGACCGCACCCTCTCGCCCTCACCCTCGCTCGGCGTGACCACGGTGGTCATGGGCAACTGCGGATTCGGGATCGTGCCGGCCGCCCCGCCGGTGCGGGACCTCATCCTGCGCAATCTTTCGGTCGTCGAGGGCATGGACCTCGAGGCTCTCCGCGCCGGGGTGCGCTGGGAATTCGAAACCTTCGGCGAGTACCTGGCGGCGCTCCGCGCGATCGCGCCCGCGGCGAACGTCGCGGTGCTCGCCGGCCACTCCGTCATCCGCACCACGGTCATGGGCGAGGCGGCGTCCGAACGGGCCGAGGCGACCCCGGACGAGCTCGCGCGGATGAAGGCGCTGGTGGCCGAGGCGATGGACGGCGGGGCCATCGGGCTCGGAGCGTCGTATTCCCTCAACCACTCGGGCTACGGGGGCGTCCCGATGCCCTCGACGATCACCGATCTCTCGGAGTTCGATGCGCTCGTCGGCGCCATGGGGTCCCGTCCGGCCGGAATCGTGCAGCTCGCTTCCGGGGCGAAGACCGTCGAAGAGATCGAGGCGGTCGCCGGCCGCCACGGACGGGCCGTGTTCAAGGGGACGGGAGCGGCGATGTACAACGAGCAGGCGCCCGAGCGCTCCATCGGGATGTTCGAGGCGTGCCGGGCCGCGCAGGCGCGCGGCAACCCGGTGTACATCCAGATCCCCTGCCAGCCGCTGTCGTTCGACTTCACCCTGGCGAACGCGTATCCCTTCTTCAGCCACGACGCTTTCTCGGAGGTGAAGGCGTACGGACGCGAACGGCTCGTTCCCTACTTCGGCAGCCGGGAGTTTCGGGACCGTTTCCGCGCGAGCCTCGCCAACCCCCGGCCCGGTCTCATCTTCCAGGGCAACTGGGACCGGGTGGTGGTCGCGGTCCCCGCCCTCGCGAAGAACGACGGGCTCGCGGACCGGACCATCGCGGACATCGCGGCGGAGCGGGGAGCGGACCCCCTCGACACGATGTTCGACCTCGGTCTCGAGGAGAACCTCGAGACCATGTTCATCGGGCAGTTCCTCAACGTGGGCGACGAGGGCGTCGCGCGGCTGCTGAAGCACGAGGCGGGAGTCGTCGCCCTTTCCGACGCGGGGGCGCACCTCACCTTCATGTGCGAAGCGGGCTACGGCCTTCACTTCCTCTCCCACTGGGTGCGGGAGCTCGGCGAGTTCGACATCGCCGACGGGGTGCGGCGTCTCACCAGCCACCCCGCGGACCTTTACGGGATCCCCGACCGCGGGCGGATCGAGACGGGCGCCTGGGCGGACCTCCTGCTGTTCGACCCGGAGACGGTCGGGGTCACCGCGAGCGAACGGGTCGCGGACCTCCCGGGGGGCGGCCGGCGCACGATCCGCCGGCCGCTCGGGATCCACGGGGTGTTCTGCAACGGGGTCGAGGTCTTCGACGGCTCCGACTACGTCACGAACGGGCGGGGACCGGGGCAGGTGCTCGATCGGTTCGCGCCGTCGAGCGCCCTCCGCCGAGAGAACGGGGGCGCCGCGCAGGGCTGAATCGGCCGGCCTCAGCCTGCCGCAAGGCGACGACCGAGCACTCGACACCCCGCACGCCGTCCGGTCCCGTTCGCATTCGGAAGCGATGTCGGTCGAAGCGCCGACATCAAGGAGCCAGCCGGACAAGGCACCCGGTCGTCTCTCGAGAATGGTTGGACCGCTGGCGGATCGACGCCGGCGTCTGGACGGGGGGTGCGGGAGGGTATTCGCATCGTGTCCCCATTGCGCCCGTTCCGCATCGGGGGCACCGGCCGGATCGCGGCCTTGAGCACGGCCTCGCCAAACAGGCGCCCCGCGCTTCAGCCCCCCGCGAGATGGTGGCGGATGGACTCGACGCCGCGCATGGTGAGCGCAATGAGGCGTTCGTCCAGGGGCGGGGCCTGCGACGAGAACTTGGCGATCACGATGCCGTTCTCGGGATCCGCGAAGACGTTTTGTCCGTACACGCCGACGCCGAACGCCAACGGAGCGGCGCCGCGGCGCACGTACCACTTGCTGCGGTAGTGGGCGTCCAGGCCCGGGAAGTAGGGCGCGAAGTCGCCCGCGTCCCAGGCCGACGGATCGCCCGCGCCGAGGATGTCCTCGATCCAGTCGGCGGGGACCACCTCCTTCCCGTCGCGGCGGCCCCGGTTGGCGACGAGCTGTCCGATCCGCGCAAGATCGCGAAGGGTCGCGCACATGCCGCCGGCGGCCCGGGGGGCGCCCAGCCGGTCGACGGTGACGTACGCGTCGGCCGCCGCGCCCATAGGTTTCCACAGGAGCTCGCTCACGAGGTCCACGTAGCGCCGCCCGGCCGCCCGCTCGATGACCCAGCCGAGGAGGTCGGTGTTGGGCGAGACGTAGTGGAAGGCTCCGGCATGCGGGCCGTCCCGCGCCGTCAGGGTCCGGAAGAAGGAGCGCAGGTCCGACGGCTCCTCCCCGGGCGCGAGGGGGTCCCAGCCCTGCGCCTTCCGGTACTCGATGATCGCGCCCGACGTGGCGAGGTAGTCCTCGTCGAACCGGATGCCCACCCGCATGTCGAGGAGGTCGCGCAGGGTCGCGCCGGCCCAGGCGGTCTCCGCGACCTCGGGGATCCAATCGGTCACCGGGGCTCCTGCGTCGATCGTGCCACGGCCGGCGAGGATGCCCGCGACGAGCCCGAGCACCGACTTCGTGACGGACGCGAAGAAGTGCGGGGTCGCCGCATCCATGCCGGCCCCGTAGTGCTCGTGGACGATCCTGTCCGCCCTCAGGACGAGCATTCCGTCCGTGTCCGTCTCGGCGAGAAAGCGCCCGAGGTCGTAGCGCGAGCCGTCGAACTCGAACTCCACCCCTTCGAGCTCGACGCCCGCGACCGGCATCTGCGAGACGGCGCCCGGATCGGCGGCGATCCCGGCGCTCGGGATCAGCTCGCGCAAGTGCGTGAACGACCACTTGTTGAACGGCGCCCGGCGCCAGTTAGCGAGCGTGACCTGGCCCGCCGCGCTCGGCGGGAATCCCGCCATGAGCTCGTTTCGCTTCAAGGTACGGCTCCCCTTCGTGTCGGGTGACGGCAGGCGTCGAGCGCTGGTTTCACACTCGGCCAGCCTGCGTGACCCTGGGCAATGCGAACGATGTGGGTCAACGTGGTTCCCTCTACCCTCCCCGCGCGCGGGGGTCGCGCCCCCGTCAGGCGGGGGGGATCCAGGCGCTCGCGCTGCGGGGGACGAGGAGGAGCTTCGCGACCAGGCGTATCGCGGGGTCCTCGCTCGCGGCCCCGCGGTCGCGTACGGCGAGAAACAGGCGGCTCGCCCGCGTCTCGCCCCAGAACCACGCCGCAAGCTCCCGGCCGGACGGAGTCGCACCCGGTTGCGCCGTCGCCGCCTCCTGATACCAGGCGAGGAGGTCGTCGAGGGCGTGCTTGAGGAAGCGGGAGAAGGCGATGCCGTCGCGCGGGCTCGTCTCCTCGCCGCGCTCGGCGTAGCCCGCGAGAAACTCGACGATCCCATCGGGTGGGAGACCCGAAAGGCCGACCGTGGTGCGGCCGCCGCGGCGCTCGCGCGCCCGTTCGTGCCACGGGGCGAGGCTTCGTACCTCCTGCGCAACCTGCGCCACGAGGCTCCCGGGGTCGGACCCCTCCGGCTTCGGAAGGCTCACGGGACAGGCCCAGCCGGCGTTCCCCGCATCGCCTGTCGAGACCCCCGGTGCGTCCTCGGGGAAATCCGCGAGCACCGGTCCCGCCGTCTCCGCGAGAAGTCCGAGGGCGGCGAGGAGCACCCGGCGCTGGAATGTCGCATCCCCCGGCGCGCCGAGGGGGCGGCCGAGCTCGAAGGAGGTCCAGAGGGTCCGGGGCGGCCGGATCGACTCGCTGTGCTCGCGCACGAGGCTGGTGACGACGGTGGGGATCCCGGCCCGTTCGAAGTAGTGGGCGAGCGCGCTCACGGCGCGCGTGCAGTTGGGTCAGACCGGGGTGAGGAGGACCGCATCCACCCGGTCGGCCGCGAGGTGACCCGCGACCCGGGCGGCCGGCGCGGCCATCTTCTCGGGGTCCGTCGCGCCCATGAAGCTGTAGTGATGTTCGGCGACCGAGCCGATGGTTCCCTCCGCCTCGAGCTCGCGCAATCGGTCGATCGGGAACACCACGTTCGTGTCCTCGACGAAGCCCGAGCGGTCGTAGTTGACCGAGATGTGGCTCATGAGGAGGTCCGCGCCCTGGACGTCCCCGGGAATGACCCGGTAGTCGGCGTCCCCGGGCGCGAACGCGTCTTCGCCGCGGCGCACGAGGCCGGCGCTCGTCACGATGGCCACCCGGCGCTCGGCGAGCGGCGGTCCGGCCGCGAGGGCGGTATCGTCGAATTCGGGGAGCGGCAGACTTCGGAGATGTTCTGCCATCGCCTCGGGGAGGTCGCAGAGTCGCGCCATGGATTCGGTCCTTCGGGTTCGCTCGGTCCAGCGGAAGCGGCGCATTCTACTCCGGCTACTCCGGGCGAAATTCCGCGAAAGCCGGACGCGATGGCCCGCAAGGTCCGGCTTGAAGCCCGAGGGCCGAATGGGGGGGACTTCACACGGACCGGTCGGATTGGCGAAGGGCAGACCGGTTCCGGTCCTCCGGTGCCGAGTCCGGGCGGCGCGGCTTTCGTTCTCAGCCGGCGACCAGGAGCTTGAGACCGAGGAGGGCGAGGGCGACGAGCAGCCACTTCCGGAACGCGGCCGGGGTCAGACGCACGCGCAGGCGCGCCCCGGCGACCATGCCGGCAATGGCGGGAAGGACCGCGACCGCCGACACGTACCCCGCTTCGAGCCGATACGCCCCGTGCAGGACGAGCACCACCGCGAGGGCCGCGGTGGACACGCTGAACGCGATGCCCATCATCTGCACGAGCTGGTCGCGGTCGAGACCGAGCGCCTCGAGGTACATCACGATGGGGACCACGAACGTGCCGGTCACACCGGTGACGAGGCCGTTGACGATGCCGACCGCCGGGGTCAGCACCGCCTCCGCCCGCGACGGCACGCGGAACCGTGCGCTGCGAAGCCCGAGGGCCGCGTAGAAGAGTAGTACGGCCCCGAGCACCCGTTCCATCGCGTCCGGAGCCGCAACGAAGACGTAGTGGTAGCCCACCCAGGTCGTGACGGGAACGATTGCGAGCGCGATTCCGAAGCGCCGGAACAACGCCGCCGCGTGGCCCCCGATCGCTCCCTGCCAGACGTTCGTCACGAAGGACGGAATGACGAGCAGGGGGAGCGCCGCCTCGATGCCGAAAGTGGCCGAGAGCAGCGCGACCGCGACCGTCGGGAGGCCGAGGCCGACCACCCCCTTCACCCCGCCCGCGAGCAGGAAGACGAGCATGACGATCGTGATCGAGAGGGCGTCGATGGCAACCTCCCCGGGAATGCCCGGGCCGTTCGGTCAGACCCGTACGCGCGCGGACACCCGTTCGCGTCCGCGCTTGGATGGCTCACGCCACGGAGAGAGCGTACCCGTTTGCGTACGAATCCCGTGCTCCCGCCCCGTCACGCGCACGCGAATGAGAGCCGGGCGGGAAGTCCGGGCCGGCGCGGGGTTCCGGGTCCGGGCCGACGGACCGGATGAGGGGTGGTCGCGATCAGGAACGGGCATGATCCGGACTGGAGAGCGCAGAGCAACCCGTCGCCTGTCCCGGCGGATCCGCTCGCCGCGCCCCGCCCGCGGTCCGCGGGCGGGGCGGTTGCATCTTTCCGGCCGGTCCGGGCGCCGGCCACGCAACCGGCGGCCCGGGCGCCCCGGGCTCAGATCTTGTATCCGAGCTTGCGCGCGCCGTCGACGAAGTTCCGGTACTGGCGCTTCTGGCTGTCGAGGCCGAGGTTCTGGGAGATCTTCACCCACTCCTCGGCCGCCTCGTCCAGCGCCTGCTGGCTGGTCAGCGCTCCGGAGATCGCCTTGGAGATGTTGCGCCCCAGGGCGTCCGCGTACTCCGGCGCGCCTTCCCAGAAGAACTGCGGATAGCCGACCTCGACGTTGGCGAGTCCCGCGTCCAGGTGGTTCTTGGCCGTGTCGAAGTTCTTGAAGATGCCGGCGTTGGTCGGCCAGAGCTCGTTGTCCGTCCCGCGCTGCGGATTGGCCCCGAGATAGAGCTTCGCCGCCTCGTCGCCGTAGTGGCTCTTCCCGAACGGGTCCGACCCGCAGTACTCGTCCGCGACGATGTCGTTCGAGTAGTCCGGATGGGACATGCGGTAGATGAAGTAGAACGCGGCTTCCTTGACGTCCTCCGGAATGTTCTTCGGAACCGATGCGGTCCGGCACCAGAGGGAGATCGCCCGGTTGGTGATCGAGCCGTCGTCGTTCTCCCAGCCGGGAACGATGGCTCCGCGCTGGTCCTCGGCGAGCTCCACCCCCTGCTGCTGCACGGTGAACTCGGAGAGGTCGATCCACCACACGGACATGACGTCGGAGCCGGACTGCCAGCGCTGGATGGTGGTGCCGATGTCCATCGCTTCCGCCCCGGGGGGGCCGAACTTGATGATCTCCTTGTACATGTCCAGGGCCTCGGCGGCCTTGCCCTGGTTGATGGTGGGGTTCATGTTCTCGTCGAAGTAGTTCACTCCGGCCGATGCCGCGATGTCCATCCAGAAGCCCCACCCGAAGTTCGGGGGGTTCACCACCATCGACGTGCCGTACACGTTCTGGCTCTTGAGCTCCTCGGTGAAGAACTGGGTGGCGTCGATGAACTCGTTCCAGGTCTTGGGGACCGCGAGCTCGCGCTGGAAGCGCTTGGAGTACTTCTTCTGCAGCATGGGATCGTTGAAGTACTGATTGCGGTAGTGGAGGATGTGGATGTCTCCGTCCAGCATCATCCCGTAGGTCTTGCCGTCCCACTTGGTATAGAACTCGCGGTAGGCGGGCATCACCCAGTCGAGGTAGTCCGACGTTCCCTCGTACTTGGCGAGGTAGTCGTCCAGCGGCTCGAGCTGGCCGGTCTCCGCGAACGCGCCGAAGAACAGGCTCGGGTACTGCACCCAGTCGAAACGGGGCCGCTTGGAGAGAAGCTGCGGCAGGATCTTCGCCACCGCGTCGCCGCCGCCGTAGTTCTCGCGGCTCTTGATGCCGACCCCCGCTTCCTTCTTCAGGTGCGGGGACAGCCACAGCGGCGCGTGCAGCCAGTTGGAGTCCTGGAAGTAGGTGAGATCGATGTCGTTGAAGAGCTTCTTGCCGGGCGGCACCGCCTGGGCTCCGAACGCGCTCCGCGGCAAGACCGACGCGGCCGCCGCCGCACCGGCGCCGGCCGCCGCATTCCTCAGGAACTTGCGTCGCGTGTAGGCGCTGAAGATGCTCATGGACTTTCCTCCTTCTTCGTTCGGGGCGCGTTCATGCCGCGCCCGGGATTGCGCGCCGGGCCGCCGCGGCCCGCCGCCCGTCACTCAGGCGATCAGCTCCTCCGTCGATTCGCTGAATACCATCACGTCCCGCGGAGCATAGTGCATCCGCACCGGCTCTCCGCGCGCCGCGCGCGTTTCGGGAGCCGCGAGCGCCCGGAACACGCTCGCACCGTTTCCGAGGGTCAGGATCACCTGCTCGCCCACGTACTCGTTGATCGCGACTGCCGCGGCCACGCTCGCGGAGCGGCCGTCCCGGCCGCCTTCGAGGTGCAGGTTCTGCGGGCGAATGCCCGCGATGAAGCGCGCGTCGCCGGTCTCCGCGAGCCGGGCGGCGCGCTCCGGCGCGAGCTCCAACACGAGCTCCGAGTCCTCGACCCGCAACCGGGCCGTACCGCCCGAGGACTCGAGGCGCGTGGCGAAGAAGTTGGTCGGCGGCTCGCCGATGAAGTCGGCGACGAACACGTTCGCCGGGTGGTGGTAGAGCTCGTTCCGGGTCCCCACCTGCTGGAGCTCGGCCTGGCTCATCACCGCGACCCGGTCCGCGAGGGCGAGCGCTTCGACCTGATCATGGGTCACGTAGATGGTGGTGCGGCCGAGGTCCCGGTGGATCCGCTTGAGATCGAAGAGCATCCGGAACTTCAGATGCGCGTCGATGTGGCTCATCACCTCGTCCAGGATGAACGCGGCCGGCTCCCGGATGAGGGCCCGCCCGAGGCTCACCCGCTGCTGCTGGCCGCCGGAGAGCGCGGCCGGGGTCTGATCCAGGATGTCCTCGAGGCGCAGCATCGCGGCCATCTCGCGCACTCGCACGGAGCGCTTCGCCTCCGGCAACCCCATCACCTCGAGCGGAAACGCGAGGTTCTCGGCGACCGTGAAGCCGGGGTACAGGGCGTAGGTCTCGAACGCCATCGCCACGTTGCGCCGCTGGGGATCGAGCTCGTTCACCCGCCGGCCGTCGAAGGCGATCTCGCCCGAGGTGATCTCCTCGAGCCCGACGATCATGCGAAGAGTCGAGGTCTTGCCGCAGCCGGAGGGACCGAGCAGCGCGACGAACTCGCCGTCCGCGATCGCGAGGTCGAGGTCCCTCACCGCATGCACCGCCTCCCCGCGCGAGCGGTAGATCTTGTTGACCCCCGTGAGGCTGACCGACGCCATGGCGCTATTGCACCAGACTCGCCCCGCTCCGGGGGTCGAAATAGAGGAGCGTCTCGGGATGCAGGCGAAGCGTGACCCGCGCCCCGTAGTCGAACGTGCGGTCGGGGGCGGTGAGGGCAGTGAGGGGGACGCCGCCCGCGTCGGCGAGAAGGACACCGGTCGCGCCGAGCGGCTCGTAGAGCTCCACCGTGGCGTCGAACTCGAAGCCGTGCAAAGGGGCGGATTGCCCCTCCCGTCCGGCGCCGGCCTCCCCGGAAGCGCCCGCATGGGCGCCGGCGCCGGCCGTCGCTCCGTTCTCCAGCACCGAGAGGAACTGGGGCCGGATCCCGAGGGTGACCGTATCGATGCCGCCCGCGAGGAGCGCGGCCCGATGCGCATCCGCGACCGGGATCGCCAGCCCCTCGCCACCCTGCCCGTCCCCGGTCGCGGCGACGCAGGTCAGGGCATCGCCGGGCGCGCTTCGCAGCTTCGCCTCCACCACGTTGATCGAGGGCTGTCCGAGATGCTGGGCGACGAAGAGCGAGCCCGGCCGCTCGAAGAGCTCGCGGGCGGTGCCGATCTGGACGAGCCCGCCCGCGCCCATCACCCCGATGCGGTCGCCGAGCGAGAGCGCCTCCGCATAGTCGTGGGTCACGTAGAGGGTTGCGACCCGGCGCAGCTCCTCGAGGTCGTGGAACTGCTGCCGAAGCTCGTGGCGGATGCGCGCGTCGAGGGGGCTGATCGGGTCTCCGCAGGGGGAGAAACCGAGGGGGGAGCCCTCGGGGTTCGCGACCAGGGTGCGGGCAAGGGCGGTGCGCTGCTTCTGCCCGCCCGAGATCTCCCCCGGACGGCGCTCGAGCAGCTCGTGGATCCGCAGCATGTCGGTCACCTGTCGCACGGTGGTCTCGATCTCCGAGCGTGGACGCTTCTGCGCCCGCAGGGGGCTCGCGATGTTCTCGAACACGCTCAGGTGCGGGTAGAGCGCGTAGCTCTCGAAGGTCATCGCGACGTTGCGCCGATAGGGCGGGAGCGCCGTCACGTCGCGGCCGCCGACGAGGATCCGGCCCGCGTCGCACCGCTCGAGGCCCGCGACGAGCCTGAGCAGGGTCGTCTTCCCGATGCCGCTCGGGCCGACGACGACGAAGAACTCTCCCTCCTCCACCGCGAGGTCGAGGCGGTCGATGACGGGGAAGTCCCAGCCCTTGCACAGGCCCTCGATGCGAAGGTCGGCCACCGTTCCGGATCTCCCCCCGGTCAGCCCTTGACGACGCCGAGGGAGAGCCCCCGGACCATGTAGCGGCGAAGGAGCACGAAGAGCACCAGCGGCGGCAGCATGGCGATGAGGCTGAACGCCATCTGGAGGTTCCACAGGGTCTGGCTGCCGTGGGTGAAGGTGGGAATGACGATGGTGAACGTCTTCACCTCGGTCCCGACGAACAGGTTGGCGAACAGATACTCGTTCCACGCGAATATCCAGCAGAGCATGGCGACCGAGATCATTCCCGGAAGGACGAGCGGAAGGGTTACCTTGAAGAACGCCCTGAGGGGCGGGTAGCCGTCGAGGTACGCGGCCTCCTCGAGCTCGCGCGGCGCGTCCCGGAAGAACACCATCATGAGCCAGGTCGCGAGCGGCATGTTGAACACGAGGTAGAGGATGATGAGCGAGAGGTGGCTGTCCGTGCCCCAGGGCGTCGCGTCGAAGAGGAAGAACATGGGGATGAGCACCGCCACCGGCGGAAACATGCGGTTCGAGAGGATCCAGAACGCGAGGTTCTCGCCCCCCGCCTGGCGCGGGAAGCGGGCGAAGGCGTAGCCGGCGAGGGTGCCGAGCACCAGCGAGGCGAGGGTGTTTCCGGTCGCGACGATGAAGCTGTCGACGAGGGCCTGGAAGTTCGACGCCTCGGCGAAGACCAGCTTGAAGTTCCTGGGGTGCCACACGTCCGGCCAGAAGGTCGGAACCGTCCGATTGGTCTCCGCCGCGTCCTTGAGGGCGGTGATGATCTGCCAGTAGAACGGGAACAGGGTGAGGAGGAGCCACAGGCCGAGGAACGCGAGGAGAAGTCCCCGGACGAGCCGGTAGTTCGCCTCGCTCACCGCCGCGTCCTCGCGAGCCGGACCGTCATGCGATGCCCTGCGCCTTGAGGACCTTCTTGAGATAGCGAAGGAACAGGGTGATGAGGATCGCCGAGAAGGCGAAGATGATGATTGCGTAGGCGGCCGCCTCGCCCACCTCGAACTCGCGGATGCCGCGCTGGAACGCGATGTAGGTCGGGAGCTCCGAGGTCTGCGCCGGCCCCCCGGAGGTCATGACGTAGACGAGGTCGACGAACTTGAACGCGTCCATGAAGCGGATGATGAAGGCGATCGCGATCACCTCCTTCAGCATCGGGAGGGTGATGCGCCGGAGCACGAGCCAGCCGCCCGCTCCGTCCACGCGGGCGGCCTCGTAGACCGCGGGCGGGAGGGACACCCGCCCGGAGTAGATGATGAGGAGCGGGAGGGCGGTCCAGTTCCACACGTCCGCGATGATGATTGACCACAGCGACATCCCCGCGTTGAACCATTCGATGTGCTCGCTGATGAGGCCGAGCTCGAGAAGCGCCGCGTTGATGGCTCCGTTCGACGGGGTGAGGAGGAATTTCCACAGCACCCCGACGATCGAGGGCGGGAGCATCATCGGCAGCACCAGGATGATGAGGAAAAGCACGCGCACCCAGTCGCGTTTCACCACCTCGTAGAGGGTCAGCGCGAGGACGGTGGCGAGCAGCACCTGGAGGCACGCCCCGAACACCAGGTACTGCACCAGGTGCTGGACGCTGTCCCAGAAGCGCTCGGAGGTGAGGACGGTTTCGAAGTTCTCCCAGCCGACGTAGCTCCAGTTGCCCCGGAAGAGCCGCATAATGTTGGTGTTCTGGAACGCGTGGTAGAACATCCACACGGTCGGATAGACGACGATCGCGAACAGGACCAGGACCGGCGCCCCGACGAGGGCGAGCGGCACCCAGCGACTGACGATCAGGTTGGGGCGGGTCTTCTTGCTCGTGAACCACTCCGGCAGCGCCGCCGGCGCTTGCTGCCCGGAGGGGGCGCCGGCGCCTGCGCCGGCTGTGCCGGACCGGACCTCAGCGGGGGGCACCGCCCCTCCTCCCCGAGATCATGCCTCTTGCGTATCCGGAAGCTGGAGAGTGGATGGTCCGGTCCTTCGTCCGGATCAAAGCGGCTTGGCGAGGTAGGGACACGAGCGAGCTGGACAGAGCATCGCGGGTTCTCCCGTGGGTGGTCTGTTCCCGGGGGCCCGGCCGGCGAAGGTCAAACGATACCGAACAGGCGCGCGGCGACGGCGAGCATGAGGGCGGCGAGGAAGCTGATTGCCCATCGCATCATGCGAAGCTCGGCGCGCAGCTCGGCGAGGTCGCCCTTGGTGGCGAGCTGGTCTAGATCGGCGCCGGCCGCGGTGCGGGGCTGGTCGGCAATGGCTTCGGCGTGGGCGCGTTCGACGCCGGCCGCTTCGAGCTCGCGGGCAGCGGTGAGAGCGTCGAAAGTGGATGAGCGCATATTCGTCCCCGGTAGTGCGGTCCGCGAGCCCATCGGCGGCAAGGTCGCCCGACCGCGTCGGATTGTAATCCGGTTTCTCCTGTTTGCGGAGTGACCGCGGAGAGGCAGATTCCGGCGGACGGCGACTCCGGCACCAAGGTCGCGGGCGGGCGCGGCACTGCCGGTCATGAGACCGGCGGAGATTCTCGGGCCAGCGGATAGTCGGCTTCGACCGTGTACCGGGCGCCGGACGGCCGCAGCACGCTCGAGACGAGCCGGAACGATCCGATGGCGACGGCGGAGGTCCGAAAGAGAGAGTGCGTTCCCAGATAGTCCTGAAGGGCGGGCGACGGCGGCGGACGGCGAAAGCGGGCGAAGGTGACGTGCGGGGCGAATTTCCGTCGCTCCGGGGGATGGCCCGCGTGCGCGAGCTCGCGCCGGACGGCGGCGGCGAGCGATCCGAGCTCCCGGGCCGGGGATGCTCCCGTCCACAGCACCCGGGGCGGTCCCCGGGGCGGGAAGTGTCCGAGGCCATGCAGGGCGAGCTCGAGAGCCGGGGCTTCCACCCGGTCCAGCGCCTCCTCGATCCGGCGCTGGGCCGACGGATCGACCTCGCCGATGAAGGCGAGGGTGACGTGCAGCGCCTCCGCATCCAGCCAGCGCGCGTCCCGGAGTCCGGACTGCAGCTCGTCGATGGCCCGCTTCAGGACCTCCGGCGGTTCCAGCGCAACGAAGAGCCGCGGCACGTCCTTCCTCCCTTGCGACCCGAACGGGTCCGCGGCTGCCCGCGCATGCCGTCGCCGCGTAGTGTCCCAGTTTCGGTTATCGCACGCAGCCTGTGGATGCCGGCCGCCCGGACACGCGACCCGGACTTGCGCCGGCCGGCGACGGCAACGAACGTCCGGCGTCGACTTGCGCTTCGCCCGGTTGTCCGGTCCGCGCGCGATCCGCTCCATCGGTCCTGCCGGGTTCGGGTCGCGACAAGGCGCGTCACGCCGGCAATTTGACACGGCGCGGCTCGCGGGCACAATGAATTCTCCAGCATCGCAATTCAGGAACGGGACCGGATCGGAAATGAACCCTGCACCTGGCGCCGCCGGCGTCACGATCAATCCAGACCGCCTGCTCTCGGATCTGCGGCGCCTGCGCGAATTCGGCGCCTGCGGGGTCGGCGTCGTCCGGCAGTCGCTGAGCCCGATCGACGTCGAGTCGCGCCACTGGCTCTGCGAGCGGATGCGCGATGCGGGGCTCGAAGCGCGTATCGACGGAGTCGGCACCGTGCTCGGGCGCTCGCGCAACCCCGGGCCGGCCATCCTCCTCGGTTCGCACACCGACACCCAGCCGCGCGGTGGCTGGCTCGACGGCGCGATGGGGGTGATCTACGGCCTCGAGGTGGCCCGGGCCGTCGCGGAGTGCGAGGCGACGCGCCATCTCGCGGTCGACGTCGCCTCGTGGATCGACGAGGAGGGCGCCTTCCTGACCTGCCTCGGGAGCCTCACCTTCTGTGGCGAGCTGGCACCGGAGTCGGCTCGCGATCTCACCGACAACGAGGGGAAGACCCTCGGCGAGGCCATTCGCGAGGCCGGGCTCGAAGGGGTTCCGGTCATGCGGCGCGAACCGGGCCGCTACGCCGGGTACGCCGAAGCGCACATCGAGCAGGGGCCGTGGCTCGAGCACCAGGGAAAGCGCGTCGGGGCGGTCACCGGCATCGTCGGCTCACGCAACTTCGTGATCGAGTTCAAGGGCCAGCAGAACCACGCCGGCACCACCCCGATGGCGCTCCGGCGCGACGCGGGGCACGCCCTCGTGGAGCTCGCCCACCGGGTCTACGATACGTTTCCGGAGCACGCGGGGGAGCGGAGCGTGTGGACCATCGGCCGGATTGCTCTCGACCCCGGGGTCCAGAGCATCGTGCCGGGACGGGCCGAGATGCACCTCCAGTTCCGCGATCAGGACGTGGCGGTGCTCGACCGGCTCGAGGCGCAGGCGCGCGCGCTGGTGGCCGAGGCCGGCGCACGGGGCCGTGCCGAAGTGCACATGACCGAGTTCGGCAAGCGATCCCTCCCGGCGATCATGGACGAGCGCCTGCGCGGCCACATCGAGCGGGCCGCGGAGCGGCACGCCCCGGGGGACTGGATCCCGATGCCGAGCGCCGCCATCCACGACGCCCAGGTCCTCTCCCGCCACATGCCGGCCGCGATGATGTTCGTTCCGAGTATCGGCGGGGGCGGCCACGCCTTCGAGGAAGACACGAGCGAAGAGGACCTCGTGCTCGGCTGCCAGGTGTTCGCGACCGCCGCCGCGAACATGCTTCTCGACTGACGGCCCCGGAGGTCGGGCCGCTCAGCGCAGCTCCTTCGGGGCCAGCTCGCCCACCGATGCGGCTTCCGGCTCGCCGGAGGGCGGTGCGGCCCCGGCATCCGAGGGCACCGGCGTGTCGAACTGGTAGTGCGGCTCGCGTTGCTGGCGGCGCCAGATCTCGCGCATCTCCCGCCAAGCGCCGAACAAGCTCCGCACCGCGGGCATGTCGTGCTCCACCGCCCGGTGCAGCTTCCTGAGGTTGTAGCAGGGCACTCCGGCGTACATGTGGTGCTCCAGGTGCCAGTTCATGCGCCAGTAGATGAACTCCGAGAGCGGGTCGAGGGTGATCGAGCGCACGCATTTCCGGAAGTCCGGAACGTCGTCGCGCAGTCCGCAGTGCATCGGTGCACCGACGAAGTAGGCATGCCAGTTCGCGATGTCGGGCCCCAGACTGAAGAGGATCGGCACGATCCACCATCCGTTCGCGATGGAGACCACCGCCACCGCGGCGTGGATCGCGACGAGGAGACGAGCCCAGTTGACGGCGCGGCGGCGCGCCTCCGGCCGGTTCGCGTAGAGGTCCTCGAGCCACCCGGGCGTGCTGAAGACGCTGTAGCCGCCGAACGCGGTCCGGAGGGTCCCGACGATGGTGATGCCGACCCCGCGGGTCGCGAAACCCCCGGTGATGTTCACGGTGAAGAGCTGCAGCAGGTAGAGCGGTCGCAGCGACGGCTCGGCCGGAAGCAGGACCTCCTTGTCGGCTCGCCGGTGCAGGGTATAGATGTGGTGGTAGGTATGGCTCATGGCGTACTCGTGGAAGTTCCACCACCCGAGAACGCTGAATGCCCGCAGGAAGAGACCGTTCAGCCACCGGGTCCGGAACACGGTGCCGTGGCCGAGCTCGTGGCACGCATAGATGAAGTTCGACGCCACCGTGCCGTAAAGGAACAGCGCGACCAGCATCGCGAACCATTGCTCCTGCAGGAAGAAGAGGATGGCGAGGGCGGCGGTGCACCCGGCGAGGGCGAGGTGCCCGGCCGCCTGGAACCACCCTTGCGCATCGCTCCTTCGCATGAGGCCGAGGAGGGTTTGCCGATCGATGGGGCAGCGGTACCACTCCACCCGGTACGTCTTGAGCAGCGCCCCGAGAGATTCTTCGACGGCCGCCATTCGTTCTCCCTCCCGACAGCGGGGCGGCTTGGGCCCCGGTCCCCATATCATGCCGCAATCGCGAAACGGGTGACGGCACGCGGACATGCGTCCGACACCCGTTGCGGCGAACCGACCCCCGTCGTAGGCTCGCGGCGACGACCGCGACCGGCAGCGTTCACTCGAACCGCGAGGTGAGGCAATGAAGTTCTATTCGGCGCAGGAGACCGTCCGGCTGACGCTCTCCCAGGCGATCGTGAAGTACCTGCAGGCCCAGTACAGCGAACGCGACGGGGTGGAGCGGCGGTTCATCCGGGGGGTATGGGGGATCCTCGGACACGGCAATGTCTCCGGACTGAGCCAGGCGCTCGTCGAGTACGGTCGGGAGCTCCCGTTTCACCAGCCCGCGAACGAGCAGTCCATGGTGCACGCGGCGTCCGGCTTCGCGCGGGCGAATCTGCGCCTCGCGACGATGGCCTGCACGTCCTCCATCGGCCCGGGAGCGACCAACATGCTGACCGGGGCGACGACGGCCACGATCTGCCGCCTGCCCGTCCTCCTTCTCCCTTCCGACTACTACGCGTCGCGGTACCAGGGCCAGGTGCTGCAGGACATCGAGCATCCGGTATCCATGGACATGAGCGTGACGGACTGCTTTCGGGTGGTGTCCCGATTCTTCGATCGGATCACCCGGCCGGAACAGATCCTGTTCTCGCTGCCGGAGGCGATGCGCGTCCTGACCGATCCGGCGGAGACCGGGGCGGCGACGATTGCGCTTCCGCAGGACATCCAGGGATACGCCTTCGACTATCCGGCGAACTTCTTCGACCGGAAGGTCTGGCGGGTCGAACGCCGCCAACCCGATTCGCGGCGCATCGCGGAGGCGGTGGCGCTGCTGAAGGCGGCGACGCGCCCCTACATCATCGCCGGAGGCGGAGTGCACTACGCGGAGGCTTGGGACGAGCTGACCCACCTTGCCGAGAATCTGGGAATCCCGGTCGGCGAGACCCATGCCGGGCGGGGCGCCATCCGCAACGACTCGCCGATGCTGGTCGGCGGCACCGGCCATCTCGGGACGCAGCCCGCCGGGCACTTCGGCGAGACCGCGGACCTCGTCGTGTGCGTCGGGACGCGCCTCGCGGACTTCGTCACGGGCTCGAACTCGGCCTTCCAGCATCCCGATGTGCGGTTCGTGAGCATCAACGTGGGCGCGCATGACGCGTTCAAGATTGGGGCGCTGCCGATCCTCGCCGACGCCCGGGAAGCGCTGCGGGCGCTCGCGCAGGAGGCCGCCGCCGCCGGCATCCGCCCGAACCCGGCATATGCCGAGGAGGTGGCCTCCCGGAAGCGCGCCTGGAACGAGCTGCTGAGCGAAGAGGTCTTCCGGGAACGATCGAACGAGCGGATGAGCCAGGGCCATCTCATCGGGATCATCAACGACTCCATGCGTGACGGGGACACCCTGGTCGCGGCCGCGGGCACGATCCCCGCCGACCTCACCAAGCTGTTCGATGCGAGCGGGGGCCGGAACCTCCACCTCGAGTTCGGCAACTCGTGCATGGGCTACGACATCCCCGCGGCCATCGGCGTCCGCCTCGCCCAGGAGGGCGGCGAAGTGCTGATCCTGATGGGCGACGGCAACTACCAGATGCACCCGATGGAGCTGGTGACCGCCATGCAGGAGCGCACCAAGGTGACCGTGGTGCTCAACGTCAACTACGGCTTCCAGTCCATCCACGGCCACCAGAAGGCGCTGGTCGGCCACAGCCTCGGCAACGAGTTCAGGGTCCGCGACCCCGAGAGCGGCCGCCTCGACGACGGGCCGTTCCTCGAGATCGACTACGTCCAGAACGCCGAGAGCATCGGGCTTCGCGCGTGGCTCGCCGACACGGAGCGGGAGGTCCGCGACGCCCTCGCCGCAGCGCGGGACGAGACGCGGTCGTGCATGATCGTCGTCAAGACGGAGAAGTACCGCTTCGCCCCGGATTCCGGGGTGTGGTGGGAAGTCGTCGGTGCGGAGGTCACTGGAGACGCGGAGACTCGGAAGCTGGTCGAGGCACGGGAGGCGGGCCGCGCGAAGCAGCGCTTCTACAACTGATGCGCGGCGCGCCCGGGAGCCCTGCCATCGCCATGGGCGGCTCTCGCGCGGGTGGTCCGTTGCGATTCCCGAACATCGCTTCGTTCCATGGGTCTTCGCCCGCACCGCACGGCGGAGATCGCAATGAAGAACGGGGCGGACGGCGCGTTCGCCGCCCGCCCCGTGAAGAGGCGAAGAGGTGTCGGCCTACCGGCGGCCGGCCTTCGCGCCCGCGATGACCACTTCGACGTTGTCGGAGTTGACCACGCCGGGTCCGGTCAGGATGTCGCCGCCCGGAATCGCGCCCCAGTCGATGTAGGTGCGGGCGAGAACCGAGGCGAGATAGCCCTGGAGATACGGCTGCTGGTCGATTGCGGCGAGGGTGGTGCCGTTGTTGATGTTCTCGAGGATGTACGGCGTGAGATCGAACGTGGTCAGGCTCGACCCCTCGGCCCGGCCGTGCTCCCCGAGCAGCCGGTGGGCGACTTCGTAGTTCTCGGGCCCCGGGCTGACCGTGAAGAACGCGTTCGCGTCCTCATTGGCGATGAGGTAGGCCGAGATTGCGCCCTCGGCGTTTGCCGGGCCGCCGCTCACGTCGAGCGTATCGGTCTCGACTCCGGCCTCGCGCATGCGGTCGGTGAAGCCCTTGCACCGGGCCTCGAGGCCGACGTGGCCGGGGAAGGAGTTGAAGCACGCAGCGCGCTTCGGCTCCGCTCCGCGGGTCACGATCTGATTGGCCGCGGCGTAGCCGCCCTTCTCCTCGTCGCCCCCGATGTAGACGAGGTAGTCGAGGCCTCCCTGGTCGGGCCCCGGGTCCTCGACGTTGATGGCGATGATCGGGATGCCCTTGTCACGCGCCCGCTGGATGGTCCGCTGCTGCATCTTCGGCTCGACGGCGGTGATGACGAGCACGTCCGGATCTTCGGCAATCGCCATCTCCTGGCGTTCGACGGTCGTCGTCGGCGAGAACTCGACGTCCTGGGTCCACTTGTACTCGAGGCACGCGTCCCGGGCCCCCTCCATGGCTCCCTTGATGACGATCGACCAGAACGGGTGCGGGATGGCGTGGGTCGCGAAGTACACCACCGCCGGCTTGCGATCCGGGTGGCAGACCTCTTCGTGGATCGGCAGGTGGTCCGCCTGGGCCAGCGCTCCGAAGCTCGTGGCCAGCATCGAAAGGGCGGCCGCCCCTCCGAGCGCGGGACCCAAGGTCCGATGCCTGCGCGGAATCTTGGTTGAACTCATGGTCGTACTCCTGTTTCTCCTTGGGGATTCTTGTGCCGAACGCAGCCGCCTGCCGGGGCATCGGCCGCATCGGATGGTTCAGGCAGCGGCTTCCTCTTCCACGCCGCGCTCGCCGTTGCGGCGGCCGGTGTTGATGAGGTCCGCGAGATCGTCAAGGTCCACTTCGTCCTTTCGAACCGTGTCCGCGACTCCCCCGTGATAGAGGACCACGAACCGGTCGGAAACCTGCCACGCGTGGCTGAGGTTGTGGGTGATGATGATGACGCTGGCGCCCTTGCGCCGCGCCTCGTCCACGTATCCGAGGACCTTGGCCGTCTCCTTCAGGCTCAGGGCGGCGGTCGGCTCGTCGAGGATCAGAAGCTGGTGCTGGAAGTAGACCGCCCGGGCGAGAGAGATCGACTGTCGTTCGCCGCCCGAGAGCACGGCCACCGGGGACTCCACGTCGGGAACGTGGATGCCGAGCCCGGAGAGAGCGTCCGCGGCAATCTCCTTCGCCTTCTCTTTCATCATGAACGAAATGCCGGCCACCTTCCGGCAGACTTCCGACTCCCGGCCGAGGAAGATGTTCCGGTAGATGCTCAGGATCGGGATGACCGCGAGGTCCTGGTAGACCACCGAGATGCCGGTCGCCATCGCGTGACGGGGAGATTCGAAGATGACCTCCTCTCCTTCCCACACGAACCCGCCCGTATCGGGCTTGTGAACCCCGCACAGGGTCTTGATGAGGGTCGACTTGCCGGCGCCGTTGTCGCCGAGGAGGCCGACGACCTCGCCCGGCATGACGTCGAAGCTGACGTTGGTGAGGGCCTTGACGTGGCCGAAGGACTTGGAAATGTCCCGGACGCTGAGGCGGGGAGGGGGGCCGTTGTCTGGTGCTGGCGCGGTCATTGGAGGGTCGCCTGCTGTACGCGGTGGTTGATGTAGGCGGCAAGAATGAGGACGACCCCGATTCCCGCCTTGAACCAGAAGGCGGGGATGCCCATCAGAATGAGCCCCTGCTTGATCATGGAAACCATGATCACCCCGAGAGCGGCCCCGACGATGCTCCCCCGGCCGCCGGTGAGGAGCGCGCCCCCGACGACCACCGCGAGCACTGCCTCGAGCTCGAGAGCGGTGCCCCGCAGGGCGTCGACGGAGTTGAGCCGGCTCATCTGGATGATGCCGGCGGAGGCCGCGAGCATCGAGGCGCAGGCGAAGCACAGGACCTTGACCCGGCTCACCGGGACGCCCATCTCGTTGGCCGCCTCGCGACCTCCTCCGGAGGCGTAGACCCAGTTTCCGAACCGGGTCGAGGTGATGATGATCGTGAACAGGACGATGAAGCCCACGAACCACAGGAAGGTCCCCGGAATCGGCCCCCACCAGAAGTTGAAGAGCTCGAGGAAGGGATAGTCCTCGCCGAGCCGGATGGGGAAGCCGCCGGTGATCGCGAGCACCGCCGCGCGATAGAACATGAGGCCGCCCAGGGTCACAATGAGCGAGTGGATCTGCATTCGGGTGACGAGGAGGCCGTTCAGGGTTCCGATGCCGGCGGCGACCGCAAGGGCGACGAGGATCGCGAGCGGCACCGGCCACCCGGCATTGAGCCAGACGACCACCATCCCGGCGCCGAGACCGAGGACCGAGCCGACCGAGAGGTCGAACTCCCCCGAGACCATGAGCATGGTCACCCCGACCGCGACGATCCCGAGCTCCGCGGAGAGCAGCAGGATGTTCGACATGACGTTCACGCTGAGGAAGCGGGGCGCGAAGATCGCGAAGAACAGGAAGATGACCACCGCCGCCATGATGACGCCGGACTCCGGCCGCGCGAAGAGGCGCCACCCGAACCGTTCCCGCGCCGCGGCCGCGGCCGTGGACGGGTGCCGCTCTTCCACGGGAACTCCCGTATCCGCCACTGCCCTTCTCCGATTCGCTGCGTCGGTCGTTCGGCCCGATTAGAACACGGACTTCAGGCGGGGTGTCAACTTTCTCGCTCGGGCGGCGCGATGGACATCGATCGTTCGGACGGAAAACACGCCCGCTTCTTCCGGTTGCCCGCGCCCGTTCGCGTCGGGGACCGCAGCGCGGGGCGAGGGGCGCGCGAGCCGACCCCCTCCGGGCGCGCGGGCAGGGGGCGCGGGGCCGCAGGGGAGCCGGCCGCGACCGTGCGCGCAGGCGGGAGGCAGGGGGCGGAATGCGGCAGGCTCCCGGACCCCGGGGGTCTGCCGCCATCGGTGCCGCCAGGGACGGTTTCGACGATCCGCAAGCCCCGGCGCCGCGCCCGATCGGGCGGTCGTCCGCCCGTATACTGCGCGGCAGTTCTCGCAGCCGCCGTCCCATGAACCAGGACATCGTCCCGCCGGCCATCACGGAGCTCCTCCGGGCTTCCGGGCTCGACTACGAGGTGATGCCGTGCGACCCGGCGCTCGCCGACACCGCGGTCTTTTGCGAGCACTACGGAATTCCCGCCGAGGATTCAGTCAACACCATCGTCGTCAAGGCCAAGACCGGTGGCGAGCGCTTCGTCGCCTGCGCGCTCCTCGCTCCCACCCGTCTCGACGTGAACCGCTGCGTGCGAAAGCGCCTCGCTTCGCGGCGGGTATCGTTCGCCTCCGCCGAGGAGACCGAGCGGGTGACCGGGATGACGGTCGGCGGAGTCACGCCGCTCGGGCTGCCACCGGACCTGCCGCTCTGGGTGGATGCCCGGATCATGGAGAGACCGGAGATCATCCTGGGCGGCGGCACGCGCCGCTCGAAGATCCGGGTCCCGCCGGCCATCTTCGAGCGGACCCCGGGCGTCGAAATCGTCGACGGACTCGCGCTCGACCCGGGCGGTTGAAGGGGAGCGTGCTGCACAATCGAATGCCCCGAGCCATTTCTCTCCCTCGGGCGGCTCGGACTGCCGCCGCCTCGCGCGGGCGCCCCTCCGGCCACGGAAGCGCGGCCCGGCCCGTATCTGGTTCAGAGCGATGACCGGTCCGGGGCATGGTTGACGCTGGCGAGGTGGCGCTCGTCGGGGCGACGCGCGCACAGATTCCGCTCGTCGAGGACCTGGCACGCTTCTACCTCTACGACATCGCGCGCCAGATCGGACCGGACGACGAGTGGGTCGCGAACCATGGGTGGCGGCGCGAGCCGAAAGACCTGTCGTACGCGTGGAACGAAGGGAACCACCCGTTCCTCATCGAGGTCGGCGGCACGCTCGCCGGCTTTTGCCTGATCGACCGTTACTCCCTGGTGCCCGGGACGGACTGGAACATGAGCCAGTTCTACGTGATGGGCCCCTGGAACGGGCGGGGAGTCGGCCGAAGGGCGGCCGTGGCGGCCTTCGGGCGCTTTCCGGGGCGCTGGCAGGTGATGCAGGTTGCCGAGAACTCGGGCGCCATCGCGTTCTGGCGAAACACGATCGACTTCTGGACCGGGGGCGCCTTCGAGGAACGGCTCATCCCGGAGCCCGAACGCGCCAACGTCCTTCGCAACGTGATGAGCTTCACGTCTCCGCCCCCGCTGGCGAATTGATGCGGGTACGACCCCCGCACGATGGCGGGGGTCAGAAGGAGGAGTCGGGCTCCTTCAGGAACTCGATCTCCTCCGGGGTCGATTCGCGTCCAAGCACGTCGTTGCGGTGCGGGAAGCGCCCGAATCGGTCGACGATCTCCTTGTGGCGGACGGCGTATCCCAGCGACTCGCCGTCGTCGACGGTGGCGAAGAGCTGGACCGACCGCGCCTGGACGGCGGGGTCCTCGCTGTGCTCGAACGGCAAATAGAGGAACTTGCGCTCGTCGTTCGACAGCTCCCGGTCGAACCTGCGCTCGATCGCCTCTTGCGCAAGCGCGAGCGCCGTCCGGTCCGCCGCAAACGCCCGCGGGTCGCCGCGGTACAGGTTGCGCGGGAACTGGTCGAGGGCGATGACCGCCGCGAGCATGCCGCGCGCGCTCTCCCGCCAGCTCTCCGGCACGTGGTCCCGAAGCGCTTCGTGGAGTTCCCGGAATCGCGCCCGGATCCGGTCGTCCACCGCGTCTCCGCCCCCGAACCAGTCGTCGGCGGTGAGCTCCTCGAACCAGAACCGGAGCACCTCGTCGATCCGCGCCGGATCGGAGATTGTGCTCATTTCGATCCGTCTCCTCCGGCCCCGGCGGCATCCTTGCGATGCGCGGCGGCCATCTCGGCGAGCGAGGTGAAGTAGAAGTCCACGTCCGGCGGCTCCTCGACCGCGCGGGTCGCCCCGAACCCTCCCGCCGCGGCCCTCCGGTGGATCCAGGTGGTGGCGAGACCGAGGGACCGGGCCATCGCGCAATCGTGGAAGAGGCTCTCCGCGGTGTGCAGGATGCGGTCCCGGGTCACCCCGAAGTCGCGCGCGAGGTGGTCCAGCATGTGGTGGAAGTTGCGCGGGTCGGGCTTGTACGAGCCGATGTCCTCGGCGGTGTATATCGCGTCGAACTCCACCCCGAGCTTCTCGTTGCTGGCCGCGAACCCGTCCCGGTGGACGTTCGAGAGGATGACCAGCCGATAGTGCCGCTTGAGGTAACGAAGGGCTTTCGCGGAATCCGCAAACGCCGGCCAGGCGGGGACGGAGGCGCCGAACGCGCGCGCCAGCCCGGGGTCGGGGTCGACCCCCCAGTCACGCGCGATCGCGGCGTGGACCGCGGCCAGGATCTCGGGGTAGCGCGCGTCCGGGGTCCGCGCCTGCTCGTCGTGCTCGTGGTGCCCGAACGCGGCGACCCGCTCGTCCGGCGCGATCTCGCGGCCGGCTCGCGCGGCGAGTGGCTCGAGGGCGGCCGCGATACCCGTCTCCCAGTCGATGAGGGTGCCGTAGCAGTCGAAGGTGAGGGTGTCGAAGTCGGCGAGCTTCATGCCGGCGCCTCCGTATGACGGGCGAGTCCGGCCGCCCGGACCTCGTCCAGGGTCGCGACCGGGGAGAGGGCCTGCGGGTCCATCGTCACCTCGATGAGAGAGAGCCCCCGGTGGGCGAGGGCGTCGTCGAGCGCCGCGTCGAACTCCTCGTCCGTCTCCACCCGGACGCCGTGCCCGCCGTAGCTGCGGGCGAGCATCGCGAAGTCGGGGTTGCCGAGGGCGGTCCCGTGCACCCGCGCCGGGTAGTGGCGTTCCTGGTGCATCCGGATCGTCCCGAACATCCCGTTGTTCGCGACGATCACGGTGAGATCGGCGCCGTACTGGCTCGCCGTCGCGAGCTCCTGCCCGGTCATGAGAAAGCATCCGTCGCCGGCGAAGCAGACCACCTGTCGGTCCGGGTGCGCGAGGGCGGCGGCCACCGCGGCCGGCACTCCGTAGCCCATGGACCCGGAGGTCGGGGCGAGCTGGGTGCGGTACGTGCGGTACTCGAAGTAGCGGTTCACCCACGCCGCGTAGTTGCCGGCCCCGTTGCACACGATGGCGTCGTCGTCGAGCCGCTCCCGGGTACGCGCCACCGCGTGCTCGAGCCGTACCCGTCCGGGAGTGGTGCGCGGTCTCGTGCCCGCCCGGAACTCGGCCGCGCACTCCCGGACCCAGGTCCGACGGTCGGGTCCGTCGCCCGGATCGAGCTCCGCGATCGCCGCCGCGAACGATGCGGCGGAGGCATTCACCGAGAGATCCGGCCGGTACACCCGGCCGAGCTCTTCCGCTCCCGGGTGGACGTGCACGAACCGGGTGGCCGGATTGGGGATGTCGACGAGGGTGTAGCCGCTCGTCGTGATCTCGCCGAGCCGGCTCCCGAGCCCGATCAGGAGATCGCACCGGCGAAACCGTTCCGCCAGCCCCGGACCGATTCCGATTCCGGCGTGGCCGCAGTAGTTCGGGTGGCGATTGTCGATGTAGTCCTGGCAGCGGAACGAGGCGCTGATCGGCACCTGGTGGACTTCCGAGAAACGCGCGAGGTCGCGGGCGGCGGCGGGCGACCAGCCCCCGCCCCCGACGATCAGCATCGGCCGCTCGGATTCGGCGAGGAGGGCGCCGAACGCCTCCACCTCGCCGGCCGCCGCCTTCGGTATCCCGGGAACCGCGGGACGCGCGTCGGGCACGTCGGCACGGGCCGCAAGCACGTCCTCGGGCATGGCGAGGACCACCGGTCCGGGGCGTCCGGAGGAAGCCGTGTGGAAGGCGCGGCTCACGTACTCCGGGATCCGTTCGGTCCGGTCGACCTGGGCCACCCACTTGGCCATCTCGCCGAACATGCGGCGGTAGTCCATCTCCTGGAACGCCTCGCGGTCCAGCATGTCGCGGCCGACCTGGCCGATGAAGAGCACGAGCGGGGTCGAGTCCTGGAACGCGACGTGGACCCCGGCCGCCGCGTTGGTCGCCCCCGGACCGCGAGTGACCATGCACACCCCGGGGCGGCCGGTCAGCTTGCCGTACGCCTCGGCCATCATCGCGGCCCCGCCCTCCTGGCGGCAGACGACGGTCCCGACCCCCGGGCGGTCGTGCAGCCCGTCGAGGGCGGCGAGAAAGCTCTCGCCCGGCACGAGGAAGACCCGGTCGCATCCCTGGAGCGCGAGCTGGTCGGCGAGGATGCGCCCGCCGTGGCGAACGTTGCTCATCGCCCGCCGCTCGCACGGCCGGCGAATCCGGAATGGCACGGCCGCCCGGGGAGGCCGCGCCGGCGGGAAGGCGGAGCGGGACGCGGAGCACACGCGATTTCGATCATGGAAATGGTCCGAAGTCTGCCGGGAGACGGGCGGGCGCGATTGTAGCCTCCATTGTGCGCCCCGATCCGCGGGTCGGAGGGGGGTCGGGACGCCCGCCCGCGGTATCCTTGCCTGCATGCCGTTGCTCAACACCCGCGGGGTTGGCGCCGCCATCGGGGCCGACGTCCTGTTCGAAGGAGCCGAGCTCGCCCTGGACGCGGGCGAACGGGTCTGTGTGACCGGCCGGAACGGGGCCGGAAAGTCGACCCTCCTCGCCATTCTCGCAGGCCATCGCGAACCCGATTCGGGCTTCATCGAGCGCCGGCCGGAGCTCCGGGTTTCCGTCGTTCCCCAGGTGCTTCCCGAGGGGCTCGCGGGGACGGCGCGCGAGATCGTCCACGGGGGCTTCGCGGGAGATTCCGAGACCGAGGCGTGGGAGCGGGACTGGCGGACCGATCGTGCCCTCGAGGAAGTCGGAATCGACCCCGATTGCACCTTCGACTCCCTGTCGGGGGGTTACCGGCGGCGCCTGCTGATCGCCCGTGCCCTGGTGACCGAGCCCGATCTCCTCGTGCTGGACGAGCCGACCAACCATCTCGACCTCCCGGCCATCGAGTGGCTGGAGGGACGCGCCGCGGGCTTCGGCGGCGGCCTTGCGTTCACGACCCACGATCGCGCATTCCTCGAGGGGCTGGCGACACGGATCGTGGAGATCGACCGGGGCCGGGTGACGTCCTGGCCGGGTGACTACGCGAACTTCCTTCGCCGGCGCGACGAGCGGTGGGAAACGGAGGAACGCGAAACGGTTCGTTTCGAACGGCGGCTCGCGAGCGAGGAGACCTGGCTTCGCCAAGGGGTGACGGCCCGGCGCACCCGGAACATGGGCCGCCTCCGGCGGCTCCTCGAGATGCGCGAGGAGCGGCGCACGCGGCGGACCCGCCCCGATCCGTCGACCCTCAAGCTGGGTCTCACGGAGGGCGAGCGGTCGGGGAAGCGGGTGATCGAGGCCGAAGACGTTTCCTTCGGTTACGGGACGCGGCCGGTGGTGGAGGGGTTCTCCTGCCTCATCGAGCGGGGCGACCGGGTGGGGATCATCGGTCCGAACGGAATCGGCAAGACCACCCTCGTTCGGCTCCTGGTCGGTGAAACGGCCCCCGACCGGGGCCGCATCCGGCTCGGCATCGGCCTCGAGGTCGCCTACTTCGACCAGGAGCGCGAGCGGCTTCCCGAAGAGGCCACCGTCAAGGACGCGGTGGCGGACGGGGGAGAGTTCCTGACCGTTCGCGGCCGGTCGGTCCATGTCATCGGCTACCTCAAGGACTTCCTGTTCTCCGCGCGGCGCGCGCGGGACCGCGTCAGGGCGCTATCCGGGGGCGAACGCAACCGGCTCCTCCTCGCGCGCCTGTTCGCGCGGCCGGCGAACCTGCTCGTGCTGGACGAGCCGACCAACGACCTCGACATGGAGACGCTCGACGTGCTCGAGGAGCGGCTCGGTGAATTCGACGGAACGCTCCTTCTGGTCAGCCACGACCGCGCGTTTCTCGACCGCCTTGTCACGAGCCTGTTCGTCGTTGAAGGCGGGGGGCGGGTTCGGGAGCACACCGGGGGATACTCCGACTGGATTGCATGGTCGAGGTCGGCGAGGGGGCGCGAACCCGTCGAGTCCCCGACGCCGCGTGGTCCCGGGCCGGCTCCGGAGTCCCGCGGGGAGCGGCGCAAGCGCGGGAACGGCCGACCTCGGCGCCTCACCTTCTCGGAACGGCGCGAGATGGAGGCCCTGCCCGAGCGGATCGAGTCCCTCGAGAGCCGCATCGGGGAGCTGCACGAGCGGCTCGCGGATCCTTCCTTCTACCGCGAGCCGTCCGCGGCCATCGCCGGGGCGCGGCGGGATCTCGTCCAGGCCGAGGCCGAGCTCGAAGGCGCTTTCGATCGCTGGGGCGACCTCGAGCGGCTGGCCGTGCAGGGTTCCACCCGAAGCGACCTGTAATGGTGAGTAACGGACGGCGTGATGGAAGCGCCACCTGCGTTCCTCTACTATCCCCTCCTACCGTAACCACGGGTGCGCTGTCAACCGACGGCCCCGGAGTTCGGACCGAAGGAGGCCGGCCTCCGGCTCTCCGTCGGGGCGCTCTACAACTGCTTGCATGGAGGATTCGGCAATGACCGATCAAACGTCCACTCTCACGAAGCTCGCGGTCGCCGGCGCGCTGACCGCCGCACTCGCCGCCGCTCCCGTCTCCGGCGCGCTCGCCGCCGACATGGAAAAGTGTTACGGCGTGGCGAAGGCCGGCATGAACGACTGCAAGGCCGGAGAAGGCACCACCTGTCAGGGGTCGTCGACCACGGACGCCCAGGCGAACGCGTGGGTTCTCACGCCCAAGGGCCTGTGCGAGAAGCTCGTCGGCGGGAGCCTGACCGAGGGCTGAGCACCGGAGTCTCGCGGACTCACCTCATACGACGGGATGCCGGCCGTGCGTGACGGTGCCCCGGCCCGGGCGCCGGCCGGCGCCCGGGAAAGCTCGCGACCCCCGCCCGACCGGGCGGGGGTTGGTCTGAAGTCCGAACACTACCGGACCGTGCTCGCGACCCGTCCGGACCTCGGCTGGTTCGAGGTTCATCCCGAGAACTACATGGTCGATGGCGGACCGCCGCTTCGTTTCCTCGAAGCGGTCCGGGCCGACTACCCGCTTTCCCTGCACGGGGTGGGCCTGTCGCTCGGCTCCTGCGACCCACCGCCGCTCGACCATCTGGCGCGTCTGAAGCGGCTGGTGGAGCGCTTCGAGCCGTTCGTGGTCTCGGAGCACCTCTCGTGGAGCCGGTTCGGCGACCGTTTCCTCGCCGACCTGCTGCCGGTGCCGATGACGCCGGAGGCACTCGAGGTGACGGCCGACAACGTGGCCCGCACCCAGGACCATCTCGGGCGGCGCATCCTGATCGAGAACCCTTCGACCTATCTCGAGTTCGGCCGCGAGGAGATCCCCGAGCCGGAGTTTCTCGCCGCGCTCGTCCGGCGCACCGGCTGCGGGCTTCTGCTCGACGTGAACAACCTGTTCGTGTGCGCGAGCAACCATGCATTCGACCCCCGGAAGTGGATTGACTCGTTCGCGCTCGAGGCGGTCGAGGAGATTCACGTCGCGGGGCATGCGGTCGACGACGCGGACGGTCACCCCATCCGGGTGGACAACCACGGCTCTCCCGTCATCGAGGAGGTGTGGTCGCTGTACCGGGAAGTGATCGCCCGCCGGGGACCCGTTCCTACCCTCATCGAGCGGGACGCCAACCTCCCGCCGTTCGACGAGCTGCTCGCCGAAGCCCGTCACGCCGACCGGATTGCCGGCGAGGCGATCGGCATCCCGCAAGAAGCGCCCGCCCGGCGCGCGTGAGATGCCGGGCCGCGCCGCCGCCCCCGTCCCGCCGAGCGACGCCGACACGACAGGTGCGGCGGGCGGTCTGGCCGCGATGCAGGCGGAATTCGCGGCGGCGATGGCCGGGCGGGGCGACGACGCGGTGGCCGCTCTCCTTGCCAGACGCGCCGGCCCGCGCGCGAGCACCCGTCTCGGCATCTATCGCAACAACATCGCGTCGGCCCTCGTCCGGGCGCTCGAAGGGCTCTATCCCGCCCTCGTACGACTGATGGGTTCCGAGTTCTTCAACCGGCTCGCCCGGGACTACGCCCGTGCCCACCCCCCGGCGCACGGCCGTCTTCTCGAGTACGGCTTCGATTTCCCCGACTTCGTCGCGGGCTACGAGGCGGCCCGCGGCTACCCCTGGTTCGCGGACGTGGGAAGGCTGGAGCTCGCCTGGCATCGGGCCTATCTCGCCGCCGAGGCGGTGCCGCTCCGGGCGGAAGATCTCGTGGGGGTTCCCCCGGAGCGGATGGCCGATCTCGTGCTCGAGCCGCATCCGTCCTGTCGGATGCTGGCATCGCGTTATCCGGTGTCGCGCATCTGGCGGGTCGCGCTCGAGGAAGAGGAGACGGAAAGGGAAGTCGAGATCGCGGGGGGCGCGGAATGGTTGCTGGTGGTTCGGCCCGGGGCGGAAGTCGAGGTGCGCACCCTCGAGGAGTCCGGCTTCGCCTTCCTCGGAGCGCTTGCGCAAGGGCGCTCCCTTGGCGCAGCCTACGAATCGGTCTGCGCGGTTGACAGGGAGTTCGACCTGCAGAGCCACGTCGCCGGGCTGCTCACGGGGGACACGTTCTCCGGATTTCGGCTCGCGCCGTGACCCGCGGGTTCAATCCTCGAACAGGGAGAGAAAGACCATGAAACAAGAGATCGGCAACCCGGGCGGGCTCGCGGGCCTCCTCGACCGGTTGTATGCAATTCCGGCATGCGTTCCGGACTGGTTTCTCCAGCTCTTCGCACGAATCGCCATCGCCCCCGTGTTCTTCATTTCCGGTCGGGCCAAGGTCACCGGCTTCACCGTCACCGACAGCACGATCTTCCTTTTCGAGCACGAGTTCGGTCTGCCGATGCCGGTGCTGGCTGCGCACCTCGCGGCGCTGGCCGAGAACGTCCTGCCGATCCTGCTGGTCGCGGGATTCGCGACCCGGCTCTCCGCTCTCGCCCTGTTCGTGATGACCATCGTGATTCAGTTCATCTACCCGGGCGGGTTCTGGAATCACCACAGCCTGTGGTTCTTCCTGCTCCTGTTCATCATGGCGCGCGGACCGGGATGCATCTCGCTGGACCACCTCGTCGCGAAGAGATTTCGCGGGTGAGCGCGGGGTCGCCGGCTCCGATCAACCGGCGACGAACGGCATGGCGACGATGAGGCCGGCGAGGGACACGGTACTCACGGCCCACATCGCAACGATCCGCTTCTCCAGCCGGGCGAGGGCCGCGTTCATCTCGTCCCGGGTGGGGTAGTCCCGGAGGTCCTCCTTGGTCGCGCACCGCGCCAAGTCCTCTTTCGTCGCGAACCGTTCCAGATCCTGCTTGGTCGCGAACCGCTCCAGGTCCTTCTTGGTGGCGAACCGTTCCAGATCCTGTTTGGTCGCAAACCGCTCCAGATCCTTCTTGGTGGCGAACCGTTCCAGATCCTGTTTGGTCGCGAACCGCTCCAGGTCCTTCTTGGTGGCGAATTGGTGCAGTTCTTCCTTGGTGGCGAATCGTTCCAGATCCTGTTTGGTGGCGAACTGCTCCAGGTCCTCTCTGGTCGCAAACCGTTCCAGATCCTCCCTGGTGGCGAACCGTTCGAGATCCGTCTTCGTCGCGAGCTCGGAATACTCGGTCACCACCACCTCGTTGAGCGCTTCCGCGTGCGCCTCCGCCTGCCCGCGGTCGATGCCGGCGGACTCGAGCCTTCTGGCCACCGCCAGCGTGTCGATTCCGCGTATCGTCATCGCTACTCTCCCTGTAGTCCAGTCCCGGCAGAGGCCACCGATCATCCCCGGAACGCGGCCGGGTGAATAGCGCGTGCCGACCCGCTCTCCGCAGGAATTCGACCCGCAGGAGCCGGGGCGAATTCCTGCCCCGCATCGCCCGCGCGCGCCGGCCTCCCTCAGTCGTCGCCGGGTACGATTCCCGGCGGAAGACCCTCGACGTGCCCGCAGATGTCGCGGGGGCGGGTCAGCCAGATGTCGCTGCGATGGCGATTCAGATGCTCGAACACCCGGCGAAGCTGCCGGATCCGGTACGGGCGTCCGACCACGAAGGGGTGCAGCGAAATAGGGCACACGAGCGGCTGTCCCTCGCTCTGGCGCAGCATCTCGTCGAATCCGTCGACGAGCATGTCCGCGAACTCGCCCGAGGTGTGCCGGTACCAGATGATGCCGCGGGTATCGTTGCATTCGATCGGGTAGGGCATGGAGAGAATCCGTCCGCCCCGGGTCTTCATCCAGACGGGCTGGTCGTCGCAGGTCCAGTCCATGAAGTAGCGGTAGTTCGCCTCCTGCAGCAGGTCCGCGGTCACGGCGGAGTTCGACAGCCACGGGCTCATCCACCCTGCGGGACGCGCACCCTCGTTCCGCTCGATGGTGCGGGTTACTTCGTCGATGTGGGCGCGTTCCGCGTCCTCGTCGAGCCCTCCCTGCTCGTCGCTGTTGGTGAACCCGTGCCCCAGGACCTCGTCCCCGCGTCGCCGCAGCGCTTCGGGAATGTCCGGGCAGAGATCGTAGACCGCGGTGTTCATCTGGGCTTCGGCGGGGATGCCGAGATCGTCGAACAGCTCCAGCAAACGCCAGATGCCGACCCGGTTCCCGTAGTCGCGCCAGGAGTAGATGCTGTGGCTTTGCGCCTGGTCGGGCGGAGCGATGGCCGCGCCCTTGCCCCGGCCGAAGCGGAATGCCTCGATGTTGAGGGCGACGTAGACCGCGAGCCGCTTGCCGCCCGGCCAATCGTAGTCCGGCCGATCGAGGATGCTCCGGTACGCGTAGCGTCCATGGCTCTCGAGCGTCATGCCTCGTTTCCTCCATTGCGTGGTCCTGCTCCCGGCACGGCGGTCCGGAGTCCGGGGGCCGGGCCGGCCGGTCCGACGCGCCGCGGAGATCGCCGGATAATAGCGACTACAATCCTGGAATGAGCGAATCCGGACGAATCGTCGCAACCTACGAGGTGCAGGCGCGCCGCGACGAGGTGGCGGACCTCGCCCGCCGCATCGCCTACGAGCAGACGGTCGAGGTGCCGCCTTCGCTGGTGACGGACCCGGTCGTTCGCGACCGGGTTCTCGGTCGGGTCGAGACCGTCTCCTCCCTCGAATCCACGGTTCCGGAACCGGTGGGATCGCACTCTTCGGATGCCTCCCACCGCGTCACGATCAGCTACGCGGGCGAGCTCGCGAGCGGGCAGCTTCCGCAGCTCCTCAACCTGCTCTACGGAAACGTGTCGATCTACCCGTCCGTGCGTCTCGTGGACTTCACCCTCCCTCCTCCGGTCGCGTCCGCGTTCGCGGGACCCCGATTCGGAATCGAGGGACTGCGGCGGCTCACCGGGGTTCGGGGAAGGCCGCTGCTCGCCACCGCGCTCAAGCCGCGCGGGCTGCCGGTCGCGGAGTACGCGCGCCTCGCCGGCGGGTTCGCCCTCGGGGGCGGCGACCTGGTCAAGGACGATCAGAACCTCGTGACCGATTTCGAGGGGTTTCGCGAGCGGGTGCTGCGATGCCGGGACGCGGTGGAAGACGCGAACGCGCGCACGGGTCGGAGCTGCCTCTACTTTCCGCTCGTGTCAGCGCCCCTCGAATCGGTCGACCTTCACTTCGACCTCGTGCGGGCCGCCGGCCTTCGCGGGGTCCTGCTGTGCCCCGCCGTTCTCGGGCTCGATACGGCGCGCTCGCTTGCCGCGCGGCACGGACTGGTCCAGATGGGGCACCCGAGCCTCACCGGCGGGCTCGCGCGGGGGATGAGCCTGCCGCTCGTGTTCGGGACCCTCTTCCGGCTGGCCGGGGTCGATGTCTCGGTGTTCCCGGACGCGAGCGGCCGTTTCGGCTTCGACCGCGAAACGTGCGGCGCAATTCGCGACCGTCTCGCCGCCCCTCTGGGCGGGCTGGCTCCGGCGTGGCCGTGTCCGGCCGGCGGGCTCCAGCTCGACGGAATCGGCGGGACCTGCGCGGAGTACGGCGCGGACGCGGTGCTGCTCGTCGGCGGCGCCCTGCTGGGCCATGCGCCGCGGATCGAGGACGGTACGCGGGCATTCGCGGAACGCGTCGCGGAGTGCTTCCCGGCCCATCGGGTCGAGCCCTCGGACGCAGAGGAGCCGAGCGACGGGTTCTCGTACCTGCCTTTCCGGGCGGAATTCGAGTGGGGCGGCCGGGAGAGTTCCCCCTACAAGTCGGCCGCGCCCGACTCCAGGGTGCCGCCGTTCCGGGGGGTCCGTCGGGTCGAGCTGGTCGGCCGTTCCGGGGAGCCGTCGCGAAGCGACCTGCGCTACTTCGAAGTGGAGGCGGGCGGCCATACGAGCCGCGAGAGGCACGTCCACCCCCACATCATCATCGGTGCCCGGGGAGAAGGACGGCTGGTGACGGAAGACCGGGAAGTGGTGGTGAAGCCGAACGACGTGGCCTTCCTTCCGCCTCTCGCGACCCACCAGCTCAGGAACGAAACGGGCGAGCCGTTCGGCTTCTATTGCATCGTCGACCACGACCGGGACCGGCCGCTTCCCGCCTGAAGGGCCGACCTGAATCCAGGCACGCGCGAAACATCGCCACCAAGAGCGTGCGAAACGTCGTGCGCAACGTCCCTGCTTGTCAGTTCCGGCGTGTCGCTTGTGCCGCTTCGTGAAGAGATCAATCGGTTGACGGATTGCGACGATTGGCGCTACATCTCCCGCCGTGACGACCGGCCACCGGCTTCCTGCCATCGGGCGCGCAGCGTCCGTTCGGAAACCGGCTCGGACTCGAAGCAGACCCCGCCCGTCAACACCGGTGCGAGCCAGGGCTGAGCCCGCTTCGTACGCAGGTGGAGGGCCGGCACGACCCCCGATGTGTCGTCAGGGGTGCCGGCTCGTGCGTTGGCGAATCTCCCGCACACGCGCTGCGGAACGCTGGAGCCTTCAGTCGGACTCCCGGAGGCACCGCCGCTCGGGAATCACGTCACACTTGCCGTTCCGGGGAAGCTCGGCAGGGCAGATTCTCGTTCCTCGGCAGTGCCTCGAAAGCGTTCTCAGCAGGGAATCCCGTAGAACAGGCATGCGTTGGCCGATGCGATGCCTGTCGCGACGACTCCGATCGCGGCGAGTGTGGTGAGGATTCTCCGCGTGCGTTGCTGCTTCATGTTTCCGCTCCGGATGGATTGATGGGGTTGCTCCATTGAGCAGGGCATATCGTGGGCGCTGGCGGGACTGAAGACTTGTCCTCATGCGACGCGTCGTGCCCGAATGGGGTCACGCTTCGCTGCACGAGCAGCCCCTACGCTCGAGTCCGCACGACGACTCCCGGCGCTTCGATCGAAACCCCGGCCCGCCGGGCCGGAACCGTCGGCAGCCGGGAGTTCCGTGAATCCTGGTGGGCGACCGCCGGGTACCGAGCGGGCTCGGCGACGGAAATCGATTCAGTTTCCCTTCGGGCCATGCCTCCCGTGATCGGTACCGCGACGATGGGCGTGGTAGCCGCGAAGCGCGGCGTACCGCGCAACCTGCGCCCCGGTCAGGATTTCCGGCGTGTCGAGGTGCGCGAAGATGTGAATGAAGCGAAGCCGCCCTCGGCTCGCCGCGCAAGGGCCGGATGGGAAGGAGCGGCCGCGCTCGAGTTCCGCTGACGGGTTTCGAGGCATGGCAGCGGCCGGCGAGTGCTTCGACCCGAGACCGCCGGCAGGCGGCGCGCCAGGCTGACGCTACAGCAGCTTCTCCCAGTACCGCACGGTTCTCCCGCTCGGGTGCAAATCGGCGCGTCCTACCGTGACGAACCCCATCTTTGCGTGGAACGCGTCGGAGCGGGGATTCGGCGGCTCGAGATTGACCTCGCAGGCGATGCGGTCGTGCCCCGCTTCCTTCGCGCGCTCGAACAGGTCGCGGTAAAGACAGGTGGCGAGGCTCCGTTCGCGATGGCGCTCGGAAACGACGATGCGATCGACATAGACGAAGCGCCGCCGGCGCGCCTGGAACCATTTGAAATTGACACTGTCGTACCGCGCGTCCTGATCGAATGCGATCAGCAGGGCGGTCGCGCCGGTCGTACAGGTCGCGGCGAACGAGCCCGCGACGAGTGCGCGCCAGTCTTCCGCCGCCAGGAATGAAGTCTCGCGCGCGTTCGCATTGTTGAGAGCGAGCAGGGCCGCCTGCACGGCGTGGCCTTGCTCCGGGATCGGCAAGATTGGCGGTGCATCCCCTCCGCAATTCGGGCGGTTCGGGGTCTCACGGCCGGCTTTCCCCTCGTTCCTCAAAGCAGTCACCTGCTTGTTGGCCTTCCGGGCCCATTCCGGTCCGGCGCCCGCTTCGTCCGCCCTTGACGGCGCCCGCAGCGGGAAACCGGTGATTCTTCCGAGCTACAAGCGTGCGCCGCAGAAAGTTCTCGTGAACAATTTCCCCACTGAAGCCTCTGAATTCTCTGCCATTTTGTCTATTCCAGGGATCCGAAACCCGACCAGACGCAATCCGGGCAATCTTCTGGCGTCGAATCTCCACCTCGCGCACGCGGGAGCGTCCTGCGGCGCACACTCCTAGGGCCGGTACTGGCGCTCCAGCATCTCGCGGCGCTCCTGCGCTTCCACCGACAGGGTCGCAATCGGACGCGCTTCGAGACGACCGAGTCCGATGGGGTCTCCGGTTTCTTCGCAGAAGCCGTAGCTGCCGTCCTCGATGCGGATGAGCGCCTCGTTGATCTTGCGGATGAGCTTGCGGTAACGGTCGCGGGTCCGGAGCTCGAAGCTCATCTCCGTCTCGCGGCTCGCCCGCTCGGCCTCGTCGCTCACCTCGCGCTGCTGGTCGCGCATCGATTCCAGCGTCTGCTCGGATTCGTCCAGCAGCGCCTGTCGCCAGTCGATCAGCTTGCGGCGGAAGTACTCGGCCTGCATGGGGCCCATGTACTCCTCCTCACCGTTCGGCACGTATCCGTCCGGCAGCTCGGGGGGCGCCGCGGGGGCCGGTGCGGCCGGGGGCGCCTTCCGGGAGGTTCGGGACTTGCCGGAGGTCTTCCCCGCCGACTTCGGCGCGCCGGACTTGCCGCCGGCGGCCTGCTTCGACTTGCGCGCCGTGGATGCCTTTCCGGACTTCGCGGTCGTGCCCTCCTTCTTCGATTGCCGGGACGATCGTGTGGAGGCGGATTTCCGGGTCGACTTTCGAGACTCGGCTGGCGCCGGTTCGGACTGCAAGTCGCCCGAGCTCGGGGGGGCGTCTCCGGGGTCGACGGGAGCCGGTGTCCGGTCCGCATCCGTGTCGGCGGAGACGGTCGCCGCGGAGCGATTCCTGCCCTTTCGGGTCGGTCGCTCGGCGGCGCCGGCCTTGCGCTCGGATCGCGTCCGGGGGGACTTTCCCGCCGTCGCCGGCTTTTCCGCCGCCGTCTTTCGGGATGCGCGAGCCGACGACGCGACGGCGGGGCGGTCGGCGTCGCCGACCGGCTCGTTCGCGTCCACAATGGATGGTTCGGCCATCTTGCCGGTCGTTGCCACGGTGGTCTCCGAAGGCATCGGTTCTCATCAGCGAAGGCGCGGAAACTAGTCGATCTGGCCCGCACTGACAAGCACTTTCTCCGCTCCCGAAGCACCGACGGAGCGGGCGGGGGCGGGTGCCCGGCAAAGTGGCGGGCTCGTCCGATCGTCGGCCGGGGGGCCACGGGCCGCACGTGAATGCGACAGAGAACCGGCCGGCTCGGGGCTTGCGTCCGGCTCCGGGTTCGCGCGCGCCTCGTGCCGTTCGCGGCGAAGGGCCGCCGCGTTATCGGAGGCCGGATTCGCCCGATAGAATCTGCACTACGCGCCCCGCACGGGCGTTCGGGAGGCGGGCCGTCCGGGCGAGGGTCTTCCCTGGTTCCCCTCCGGCCCGCAACAGGCGAGGGGACGAAAGAGGAGGTGTCGCATGGCGGCCACGAACCAACCCGAAGTGCATCGCGGTCTCAAGGACCTGTGCTTCGACCGTTCCCCCACCACCCTCATCGACGGGCGGGCCGGGGACCTCCGGTACCGCGGCTACTCGATCCATGACCTTGCCGTCCACTCGTCTTTCGAAGAGGTCGCCTGCCTCCTCCTCGACGGCGAGCTTCCGACCCGGTCCGAGCTCGATGCCTTCGACGCGGCGCTGAAGGCGTCGCGTTCGCTCCCCGGCTCCGTCCTCGACATCATTCGCCGGGTGAAGGACGCGCATCCGATGGACGTCCTGCGCACGGCCGTGTCCGCGCTTGCCGCCTTCGATCCCGAGACGGGGGACAACTCGCCCGACGCCACCCGCCGCAAGGGGGTCCGGCTCACCTCGCAGGTCCCGATGATCGTCGCTGCGCATCACCGCCTGCGCCGCAACGAGGAGCCTGTGCCGGCAAGCGACGAGCTCGGACACGCCGCGAACTTCCTCCACATGCTGAAGGGCGAGGCGCCGAGCTCGGACGCCGCGTCGCTGATGGATACCGACATGGTGCTGCACGCGGAGCACGGCTCGAACGCGTCGTCGTTCGCCGCGCGGGTCGTCGTCAGCACCGACGCGAACCTGCACGCCGCCATCACCGCGGCGATTGCCGCGCTCTCCGGACCGGCTCACGGGGGGGCGGCGGAGAACGTGATGCACATGGCAAGAGAGATTGGCGACCCGTCCGAGGCGGCCGCGTACGTCAAGGCGAAGCGCAAGGCCCGCCAGCCGATCATGGGCTTCGGCCACCGGGTCTACCGGGCCGAGGACCCAAGGGCACGGCACATGCGTGCCGGCGTGAAGCGCCTGTCCGAAGAGATGGGACAGCCCCACTGGTACGAGATTCTCCAGGCTCTCGTCGAGGCGATGCGGCCCTATTCCCGGCATGGGGTGAACGTGAACGTCGACTTCTATGCCGGAGTGGTCTACTACCTGCACGGGATCCCCGAGGATCTGTTCGTTCCGATCTTCGCGATCGGTCGCATCCCGGGCTGGACCGTGCAGGCGATGGAGCAGCTCGAGAACAACATCCTGATCCGGCCCCGTCTGCTCTACACCGGGCCCGAGGCGCGGGAGTACGTTCCGCTCGACGAGCGCGGCTGATCCGGTTCGGTACGCGACGGGCCATCCGGCGCCCGGCATCCCGTCCAATCGGCCGGTGCCCGGCCGGGGCACGCCCATTGCGGGCGGCGAGCCGGTTGCGGGTCCCGTGCACCACCCCGGCCGGGTACCGCGGGCTCCGGCCGGTGGATCGGAGCGGACCGAATGGCTTCAGGACATCACGGCGGCGATCGCGGCCGCCGCCACCACGTCCTCCACGGTCGCCCCGCGCGAGAGGTCGCACACCGGCCGGGCGAAGCCCTGGAGGAAGGGTCCGATCGCGCGCGCCCCGCCGAGGTGCTCGGTCAGCTTGTAGCCGATGTTGCCCGCGTCGAGGTCCGGGAAGACGAGGACGTTGGCGCGCCCGGCCACCTCGCTCGCGCCCGTGACCTTCTGCGCCGCGACCCGCGGCACGAGCGCGGCATCGGCCTGGAGCTCGCCGTCCACCGCGAGCTCGGGGGCCCCGGCACGGACGATTTCCACCGCCCTTCGAACCTTGTCGACCCGCTCGTGCCTGGCGCTGCCGAGGGTCGAGAACGAAAGCATGGCCACCCGCGGCTGCGCCCCGAGAAGCCGCTCGGCGCTCTGCGACGAGGCGATCGCGATGTCGGCGAGAGTCTGCGCGTCGGGGTCGACGTTGACCGCGCAGTCCGCGAAGAGGAGCGCATCGGCGTTCCCCCGGGGGGCGATGAGAAAGAAGCTCGAGGGTGTGGCGATGCCCTCCGCGAGCCCCACGGACATCAACCCGGCCTCGATCACCCGGGCGGTGGGATGGCTCGCTCCCGCGACCATCGTGTCCGTGTCGCCCGCCCGCACGGCCATGGCCGCGAAGAAGAGTGGGCGCGCGAGAAGCCGCTTCGCGACGCGCTCGCTCGTCTTCGGGCGGCCCCGGACATAGTGCGCCGCGTAGCCGTCGAGCCGGCCGCTCGCCGCAGGGGACACGCTCTCGATATCATCGAGGGAGACTCCGGCCGCGGCGGCGGCCTCCGCGAGGGCCGGGCGGTCTCCGACCAGCACGGGACGGGCGATGCCCGCGTCGCGCAGACGCCGCGCCGCGCGGAGGATTCTCGGGTCCTCGCCCTCCGGCAGCGCGACGGACCGGCGCCGCGACTTCGCGCGCTCCACGAGTCGTTCGATGATGTCCATGTTCGGGTTCCCTACCCGTAGCCCGGTCCAGATGCCGGCCGCGGACGCGCCGACCCGGTTCGGGACGGCCCCGGAGACCGGCGCTCCGCGTATTCTTAAGGTAACTCGACGGGCGCACCATGGCGGCCGGCGGACCGGAATTCGAAGGGAGGAGTCGCAAGTGATGGAAAGGCCGTACCGCGGAGTCTGGCCGGTGGTGCCGACCGTCTTCACCGACGAGGGGGACCTCGATCTCGAGGGCCAGAAGCGGGTGCTCGACTGCATGGTCGACCAGGGGTCGGACGGGCTGTGCATCCTTGCCAACTATTCCGAGCAGTTCCTGCTCTCCGACGAGGAGCGTGAGACGCTCGCCCGCCTCTGTCTCGAGCACGTAGCCGGCCGGGTCCCGGTGATCGTGACGGCTTCGCACTTCTCGACCCGAATCGTCGTCGAGCGCTGCCGCCGGGCGGCCTCGCTCGGGGGGTCGATGGTGATGCTGATGCCTCCGTACCACGGCGCGGCGCTCAAGGGGACGCAGGAGCAGACCCGCGAGCAGTTCGCCCGGGCGGCGCAGGCCGGTCTTCCGATCATGGTCCAGGACGCGCCCCTTTCGGGGGTAGAGCTCGGCGTTCCGTTCCTCTCCCGGCTCGCGCGCGAGATCGACGAGGTCGGGTACTTCAAGATCGAGACTCCCCAGACCGCCTCCAAGCTTCGAGCCCTGATCGCGGCCGGCGGCGAAGCGATCGAGGGGCCGTTCGACGGCGAAGAGGCAATCACCTTGCTGGCGGACCTCGATGCCGGGGCGACCGGCACCATGCCGAGCGCCCTCGTGCCGGATCTCCTGAAGCCGATCGTGGCGGCGCATCGCGCCGGGGACCGGGACGAGGCGGCCGCCGCCTACGCGCGCGTCCTTCCCCTCATCAACTACGAAAACCGCCAGGCCGGCCTGCGCGCTTGCAAGGCGGCCATGCAGGCGGGGGGCGTCATTCGGTCCGACCACGTGCGCGCGCCGCTCGCGCCGCTCGCGCCGGGGGTCCGGGCGGGATTGATGGAACACCTCCGGACCCTCGATCCGGTGGTGCTGCGCTGGGGCCGCTGAGGCCGGCCGGGTCGCGCGAAGCGTCCTCCCGGCGCATCGGAGCCGGGAAGTGTCGATTGGTCCACCACGGCCGGGGAGTGGGCCGTCCGGGTCCGGTGCACAGGCCGCAACCCCGTTTCGGAGCGACGTCCGGAAGAGCGGAGCCGCTCTCGGCGGTCAGGCGGCGAGGGCTTCGAGGGGCGGGCGGTGCTCGTATCCGAGCGCGCTCGCGACCTCCGCGCAGGTGACTTCGCCCGCGTGCACGTTCAGTCCGTTTCGAAGATGCGGGTCGTCGAGCAGGGCCTGGCGATAGCCCTTGTTCGCAAGGGTGAGCACGTGCGGCAGGGTCGCGTTGTTGAGCGCGAACGTCGAGGTGCGCGGAACCGCCCCGGGGATGTTCGCGACGCAGTAGTGGACCACGTCGTCGACGATGAACGTCGGGTCGCCGTGGGTCGTCGGGTGCGAGGTCTCGAAGCAGCCGCCCTGGTCGATGGCCACGTCGACGACCACCGATCCGGGCTTCATCCGCCGGATCATGTCGGCGGTGACGAGCTTCGGGGCGGCCGCGCCCGGAATGAGCACGCCGCCGATCACCACGTCCGCGTCCGTCACGTGGCGGTCGATTGCGGTGCGTGTGGAGTACACGGTGTCGAGGGGGCGTCCGAACTGCCGCCAGAGCGCCTTCAGCGCCTCCGCCGAGCGGTCGATCGCCCAGGTGTCGGCGCCCATCCCCATCGCGATATGCGCGGCGTGGGTTCCGACCACCCCGCCGCCGATGATGACGACCTTGGCGGGCAGCACGCCCGGCACTCCGCCGAGCAGGATCCCCTGTCCTCCGTTGATCCGCTCGAGGGCGTGGGCGGCGGCCTGAATCGACAGCCGTCCCGCCACTTCGGACATCGGCGCGAGGAGCGGCAGGCCCCCGGCCGGCGAGGTGACCGTCTCGTAGGCGATGCACACCGCGCCGCTCGCGACGAGGTCCGCGGTCTGCCCGGGATCGGGGGCGAGGTGGAGATAGGTGAACAGGACCTGCCCGGCGCGCAGCAACGCCCGCTCCTCGGCCTGGGGCTCCTTGACCTTGACGATCATCTCCGCCCGTTCGAAGACCGTCCCCGCATCCGGGGCGATGGCCGCGCCCACCTCGGCGTAGTCCGCGTCGGCGGCGCCGATTCCGGCCCCCGCCCCGCTCTCCACGATGACGTCGTGGCCGTGCAGGGCCACCTCGTTCACGCTGTCCGGGGTGAGTCCCACGCGGTACTCGTGGTTCTTGATCTCCTTCGGCACCCCGATGAGCATCCGTCCGCCCCCCGTGCGAGATCCGAGGCCGGCCGGGTGGTCCCTGGCCGGCTTCCCATTGTAGTCCCGGTCGGGTCGTTCGGCTCGCGGGGCGGTCGGCCCACACGGGTCGCCGACCTGCGCACGCTCGACCAATCCGGGGTGCGGTGCACGGAAAGGCAGGTCCTCGGCTCGAAGTCCCGGGCGCACCACGCTTCGGTCGGCGCCTCGCGTCCCGTCCCGTCCCGTCCCGGAAACGCCCCGGCGGCCGGTCTCCGGGCGAGCCCCGCATCGCGAGTCCGCTCCGGTCAACGTCCCGCCGCGTGCTAGGATGCCCCATGCGCATCGCGACTTGGAACGTGAACGGGTTGCGTGCGCGCCTCGACTACGTCCGCATCTGGCTCGAAGCCCGGCAGCCCGACATCGTCGGCCTGCAGGAACTCAAGGTCAGCGAGGAGGAGTTCCCCGCTTCCGCGTTCGACGATCTCGGCTTCGAAGTCGTGGTGTACGGACAGAAGGCGTGGAACGGGGTCGCGGTTCTCACCCGCCACCGCGCGGAACCGATCCTTCGCGGCCTCCCGGGACAGGAGGACTTCGGGGCGCGGCTCGTCGGGGCGCGGATCGCCGGACTGACGTTCGCCACCGCGTACTGCCCGAACGGCAAGGACCTCGCGCACCAGGACTTCGCGCGCAAGCTCGCGTGGTACGACGACCTCGCGCGCTTCTGGCCTTCGCGCGTCGCAGAGGAAGAGCCCGCGGTCCTGTGCGGCGACTTCAACGTGGTGCCGTCTCCGATCGATTCCTGGCGTGGCGCGGACGGGGACGGCTCCATCTTCCACACCCGCGAGGAGCGGACGCGCTTCGGCGCGCTCCTCGACCTCGGTCTGCGGGATCTCTACCGGGAGAAGCACGCGGACCGGCAGGCGTACTCGTGGTGGGACTATCGCGCGGGAGCGTTTCCGCGCGGACGCGGCCTTCGGATCGACTTCCTCCTCGGCACGAGCACGGTCGTCGACCGGGTCACCGCGGTGGAGATCGACCGGGACTTCCGCAAGAAGAAGGAGGGCCTCACCGCCTCCGACCACGCACCGGTGTACGCCGACCTGGACTGGGAGGTGTCCTGACCGCAGCGCCGCGGGCGGTGCGATGGCGCGCACGGCATTGAGCGCGGCGCGGGTCCTCGGCGTCTTTCTGCGACTCGGCCTCACGTCGTTCGGGGGGCCGGTGGCGCACCTTGCGATATTCCACGACGAGTTCGTCACCCGGCGCCGCTGGCTCGACGCGGCGGCCTACGCGGACCTCGTCGCCCTTTGCCAGTTCCTGCCCGGTCCCGCGAGCAGCCAGGCCGGTCTCGCGATCGGTTACCTCCGAGCCGGATATCCGGGCGCGGCGATGGCCTGGCTCGGCTTCACCGCGCCGTCCGCGGCCATCATGACCCTCCTCGCCTACGGATTCGCGCTCGGGGGAAACGGCGAGGCGGCGTGGCTGCATGCCCTCAAGCTGGTTGCCGTCGCGGTCGTCGCCCAGGCGGCGTGGACGATGGGTCGGAGCCTTTGGACGGACCGGCGCCGCACCGCGATCGGATTCGTTTCCGCCATCGTCCTCCTCGCCTTTCCGCTCCCGGCCATGCAGTTCGCGGTCATCGCGGCGGGCGCGGTCGCCGGCTGGTGGCTGCTCGATGCGGAAACGGTAGCGAGAATCCCGCCGAGGTCCGCGTCGGCGCCGCCGGCGGGCCCGGCGAGGCGGCGCCCCGGCGCGGCTCTCCTCGCGGTCTTCGCCCTGCTGATCATCGGCCTTCCGCTCGCCGCGGGCGTCTCGGACCTCCCTGGAATCGCCGTGTTCGACTCCTTCTACCGGGCCGGCGCGCTCGTCTTCGGCGGCGGCCACGTGGTGCTTCCGCTCCTCGAGGCGGAAGTGGTGGCGCCGGGCTGGGTGGGACGCGACGAATTCCTGGCCGGCTACGGGGCGGCGCAGGCGCTCCCCGGACCGCTGTTCACGATCGCCGCCTTCCTCGGCGCGCACATCCCGTCGTTCGAGAGTCCGCTGACCGGCGCGCTGGTCGCCCTGCTCGCGATCTTCACCCCCTCCTTCCTGCTCGTGCCGGGACTGCTTCCGTACTGGAGCGGACTGCGCGCGCGGCCGAGCGCCCGTGCCGCCCTCGCCGGCGTGAACGCGGCGGTGGTCGGACTGCTCCTCGCCGCGCTCTACGATCCGGTGTTCACCGGGAGCGTCCACGGTGCGGCCGACTTCGCATGGGTTCTCGGGGCCTTCGCCTTCCTGTTCGTGCTCCGCTGGCCGCCCTGGCTGGTGGTGGTGCTCGCCGCCGTCGCGGCGGAAGCCGCGCATCGGGCGCCGGAGCTTCTCGCCGGAATCTGATCGTTGCGTCGCGGTCCGGGTCCGTGCCGGCGCGGCTCCCCGCGCGGTGAAAGGGAGTGAGGGATCCGCGCGACGCGAGGCCCGGGCGCGGGGGTGTCCCCGCCGAATTCGGATGGTTGCGGCGGGGCCGGGGCCCGGGCCGGCGCGGCCCCCGGCGCGATGAAAGGGAGTGAGGGATCCGCGCGACGCGAGCCCCGGGCGCGGGGATGCATAATGTCGCCGCAGGCGAGGCGCCGCAGAAGAGGAAGGGCACATGTCCAAGGGACACCACGGTATCGAGTTCGAGGTGGTGGAAGGCTGGGAACGCCTCCCGGAGGGCTGGTCGTTCACGGAGGTGGCCGGCGTCGCGACCGATTCCCGCGACCGGGTCTACGTGTTCTGCCGCGGCGAGCACCCGCTCATCGTGTTCGACAAGGACGGCAAGTTCCTCGACGCCTGGGGGGAGGGAATGTTCCCCCGTCCCCACGGGATCTTCATCGATCACCTCGACCAGGTGCACCTCGTCGACTGCTGGGACCACACGATTCGCACGTTCACGACGGACGGGACCCTGCTTCGCACCGTGGGCGAGCCCGGACGGTGCTCCGACACCGGGTTCGAGCCGGACGTCTCGCCCGTCAAGTACGCGGGCGAGCCCTTCAACCAGGTGACGAACGTGGCGGTGCTCCGGGACGGAAGCATGTACGTGGCGGACGGCTACGGGAACGCGCGTGTGCACCGCTTCGACGCGAACGGGAAGCTCGAGTTCTCGTGGGGGAGTCCCGGAAGCGCGCCCGGCGAGTTCAACCTCCCCCATGGAATCGCGGTGGATTCCGCGGGCACGGTCTACGTGGCCGACCGCGAGAACTGCCGTATCCAGCTCTTCTCGCCCGGAGGGGAATACCTGCGGAGCTGGGACTTCGTGAATCGCCCCGACGACATCTTCATCGACGAGCAGGACAACGTGCACGTGGCCGAGCTCGGCTTCCGGACGGGGAACCGCGAAGTGCCGCACTTCCGCCTCATGACGACGCCGCCCCATGGCCACGAACCCATCGCGCGGGTCGGGGTCTACGACCCGGACGGGGGCATTCAGTGCCGGATCGGGGGTGAAGAGGAGGTGCTCCCGGGCAACTTCATCGCGCCCCACGGCCTGTGGGTCGATTCGCGAGGCGATCTCTACGTCGGCGAAGTGACCGTCGCCTCGGGCGCGGCCGCCCGCCTCGCGCCCTTGACCGCGCAGTGCTTCCAGAAGTTCAAGCGCTCGGGGTAGAAGAACCGACCTCGAGCCGCCGCACGCGACGGCCGGGCCCACTCCGGCTGCCCATCGCGTTCCCTTGGGACGGGCGCCGCGCGGGCATGCGGAGCCCGGCCCGTGCAGCCGCTACGAGGGATCGTTGCTTCCGGCGAGCATGTCGCCCACGCGCTCGAGCGCGCGGCGGATGTTCTCCGCGCTGTTTGCATACGAGAAGCGGACGTACCCTTCACCGAGCGCCCCGAAGCTCGTGCCCGCCACCGTCGCCACCCCCGCCCCTTCGAGCAGCCGGTTCTGGAAGGTGCGGGCGTCGAGGCCGGTCCCGGTGACGTTGGGGAAGGTGTAGAAGGCACCGCCCGGCATCCGGCACGAAATGCCGGGCAGAGCGTTCAGCCCGTCCACGATGACCGAGCGGCGTTCGTCGAACGCGGCCACCATCTCGCCCACCGCGTCCTGCGGCCCCTCGAGCGCGGCGATGCCGGCGAACTGGGTGGGCGCGTTCACGCAACTGTGGCAGTTGATGGCGAGCCGGGTCGCGTGCTCCGCGAGTCCCTCCGGCCATACCGCGTAGCCCAGGCGCCATCCGGTCATCGCGAACGTCTTGCTCCATCCGTCGAGCAGGATGACCCGGTCCGCGATCTCGGGATAGGCGAGGAGGCTCGCGTGCTCGCGGTCGTCGTAGATGATGCGCGAGTAGATCTCGTCGCTCAGCACGACCACTTCCGGGTGCTCCGCGAGACCCGCCGCGAGCTTGTCGATCTCACTCTTCGGAACCGCCCCGCCGGTCGGGTTGGCCGGGGTGTTGAGGATGATGAGGCGGGTCGCGGGAGTGATGCTCGCGAGCACCGCGTCGGCGTCGAAGGAGAAGTCCTGGCTCTCGAGGAGGGGAATCGGCACCGCCCGCGCGCCGCTGTACTCGATGACCGACTCGTAGATGGGGAAGCCGGGGTTCGGGTACATGATCTCCGTCCCGGGTTCTCCGAACATCAGGATCGCGAAGAACATCGTCACCTTGCCGCCCGGCACGACCACGATCCGCGCCGGGTCCACCTCCACCCCGCGCCGTGCCGCGATGTCCGCCGCGACCGCTTCGCGAAGCGCGGGGATCCCGGGGGCCGGGGTGTAGCCGTGATGGCCGTCGCGAAGGGCCCTGACCGCCGCCTCGACGATGTGGGGCGGGGTCTTGAAGTCGGGCTGACCGATCCCTAGGTTGATGACGTCGCGGCCCGCGCGCGCGAGTTCCTCGGCCCGCGCCAGCACCTCGAACGCGGTCTCCGTCCCGAGCTGCCCCATCCGCTCGCTTAGCCTTGGCATTCGTTCCTCCCCTCGTGTCTGACTGACCAAACCTGTACCGGCCGCGATCGTACCGCAGCGCTCGCACGGCGACGGAACGGTCGGGGAATCGGTGAAGCCTGCGGGCAGGACCGTCCCATTGCCCGGGCGACCGGCGTTTCCGCGGGGCTATGCGCGCTCGAATTCTCCGCGCGAAATTCCAAGGTCGCGCAGGATTGCGTGAACCGTACCCGGTTTCAGATCGCGGCCGCCCCAGTTCGGGATGGTGGTCCTTCCGCGGGTGGATGGGCGAACCCAAATCTCGTGGTCGCCGCGTGCCCGCCGGTCCAGTTCGCACCCGAGCCGCCGAAGCTTGCGGGTGAGCTCGCGGTATCTCAAGCCGCGACCATGACCTCGCTGACCGTTCGATCGGCTTCGATGTCCTCCGCTGCGGTCACCACCGCCTGCGGAAGGGGATCACCTCGGTCGCGGCAGGATTCGATGAACGCCGCGGCCACGCTCTGGAGGTTCTCCAACGCCTGCGCCGCAGTGTCGCCCCAGGCCCGGCAACCCGGCAAATCGGGTATCTCGGCCAGGTACCTGTCTTCGGTCTCGCTCGAGGGTTCCCGAAGGACGAACTTCATCCGGTACAGCATCATGGCTCTTCTTCCGGAAACCGCCTCACCGCAACCCTGCCGCTCGGGCGCGATTGTACCGCGGCCGGTGCCGCATTTGCCCTTACACTGTCGCGCCGCCATCCAACCGGTCAGGAGGAGGAAGGCCATGAGCGACAGCCGCGCTGCCCGCAAGGCCCGAGCGGTCGGCATCAACCACGTCGCCCTCGAGGTCGGGGACATCGACGAGGCGCTCGCCTTCTACGGCGGGTTCCTCGATTTCGAGATCGCTCGGCGCAGCGAGAACGCCGCGTTCATCTACTTCGGAGACCAGTTCATCAACTTTGCGCGGGGCCGCCGCCAGGGGCCGGACGACAACCGGCACTTCGGCATCGCGGTCGACGACAAGGATCTCGTGCGCCGGACCCTCGAGGAGATGGGGGTGGAGCTGCTCGACGGCCGCTTCCTCGACTTCCTGGACCCCTGGGGCAACCGGGTCGAGATCACGACCTACACGAAGATCCAGTTCAGCAAGGCCGACCACGTTCTTCGGGGCATGGGGCTCGGGCATCTCGAGAAGACCGACGAGGCGGTCGCGGAGCTCCGGCGCAAGGGGATGGCTCCGACCTGATCGGGGGAGGGCCGTCGGCGCCTCCGGAAAGGTCCGGGCGCCGCCCGACCGAGCGCGCAGTTCGGCGTGCAATGCTACGTAATCGCTGGCCCGATTCCACCGCAACCACCTGTTTTCGAAGAGCACGTGCCTCTCGGACCTCCCCTCGGCCGAGGAGGGCCGGCGGGCCGCGAGCCGCCTTCCCGGAGGCCGTCCCGCGAGCATGCTGCTACAGTAAGCACCGACCCGAATTCGCGAGGGAGATCCGAACATGAGCGATCGCTTCGAAGTGCCCATCGCCGGAGGGCTCGACGTACCGCTCCCGCGCATGGCGCGGGTCCGCCAGACCTTCGACCCGACCCGCCTCGACGACGTGGCCGGCGTCGTTCGCGACGAGATGCGACGCCCGGAGATTGCCGGACTCGTCGAGCCCGGACAGCGGATCGCGGTCGGGTGCGGCAGCCGCGGGGTCGCCAACGTCGCGGAGACGGCGAAGACCGTCGTCGAGGAGCTGCGGCGCCTCGGTGCCGAGCCGTTCATCTTCCCCGCGATGGGCAGCCACGGCGGGGCGACCGCTCTCGGACAGACCGGGGTGCTCGCGAACTACGGGATCACCGAGGCCGCGATGGGCGTGCCGGTGCTCGCCACCATGGAGACCGTCGTCATCGGGGAGCTCGACGACGGCACGCCGATTCACGTGGACCGGCACGCGCACGAGGCGCACGGCATCGTGCTCATCAACCGCATCAAGCCGCACACCACCTTCCGGGCCGACATCGAGAGCGGCATCGTCAAGATGATCGGCATCGGCATGGGCAAGCACGCGGGCGCGACCGCGCTCCATTTCCATGGCATGGATCGCTTCGACGTTCTTCTTCCCAAGGCCGCGGAGCACGTGCTCGCGAACACCCCGTTCCTCTTCGGGGTCGGGCTCGTCGAGAACGCCTACGACGAGACCGTGATCGTCGAGGCGATTCCCGCCGCCAGCCTGCTCGAGCGTGAAGAGGTGCTCCAGGCGGAGGCGAAGTCCCGGATGGGGCGGATCTTCTTCCACGAGATCGACGTCCTCGTGATCGACCGGATGGGGAAGGAGATCAGCGGCTCGGGCTTCGATCCGAACATCACCGGCCGCAACAACCGCGGGGTGGAAGGTTTCGACGACCCGCTCGTCAACAAGATCGTGGTCCTCGACCTCACCGACGCGACGCACGGCAACGCGACCGGTCTCGGCCTCGCCGACGTCATTACCCGCCGCCTCTTCGACCGCATCGACTACGGGGCGACGTGGGCGAACGTCATCACGTCGAACTATCTCGACGGGGGGACGATCCCGATCGTGATGCACACCGCCCGGGAGGCGGTCGCCCTCGGAGCGAAGACGGCGCTCCGCGTCGAATCCGGGGAGGCGCGCATCGTGCGCATCCGCGACACCCTGACCCTCGGCACGATCATGGTGTCGGAGCCGATGCTCGAGGAGGTGCGCGCGCATTCCGACATGGAGGCGATCGGCCCGCCCGAGCCGTTCGCGTTCACGCCGGACGGGCGGCTGGAACCAATCGCCCTCGAGATGAGCCACGCCGCGGACTGAGCGGGGGCCAAGCCTGCGCGGCGCCGGGGGGCCTGAAGAGGGGCCGCTACGGAGGCCGTGCCGACGGGCATCGACGCATCGCCGGCCCGGCGCCGGCGCCGGCGGTGCGCGGGCACGGCATGCCCGCGCAAATTCCGATCCATGCGACTCGCCCGCGAACGGCATCTTCGCGGGGAGCATTCCATCGACACCGGGGTGGTGCCAAGAACGCGTGAAGCATCCGCTTCCTCCCGCCCCGCCGACCGGGAGGCAACACCGTGTTCGAATCCTTCTTTCCCAGGCCCAAGGTCTTCTTTCTCTCGTTCGCCGCATGGTCGATCGCGTGCGTGGTGCTCTGGTTCGCCTTCGCCCGGGGTGCCGGCGAGTCGTTCAGCCTCGGCGGCTGGTTCGGCTACGGCTTCCCCGCCGAGCCGCTGGAGCTCGCGCCGCTGCCGGAGCTGGCCGAGGACGCCGACGAGGTGGCCCGCGAGTCGCACGCCGCGCTCCAGACCGAGCGGGCGGCCGTGCAGGCGGCCGACGAAGCCGCGCGGGAGGGCGCGGGGACATTCTGGTTCTACCAGTACATGGTTCTCGCGTACGCGATCTTCCTCGCCTTCTGGTACCGGTACTCGCCGCACCGGTGGGCGCGATGGTCCGTGTTCGGATCGGCCGCGATCATCTTCGTCACCTGGTTCCAGGTGCAGCTCGACGTGATGATCAACGACTGGTTCGGGACGTTCTACGACCTCATCCAGCAGGCGCTCGCGGAACCGCACAGCGTTTCGCCCGGGGAGTACTTCGGGCAGTTGCTGACGTTCGGGAAGATCGCCCTGGTCGCGATCACGGTGGCCGTCTTCACCAGGTTCTTCGTCAGCCATTACATCTTCCGCTGGCGCACCGCGATGAACGACCACTACATGTCGCTGTGGGGGCGCGTGCGCCACATCGAGGGCGCCTCGCAGCGCGTGCAGGAAGACACCATGCGCTTCGCCGCGATCATGGAGCACCTCGGGGTGAGCCTCATCGACTCGGTGATGACCCTGATCGCGTTCCTGCCAATCCTCTGGGGCCTCTCCGCCTTCGTCACCCACCTTCCAATCGTCGGCGAAGTCCCGCAGGCTCTCGTGTTCGTCGCCATCATCTGGTCCATCTTCGGCACGGGCCTGCTTGCGCTCGCGGGGATCCGGCTGCCGGGCCTCGAGTTTCGAAACCAGCGGGTCGAGGCCGCCTACCGCAAGGAGCTCGTCTACGGCGAGGACGACGTGGAGCGCGCCCAGCCGCCGACGGTCGCGGAGCTCTTCGACAACGTGCGGCGGAACTACTTTCGCCTCTACCTCAACTACCTCTACTTCAACATCGCGCGCTACGGTTATCTCCAGGTCGGGGTGCTCCTTCCCTACATCGCCCTCGGGCCCACCATCGTGGCCGCCGGTTTCACCCTCGGCGTCATGCAGCAGATCGTGCGGGCGTTCGGGCGGGTCGAGAACTCGTTCCAGTACCTCGTCAACTCCTGGACCACGATCGTCGAGCTCCTGTCCATCTACAAGCGGCTCCAGGCGTTCGAAGCGGCCATCAACGACCAGCCGCTCCCGAAGATCGACCGCGACTTCATGGAGCACGGAGGCGATCCGGCCTGACCGTCTTCACCCGTGCCGCCTGCGGCGCTCCGGCCAGGGACTTTCCCCAATGTCTTCGAGTCCTTGGCCGGCTACTACTGGTGGAGCGGCTGGAGCACCGAACCCGACCTCCCGCCGCACACTGTCGCCAGCGCCTGAAACACGCGCGAGGCCGCCGACGGCCTTGAAAGCCGTTGCAAATCGCACCGAGGCAATTGACCGCAACGCAATCGATGCTTAACTTTGCGCAGAATGCGCAAGCGGAGGAACAATCCATGGCGAGCATCACCATCCGGAACCTCGACGACGGGCTGAAGCGCCGCCTGCGCGTGCGCGCTGCCGAGAACGGACGCTCGATGGAGGAAGAAGCCCGGGACATCCTGCGCCGCACAGTCGGCGAAACGCTTCCTCCGAAAGACCTCGGCCGGGCCATCCACGCCCGCTTCGCCCCCCTCGGCGGCGTGGATCTCGAGCTTCCCGAACGCGGCCCGATGCGGCCGCCGCCCGATTTCCGATGAGCTGGCGGCCGTGATCGTCGTAGACACGAACGTCGTCTCCGAGTTGATGCGATCGGCACCGTCGACCGCGGTCATGGCTTGGTTCGCCGGGCAGGATTCCGGTTCGCTCTACCTAACCGCCGTCAGCGAAGCTGAGCTGCGTGCCGGCGCGGCGATTCTGCCGGCGGGCCGTCGGCGCGACCGCCTCGCCGCCGAGATCGACGGCGTGATCGGACAGGACTTCGCCGGGCGGGTGCTGTCCTTCGACAGTGCCGCCGCCAAGACCTACGCCTCCATCGCCGCTTCCCGCCGGTCCGCGGGCCGGCCAATTCTGGATGCCGATTGCCAGATTGCCGCCATCGCGCGGGCGAGGGATGCCGCAGTAGCGACCCGGAACGCCGGAGACTTCGAACAATGCGGGATCGCGGTGATCGATCCTTGGTCCGGAGACCGGACAGCTCCGTGAGACCGGTCGCGAGGCGGCCACCGCGACACGGCGGATCCTGACGAGCGGGAATTCGGCCTGGAGTCTTTCCCTACTGATACGATCGTCTGTCCACTTGGTTGGAGAAACTGTCGTGGCTACTCGCTTTCTGAATTCCCGTTCGAAAATCACGAAACGGATTCGTCGTCTGTTCAGCAATGCCGATGAGATACGCTGCATTGTTGCATTTTGGGGACGAGGGGCAGATGAGCTATTCCGTAACCTGGATGAAGATATGATCGAAAGAATTTGAACTGTATGTAATCTGACCTCGGGCGGCACAAACCCGCGGGTAATTGAAGAATTGCGCAACAAGGACTTTCATGTAAAGCACAGTTCCATTCTTCACAGCAAAGTCTACTGGACAAATCGGGGCATCGTTGTTGGATCCGCGAACGCGTCTGCGAATGGTCTCTCCTTGGAGTCCGTTGAACAGGACGGGTGGCTGGAGGCAGCGATCCATTCGAATCGGCCGGCAGACATCGAGGCAGCTCGAATTTATGTTGATGAAATCTGGAATGCGTCGGATGAGGTAACGGAACGGGATCTGGAGAATGCAAAGGTAAAGTGGAAGAGCCGACGTCCACCTCCTCAGCCAGATGCTGGTATTGATTTCATTACGGCTTTGAGGAACGGCATGTTTACGGATCGAAAAAACACCGTTTTTCTTCGTGTCGATGTAGAGGACGCCAGCGCATATCAACGTGATATCAATGCGAAAGCAATCGAATTGCAAGAACAGTATCGCGATCTGCATGGCAGAAATCTGGATGCATGGGTTGGATGGGATGAGATTCCGCGGGAAGAATACATTGTCGACTATTGGCTCGGTCCTCGAGGCGGATTGACATTCTGCAAGGTCTGGCGGACACTTCCTGAGCGGTGTGACAAGGATGGTCGCGATGGATTGACCTACCAATACGCGTATTGTGTTCCTGAAGTGGAAATCGGAATGACCGTGCAACAACGCAACGAGATGGAAAAGATCGTTCGCGATATTGCCGATAAACATCCGCAAACGCTTGATGAGGACCTGCACGTCAATGGATGTTGCATACGTATGGAACGTCTGTTGGAATCTCCATTTGTCGAGATTATTGACGAATTTCGGCAACAGGAAGGCTGAGCGAGTACGGAGGCGCGCAGCACGGTGTGGTCAAGCCCGATGCTCCAGCGCGGCAACTTGGCGCCACAGAGCTCTTTCGAACTTTGTGCGAAGAAGTACCCGGTATCAACGAAGGTCGCTACTCGACCCATGACTGACGACCCCTACGAAGAAGTAAGGGTCCCCGAAGGGACTCACTAGTAGGCCGGTCCATTCAGGGGGTAGTCGGAGCGAAGCGGGGAGAGTCGCCACTCCGAACACGATTGTCAAGTCGAGTCGTTCGCGTGTCTTGTTGTTTGCCGGTTCTCACAGAGTTCGTGGCCAGCTCCAATGTGGGAGCGGCAGGCACGGTCCTGTTCGGCAGCTTCACTTAGACGCTGCCACCGAAGCGTGCAGCCCGAGCCGGCGAGGTCGAGCGCGCCGCGGGGCAACAGCTCTTCGGGCAGCAACGAGAGCTCCCCGAGCGGCGGCCGACTGCCGACCTGCCCGGTCCGACCGGCGAGCCAGTGGCGGGTGTCGTAGAGAGCGCCAATCTCCATCTCCTCGGCGCCAATCCCGTTCGTGTCCCAGCCGCGGAGACAGGCGCCTTCGCAGGTTGCGTCGCCGTGCTCCTCGATGTGCACGATGGCGGCGGTGAGCAGTCCAACCTCGTGTCAGTACCGGGGGTCGCCGTATCCTGTCAGCGAGAAGTCGAGGGCCCGACCCGTGCGGAACCGTGTCTGTCCGGGGTGAGGCGGCTCTCGGGCCGTCGGACGGAGCTTGGAGTTCGGCGCCCCCTCGCCTATCCTTCCCGAAGATGCACGCCGCACGGACAACAATCATGTTGACGGCTCTGGCGGGCGAATCCGTCCCGCAAGCGCAGGTGAACGGCTTGGTGGAGGAAGTGCTTCCTCAGGGATGCTGGAGCGATGACGACTATCTCTGGCTGACCGATCACACCCGGCGACTCGTGGAGTTCACGGACGGATACCTGGAGATACTGCCGATGCCTTCGCGCGGTCACCAGAGGATTCTCGCCTACCTTTACTCGCTGTTTTACGCATTCGTTGCGCCCTCTGGCGGAGAGGTGCTGTTCGCGCCGCTTCGGCTTCGAATTCGCCCGGGAAAGTTTCGCGAGCCGGATCTGCTGTTGGTTCGCGACGCGCGAGATGCGCGAAGCGGCGAGCGCTTCTGGACCGGTGCGGATGTAGTCGTGGAGGTCGTCAGCCCGGACAACCCCCAGAGAGACCTGGTCCTCAAGCGCGACGACTATGCCGAGGCGGCGATCCCCGAATATTGGATTGTCGATCCGGCGACGGAGACCCTCACCGTGCTCAAGCTGGAAGACTCCGGGTATGTCGAGCACGGCGTATACGAACGCGGCGCCCGCACAGGCTCGTCCGCCCTGCCGGGGTTCGAGGTGGATGTCGGGGACGTGTTCGATGCGGCGGGGAGTGAGTGACGAATGGAGGGTATCGGGACGCTCTCGCCGGTGGACGTCCGGACGGTATGGGCCGACGAAGCGCGAGACTTCACGCCGTGGCTGGCGGAGAACGCCGATCTTCTCGGGGAGGCCCTGGGATTGGATCTGCGTCACGAGCAGACCGAGGCGGCGGTCGGGCGCTACAGCGCCGACCTGGTGTTCCGCGAGGGATCCACGGACCGGCTCGTGGTCGTCGAGAACCTGTTCGGCCCCTCCGATCACGACCATCTGGGCAAGCTGATCGTCTACGCGGCCGGGCTGGAGGCCGGCTACGCGGTCCTGCTCGCACCCGAGTTTCGGGACGAGCATCGAGCCGCCCTCGACTGGCTCAACTCCATCTCCGCCGAGGACTTCGGGTTCTTCGGCATCGTGCTCGAGGCGTGGCGTATCGGCGACTCGCTCGCCGCACCCCGCTTGCGGGTCGAGGTGAAGCCCAACAACTGGAGTCGATCCGTGCAGGCTGCGCGCAGCACGGGATTGACGGTAACCCAGCAGGCATACCTGCGTTTCTGGGGCGAGTTCCTGCCGGCATTCCGCGACGCGCATCCCGGATGGACCCGTGCCACCGCGCCGCAGAAGGTATCCTGGATGAACTTCCCATCCGTACGTTCGGCGCTGTTGACGTACAGCGCATCATTCTGTCGGACGCCCAGGGGATACGGATTGCGGGCCGAGGCCTACATCGACACTGGCGACCGAGAGACCACGAAAGAAGCATTCGATGCCCTGCGTGAGAAACAGGGGCAGATAGAGCATGCGGTCGGCGACGATCTGGAATGGGAACGTCGCGATCCCCGCCAAGCGTCGAGGATCTCGCTCTACTTTCCAACTGGGATCCGGGTTACCGACGAAGAGCGCTGGCTGGAAGCTCGGGATTGGCTCGTCCAGGCGATGGGGAAGATGCGGGCCGCCTTTGACCCCGTACTCGAGGAGCTGCGAGCCTGAATCGTTTTTTGGGATTCCGTTCGAGCCCGCGGCAAGCCTGACGGCGGGAGCCGCCCCGCCGCTTCGGACCGGAGCGGTCGCTCCGTTTCGCACCGTACACGACCACGCCGGCCAGGCTGGCCCACGCCCGAATATCGTATTCGCACCACGGGAAACGGTTTTCCCGGATGTTGGCAGCCACCTTCCGGCGGGGGGCGGGTTCTCACGTGGCCGAGCCGGCTATCGCGGCCTGCAGTCGCGCGAGGGCCGGCGCGGCGAGTGCAAACTGCTCGCCGCCCGGCGCGGACTGGATGAGCGTGCGCATGACGGTGACGTCCTCGGCGTACTCGCCGAGTCGCCGCCGGTGGCTCGCGCGGTTCTTGGTGCAGACGAGGGTATAGGGCCGGCCGCGGCGTTCGGTCACGTGACTGATGTCGAGCCGATGGCGATCGATTGTCTGGTGGAGGTGGGCGCGAAGTTCCTTGCGTAACGGAAAGCGGGCCGTCTTTGCGTCGGGGTCTCGGCAAAATGCCGTGAGCTTCCGGCAGTGTTCGCACCGGCAAGCGATGTTCACGGCAATGAGCCAGTCGCGAGGCTCCGCGGGCGGCTCGGCACTTCGGGCCAACAGGAAATCCGTCGCGTGGCGCCACAGGGTCGCGAATGCGGCCGTGTCTACGAAGCCGGCCGCTTCCTCCCGGAGCCCGCGAAGGGCAGCCGGAAGCACGCGATCCGGGGTGACGGCGTCCGGCCGTTCGATTATCGCGCGCGCGGCCGCTTGGGCTTCGTCCGTCAACCGCCATCGCCAGGCGAGGGCGAAGAGATCGCGGATGGTCCGGTCGGTCGGCGCCGTCCGCCGTGGGGAATCCCAAGCCACCCGCTCCTCCTGCGAGAGCGGGGCGAGCGCGGCGGGAAGGGCCAGCAGGGCCGCCCGAACCCCCTCCTGCAGGGCGTCATCCCAAGCGGGGCGCGCGGACTCGCCGTGCTCCTCGTCCAGTTGCCGCAGGAACGCGAGCAACTCGGTGTGCTTCCACGGGAAGCGCGAATCGACCACGGCGGCCAGGAAATGCCGGCTTGCGTCCAGTCCGACCAGTTCCAGCGCCGGCGCCAGAGACTCGTTCTCGTCCCCGCCGTAGCGAAACACGATGACTTCCCGCAGGAAGCGGGCCGCGCGGGTCGCGTCTCCGATGGTGGTGAGGAGCCGCAGCGTCCGGGCGCGGGCGCCTGGCTCGCTGCGGTCGAATCCGCTGGAAGGCCAGCGGTCGATCAGGCTTGACACGAGCGCCCCGATCCGTTCGTTCGCCACACCGCCGTTCCGATCGAGCTCCCGGACCACCCAGGCGACGGCCGCGTCGATACCCCCACCCGCGAGGATGGCCAGGGTCCTCGACCGTGGCCAGATCACGAACGCCGCGCGCCGGTAGGCACGTTCGAGGGATATGCCTTCGTTGCCCGATGCCTCGTGCAGCCATTGCTCGTCCGGCTCCGCATCGTCGAGTGCACCGTGCGGCAACAACTCGTCGGGTCGCAACGCAAGCTCGCCGAACGGCGGTCGATCGCCGGCCGGACTCACCCAACTGTCGAGCCGACGGGTGCTGTCGTACAGCTCGCCGATCTCCATGTCCTCGACATCCGGCTTGTTCCAACCCCAGCTATCGACGTAGTCGCCTCCAAGAGTGGCGTCGCCGTGCTCGTGGATATGGACGATGGCCGCGTGCAGCTCGCAATCGGCGCGCGCGGCGGCCCGATGAAGGGTCCGCGCCAAGGAGGCGTCGCCGTTTTTCAGCGCTTCGAAGGACAACCCCGCCTCGCTGTACTCGTGGTCGAGCAGCCAGACCAGTTTCTCGGGCGCATCTTCACGGTGCCGCCACTCGACGAGCCGGCGCGCAATCAGCTCGGCCTGCTCGGTGTAGTCCGGTACGCTCCGGGGCGTTTCCTCATCGCCGCCGGGGCGAAGACAGAGGTTGAACACGAGAGACAGGCGATGGCCGCTGACGACGGGCCGGATCTCGTGCGTGCAGTCGGCATAGAACGCCGCGAACGCGAGTTCGGAAGGCTCCCCCGCGTTCATGTCGGCGACCACTTCGCGGTCCCGGTGGCGGATGACGATCTCTCCGCCGCGCCCGCCGCACGCGACCGGCAGGGAGATCGACAGGGTCCCGATCATCCCATCCGCCTTCTCGGTGTCGCGGTGCGCCGAGAAGAAGCCGCCGGTTTCATAGATGAGCAGCTTGTAGAGCCGCGCGTCGAGCCGATCCCCCGGATAGCCGAGGCCGGCGGCGACCGAGCGCATGATCTTCGCGAACGTGTCCGGCCACGCGGCGCCGGACAGACGGACGCGACCCGAATCGATCTGCCGGCAGTCGCGGACCGAGGTGTCCACCAGCGTGTCCGGCCCCTTTCCGTACGGAGCGCGCTCCGCCATCTCGATCAAGGCGCGTACCTGCGCCTCGGGAATCGGAAAGGAGAGGAGACCGGCGCCCTCGACCTCCAGTCGCGGCATGGGTGAGAACAGTCGGCCGTGCGTGCAGAAGTCGCCGGGTCGGTCGATCGACCGCAGCAGCCTCTCCAGCTCGTCCTCCGTGCTGTACTGGATGTCGACGGCGCCCATGACGATGGAAAGCTCCGGTTACTCGGGCGGCTGGAGGCTATCGGCCCTTGTGGACGAACGCCATGCCTCGCACCCGGCCGTCGAGACACTGACCCTCAACCGCCGTGAGGCGGGGTGTCGCGCCTCGATGCCGCCTGCGGCCTTTCCTGGCCGGTTGGAACGCCGGGCGGCGGCGCGAGCTTGCGTGGGCAGCTACACGATGCGCTGCTCGCGAAGGCGCGCGACGTCCGCGTCCGAGTAGCCGAGGGTGGCGAGGACGTCGCCGGTGTGCTGGCCGATGTGGGGGGCGAAGCTTCGCACCCCTCCGGGGGTCTCGGAGAGCTTGATGGCGATTCCGGCCTGGGTGACGGTCCCCGCCTCCGGGTGGTCGAGGTCGAGGGCCATCTGCCGGTGCCGGACCTGCGGGTCGTCGAACACCTCCGGCACCGTGTAAACCGGGGCGGAGCACACGTCCGCTTCGACCAGCAGCTCGTACCAGTCGTCGCGGTCGCGGGTGAGGAAGAGCTCCGCGAGCTCCCGGCGCGCCGCGGCATGGGACTCGTTCGCGGGGCGGGAGAAGTCCCCGAGCTTCATCCCGCACTCCTTGAGGTGCGGCCGGTCCACCGCGTCGCAGAAGTTGTTCCAGAGCCACGGCTCGGTGCAGCCGACGGTGATCTGCTTTCCGTCCCGGGTGCGGTAGGTCCCGTAGTAGGCGTGCCGGCCGGCGAAGACCCCCTTTCCGCGGCCCGGCATCTCGTCGTGCGAGAAGAAGTCGCGGACGACCGGGGTGGCGGCGAGGAGCGAGATGGTGGTGTCGAGGTAGGAGACGTCCACGAGCTGGCCGCGTCCGGTCCGCTCGCGCGCGTAGAGGGCGAGCAGGACGCCCGCGAAGCCGTGCATGGAGGCCCCCGCGTAGTCGGCGATGATGTTGAGCGGAATGGCGGGGTCGCCGTCCGGCTCGCCGATGAGGTCGAGGACCCCGGCGAGGGCGAGGAAGTTGAGGTCGTGGGCCGGGCGGTCCCGGTACGGCCCGTCCTGCCCGAATCCGCTCAGGGCGCAATAGACGAGGCGCGGGTTCAGCTCCGCGAGCCGCTCGTAGCCGCCGCCGAGGCGCTCCATCACGCCCGGGCGGAACCCTTCCACCAGCACGTCGTGCCCGCGCACGAGGGAATGGAGGATCTCCTGCCCGTCGGGCGACTTGAGGTTGAGGGTGAGGCTTCGCTTGTTGCGGTTGGTGAAGCTCGTCGCGAGGGTGCGGGCCTCGTCCGGTCCCGGCGAAGCCCCGGAGCCGCGCAGGGCCCCGGTCGGCGGGGGTTCGATCTTGAGCACGTCCGCGCCCATGTCGGCCAGCATCATGGTGCAGAAGGCACCCGGCCCCACCCGCGTGAGCTCGAGCACCCGCACTCCGTCCAGCGGTCCCGCCATCGAAATCCCTCCTCGGTTGCTCGGGATAGGTTACGGGCTGAGGCGAATTCCACCAAGGGGCCGCGCCTGGCGCGCCTGCGGCGATCGGCACGGCGGGCGGTTAGACTTGTCGGCCGGCGCGCCGCGAACGCGCCGCGGCCGCATCCGCCGCGGCCGGTTCGGGCGGAATGAAGAGGAGGAAACCCATGCCCTACGCCAAGACGGACGACGGAGTCGCGCTCTATTTCGAAGAGACCGGGAGCGGCGAGCCGATCCTCTTCATCCACGAGTTCGCCGGCGACTTCCGGGCATGGGAGCCGCAGGTCCGGCACTTCGGCCGGGGGTACCGCTGCATCGCCTACAACGCACGCGGGTATCCGCCGTCGGACGTGCCCGAGAGTCCGGAGAGCTACTCCCAGGACCGCGCCCGCCTCGACGCGATTGCAATCCTCGATCATCTCGGCATCGACCGCGCCCACATCGTCGGGCTTTCCATGGGCGGGTTCGCGGCGCTGCACTTCGGCCTCCATCACCAGGACCGCGCTCTTTCGCTCGTGGTCGCGGGCTGCGGATACGGGGCCGAGCGCGACCGGCGCGAGCAGTTCCGTACCGAGACCGAGAACATCGCGCGGTTCATCGAGTCGGCGAGCGTCGCGGCCTTCGCGGACCGCTACGCCGAAGGTCCGACCCGGGTCCAGTTCCAGAACAAGGACCCCCGCGGCTGGGCGGAGTTTCGGGACCAGCTCGCGGAGCATTCGTTGCGCGGTGCCGCGAACACGATGCGCGGAATCCAGGGCCGGCGTCCCTCCATCTATGATCTGGAGGATGGGATGCGCGAAATCCAGGTTCCGACCCTCGTCCTGACCGGCGACGAGGACGACCCCTGCCTCACCCCCAACGTGTTCATGAAGCGGACGATCCCGTCCGCCGCGCTCATCACCCTCCCGAACTCCGGACACACCATCAACATCGAGGAGCCGCTCCTGTTCAATCAGGCGCTCGAGTGGTTCCTGTACCAGGTGCGCTCCGGGCGCTGGCCGCAGCGCGACGCGCGCTCGCAGACCGGCTCGATTACGGGCATGACCGAAGACGCATGACCGGGCAACGTTCCGTTTCGTTCCTTTTCCGCGACGCCGGCCCCATGCCGCCCGCAGCTCGATCCATCCTGCCGCGCCCGGCCCCCGTGAGAACCTCCCGCAGAGGAGACCGAACATGACCACGACCGCCCAGTCATCCGCGACCGGCTCCCGGTCGAAGTCCAACCGGCGGCTGCCGCCCGACCTCCACGTCGACCTCTACCGGACCATGCGCCGGATTCGCGCCTTCGACGAGAAGGTCGCGGAGCTCTTCACCGGCGGCGAGATCAAGGGCACCGCGCACAGCTACGTGGGCCAGGAGGCGGTCGCGGCCGGGGTCTGCGCGAGCCTCGGCCCCGAGGACTACATGGCGAGCCACCACCGCGGTCACGGGCACTGCATCGCGAAGGGCGCGCGGCTCGATCTCATGATGGCCGAGCTCATGGGCCGCGAGTCCGGCTACTGCAACGGGCTCGGAGGGTCGATGCACATCGCCGACCTCGGGCTGAACATCCTCGGCGCGAACGGCATCGTCGGGGCGGCGATGCCCCTTTCGACAGGAGCGGGCCTCGCTGCCCGCCTGGACGGCTCGGGCCGGGTCGCGGTGGCGTTCTTCGGCGACGGCGCTGCGAATCAGGGCGTCTTCCACGAATCGCTCAACCTCGCGTCGGTGTGGAAGCTGCCCCTCGTCTTCATCTGCGAGAACAACCAGTACGCGCTCTCGACGTCCTTCCGCGACACGACCTCGGTGGACCAGGTGGCGGAGCGCGCGGCGGCGTACGGGATCCCCGGGCACACCATCGACGGCAACGACGTGGTGGAGGTCTACGAGACGGTGCGCGAGGCGGTCGAGCGCGCCCGCGCCGGCGAGGGTCCGTCCCTCATCGAGGCGATGACCTACCGTTGGGGCGGACACTCGATGCGGGCCAACATCCGCGACCCGCGCTCCGAAGAGGAGTACGCGGCCTGGATGGAGCGTGACCCCGTGCAGCGGGTGGAACGCGAGCTCGTCGACGTCGAGATTGCCGACGATGAGGGCATCGAGTCGATCGGGTCGGAGGTCGTGGCGGAGCTCGACGAAGCGGTGGAATTCGGCCGCGCGGCGGAGCAGCCGGCGGCCGACGTGCTCGGCACCGCGGTCTACGCCCCGCACGCGGCGTTCGAGGAGCCGGGCCCCGCCAACGCCAACGGCCGCGCCCTCGGTTTCGTGGACGCGCTCAACGAAGCGCTCCACCAGGAGATGGAGAACGATGCGAACGTCGTCGTCATGGGCGAGGACGTGGGCGTGACCGGCGGCATCTTCGGGGCGACGAAGGGCCTCCTCGAGAAGTACGGGGCGGACCGGGTGCGGGACACTCCAATCTCGGAGGCCGGCTTCGTCGGCTGCGGTATCGGGGCCGCGATCGCGGGCCTTCGCCCGGTGGTCGAGATCCAGATCTTCGACTTCGTCGCCCTCACGATGGACATGCTGGTCAACCAGGCCGCGAAGTTCCGGTTCATGCTCGGCGGCAAGAACACCGTTCCGGTGGTGATCCGCGGACCGCAGGGGGGCGGCATCCGCATGGCGGCGCAGCACAGCCAGAGCCTCGAGGCGTGGTTCACCCACGTGCCGGGCCTCGTGGTGGTGGCACCTTCCGGCCCCTACGAGGCGAAGGGGCTCCTCACCGCAGCCATCCGCGACTCGAACCCGGTCATCTTCCTCGAGGCGAAGCTCCAGTACCTCGAGCCCGCCGCACCGGTGCCGGAGGAGCCCTACGCCATCCCGATCGGCAAGGCCGCCGTCAAGCGGGAGGGAACCGACGTCACGGTGGTGGCGACGATGGCGATGGTCCCGCGCGCGCTCGCGGCGGCGGAGAGCCTCGCCCGCCAGGGCCACAGCGTGGAAGTCATCGATCCGCGCACCCTGAAGCCCCTCGACGAGGAGACGCTGTTCGCGTCGGTGCGCAAGACCCGCCGGCTCGTCATCGCCCACGAGGCGTGCCTCACCGGCGGGTTCGGAGCGGAGGTCGCGGCCCTCGTCGCGGAGAAGGCGTTCGACTGGCTGGACGCCCCCGTCGCCCGGGTCGCCGCCCTCGATACCCCCATGCCCTACAACGAGGCCCTCGAGCGTCAGGTGATCCCGAGCCAGCAGCGCATCGCGGACGCGATCCGGGAGACCCTCGCCTACTGAAACGCCGACGCTCGAACGACGGCCCGGGGGTCGGACGCGCCCGAGGCTCGCGGCGCGCCGGGCTGCGCTCCGACGCCCGGTCCCGACCCGGTCCCCGCCGCCGGGACGAGGTCGCGCCCCCGGCGGCGTCCCCCCGGCTTCGAGCGCCGCCGCGCCACCCCCGGTCCCTCCGGTTCGCATACCTCAACCCATCGGGAGTCGACATCCATGAAGATCACCGCCAACGGAATCGGGATCCGCTACGAGCTCGAAGGGCCGGCGGATGCGCCGGTCGTCGTCATGAGCCATTCCCTCGCCGCGAACGTCGCGATGTGGGACGACCAGATGCCGGTCCTTTCCGGGTATCGGGTGCTCCGTTACGACACCCGGGGGCACGGCGGGACGGACGCGCCCGAGGGCGACTACTCCCTCGACGAGCTCGCGGGCGATCTCTTTGCCCTGCTCGATGCCCTCGACATCGGCAGGGCCCACTACGTGGGGCTCTCGATGGGCGGGATGATCGGACAGACCGCGGCCCTCGCGGATCCGGGGCGGTTCCTCAGCCTCTCGCTCTGCGACACCTCGAGCCGGGTTCCGGGGGAGGGGCAGGCCCTGTGGACCGAACGGATGAATGCGGCCCGCTCGCAGGGTATGGAGGCCCTCGTCGAATCGACGATCGAACGCTGGTTCTCGGGTGCATTCCAGGCGGCGGAACCCGAGCGGGTGGAGCGGGTGCGGGAGATGATCCGGACCACGCCGGTGGCGGGCTACTGCGGCTGCTGCGCCGCGATCCGGGGCCTCGATCTCACCGACCGGCTCGGGGAAATCAGCCTGCCGACCCTCCTCATCGTCGGTGAGGACGACCCGGGCACGCCGGTCGCCGCCCACGAGGTGATCCGGGACCGGATCGAGGGGGCGCGGCTCGTCGTCATCGGCGACGCCCTGCACTTCAGCAACGTGGAGCAGACCGCAGCCTTCAACGAGGCCCTCGCCGGCTTCCTCGCAAAGCACTGAGCGCGTCGCCGGAGCGGCGATACCCGGTCCGGACAGCACGGCGGGGCCGGTCGCCGTTCGGGCCGGGGGCGAGCGAAGGAACCGGAATTCGCGGCGGGGGTGAATCGCCGAAAACGCCCGTACGCCATTCGAAGCCCGGTCTCCCCGCGCGCGGGGGCGGGCGGAACGCGTGGCCGGTGTCGCGACGATCGGCACCCGGACAGCGTCGCCGGCACCGCGGCGACCGGGTCCCCGCGGGCGATGGCCGGTCCCGCGCGGTCAGCCCGCGGCGGGGAACCGGCCGGACTCGAGAAAGGCGCGGACGAGACCCGCCACTTCCGGGCTCCAGCAGATGGAGGCGTGCGAGCGGTGCACGGTGACGTGGGGGACGTCCGGAATGCGCGTGCTCGAGACCTCCACCGTGCCGTCGTGGGGACCGGACGGAGCGTTGCTCCTTCGGATCCACCACGAGGGGTGCAGCACGGTAGCCGGGCGGTCGCCCGCGATGATCCCGGTGCCGGGGGGCGGCGGCGGAAGGTTGCGGAGGAACTCGGAGTCCTCCCTCAGGTCCTCGAGGGCGGGGCCGCCGCAGCGCACTGCAACGTCCGGGAGCTGCCCCGACAGCAGCCCGACCCCCCGATTGGGAGGCGCGATCATGACGAAGCGCCCGGCGGAATAGTCGGGTCGCGCGGCGAGCGCCGACCGAAGCGCGAGCGCCCCCAGCGAGTAGCCGACGAAGTGGATCGGCCCACCGCCGTCGTTCCCGGACGTGGCCGGCCTTGTCCCGTCGAGGAAGGCGCCGACCTCGCGGACGGACGCAGCGGCCGGCTGACGGTTGCTCGCGTAACGTACGAACGAGGTCTCGAAACCCGCCCGCCGGAGGTTCCGCAGTACGACCGAGAACTGGAACGGCACGAAGAACAGGCCGTGCACCACGATCACCCGACCCACCGGAAGACTCCCGGGGGACGAATCGGAAACGTGATTTCCAGCCATGTCTCGGTCCGCCTGCTCGTCGCGAAAGCATGCCGCGTCGGGCCGGAATATCAACCTCGCCGTCATTTCGGCAAGGAACGTCGATGTTCTCGGTGCGGATTCCCGTTCCGATTCGGTTCCCGCGCCGCAATTGCGGGCGGCGGGAGGTCGACCCGCGTGCCCCCGATGCGGGCACCCCACGAAAGCGAACGCGCCTGCGTGACGCATGGACCCTCGCCCGTGCGGGTGCGTCCGGGGCGCGCGCGGGTCTCGGCGCACCCGTGCCGATCCGGCGTCCCCCGGCCCGCAGCGCCCGGGATCGGTGATCGCGGGCGCCTTCGAATCCGGTTTTTCCCGAGTGTGCTACCGTCCGCGGCGAGGCCGGCGGCGGCGCCGGATCGGCACGGCAGCGACACTCCATGAACCTCATCGAACGGCTCGAGAGCCGGCGCGAACGCAGCGAGGAAGAGCGGCTCGTCCTCGACTCCGTGGCGCGCCTCGCGGACGAGGTGATCGCGCCCCGGGCCGCGCACCACGACCGCACGGCCGAGTTCCCGGCCGACAACCTTGCGGCCATCAACGAGCTCGGGCTCAACGCCATCTTCGTCCCCGACGCCTTCGAAGGCGCTCTCCTCCCCTTCGACACGTACCTCGAGTGCGTGAAGCTCCTCACCCGGGCGTGCTCCTCGACCGGCATCATCTACGCCACGACCTTCCACGCCATGAAGCCGCTCATCGACTTCGGCACGGTGGAGCAGAAGACGCGCCTCCTCCCGCGGATTGCGCGCGGCGGTCTCGGCTCGCTCGCCATCACCGAGCCCACCGCCGGGTCGGACGCGACCGCGATGCGCACGCGCTTCGTACCCTCGGCCTCGGGCGAAGAGATCGCCATCTCCGGGGAGAAGACGTTCATCAGCAACGGGGACGTCGCCGAGCTCTTCCTCGTCTTCGGCAAGTGGTCGGAGATTGACGACCCCCGCGGGGCGATCACCGCCCTCGTCGTCGAGCGCGGAGCCCCCGGACTCTCCGTCGCCGGTCGCGAGGACAAGATGGGGATGCGGGCTTCCTCCACCGTCACCCTGCGCTTCGAGGAGTGCCGCATCCCGCGGGCGAACCTCCTCGGCGGCCCCGGGGACGGGCTCCGGATCCTCCTCGCCTCCCTCAACAAGTCGCGTCCCTCGATCGCGGCCCATGCTCTCGGCATTGCGCGCGCCGCCTTCGACGACATGGTGGGATGGATGAACGAGCGCCGCCAGTCCGGGCGCGCGGTCATCGACTTCCAGGGAAACCAGTTCCTTCTCGCGGATCTCGTCTCGGAGCTTGCTCTCAGCGAGGCGTGGCTCGGCTACGTGGCGGGGCTCGTCGAAGAAGACACGGGGGCAGGGGACTACGCGATCGAGGCGTCAATCGCGAAGCTCCGCGCCTCCGACCTCGCGATGCGGATGACCACCGAGGCGGTGCAGATGCACGGGGGCTACGGCTACATCAAGGACTATCGGGTGGAGCGGCTGATGCGCGACGCCAAGATCACCCAGATCTGGGAAGGGACGAACCAGGTCCACCGCCAGCTCATCGGCCGCCACTTCCGCGCCCGCTGAGCCGCGGGCTAACCGCGGTAGCGTCGCGCTCCGCCGTCGCGGTGCCAGAGCCTGAGCATGAGGCGCTTTCGCTCGGGGTCCGGGTCGTCGGTGTAGGACGCGCGCCCGTGGCCGCACCAGCGGTTGTTCACGAACTGGAGCTCGCCCGGCTCGAGGGTAAGCTCGCAGCACAGCGCGGGGTCCTCCACCACCCGGGTCATCGTCTCGAAGGCGGTGCGCGTCTCTTCGTCCATCTCCACTCCCGCCGTCTCGTAGCCGGCCGGGATCGTGAAATGGGTGTACCGGCAGCGAAGGTCCGGCGCCCGGAGCTCGAAGACCGGGAAGTACACCGTTTGCGGCTCGTCCGGCCAGAAGTCGCCCTGGCGATCCTGGTAGAACGGGCGATAGAGGCGCTCGAGCGCCTCGGGGTGCTCGGCGAGCAGCACGTTGTGGACCGAGTAGAAGCTGACGAACCGGCTCGTCCCGCCGGCGCGCGCGGCCCGCAGGCACAGCAGGCTCACGTGGTCGGGCGGGGTGTGGTTGAAGGAGTTGTCGACGTGGGGCGGCTGGGCGACGTTGGTGCGAAAGCCCCGGACCCCGATCCGCTTCGCGACCCCGGTGTCGGTTACTTCGATCATCACCTCGCCGTCGCGGGTCTGGACCACGGGCCGTCCCACCATCGCGCCGAGAAGCCAGAACACCCCCTCGATGCGGGGCCGTCCCGCGAGCTCCTCGATCGGAACGCGGTCGATCACCACCACCCCGGGACCCTGGTCGAGGCGACGGCGCACTTCGCCCATGAGGGCGCGGCACGCATCGAGCTCGTAGTCGTCGGCGTCGAGAAGAAAGGGAGGGATCGGATCGCGCGCGAGGGCATGGGCCAGGCGCTCGATTTCCATTGCGCACTCGTCGGGCAGCGGGAGGCGCCAGTCCTCGTCCCGGATGGTGGCCCGGGTCCAGGCCCGAGGCCCGGTGACCGGCTCGCGGATCACGGGTACGGCCAGCTCAGTCGGCGGCGGCCCGTTCGGACGCCGATTCCGCCTCCTGCGGCGAACGTCGCACGCTCTCCGGCTCCTCCGCGGTCGCGAAGTAGCGATGCCCGAGAGTGCGCTGGTTCTCGTAGAGCGAGCCCTGGTGGACCGCCTTCGGAAGCGGAATCCGGACCGGGGCCGGCGCGAGGCGGGGCTCCAGGGTCGGCTCGCCGTGCACGACCCTCCGGTTGAACTCGTCGAGGTCGTCGAGCGACTCGGTCCCCGCGAGCGGCCAGGCGTCCGCCGCCGCGTACTCGAAGAAAAGGATGCGCCGTAGCCGGTCGCTCCGGTTGACGGCCGAGCCGTGCACGAGGCGTGCGTGGTGGATGGTGACGCTTCCGGCGGGGGCGGCCAGCGCGACGGCACCCGCGAGGTCGACGGGGGAACGCGCGAGGTCGATGCCGCCGCAGAACGCGCCGTCCGAGTGGTGGTCGTGGACGGGGCCGCGGTGGCTTCGCGGCAGCACCATCAGCGGGCCGTTGCCCTCGTCCATGTCGTCGAGGAGGATTCCGACCGCGAGCACGTCGTCGTTGGTGTGCGGGTAGAAGGCCCAGTCCTGGTGCCACTCGACGGGCGCACCGTAGCCCGGCGACTTGAGGTTTACCTTGCCGCCCGCGCGCACCCGGATGTTGCAGCCGATGAGGGGCTCGAGGGACGCCAACAACGGCGGGTGGCCGGCCATGTCCCAATAGAAGGGATGGGCGAGGTGGGGGCTCTTGATGCGGCGCACCCGCGGCTGCTCCGGGGTGTGGGAGGGCTCGAGGTCGAGCACTTTCGTGTGGTCCGTGAGGCCGCGCGCGGTCGCGACCACCTCGTCCGTCACCCGCCGGAGCTCCGCAAGCGTCTCGGCATCGAGCAAGCGCTCGACGACAACGTAGCCCTCGCGCCGGTACTGCTCGATCTGCTCGTGGGTCAGCATTTTCCGGTTCTACCCCCTTGTGCTGGCTCCGATCCTCGAATCGGCGGCCCGCCCGCCGGGGAGCATGCGGCCGTGCGCTCGCGCTTGCCCGGCGTGCGTTCCGTCGTGAGTGTAGCCTGCCGGCCGCACCGGCCGCACGACACGCGCGCGCCGACCACGGCGGCGCAGGGCCGGGATCGGACCGCGCTTCGCCGATTCTGCCTGCCCGGGTGAACGATTCTCCCGGTGGCCGGCCGGTTTCGAACCAGAACGCTGCCATATTGATCCCTGGCGTGCCCAATGCTCGCGGGTTCCATCATAATGGCGCCCGAGAATACACGCGTCGTCGCCCGATCAACGACGACGGAACTGACCCGGCCACCCCAATCGCACGGACCCGCGTTCAGCATGAAGTCCAACGGACCGGACCGGCCGTCAACTGCCCGGACGACACCAGAACCCACCCCACCGACCACCCGGCAGGCGAAGTGGCTGTGGCTCGCGGTCATCGCGATGCTCATTCAGCAGGCGTTTTCCTACCTGTCGACCCTGGTGCTGCCCATTGCGGCACCCGCCATCTCCGAGGCGACCGGGCTCAGCATCTCGCTCGTCGGCGTCTACACCGCCATCATGTACGTCGCGTCCACCTTCTCGGCCGGCGCTTCCGGCGCTTTCATCCGACGGTACGGCGCGCTCCGGATCAGTCAGGCTGCTCTCGTCCTGATGGGGCTCGGGCTCGTCTTCTCCTGGTCCGGCTGGGCGTTCGTCTTCGCGCTGACCGCCCTCGTGATCGGGTCGGGCTCGGCCGTCTCGACCCCGGCGAGCTCCGACATCCTCGGCCGCTACTGCCCCCCGCGGCGTGCGCCCCTCATCTTCTCCATCAAGCAGACCGGCGTGCCGGTGGGCGGCATGCTCGCGGGTGCGCTCGTGCCCGCGCTAATCATGGCCTACGGGTGGGAAGGGGCGTTCATCGCCTGCGGCGCGATGTGCCTGGTGCTCGCCTTCCTCCTCCAGCCGCTTCGGGCGGAATTCGACCGGCACCGGTCCCCGTCGCAGCGCATCTCGATGTGGGTGGTGGTCGTCACCGTGCGCGAGGTGCTCACGCACCCGCGGCTGCGCGAGCTCGCGTTCTTCTCGGTGTCGTGGGTGGGCCTGCAGGCGATCTACGGTGCGTTCCTCTTCGCATTCCTCGCGGATGGGCTCGGGTACGCGCCGGAGACGGCCGGCTTCGTGTTCGCCGTCGGCAATGCGGCCGCGATCGGGGCGCGGATCCTCTGGGGGTGGATTGCGAGCCGCTTCATCAACGCCCGCGCCCTCCTCGGATGGCTGGCGCTGGTGATGGCCGGGTCGAGCATCGCCACCGCCTACTTCGACCCCGGCTGGTCCGTCATCGCCATCGCCGCCGTCGCGGTGATCTACGCGGGCACCGCAATCAGTTGGCACGGGGTTCTGCTGGCCGAGATCGCACGGCTCTCGCCCGTCGATCGGATCGGGACGATGACCGGCGGGGTGCTCCTCTTCACGAGCACCGGAATCATGGTGTACCCGCTCGTCTTCGGCGCGATCCTCGAGACGACGGGGAGCTACGCCCTCGGGTTTCTCGTCGCCGCCGTCCCCGCCATGTACACCGGCATTCAGCTCCTGCTCCGCCGTCCCCGCCGTTCGAACCGCGTCGAAACTTGAGCCGGGTCCGCCGCCGTCCGGCGGCAACCGCCCGGTTCGGAGTCGCCGCACGGCCCGACGTGGGGATGCGCAACGTGCTTCGCCGGCCGCCGCGGCCGTCCGGCGGAACCGAAGGGCGTGGTAATTTAGGCGGCTGGCCGGGAATTCGTCGTCCGCTGCGTCCTGGACCTGATCCGAGCAAACCGTTCCGCGGCCGCCGCGACCGGCCGCTCCACAGGAGTTCTCGATGAAGTTCTACGACTGCGCCACCGCCCCGAGTCCGCGCCGCGTGCGCATATTCGCCGCCGAAAAGGGAATCGAGCTTCCCACCGTGCAGGTGGACCTTCGCGCCGGCGAGCACTTCGGGGAGGCGTTCCGGGCCGTCAATCCCACCTGCACGGTGCCGGTCCTCGAGCTCGACGACGGGACCTCGATCTACGAGTCGGTCGCGGTGTGCCGTTACCTCGAGGCCGCGCATCCGGAGCCGCCGCTCATGGGGAGCAGTCCGGCGGAGCAGGGGGTGGTAGCCATGTGGGACCACCGCATCGAGGTCGAGGGCTTCCAGGCGGCGGCCGAGATGTTCCGAAATACCGCCCGCGGCATGCAGGGTCACGCGCTTCCCGGCCCCGATCCGGTCGATCAGATCCCGGAGCTCGCCGAGCGCGGCCGGATGCGGGTGGGGCGGTTCTTCGAGACGCTCGAGGCCCGGCTCGAGGGGCGCGAGTTCGTTACCGGTGCCAACTTCACCGCCGCCGACATCACCGCCCTCGTCGCCGTGGACTTCATCCACCGGCTGAAGGTGGAGCCCCCCGATTCGTGCGGCAACGTCCGCCGCTGGCACGAGGCGGTGAGCGCCCGCCCGAGCGCGACCGCATGATTCGACTGACTGCGGGGCCGCGGGAGCCGTTTCTCTCCCTCGTGTTCGGAGCGGCCGTCGCGCTCGGTTTCACGATGGGGCCGTCGACGGCCGCCGCCGCAGAGGCGACGGTCGCCGTCGCGACCAATTTCCTGGTGCCCCTGCGATCGCTCTCCGAGGAGTTTGCGGCCCGCACCGGACATTCGCTGCGCATCAGCTCCGGCTCGACCGGCCAGCTCTACGCGCAGATCACGAACGGCGCGCCCTACGACGTCTTTCTCTCCGCCGACGCCGCGCGGCCGCGGCGCCTGGAAGAGGCCGGGGCCACCCTGCCCGGCACCCGCCGGACCTACGCCCTCGGTCGGATCGTCCTCTGGAGCGCGGAGCCCGACCGGGTCTCCGCGGGCGGGGCGCGAGCCCTGCGCACCCTCGGCGACGGAAAGATCGCGATCGCCAACCCCGAGGTTGCGCCCTACGGCGTCGCCTCGCAGGAGGCGCTCGAACGCCTCGGGTTCTGGGAGCCGTTCCAGGACCGGCTCGTGCGCGGGATCAACGTCGCCCAGGTCTTCCAGTTCATCGGCACCGGCAACGCCGCCATGGGGTTCATCGCCATGTCCCAGCTCGCGGGCCGGCCGAAGGGCGGGGAAGGGAGCATCTGGATCGTGCCTCCCGACCTCCACGACCCCATCCGCCAGGACATGGTGCTTCTCGAGCGGGCCGAGGGGAACGAGGCCGCGTTCGCCTTCCTCGACTTCCTCGCCTCCCCGGAAGTCCTCGCCCGCATCGAGTCGTTCGGGTACTCCGCCCCCACGAACTGATGGAGGGAGGGAGCACGGGACCCCGGCGATGATCGTGCCTCGAACCGGGCGGCGGTGAAATGCCTTTCGACTTCGAACCGCTCTGGCTGAGCATCGAGCTCGCCGCCATCACGGTGGCGATCCTCCTGGCGGTGGGAACGCCGATCGCCTGGTGGCTCGCCCGCACGCGCAGCCGCCTGCGGGTTGCCGTCGAGGCGGTGGTCGCCCTGCCGCTCGTTCTGCCCCCCACCGTCCTCGGCTTCTACCTCCTCCTCATGCTCGGGCCGGGCGGCCCGCTCGGCGGGCTCCTCCTCTCCGTGACCGGCAGCTCGCTCACCTTCTCGTTCGAGGGCCTCGTTTTCGCCTCGACGATCTACTCCCTCCCCTTCGTGGTGCAGCCGGTCCAGGGAGCGTTCGAAGCGGTGGGACGGGGGCCGCTCGAGGCGGCGTTCGCGCTCCGCGCCCGCGCCTTCGACGCCTTCTTCACGGTGGTGGTGCCCATGGCCCGGCGCGGTTTCATCACCGGAGGCGTGCTCGGATTCGCCCACACCCTCGGGGAGTTCGGCGTGGTCCTCATGGTCGGCGGCAACATTCCCGGCGAGACGCGCCTCATCTCGATCGCCGTATTCGAGCACGTCGAGACGCTGAACTACCCCGCCGCGCACGCCCTCTCGGCCACCCTTCTCGGCTTCTGCTTCCTGGTGCTGCTGACCGTCTACGCGGTCAACCGGCGCTTCCCCGTCCATGCCGGCCGCTGAGAACCCGGCCGCTCCGCGCCTCGAGGCGAACCTGCGCCTCGACCGGGGCGACTTCCGTCTCGAGGCATCGCTCGACGCCCGCCTCTCGGGGGTCACCGCGGTATTCGGTCCGTCGGGTTGCGGCAAGACGACCCTGCTGCGGGCGATCGCGGGACTCGAAAGGGAAGCGCGCGGCCGGATCGCCTTCGACGGCACGGTGTGGCAGGACGACCGCACCTTCATCCCGACGCGCGAGCGCCGCGCCGGCCTCGTCTTCCAGGACGCGCGCCTGTTCTCCCATCTCACGGTCCGGGGAAACATCCTGTACGGCCATCGCCGCACCCCCGCGGACGAACGGATATTCCAGCCGGAGACGGTCATCCGGCTCATGGACCTCGAGCCGCTCCTCGGGCGGCGCGTCTCCTCCCTCTCGGGCGGGGAGCGCCAGCGGGTCTCGTTCGCCCGCGCGGTGCTCGCGAACCCGCGCCTCCTTCTGATGGACGAGCCGCTCGCTTCTCTCGACCAGGACCGAAAGGAGGAGATCCTTCCCTTCATCGAACGCCTCGCCGGCGAGCTCGCGATTCCGACCCTGTACGTGAGCCACGAGATCGACGAGGTGGTGCGCCTCGCGTCGGACCTCGTGCTGGTGAGCGACGGAAGGGTCGTCGCGAGCGGTCCCATCGAGGAGGTGTCCAACCGCTTCGACCTTCGAAGCTACGCCGGACGCCTGGACGCGGGCTCGATCATCCGGATGCGGGTCGCCGGCCACGACGAGGAGACCGGCATCACGCGCTTCGCGTTCGCCGGCGGCGAGGTCATCGGGCCTCGCGTGGACCTGCCGGAGGGGGCGGCGATCAACCTCCGGGTCCGCTCGCGCGACGTCGCGATCGCGCTCGACCGGCCGGGGCGTACCAGCATCCTCAACGTCCTGCCCGGCCGGGTGGTGGAGATCGGCCCGAACGACGGACCGCAGGCGCACGTCCTGCTCGACGTCGGGACCGCGCTTTGGGCACGCATCATGCGCCGCTCGGTGAACGAGCTCGAGCTTCGCCCCGGCCGGCCGGTCTACGCCCTCATCAAGGCGGTGGCGGTCGACCGCCGAAGCCTCGGGCGGCCGACCGCGATGGACCTCTCGCTCGAAGAGCGGGACGCGGCTCCGCCGGACGGCCGCCGCTAGCCGCCAACCCGTGCGGCCCTTTCCCGGACCCGGGCGCAGGGTGACCGCCGAACGTCGCCGCGGCCGGGGAGCGCCGTCGATGGTCTGCCGTCCCCGGTCGATTCGAGCGGTATCGAACCGAACCGGCCCGGATCGAGACGGGCGGAAACGACCGCGCGCCGCGTCCGGCGACGTGAGCCCCCGCGTCTCCGTGACCCGTTATCATCGGCGCACCCCTTGCCCGGAGCGCCCGTCATGGCCATGCAGCCGCCCGTTCATGCGACCCATCACATGGTGAGCGCCGGCCACCATCTCGCCACCCAGGCCGGCTACGAGATCTTCGAGGCGGGGGGCAACGCCGTCGATGCCGGGGTCGCGGCCGGGCTCGCCCTCGGCGTGGTGCACAGCGACATGGTGCAGTTCGCGGGGGTCGCCCCGATCATGATCTACCTCGCGGAGGAGGAGCGGGTGGTGACCATCAGCGGCCTCGGCTGGTGGCCGCGCGCCGCCTCGATCGAGCGCTTCGTCTCCGAGTTCGACGGCCACGTCCCGACCGGGATCCTCCGCACCGTCGTCCCGGCCGCGCCGGACGCCTGGATCCTCGCCCTGCGGCGCTACGGCACCATGGGCTTCGGCGACGTCGCGGCGCCCGCCATCCGCTTCGCGCGCGAGGGGTTCTCGATGCACCACGTGATGCTCGAGTACGTGACGGCGCGCGAGGACGGCTACCGCCGCTGGCCTTCGAACGAGGCGATCTACCTTCCCGGGGGCCGTCCGCCGCGCGAGGGCGAGCGCTTCGTGCAGACCGACCTCGCGGCTTCCATCCAGCACATGGTGGACGAGGAGGCGGCGGCCGCGCGCGCGGGGCGGGAGGCCGGCCTCGTGGCGGCGCGCGACGCCTTCTACCGCGGCGACCTCGCCCGGGCCATGGCCCGCTACCACGAGGAGAACGGCGGGTGGCTCACGATGGAGGACCTCGCCGCGTACGAGAGCGCAGTCGAGGAGCCGGTTCGCGTGCGGCTCGGCGAGACCGAGGTCTACACCTGCGGCGCGTGGTGCCAGGGGCCGGTGCTCGCGCAGATGGCGAGCCTCCTCGACGGGATCGACCTCGGCTCCCTCGGCCACAACGGCGCCGACTACATCCACACGATCACCGAGGCGATGAAGCTCTCCTTCGCCGACCGCGAACGCCACTACGGGGACCCGCGGTTCGTGGACGTGCCGCTCGATCGCCTCCTGTCCGATGCCTACCGGCGCGAGCGCCGGGCCCTCATCCGTCACGACCGGGCCTGGCCCGGGATGCCGCCGGCGGGCCTGACGGGGGAACGCGAGGCGCAGGCGGCGCGCCGCGCCGCGGAGGACGCCGCCCCGGCGGCCGAGGCGGCTCCCCCCCCCGCCGCCCCGCCCCACCGCGCCGCCCCCCTCGGCCGACACGTCCTACTGCGCCGCCATCGACCGCCACGGAAACTGCTTCTCGGCCACGCCGAGCGACGTGTCGTTCGAATCGCCGGTCATCCCCGGCACCGGCTTCTGCCCGTCCTCGCGCGGCTCGCAGTCGTGGGCGGCTCCGGGCCATGCCTCGGCGGTCGCCCCGGGCAAGCGCCCGCGGCTCACTCCGAACCCCGCCTTCGCGAGGTGGCCGGGCCGCCGGGTCATGCCCTTCGGCACCCCGGGCGGCGACGTCCAGACCCAGGCGATGCTCCAGGTGCTCCTCAACGTCGCCCGCTTCGGGATGAGCACCCAGGATGCGGTCGAGGCGCCCCGCTTCGCGACCCACAGCTTCCCGAACTCGTTCGAGCCGCACGAGTACCTCCCGGGGCGGCTGACCGTCGAAGGCCGGGTCGGGGAGGCGGTCACCGGCGAGCTCGCCGCGCGCGGCCACGACGTCGAGCGGCTCGCGGACTGGTCGCACCGCACCGCCGGGGTGTGCGCGATCCAGCTCGATCTCGAGACCGGGATCATGGAAGGTGGTGCGGATCCGCGACGCATGAGCCGCGCGATGGGGCGCTGACGGGAAGACGGAGGCGGGATGCGCACGGCGGCGTCGCGCCGGTTGGAAGAAGAGAGGAGAGCATGAAGGTCACGGGCTGCGAGACACTGCACTGCGACGCGGGGTGGCGGGACTTCTCGTTCCTCAAGGTGACGACGGACGAGGGCGTCACCGGCGTGAGCGAGTACAACGAGTGCTACGGGAGCCCGGGGCTCAGCGGCGTCATCGAGCGGCTCGTCGCCGACCGGGTGGTGGGCGAGGACCCCTTCGCCGTCTCCCGGATGAACGCGAAGCTCTACGCGACGACCCGCCAGGCGCCGGGCGGGATGGTCCAGCAGGCGATTGCGGCCATCGAGAACGCGCTCCTCGACATCAAGGGCCGGGCGCTCGGCGTGCCCGTCTCGGATCTCCTCGGCGGGGCGGTGCGGGACCGGCTCGAGCTCTACTGGTCGCACTGCGGGACGTACCGGTTCGGCGCCCCCGCCCGGCACATAGACCGCCCGCCGATCGAGACCCTGGACGACCTCGCGACGCTCGCGCGCGAAGTACGCGACCGCGGCTTCCGCGGGCTCAAGACCAACATCTTCCTCTTCGGCGAGGACGGGCCGCGCCTGCACATGCCGGGCTTCGCCGGCACCTCCGGCTGGCCCGAGCTCAACGCCCGGCGGGACGTCATCGAGGCCCTTCGCCGCCAGCTCGGGGCGCTTCGCGACGGGGCCGGGCCCGAGGTCGGCATCCACCTCGACCTCAACTTCAACTTCAAGCCCGAGGGCTACCTCCAGGTGACCCGCGCCCTCGACGACCTCGATCTGACCTGGTTCGAGATCGACCTCTACGACCCGGCCGCCCTCGCCCACATCCGCCGGAGTGTGCGCACCCCCATCGCCTCGTGCGAGTCCCTGTTCGGCACCCGCGGGTTCCGGCCGTACTTCGAACACGCGTCGATGGACGTCGCGATCGTCGACATCCCGTGGAACGGCGCCTGGGAAGGGCTCAAGATCGCGGCCATGGCGGAGGCGTACGAGACCAACGTCGCCCCGCACAACTTCTACGGGCACCTGTCGACGGTGATGAGCGCCCATTTCTGCGCCGCGATTCCGAATTTCCGGGTCATGGAGATCGACATCGACGACGTGCCGTGGAAGGACGACCTCGTGACGGTGGTGCCGGCCATCGAGGACGGACACCTCGTCGTGCCAAAGGGGCCGGGTTGGGGGACGGACCTCGACGAGGAAGCGATCCGCGCCCATCCTCCGAGCCGCCCGCACTGAACGGGAACGGACCGCATCCGGCGCTCGCGACCAAGCCGTTCGACCGCCCGAACGAGGGCTGGGTGCGGTGACGAGCCCGGACGGCGCGAATCACCGCCCGGGAAACACCCGCCCGACGGAATGAACCGGACAATGGCCTTCGGCGGATGCTTGCCCGCCGTGCGGGAGGCCGAACGCACCAAGGAGACTCCATGCTGATCGCGACCTCCATCACGCAAGCGAACGAACGCCGCCGGGTCGTCGACGTCCACGGGCAGGAGTACCTGTTGCGGGAGTTCGTCGGGGCGGTGCCGCAGCGCGGAACTTACGTGGAAGGAAACGAGACCAACGACAACGGCCTGCCGCAGGGTTTTCTCGTGAGCCAGCCCCCCGGGTCGGTGACCCCGCCCCACTTCCACGAGACCAACCAGTTCCAGGTCTTCGTCGGTGGGTCGGGGCGGCTCGGCAAGCGTCGGGCGGACCCGGTGACGGTCCAGTTCGCGGGCGGGCACACCCCCTACGGGCCGATTGCGGCCGAAGAACGGGGGGTCCAATACTTCACCCTGCGCCAGGCGTGGGACCCCGGTGCGAAGTACCTGCCCGCGATGCGTGGCCGCCTCGCGCGCGGGCGCCAGCGCCAGCGTCTCGCGCCGCAGGTGGAACGGCCCGCCGCGTCGGTCCTCGGGAGGCTCGAAGCGCCCGCAATCGAGACGCTCATCGCGCTCGAGGCGGACGGGCTCGGCGCGGAGCTGGTGCGCCTCGGACCCGGCATGCGCTGCGTGCGTCCGGGCGGCGGAGGCGGTCAGTACCAGGTCGTGATTGGGGGAACCCTGGTGCACGACGGCGAAGATCTTCGACGCCTCTCGTGCCGCTTCGCGACCGCCGACGAGCGTGAATGCGAGCTCGAGGCCGGGGGTGACGGGCTCGCGGTGCTCGTCCTCCGGTTTCCCGCCCTCGACCGCGCCGGGGAAGGTACCGGTCCCTGACCCCGACCGGACCGGACTCGACCGCCGGTACGAGCCGCTTCCGGGCTCAGACCACCCCTTCGTTCCGAAGCCGCGCGATCTCCGCCTCGTCGAGGCCGAGGAGACCGCCCAGGACGTCGTCCACGTGCTCCCCGAGGGGCGGGCCGAGGTGGTCGACCCGCCCCGGGGTCCCCGAGAGAAACGGGAAGACGGCCGGCATGGTCACCCTGCCCGCCCGCTCGTCGTCGAGCTCGAGGAGATCGCCGCGCGCCGCGTACTGCTCGTCCTCGAAGATGTCCGCGATGCTGTGGATGGGTCCGCACGGGACTTCCCCGGCGCCGCAGCGGGCGAGCACTTCGGACTGAGGAAGCGAAGCAGTCCACTCCGCCACCACCTCGTTGACCGCCGCCCGGTGCTCGAGCCGGTTCGCGATGGGCCCGTAGCGCTCGGGCGCGGCGAGCTCCGGCCGGCCCATCGTGTCGGCCAGCCGTTTGAACATCCGGTCGTTGGTGCACGCGATCGCCACCCACTTCCCGTCCGCGGTCGGATAGTGGCTGTGGGGGACCACGTTCACCGTGTCCGCCCCCATCCGCTCGCGCACGTAGCCGTTGTGGGCGTAGGCGACCGCCATCTCGTCGAGGTAGCGGAAGACCGGCTCGTAGAGCGCGATGTCGATGTACTGTCCCTCGCCGGTTCGCTCCGCGGCGCGCAACGCCATGAGCACGCCCATCGCCCCGTAGGTGCCGGCGAGATAGTCTCCGAGGGTGGTTGACCCCGGCATGAGGGGCGGGCCGCCGGGCTCGCCCGCGAGGTAGCTCAACCCGCTGAAGGCGTGCGCGATCCGGGCAAAGCCGGGGTCGCGCGCCTTCGGCCCCGTCTGTCCGAAGCCGGTGATGCGCACCATGACGAGCTTCGGGTTCACCGCGCGCAGGTCCTCCCAGCCGACGCCCCACCGCTCGAGGGTCCCGGTGCGGAAGTTCTCGACGAGGACGTCGGACTCGGCGACGAGCCGCTTCAGCAGCTCCGCCCCCGCGGGCTTGCGGAGATCGAGGGTGATCGACTTCTTGTTCCGCGACTCCTGGAGCCAGATGAGGCTGTCCCCGGTATCGCTCGCGCTCGCGGTCCCGAAACGCCGGAGGGGATCTCCGACCCCCGGCTGTTCGATCTTGATGACCTCCGCGCCGAACTCCGCGAGCAGGGTCCCGCAGAACGGCGCGGCGAGGAACGTCGCGATGTCGAGGACCCGCACCCCGTCCATCGGCCGTGCCGCGCGGCCCGCGCCGGCCGCCGCGCCCGTGTCCAATACGCCGTTCGAACCGCTCATCGCTCAGCCCTCCGCTTCGACGGGGTTGCCGAGCACCCCGATGCCGGTGATCTCGATGTCGACCCGATCACCGGGGTGCAGGGCCGGAGACTTCCCTTCGGTGCCCATCCACACCACGTCCCCCGGATACAGGGTGAGGTAGCGCGACATTCGGCTGATGAAGGTCTCGATCGGGAACAGCATGTCGTTGGTCCGGAAGCGAATGGTCTCCCGGTCGTTCACCCGGACGATGGTCTCGAGCGTGTCGAGCTCGACGTCGGTCTCGATCCACGGCCCCATCGGCTTGAAGGTGTCGGTGTTCTTGGCCCGCCAGAGCGTCCGGTCGGAGCGCTGCCAGGCGCGTTCGCTCACGTCGTTGCCGATGGTGAACCCGAGCACGCACGACAGCGCGTTCTCGGGGGCCAGGTTCTTCGCCCGCCGGCCGATGACCGCCACGAGCTCCGCCTCGTACTCGACGGGCCCTTCGGAGTCGCGCGGGATGACGATGGTCTCGCCGTGCGCGATGAGGGCGTTGTTGGCCCGGTAACCGATGTCGGCCTCGGGCGGGATGTCCGACTCCCGGCCCCGGCTTGCCGCTTGGCTCCTGATGTGCTCGAGGTAGTTGAGACCGGCCGCGTAGAACGTGCGCGGCTCGACCGGGGTGAGCAGCCGCAGCGATTCGAGGGGGCGCCGGTCCGCGGTAGGCTCGTATCCGGCGAACGGGCTCCCCACCACGAGCTCCGCCTCGCCCTCGTGCACGATCCCGTACCGGACCTGCCCGTCAGCCTCGAATCGTCCCCAGCGCATGAAGCTCCCCCTTTGCCTGGAATGGAACCCTTGATACCACACGGTTGGACACCCGGCGCGTGGTAGCGGCCCGCCGGACGGGGGGCGGGCGCCTTCCTCCGCGGCTCGATCCGACCCCCTCCGGGACCAGCCCGCCCCTGGCCGGCCTTCCCCCCCAGGGCCCGCGGGGCCGGGGGGGGGCGCCGGCGGGCGGGGGGGCGGGCGCCTTCCTCCGCGGCTCGATCCGACCCGCTACGGAACGAGCCTGCCCTTGGCCGGCTTCGCCCCCGAGGTACCGGGGGCCGGGGTGTCGTCGGGCAGCATCGAGTCCGGGCCGGCGAACCCACCGCGCGCCGCGTTCCGGGAAGGCACGTTCAACTTCGGCGCACGGGCGCGGACTACCCGGCGAGCTCGTTCATCGCGCGGGCGAGCGCCGTGTCGCGTTCCGTGATTCCGCTCGACTCGTGGGTCGTGAGGTCCACCCGCACGGTCCGGTAGACGTTGAACCATTCCGGGTGGTGATTGACACGTTCGGCGATCAGGGCGGCCTTCGCCATGAAACCGAACGCCTCGACGAAGCTCGCGAACACGAACTCGCGATGGAGCTTTCCTTCACGGACCTCCCATCCGTCGAGGGAGGCGAGGGCCTCGTCGATCTCGCCCGCCCCGAGCACGGCCGGCGGCGCTCTTCCCGCCATCTCCTCTTCCCCTTCGGTCTCGGGGCGGCTCAGCCGTAGCTCGCCTCGATGCTGTCGAGCGGCGACTTCTGGATGCCGTGGCTCGGGATGGGATAGCGAAGGCCGTTGCGGCTCAATGCCTCGAGCCCGGCGACGATTCCCGGGAGGTAGCTCGGCGCGATCGCCATCAGCATCTCGTCGTCCTGCACCCCGCCGAACTTCCGCTCCGCGTAGCAGGGGATGGACAGTGACGGCTCGCCGGTCCTGAGGGCGTTCCCCCAGGAGTCCGCGCAGGCGCTCTCGCCGACGCAGGTGAACGTGTACTTGCGGTAGTTGCGGTACTGGAGGCCGTTGACGAGGGTGATCATCTGGCCCGGCGTGCCGTACACGAGGCAGATGTCCGGGTTGTCGATCCGCCCCGCCGTGAGCGGCGAGACGGCAAGCGCCTCGTACTCTCCGTAGGAAGCGCAGGACATCGCGGCCTGGTGCGCGGCGCTGTCCTCGAGCGTACCGTACCAGACGCCGTGCATCCGGTCCCCGCTCAGCCATTCCTTGCTGCGGGGGTGCAGGCCGATCACCGCCCCGCACTGCGCGCCCATGAGGTTGTCCATGGTGATGCCGATCGTCCAGCCGATCCAGCGGCTCTGTCCCACCACCTGGTCGGTCGCGAGCTTTTCCTTCGGGTTCGGACGGCGGATGCGGGGCACCGCCTCCATCTCCTCCACCGTGCGGTAGCGCCGCATCCCGATCGGGAACGTCTTCAACCGGAGGTACCGGTTGAGCGCGTCGACGATCCCCTTGTAGTCGTACTCGGTCGCGTCGTCCCAGCAGTTCGCGGTGGTCATGCGATTCTCTCCCCGGCCGGCGGCGTCAAGCCGGATGCGATTGTATCCGCCAGCCGGCTCACGCGCCCCCGGCTCACGCGTCCGAGGACTGGAGCTCGATGAGCCGGCGCAGGGTCTTCATGCAGAGATCGACCTGCGAGCGTTCGATGTACTCGTTCGGCTGATGGGCCTGATCGATGGAGCCCGGCCCGCAGACAATGGTGGAGAAACCCGCTTCCTGGAACTGCCCGGCCTCGGTCCCGTAGGAGACGACCCCGGTGTCGTTGTCGCCGGTGAGGGCACGCACGAGCGCGTCCGCCGCGCTTCCCGGCTCGGCCCGGAGCCCGGGAGTCCGGAAACGATCGGCGGTCACGATGTCCGCGGTCGGGGCCACCTCGCGCATCTCCGGGAGCACCTCGTCCCGGCAAAACGCCTCGAAGCGGTCCAGGTAGGTCTGCGGGTCCTCGTCCGGCATGTTGCGAAGGTCCCATACGAACCGGCATTCCCGAGAGATGATGTTCGCCGCCGTGCCGCCCTTGATCACGCCGACGTGTATCGAGGTGTAGGGCGGGACGAATCCGGACTCCGGCTTCGGGCGGCTCGCGCACTCGCGGGCCATCCCGTCGATGAAATGGATGAGCCGCGCCGCGGTCATTACCGCGCTCACCCCCCGATGGGTCTGGCTCGAGTGGGCCTCGTAGCCGGTCACTACCGTCTCGTACCCGCTGATCCCCTTGTGCGCGTTGACGAGCCGCATGTCCGAGGGCTCCCCCACGATGACCGCCCGCGGAGCGGGAAGGTGTTCGACCATCTCGGCGATCATCGACGGGGCGCCCTGGCAGCCGACCTCCTCGTCGTAGGAGAGGGCGAAGTGGATGGGGCGCGCAAGGCCCGCCGCCACCATCTCGGGCACGAGGGCGAGCCCGCACGCGCTGAAGCTCTTCATGTCGCACGTGCCGCGGCCGTAGAGCCGCCCGCCGCGTTCGGTCAGCGTGAACGGATCGGTGTCCCAGGGCTGGCCGTCCACCGGGACCACGTCGGTGTGACCGGAGAGCACCACCCCACCCTCCACGGCGGGTCCGACCGTGGCGTAGAGATTGCCCTTGGTCCCCTCTTCGTTCGGAACCACGTGACTCTCGATGCCGTGCCCGGCGAGGTAGTCCCTCACGAACTCGATGAGCTCCAGGTTCGAGTCCCGCGACACGGTCGGGAATCCGACCAGCTTCTCGATCATCTCCAGCGCGGTGTACCGCATCGAGCCCTCCTCATTCGCCGGCGAACGGCCGCACCGCCCGACCTCCGGGGGCATCCCGCGCCGCCCGCGGATGGTAAACGAACCCGCCCGGCCTTTGACCTCGGCGGGCGGATGCGCGAGTCTTTCCGCTTCGACCGCCCACGTCCGGAATGTACCGCCCGCGATGCCCGCCAACCTGAGCCCGGACTACAAGGCCGCCGAAGTCGCGTTCCGCCGGGCGAGCGACCCGAAGGAGCGTCTTGAACGACTGCGCGAGATGCTTCGCACGATCCCCAAGCACAAGGGGACCGAGCATCTCCAGGCCGACATCAAGACCCGCATCAAGCAGCTCACCGAGGAGCTCGCGGCGGGGCGCAAGGGCGGTTCCCGTTCGGGGCCGAGTCACGTGGTGCGTCCGGAAGGCGCGGCCCAGATCGCGCTGCTCGGCCCTCCCAACTCGGGCAAGTCGACCTTGCACGACCGGTTGACGCGCTCGCACGCCGAAGCCGGACCGTATCCGTTCACGACCCAGTTCCCCCAACCCGGGATGATTCCCTACGAGGACGTCAACCTTCAGCTCGTGGACCTCCCGCCAATCACGGATCAATACACCGTGCCGTGGATCGTCAATGCCCTGCAGCCGGCGGACGCGGCCCTGCTCGTGGTGGATGTCGGCGCGCCCGACTGCATGGACCAGTTGGGCGGGCTGCTGTCGGCGCTCGCGTCACGCAAGATCACCTTCGTGCCCGAGTGGAAGCGAGCGCATCGGACGGCGAGCGAGGCGCCGCGGGACACGGAGGAGATCTCGGACCCATTCGCGATCCGGCTTCCCGCTGCCCTCGTCGCGGCCCGGGCCGACGAGAACCCCGATGCCGATGATGAACTCGAGATTCTGCAGGAGCTGCTGGAGATCGGGTTTCCGTCGTTGGCGGTCTCCGCTCGCACCGGAGACGGTCTCGACGCGCTCGCGAAATGGCTCTTCGAAGCGCTCGAGGTGGTCCGCGTCTACACCAAGGCTCCCGGCCGCCCGCCCGACTTCGGACAGCCGTTCACCGTGCGGCGCGGCGACACGGTGCAAGACGTGGCCCGCATGGTCCACCAGGAGATCGCGGACAGCCTCAAGTTCGGCCGACTCTGGCGAAATGCAGCCTCGAGCGGTCGGCAGGTCGGCCGCGACTACCGGGTTGCGGATCGGGACGTGCTGGAGCTCGTCACGGGCCGGGAATAGAGAACCGGCATATCCGGGTTCCGAGGAAAGACGATTTCCGCTTGGCCCAATCCCCGTGCATTCGGCACCGTCAGGTCCGGATCGGGAAACCACCCACCTGTTTCACCGACACTCTCCTCAATGGTTTCGCCATGGTTCGAAGCGGGCGGGCGAGGAGTTGCCGCGAACACGGAATTGATGGAACGAGTTCGGGTGCTTGCACTGCGGCCATCGTCCGGCGCGTTTACCTTCGTCAACACCCGGATGGAATCGAATGCATGGTGTGACAGAACCGCCCGCCGGCAAGCCGCCGGCAAGCCGCCGGCGAAGCGGTAGAGTATCCACGCCGGCTCGGCGCGATGGCCACGTTCCGACCGGTCATCCGGCGAAGGGAAGCTCGGAGCAAGAGAAGGGGTAGACTTTCGAACGAACGTTTGACAAGATCGCGCCGCCTAAACGTAACCATCTCTGCGCATCGGCGTTGCGGAAGAATGCACTCCGTCCGCTTCCCGTGCCGGATCGAATCGGAGGGGTACGCAACTCGCACCTCTATTTGACAGGAGCCAAAGAAGTGGAACAGATTGACCTCAAGGGACTCAACGTCGATCAACTCTCCGAGTTGGTCGGCAAGGTTCAGACCGAGATGGCTTCGCGCGAAAAGCGCAAGCGTCAGGATCTGCGTGCCGAGCTCGAACGCCGCGTAGCGGCGGAAGGCTACAAGATGGGTGACATCTTCCCCGAGCTTGGAAACGCACCCCCGGCCGCGCGCCGTCGCCGTAAGATGCCGGCGAAGTATCGCAACCCGCAGAACCACGACGAGACCTGGACCGGAATCGGCCGTTCCCCGAAGTGGGTGCAGGAGATTCTCACCGAACGTGGAATCGACATGGCCGCGTTCAAGTCGATTCCCATGTATCAGATTCACGCCACGGGCTGATCCTTGCCCGGGTGCGCCGGCGCGGGCGCACCCCGGCTGCCGCCGTTTGCGGCGTACATTGCGCGCCGCGGGGTGCGTCGCTCCGCCCAGCCGGAAAACAGGAAACCGGCGCCTGTTCGCCGATCCATGCAGTCCCTCGTGCCCGGACCCGCAGTTTCGCGAACGGCAATGATCGCGCGGTCCGTTCGACGGCCATGGACGGACCGTTGAAAGTGGATCGGAATGGGGCACGGAGGGGTCATCATGAGTGAACGACGACATCATGACATGGGCGGACTCGATGCCGGCCGTGTCGATCGGGACGGTCACGACAAGGCTCCCTGGGAGAAGCGAGTCGACGCCCTTATGGTTCTGCTCGGGAAACGAAAGATATTGAGTGTCGATGAACTTCGCCGGGGAATCGAGGAATTGGGGGCAGATGCCTACGACCGCTACGGCTACTACGAACGATGGATGGCGTCCATGACCAACATTCTGCTCGAGAAGCGGATCATCGAGGTAAGCGAGCTCGGAGCGCGCATGGCGGAGCTCGAGTCCGGAGCTCGAACGGAATCGCCATGAAGGGGCGGCTCGCGTCCGGTGCATTCGGGCGTTCCGTGCCGGATATATGTGAAGCCGCGCATGCACCGAACGGCGGGTCCGCCTTTCCTTGCGGAATTTCGGTCCATGAAGACAGGCGCAACGGCCCGGATCCGCAGCGGATCGGTTACACGGTACTTGGCTCCCGGCACGGAAGAATGGGCACCGGTGCGATCGGACCGTGAACATCGATGCGTCGACTAGTCACTATCGCAGGAGAATGAATCGCGATGCAGACCAGGTTCGCTCCCGGTGACCGCGTACGGGTACATCGGCGTTTTCCGCCCGGCCACGTGCGGACCCCGTGGTATTGCCGGGGAAAGTCCGGCGAGGTCGAACGGATCTGCGGCCGCTTCCGAAACCCGGAACAGCTCGCCTACGGGAATCGTGATGCGGCACATGAAGTACTGTACCGAGTCAGCTTCTCGAGCCGCGTGCTGTGGCCCGACTACGAGGGGAGCGAGCGCGATCGTGTCGAGATCGAGCTGTACGAGCACTGGCTCGCGCCGGACCCGGGAGAGATGAAATGAGCGATCACGACCACACGGGCGAACATGAGCACGGCCACGGCGGATACGACGTGGACCCTTCCCACCACCATCCTCCTCAGCCCGACCTCGAGGACACTCCCTTCAGCCGCCACCAGTTGATGCAGATGGCCGTGACCGGACTCCTCATCGAGAAGGGGATCTTCTCGGCGGACGAGATTCGGGCCCAGATCGAACACATGGATACCATCGGCCCGGCCCGGGGCGCCGAGCTCGTGGCCCGGGCGTGGGTCGACGACGGCTTCCGAACTCGTCTAGTTGCCGATTCGAAGAGCGCGGCCGCCGAGCTCGGCATGGACATCGGTCCCATTCCGATCCTCGTGATGGAGAACACGCCGGACACCCACAACCTCGTGGTGTGCACCCTTTGCTCGTGCTATCCGCGGTTCCTGCTCGGCATCCCCCCCGACTGGTACAAGTCGCGCAGTTATCGGAGCCGGGCGGTTCGCGAGCCACGGGAGGTGCTGGCGGAATTCGGAACCGAGATCGGGCCGGACGTGACCATACGGGTACATGACAGCACCGCTGACATGCGTTACCTGGTTCTGCCGATGCGCCCGGCGGGAACCCAGGGAATCGGCGAAGAGGCGCTCGCGAAGCTCGTGACCCGGGACGCTCTCATCGGGGTGACGCTGCCGCGCATGACCTGAACCTGGCGGACTGTGGTGCTCCGTTCGCCAAGGGGGGGACGGAAGGCGCGGGAGTTGCCGTCGAGCGCGACTTCGACTGGCTGGGCGCCCCGATGGAACGCACGGCGCGGGACACCGCGGGCGGGAAGCCGGGAGGAATCCTCGACGGAGTCCGGGCTTCTCGACCCCGCTCCCGCAGGGCCGAACGACTTCCTGGCGAAGCGCAGCTAGCTAATCGAGGACCCGGTCGCCCCCGCTCGCCCCGCGAATGCGCGCGCGCCGGCCGCGACGAAGTCGTTCGCGTGGGTGTAGAGGAAGCGCACGCCCTTCGCCACGTAGTCCGCGACGTTGTCGTCGTCGACCAGGATCCCCGTGTGACGTCCCGCCGCACGGGCCCTTTCGATCACCTCGTCCATCACCCGCTGGACCGCCGGTGCCCGGAAGTTGCCCTCGTGTCCCATGCTCTTCGCGAGGTCCACCGGGCCGATGAAGTAGACGTCGATGCCGTCCACGGCTAGGAAGTCGTCGAGCTCCTCGACCGCGTTAGTGGTCTCGATCTGCACCGACACGAACTTGGCCGAAGGGTCGCGCGGGTAGCAGTACCGGACCGACTCGACGACCCGCCGCGCGTCGGCAGCGCGGTCGACTCGCGGGACCACCACCCCGTCCACCCCCCGGAAGAGGTAGCGCTCGAGCACCCAGTCGGCAGGGCTGAACACGCGCACCACGCTCGCCATGGCGTGCAGGCGCGCGGCGCGGGCCATGTTCTCGACCGACTCGACGTCCGGGCTTCCCTGCTCGCAGTCGATGAAGACGATGTCGATCGGCTGCCGCGCGAGCACCTCGACGAAGCTCGCGGACGGGTGGTCCGCGTTCACGACGACCAGGGGTTCGTCCCGCGCGAGCTTTGCCCGCAGACGTTCCACCGGGCTCGAATTCTCCCGCTCCGCGCTCAATTGTGCTGCCATGTGCCGACTCCACCCTCCGTCGCGATGTCTCACCAATTCTCGTCGCTTTCCGGAAGAATGCCACGAGTTCTTCGGGACCTGGCGCCAAGACGGCACGGCTGCCCGCAATATGTGACGTTACGCTCGAGCCGGCCACGCCGACTGCGATCCGGTTTGGCGTTGTCGAGGCGTCCCCGGCCGAGCGCGTCGCGGTTCTCGAACGGCGCCACGATGAACTCGCCGAGGCCGCCTTTCGTCTCCGCCCGCGTGCCCGTCATGAGCGCGCCCCGGACTCCCCGCCGGGCATCACGCCCGGCGCACCGCCTCGTCGAGAAGCGCGAGCGCGGCCCGGGCGAACTCCCACATGTTGGCTTCGCGGTCGCCGTGCCCGGTCTCGAGGGTGAGGACCCGTTCCACCGGGCCGCTCACCGCGAGGCACGTGTGCCCGGCCGCATCGCCGTAGCGGTTGCCGGTCGGACCCGCCGCTCCGGTCTCCGCGAGACCCCAGGTCGCCCCCAGGCGCTCGCGGATCGTCCGCGCCCCGAGCGCCGCGTAGGGTTCGGACGACGAGCGCGTCTCGGCCGGCAACGCGGCCGGGAGCTCGAGCAGCCCGTGCCGCGCCGCGCCGGTGTAGACGACCGCGCCGCCGACGAAGTACGCCGACGCTCCGGGAATCGAGAGCAGGGCGGCGGAGACGAGGCCGCCGGTCGAGGATTCGCTCACCGCGACCGTCTCGCCGCGTTCCTTGAGGAGGGCGCCCAGATCGCGCGCCATGGATTCGAGGTTCATCGGGATGCTTGGCTCCGTTTCGTGGACCCGCCGTCCCGCGCCGTGTCCGCCGTTTCCGTGAACTGGCATGGGGCCTCGGGCGGGCTCGTGACGAGGGGTCGGGGCGAGTCCGGGACTCACGCGGATCCGGGCGCGGAATTCAAAGGCCCATCATACGCAGCATCGCCTGCGCGAGAGGGCTTCGCGGATCGCCGACCGCGCGGCCGATGTCGAAGTGGTCGTGACCCGGCATCGCCATGTACTCGCACTCGATTCCATGCTCGCGGCAAAGGGCCGCGTAGTCCTCCGACATCTTGATCCAGAGCCGCGGCTCGGCTCCCCCGACCGCGACGAGCAGGGGCAGCGCCCGCCGTGGCGGGTTGCGAAGGGGGCTCAGCCGTCGCGCGGCCTCCGGCTCGAGGCGGACCTCCGCGTTCACCGTGATGTCGAGCACCGGTTCGCAGTCCATGACCCCGGTGATCGGAACCGCCCCCTTGATGATGTCCGCCGGGAGTCCCTCCCCTTCCCAGTCGTGGGCGAGGGCCATGGCGGTGAGATGGCCGCCGGCCGAGTTGCCGGAGACGTACAGGCGACCCGGGTCGCCTCCGTAGTCCGCGATGTTCCGCCAGATCCACGCGATGGAGCGGTTGGACTGCTCGACGATCGTGTCCAGGGTGACCGTCGGGCAGAGGTCGTAGTTGATGAGGACGGTGGTCGCCCCCGCCGGCTGGAAGACGTCCGCGATGAAGCTGTAGTCGCTCTTGTCCATCGCGCGCCAGTAGCCGCCGTGGATGAAGAGCTGGACCGGCGAGCCCCGATCCGATCCGGGGTCCGCGGCCGGAAAGATGTCGAGGGTCTCGTTCTCTCCGGGGCCGTAGCGCACGTCGAGCACGCAGTCGAGCCCAGCCCGGGCCTCGGCGGAGGCGGAGGCGCTCGCCGCGAGCCGTTCGTCGAGGTTCTTCGCGGTCGCGCGCGGGTTGAACTCGAGCTCGAGCGCTTCGGGGGACAGGTCCTGGTAGGTCATGGCGTCTTCCTGGTGTCGATTCCGTAAGTTTCGCGGGCCGCGCCCGCCGTGATGTAGCCGTCCGCGAGGTCCGGGCGGCCGGCGTCCTCGCCCCGTTCGGCCGGCGGCCCGTATCCGCCCGCCCCGCTCAGCCGGTAGCTCACGACGTCCCCCCGCGCGAGTTCGCGGGTTTCCTTCGAGGCGAGCCGCTCGGCCCCACCGTCGGGGTTCAGCACGGTCTCCCCCCGGGCGCCGGGAAGCCCGCCCGCGAGTCCCGGCGGTGCCGAGCGGTGCCGGTCGCCGGAAAGCGACACGGTGGCGCGGCTCGCCAGGAGCTCGACGTCCTTGCGGACCCCGCAGCCGCCCCGAAACCGGCCCGCGCCCGCCGAATCGGCGATGAACTCGAGGCGCCGGACCCGGACGGGGGCCTGCGACTCGTGGACCTCCACCGGGATGTTGGTCGCGTTGAACACCGGGCACAGGCCCTCCGCCCCATCCTTGTCGGAGCGGCCTCCGTAGCCGCCGTAGATGACGTCGTAGAAGACGAAGGGGCGGTTCCCGCGACCGGGCCGATCGTCCGCTCCGCCCATCACCGGGTTGCTCCAGTGGGAGAAGCTCGCCATCGCGGGCTCCGGGCGCATCCTCGCGAACGCGCCGCACACCACCTCGAACAGCCGGATCTGGTTGATCGCGCGCCCGCTGCTCGGGGCGGGGAACGTCGGGTTGAAGAACGATCCCGGGCGCGCGCGCACCTCGACCGGCCGGTTGACGCCTTCGTTCTGGGGCAGGTGCGGGTCGGTGAACACCTTGACCGCGAAGCCGGAGTAGGCGCGAGTGTAGTTGATGTAGGAGTTGATGCCGGCCTCGACCTGATCGCTGCTTCCGGACCAGTCGAGGACGATCGAGTCGCCGTCCACCGTGACGGCGACGTGGAAGCGCAGAGGCTCGCCGGTGCGCGCGTCGTCGTCCATGAAGTCCTCGTGGCTCCAGGTGCCGTCCGGAAGGGCGGAAACGAGCTCGCGCATGCGGGCCTCGGAGCGGTCCAGGATGGAGTCGATGGCCGCGTCCACGAGATCGGATCCGTACCGCGCGAAGAACGCCGCGTACCGTTCGGCCGCCACCGCGTTCGCGTTGCGCTGGGCAAGGAGGTCCCCGCGCACGATCTCCGGCAGCCGCACGTTGCCGAGGATGAGCCGGAGCAGGTCCTCCCGGAACGCGCCCGCCCGGGCGATACGCACCGGGAGGATGCGCAGCCCTTCCTGGAACGCTTCGCGCACGTCCACGATCTGCGAGCCCGGCACCGCGCCGCCCATGTCGACGTGGTGGGCGATGTTGACCGCGAATCCGACGAGCCGTCCGTCCACGAAGAGGGGCGAGGTCATGAAGCAGTCCGGGTAGTGCCCGGACCCCATGAAAGAGTCGTTGAGGAGGACCGCGTCGCCCGGCTCGAATTCCTCCGGGGCGAAGTGGTCGAGGACGTGGCGCACCACGTAAGGCATGGAGCCGAGATGCCCGGGGGAGAAGTTCCCCTGGGCGACGAGCCGTCCCCGTGCGTCGAAGAGCCCGGTCGAGAAATCGTCCCCTTCGCGCACGGCGGCCGAGTAGGCGGTGTGGCGGAGGGTGGTCCCCATGTCGTCGGCAATGGAGATGAGGCCGTTCCAGAGGACGCTCAGGGTGACGGGATCGATGGTTGCCGGTCGCGCGTGCTTCATCGCTGATTCTCCGTGACCGATACGTCGATGAGGAGACTGCCGTGGGCGCTGACCCGCGCGGTGTCGCCGGCCGGAAGGAGGAGGGTGGACTCGCGCTCGGCCACGATCGCCGGACCCGATACCCGGTCGCCCGCGCGCAGCGCGTCCCGTTCGAAGACCGGGCAGTCGATCCATCTCCGGCGGCCCGTCGCTTCCGGCAGCCAGGCGCACACCGTGCCGACCGGTTCGACCCTCGACGACCCGGGCGGGCACGCGCCCTCCGCGCGAGCCGCGCTTCGCGCATCGTGCGCGGCCGGTTCGGCACCATCGCCGGGACCGGGGAACGCCCGGGGCGCGTCGCCCGCCCTCTCTTCGGCATCCGCAGCCCGGTCCGCCCCCGGGTCCGTTTCCGCCCGCGGTTGCGCCGTCCGCTCGGCGTTCGGGATCGCGGCGGCCGGTTCGTCGGGGCTGCCGGTGAGGAACCAGTCCGTCCCCTCCGCCGGTTGATCGTGACGGGCGTAGCCGTACTCCGCTCCGTAGCGTGACTCGAAGACGTCGCGGGTGCGCGACAGGAACGCATCGTCGATGGGTCCCGCGGGCAGGGAGATGCGAAGCTCGAACCCCTGTCCCGCGTAGCGTACGTGGGCGTGCCGCCGCCACGCGGCCGGCGGGGTTGCCTCGCCGAAGAGCGCGCGGGCGCGCGTCTCCAGCTCGCCGTAGAGCCGGGCCAGCTCGCGCGCCGCTCCGGGGGCGTCCAGCCCGATCGTCCGCGTGCGCGACACGGTGAGGCTCCGCTCCGCCTCGAGCAGACCGATGGCGGACGCGACTCCGGCGCCGCGCGGCACGATGACCCGCGGGATGCCGAGCGCGCGCGCGAGCTCGCAGGCATGGAGCGGGCCGGCTCCTCCGAACGCCACCATGGCGTACTCGCGCGGGTCGCGCCCGCGCTCTATGGACATGGAGCGCAGCGCCCGTTCCATGTTCGCGTTCGCGATCCGGTGCACGCCCCACGCGGCGGCGGCGAGTTCGAGGCCGAGCGGCTCCCCGATCTGCCTGCGGGTGGCGCGCTCCGCGGCCGCGCGATCGATACGCAGTTCGCCCCCCGCGAAGGACTTCGGGTCGAGATAGCCGAGCACGAGGTTCGCGTCGGTCAGGGTGCAACGCTCGCCTCCCCGGCCGTAGCACACGGGCCCCGGCTCCGCCCCCGCGCTCTCGGGTCCGACCGCGACGACGCCGAGCCGGGTGGAAGCGATGCTGCCTCCGCCGGCGCCGATCTCGACAAGCTCCACCGCCGGGATGTCGAGGGGCAGGCCGCTCCACTTGCGAAGGTTCACCCCGTCCACCTCGAACGTCGAGGTCACCGCCGGCTCGCCGCCGTCGATGACCCCGACCTTGGCGGTGGTCCCGCCCATGTCGAACGTGAAGACGTGCGCCACGTCCTCGCGCAGTCCCGTGGCCCGGCACGCGAGCACTCCGGCCGCCGGACCCGACTCGACGATGTTGACCGGGTACTCGCGGGCGAGGGCGGGAGTGGTGAGGCCGCCGTTGGACTGCATGACGCGGAGATCGCCCGTGAAGCCGAGGGAGGCGAATGCGGCCTCCAGCCCGGCGAGGAACCGGCCGACGATCGGCTTGACGTAGGCGTTGGCGACGACGGTGCTGGCGCGTTCGTACTCGCGGCGGCGGGGCGAGACGTCCGAGGAGAGGGAGACCGGCACCGCGCGGTTTCGTCCCGGACCGCCGAGGTGCGCCGCAAGCTGCGCGCCCACCGCCCGCTCGTGGGCGGGGTTGGCGTAGGCGTGAAGGAGACACACCGCGACGCTCTCCACGCCGCCGCCCGCGATCCGCTCCGCCACCGCCGCGACCGACGCGGGGTCGAGGGGCTGCAGCACTTCCCCGTCGTGGGCGATCCGCTCGTCCACCTCGTGAATCGCACGGCGGGGGACGAGGGGCCGGGGCTTGTCGAGCCAGAGATCGTAGGTATCGAAGCGCTTCGATCGACCCATGATCAGAACGTCGCGAAAGCCGCGGGTGGTGACAAGGGCGGTCCGGCCGCCCTTTCGCTCGAGGATGGCGTTGGTCGCGACGGTGGTCGCGATCAGAATCTCCCCGACCTCCGCGAGGACGAACGGGCGGACGCGGGCGAGGCGCTCGATCCCGGCGAGGACGGCGCGGGCCGGGTCGGAGGGGGTGCTCAGGGTCTTCGCGAACCACGAGTCGCCTCGCGCCTCGTCGCGAACGACGAGGTCGGTGAAGGTGCCTCCGGTGTCGACGGCAAGCCGCAGCATGGTGGGTCGCCTGCCGTCCGCCTGCCGACGGCGCTACTTCCCGGTGAACTTCGGGCGTTCCTTCGCGAGGAACGCCCGGAAGCCGATCTGGAAATCCTCGGTGTCGTAGCAGTCGTAGCCCTCGTCGCGTTCCTCGTCCGTCAGCGGGCGCGGGTCGAGCAGCCGGTGGATGAACTTCTTGTGCCAACGGGCGGAGAGCGGGGCCCCTTCGGCGACGCTCGCCGCCATGCGATGTGCCGTGGCCTCCACCTCGTCGTCGGGCACCGCGCGGTTGACGAGCCCGAGCCGGAGCGCATCCTCGGCTCCGAAGACCTCGCCGAGGAGCAGGATCTCGAGCATCGGGTTGGCGCCGAGCTTCGCGACCAGCGGCGCGAGCTCGTCGGGCGACTCGACGAGTCCGAGCCGCTTCACCGGAACCCCGAAGCGGCTGGAGGCACCGCACACGCGCAGATCGCACATGACCGCGACCCCGAGTCCGCCGCCGACGCAATCGCCCTCGATGAGGGCGATGGTGGGGTGGCGGCAGGCGCGCACGGATTCGAGCGCAGCGCCGAGGATGCCGGCGTAGATGCGCCCGCGCCGCTTGTTGACCCGCCAGGTCGAGAACTCGCTGATGTCCGCCCCGGCGCTGAACGCGCGCCCGCCGGCCCCGCGCACGATCACGCAGCGGACCTCGGGGTCCGCGTCCAGCTCCGCCATCGCGTCCTGGAGCCCGAGAGCGATCTCGACGCTGAGCGCATTGCGGCGGGCGGGGGAGTCGATGACCACGGTCGCGATCGCGCCGTCGCGCGACACGTGCACCCGGGCGGGTGCTCCGCCACGGTCCGCCGCGTCGGAGGCGGCGGGGCTGGACACGGTCGTCTGCATTCGGGCCGCTTCGTCGGTCATCGTCTTCTCCTTCGCCGCCGGCGGAATTGGAGGTGTCGGGGGAGGGCGCTCACGGGCTCGTGCCGTCCGCGCGCGGAGCGATCCAGATCGAGTGCGCGAGAGCCACCACGTCGCCCGCCTCGCCGTACACCGCGGTGCCCGTGAAGTGCTTGCGGCGCTCTGCGCCGAGCCGCCAGCCGGCCACCGTGCAGCGCTCGCCGGGACGGACCCTTCCCGAGATCCGCGCCGTCATTCGCCCCAGCCGAAGGTCGATGATGCCGACCGCGTAGGCGCCGGGACAGTCGAGGGCTCCCCAGAGGTACTCGTCGGGCACCGCGCCGTCCTCGTCCGCGAGGTCCGGGTGAACCGGCCAGTCGGCGGCGACGAGTCCCGGGGTCGGCGTCGGTCCGGCAAAGACCCGCAGAGCGCTTCCCGGCGTCCGGGTGAATCCGCACACGAAGCACTGCTCGTACGGGTTCGGAGTCCGGCCCGCGTACCGCCCGCTCGCGGCGAGCGCGGTGGAGCGTTCGGGCACGGCGGGCGGCGATGGAAGGTCGGGGGTGCCCGCCACGCCTTCGGCGAGCAGGGAATCCCCGCTTCGCAGCTCCGTCCGGCGGGTCCCGCGCGCAATGGTGTTCGCCGAGGCGTCTCGTCCCCCATTGCCGGCGAGCTCCAGGGGCGTGTCGAGGGGAATGGGCGCGCGCAGGGTCACGGTCGCCTCCGCACCCAGGGCTGCCGCGACCACCCCCGCGACATAGCCTCCGTTGCCGAGTCCGGGTGGACCCGAGTATCGCGAATCGATCACGATCGTGCGGGCGAAATCGGTCATCTTCGTCGAATGTCCGTCAACGGATGCGTGTGCGGGCAGGAGCGAACAGCTTCACGCCGCGGTGCTTGAAGAGCGGGATCAGCACCGCCCCGGCGAGAAATCCGCCGATGTGGGCGTCCCATGCCACCCCGGCGCCTTCCGCGCCCACCATGGCGGAATTGAAGAGCTGGAGCAGGAACCAGCCGCCGAGCACCCAGACGGCGCGGATGCGCATCGTGTGGATGAAGAAACCGAAGGGAATGGCCACGAGCACCCGGGCGTGCGGAAAAAGGAGCAGATACGCGCCGAGCACCCCGGACACCGCGCCGCTCGCGCCGATGAGCGGCACCTGGGAGGCCGCGTTGGGAGCGGCGTGGGCGACGAGCGCGAGCAGCCCGCAGACGAGGTAGAAGAACGTGAACCGGACCGGGCCCATCGAGTCCTCGATGTTGTTGCCGAATATCCACAGGTACAGCATGTTGCCGATGATGTGCATCCATCCGCCGTGCATGAACATGGACGTGAACGCCGTCGCCCAGGCAGGAACGAGCACGAGCTCCGCGGGGAGGTGCGCCTTGTCGAACAGCACCGCCGGAATGGCGCCGAGGGCGAATACCGCATGCTGCTGGCCGTAGCCGTCGAGCGAGAGCTGCCACAGGAAGACGAGCGCGCACGCGACGATCAGGGCGACCGTGATGAACGGCGTGCGGCGCGTCGGGTTGTCGTCGTGAAGCGGAAACATCGGCGCGCTGGCGAGGACGGCCGGAACGGCCGGAACGGGCCATCATACCCGCATCCTCGCCCCAATCCGTGCGCATGCGTGCCGTTCGGCAGGGGCTGCCCGGCGCCGGGGGTGTCGCGCGGCGAGGGTCCGGGCTATCCTTTGCGGACGGAACAGGGAGTGAGAGACGATGCGGGTTCGGATCGAATACTGCGGAGCTTGAGGCTACGAACCTCGCGCCGTGAGCGCGAGAGACGACATGATCATGGAATTCGGCGCCGACGTGGAGCTCGTCAAGTCGGGCGGCGGGGTGTTCGAGGTCACGGTGGACGACGAGCTCGTCTTCTCCAAGAAGGCGCTTGGGCGGTTTCCGGAGCAGGGAGAGCTCAGGGGCCTCGCCACCGGCAGCCCGGCCCCTTGAGGGCAAGGGGCTTCCCGATCTGAGCCCGGCCTCCATTCTTCCGCGAGGAGGACGTCGGGGGAGAGGAGAGGTTCGCCGACCGGGCCGCGGGCCGTGCCGATCGCGGTCCGGCGAACGCGCGTGCCCGCGGGCGCATCGTCCGCCGTCCCGTGCCCTCCGCCCGCTCCGGACCCTACTTCGTGCCGTAGAGCCGGTCGCCGGCGTCGCCGAGGCCGGGACGGATGTACCCGTGACCGTCGAGGCGTTCGTCGATGGCCGCGGTGTAGACCGGTACGTCGGGGTGATCCCGGTCGAACGCCTCGAGCCCCTCCGGCGCCGCGACCAGGCACACGAGCCTGATGGACCGCGCTCCCGCTTCCTTCAGCCGGTGCACCGCGGCAATCGACGAATGGGCGGTCGCGAGCATCGGGTCGACGGCGATCACCTCCCGGTCCTCGAGGTGCTCCGGGACCTTGAAGTAGTACTCGATCGCCATCAGGGTCTCCGGGTCCCGGTACAGGCCGATGTGTCCGACCCGGGCCGCCGGCATCAGGTCCAGCATGCCTTCGAGCAACCCGTTTCCCGCCCGCAGGATCGAGACCAGCACGAGCTTCTTCCCGGCGAGGACCGGCGCGGTCATGGTCTCGAGCGGGGTCTCGATCCGTGCCTCGGTAAGGGCGAGGTCGCGGGTGACCTCGTAGCCGAGAAGGAGGGCGATCTCGCGAAGCAGGGCCCGAAACTTCGCGGTCGGGGTGTCCTGCCGCCGCATGAGGGTCAGCTTGTGCTGGACGAGCGGATGGTCGATGACGCGTACTTCGGCCATTGGATGCCTCCGTTTCGTGGAATGCGTACCGCTCGGGCCGTCTTCAGAACAACGTGCCGTCGCTCGCGGTCCGGATGGGCGGCACGCCCCCTTCGCGAAGGCTCCGGGCGATGCGCCGGCCCGCCCACCAGGTACCCCCTTCGAGGAGCTGCCCGATGGAGAGCTCCGGATCCGCGATGCCGAGCCTCCGCGCTACGCGAGGACGCAGCCGATCGAGCAGCGCCACGGTGAGCCCGCGCCACTCCACGATGACCGCGTCGCCGGGGGAGAACGCCCGGTCCGGGAGGGGGTGCCGCGGCACCAGGACCCCGGTGTCGAGGAGCAGTCCACCGTTGCGGTACTCCGCCAGGCCGGTGAGCGCCCGGGTACCGGTGACGTCGATGCCGCCCGCCGCGAGCGGCTCGATGAGCGACCAGGTGAGCCACTGAAAGAGCTTGTGCAGGGCGAGGAGCCGATCGGTGGGTCCCGGCCGGCGAATCCCGGCATGGAACCACACGTCGCCGAGGGCTCGACCGATGACTGCGCGCAGCGCCACCAGCACGGAGCGAAAGAGATCGCCGGCGCTCACCAGTCCCTCGGGCGCGCCGGCGCGAATGTGGTCGTAGAGGTTGCCGAGGCGCCGCCCGGTCGTCCCGCACCCTTCGCCATGAACATCGAATTCCGGTCGCGCGGCGACCGCGCGCCCGAGGGCGCGAAGGCATCTGACCCGGCCGGCGACGCCGTTCAGGGGGTTGCGGTCGCTCAGTTGGAACGCGCGCTCGAATGCGGCCCGGTCCATGCGCCCGAGGGCGCCCGCATCCGCCCGGAGGGGCTGGTTCGGGTCGTTCGAAAGGGCTCCCCGGCAGTAGAGATCGAAGGTCGCGATCGCGAGGCCCTCGCTGCGTCCGATCTCCGTCCCGGTGCGATCGTCGCGGTATCGCCAGGTGCTCCCCGCGCCCGCGTCGAGGAGCACGCTGACGATGGCGAGCTCGACGGCGCTTCGGGCGCGTTCCGCCTCCGAAAGGCTCGCGTGCACGGCAACGGCGTCCCAGCGGCTGCTTCCGTCCGGGCCTTCGAAATGGCGCCAGCGGCTGTGCAGTGGAATCCGGAGATCCGGAAAGCGTTCGCGCGTGACCTTCGCAACGAGGTGCGCCGCGTCATCAAGCCGGGATTCGTCGATCGCGAAATGTTCGAGCGCCCCGTTCAGGCCGAGCTCGAGCAGCTCGATAGCGCGTTCCCGAACCGCCTCGACGGTCCAGAGGTCGCGCAGGGCAGGGTCTTCGATGACACTCACTCGCCGCTGGCCTCCGGCATGGGGAATCGACACGGGCGCGCGCCGGCTCGCGGCGGTGCGCCCGCAAATCGTCGTCTTCGGGCCGCCGCCCGTCAAGCGAAAGTCGCCGTGGCGCGCGCGTTCCGTCGGAATGCGCTCGATGACGGCCTTCCCGGACGGCTTCGACGGACCCGAGCCGGCTTGCGTATCCCGGCCCCTCCGCGCGGAGCACTCGACTTCGCTTGACGCCCCGACCCCTGTCGGTTCAGTCTTCGCGGCCCGGGTTGGTGCGGACCGGGCGAAACGCCCGGTCCGGCGGCCCGTGCAATCCGAAGGAGTGCCGGATGAGCGCATCGGAGCACGGTGGCATCGCGAAGCGGGGAGATCCCGCCGCGGCATCCGCGGGAGGTTCGCCCCCCGCGCTGGCGCGTCGCCACATTCGCCTGTCGTCGCATCCGGGCGGGACGACGAAGCCCGTCGCCATCGAGTGGGGTGCGCCGGACCCGAAGGCCCGCGGTCCGGTGCTCGGGAGCGTACGCGACGGGTCGCGGCGAAACGTCATCGGTGCGCATTCGGGGTCCTACTCGCTCTACCGGGCCCTCGCGGTGGCGGCGGGTCAGCTCGATCCCGTCCATGTCCCCGATCTCACCGACACGGCCCCGGCCGAGCCGATCGGCCCGTATCCGCAATGGGCGGGCTCCGAACGCATCGTCTCCCTGGACCCCTTCGGGCACATGGTGAGCGAGGCCTTCGCGGACGAAATCGCGGGCGGGCTCGACATACGCCCGACCATCGCGGTCACGAAGGCGCACCTCACGGTTCCCGAGATCAAGGGCGCGATCGAGGCGGGGCGCCTCTCTCCCGACGGCGAAGTCCTCACTTCGAACGGGGATGCGCGGGTCACCAAGATGGCGATCGAGCCGGTCTGGTACCTCCCCGGCATCGCGGCCCGGTTCGGGATCGGCGAGGCGGAGCTCAGGCGCGCCCTGTTCGAGGAGTCGGGGGGCATGTACACCGAGCTCGTGACCCGTCCCGACGTCAAGGTGTTTCTGCCGCCGGTCGGTGGAATCACCGTGTACGGGTTCGGCGACGTCGGGGCGCCGGCGCACGCCGGCGGGGCGGTCACCTGCCGCGTGCACGACGAATGCAACGGCTCCGACGTGTTCGGCTCTGACATCTGCACCTGCCGGCCCTACCTCACGCACGGGATCGAGGAGTGCATCGCCGCCGCGCAGGGAGGCGGCACCGGGTTCGTCGTCTACAACCGCAAGGAGGGCCGGGCGCTCGGCGAAGTCACCAAGTTCCTCGTCTACAACGCGCGCAAGCGGCAGCCGGGCGGGGACCGGGCGGAAACCTATTTCGAGCGCACCGAGTGCGTCGCCGGCGTTCAGGACATGCGTTTCCAGGAGCTCATGCCCGACGTGCTGCACTGGCTCGGGATCCGGCGTATCGATCGATTCGTGTCGATGAGCGACATGAAGCGCGACGCGATCGAGGCGCAGGGCATCGCGATCGGGCGGCAGGTTCCGATCCCGCCCGACCTCGTCCCCGACGATGCCCAGGTCGAGATAACGGCCAAGCGCGCCGCCGGCTACTACTCGGACGTCGGCTCTCCGTCATCCGGCGAGCTGCAGGAGACGGCCGGCCGGTCGTTGACCGACTGACCCGTTCGGCCGCCGACCGGTGTGGCGGCCGCGCGCGCCCGGGGCGGCCCGCCGGGGAGGTCAGGCGTTCGACGGGACGTTCGGGTTGTCCACCTTGAGGGTGACCCCGGTCAGGCTTTCCTCGAGATCGACGCTGAGGCCGCGCGCCCGCGGGGCGGTGCCGACGTCCATGTGAATCGTGACCCCGTTCGATTCCGCCGCAATCTCGTGGCCCTCGACCCGGCCGAGGCTGAAGCCGTGCTGCCAGCTCGCGTCGATGCGAAGGTGCACGGCCGTGCCGGGCTGCTCGGAGAGGGCGTCCCGGATGAGATTCGCCGCCGTGTCGCTCACGTGGATCTCCGGCGGGGTCCGGTCCGGCGGCTCGAGGTCGAGGACGTCGTGCAGCTCGCCGCTGTTGAACATCTGGCGCACGATGTCGCAGCCGCCCATGAACTCGCCCCCGATGTAGAGCTGGGGGATCGTGGGCCATTCCGAGTAGGCCTTGATGCCTTCCCGGATCTCCTGGTCCTCGAGCACGTTGACGGTCGTGTACTCGGGGACCAGGGTGCTGAGGATCGAGGTGGTGGTGGCCGAGAAACCGCATTGCGGCATGGCCGGAGTGCCCTTCATGAAGAGCACGACCCGGTCCGAGCCCACGATTCCGTCGAGGCGGTCCCGGACGGTCTGGTCAAGGGGCATTGGAAGCCCTCCGAATTCGAGGTGTCGCTACGAACCGATCATACCAACCATGGCGCGCCGGGGTCGGCGACTGCCTTCCGCGGACGGTCGAGGGCCCGCCGGCGGGGCTCAGTCCGGAGCTTCGCGCCGCAACCGGTAGCGGAAGTTGCAGTGCGTCGCTCCCTCCATGATCGTCTGGGTGCGGGTGAGCTCGAGGCGCGGGTCGTAGCCTTCGCACAGCGCACCGTCGCGATTGCAGGAGAGGAGGCGGCCGATTTCGCCGAGCCCCATCTCCCGGTACATCTCCGCGTAGCGGCAGCGAACGACGTTGAAATCGAAGCGTTCGTCGTCCTGTTCGAGCACGTCGATTCGCAGCGCGTCGCCGGCCTTCCAGCGTTCGAGCAGGCGCGCGAACTGCGCGATCCCGGTCCGTCCGTCGGACCCATCGGCGAGGCTTCGGCCCTGCTCGACCGCGTTGCGGCGGATCGCCCGCCCGAGGATCCGGCGCGCCGTCTCCTCCCCGAGCTCGTTCACCATCTCCTCGTAGATGGGCCGGATGATGTTGGCCTCGATGCGTCGAAGATCGATGATCGGCAGGTCTTGCATCCGGGTTCTCCCGCGCCGGCGAAGGGGGAATAAACTTCTCGTCCGCGCGCCGCGAAGTCAAGGCGGCAGGCTCCCGCCGGTCGCCGGCTCCGCGGCCGGTCCCGGAGCTCCATGGGAGCAGGTCCGCGGAATTTGGGGGGACCGGGGGATCCGGAGGACCCGGCCGGAGCCGAGCCTGCGGCGCGACACACCGGCACCGGCGCGGCTTCGCCCCATGGGGCGCACGGAAGACACGCACACCGGGCCGGGACACGCCGGAAGCTCCGCGGACCGGTCCCACCGCGAGGAAAGGGCGAAGAACGTGACGGCATCAGGCCCCTGGGTGGTGGAGGCGGAAGGGCTCGTCAAGCGCTTCGGCGCCGAAACGGTCGTTGACCGCATCGATCTCCGGGTGCCGCGGGGCGGGTGCTTCGGACTGCTCGGACCGAACGGAGCGGGCAAGACCACCACCTTGCGCATGATCCTCGGCCATTCGCCGCCGAGCGGCGGCACGCTGACCGTGCTCGGGGAGCCGATGCCGGATGCGGGACGGCAGGTCCGCGCCCGGATCGGAGTCGTGTCCCAGGACGACAACCTCGATCCCGACTTCACCGTGATGCAGAACCTCGAGGTCTACGCCTCGTACTTCCCGCGGCGCCCGCGCCGGCCGCTGCGGCCGTTTCTCGAGTCGCTCCTCGAGTTCGTCTCCCTCGAGGACCGCGCCGGGTACCGGATCCCGGCCCTGTCCGGCGGGATGCGCCGGCGACTGGTGATCGCCCGGGCGCTCGTGAACGAGCCCGTGCTGCTCATCCTCGACGAGCCGACGACCGGCCTCGATCCCCAGATCCGCCATCTCATCTGGTCACGCCTGCGGGCGCTCACCGAGCGCGGCACCACCGTGCTCCTCACCACCCATTACATGGAGGAGGCGGAGCGGCTCTGCGACCGGGTGGCGATCATCGATCGGGGAAGGATCCTCACCGAGGACGCGCCGCGTACGCTCGTCGCGCGCGAGGTCGAGCCGAGCGTGATCGAGGTGAAAGCGGGAGGGCTCGCGCCGCCGCCCGAGGTGACCCGACAGGCCCGGGTGGAGACGGTGGACGGCGTCTGGCATTGCCACACGAGCGACCCGGGGTCGGTCCTCGCGACCCTCGGCGGCTATCCGGACCTCGAGTACCTCCACCGCCCGGCGAACCTCGAGGACGTGTTCCTTCGGCTCACCGGACGCGAGCTCCGGGACTGACCCGCGTGGCCGTCGACTCCGCCCGGCCCTGGCGCCTTCCCGCGCCGCGCTCGCTCGCCTTCGCGGTGTGGCGGCGCAACGCCCGGGTGTGGATGCGCCTGGTGGTCTCCAACCTGCTGTTCCACTTCGGCGAGCCCCTGCTCTACCTGCTCGGCCTCGGCTTCGGTCTCGGGCGCTTCATCGGCGAAATGGACGGCGTCGACTACTTCGCGTTTCTCGCCTCCGGCCTGGTCGCCTCGTCGGCCATGATGTCCGCGTCGTACGAGGGGATCTACTCGGCGTACACCCGCATGGTCCCGCAGAAGACCTACGACGGCATGCTCGCGACCCCGCTCGAGGTGGACGACATCGTCGCCGGCGAGATGCTCTGGTGCGCGACCAAGGGCTGCATCTCGGGCGGCTCGATTCTCATCGTGGCCGCGCTGCTCGGAGCGGTCTCGAGCGTGCACGCGCTCCTTTGCATCCCGCTCCTGCTCCTCGTCGGGCTCGCCTTCGCGGGGCCCGCCCTCGCCATGAGCGCGATCTCCCCGTCGTACGATTTCTTCAGCTACTACATCACCCTCGTAATCACCCCGATGTTCATCCTGTGCGGGGTGTTCTATCCCGTCGGGTCGCTGCCGGAAGCCGTTCAGCACGCGGTGCAGGCGCTGCCCCTGACCCATGCGGTCGCCCTGGCCCGGCCGCTCGTGACCGGCGCACCCGTCGAGCACGCGCTCGCGCACGTCGCGGTGCTCGCCGGGTTCGCGGCGGCCGGCTTCTACGTCTCCGTCGCCCTCGTCCGCCGCCGCTTCGTCGTCTAGCCCGGAAATCTCACCAACTTTCGTCGCGAGGGCGTCGAGACGGCGCTGTGGCTGGCCGCACGGACCGAAAGACGCTGAAGGCGTAGTCGACACTACGTCGAAGCGGCTTGAGGGAGTACGGCC